>Ga0255180_1000580_pt1 | contig 12137 bp, 9 predicted proteins | sample Atl_Colum_RepB_8_FD_189933 | JGI IMG/M metagenome (GOLD analysis project Ga0255180, IMG submission 189933) | Freshwater microbial communities from Altamaha River, Georgia, United States - Atl_Colum_RepB_8d | ecosystem: Environmental > Aquatic > Freshwater > River | place: USA: Georgia | collected... | reverse complement strand
CCCGACTTGAGCCCGGCAGCCACCAGCACCACGTTACCCGACACCTCGGCCGTGACCACCGGTTGGCGGTTCACGGTCATCGTGCGCGGGTCGAGCACCCACACCATGGACTGCCCCTGGTGCTCGATCATGGCGTGCAGCGGCAGGCGCAGGCCCTCCTTGATGCGCGAGGGCACCGACAGGGCCACCGTGGCCGTCTGCCCGAGGCTGACATCCAGACCACTGACATCGGCCTTGACCTGCAGCGTGCGGGTCACGCCGTCGGCCGCGGCCGCCATTTCGCGGATCGTGGCTGACACCCACTTGTCGGTCCCCCAGCGGCGCACCTTGATGCCACCGGCCTTGCCGATCAGCGGCCGCACCGATGCCCCCAGGTCTTCAGGGACGGCAAACACCACGTCGCGGGGGCCGTCGTGGGCCAGGGTCAGCACCGGTTGGCCCGCGGCCACGACCTGGCCGGGTTCGGCATCGATGGACGTGACGATGCCCGAGGCATCGGCCCCCAGCTGGCTGTAGGACGTCTGGTTGCCCTGCACCGCGGCCTGGGCCCGGGCTTGCGCCAGCTGAGCCTCGGCCGCCTTGAGCACCGTCTGGTGGCGCTCGAGTTCAGCCGGGCTGATGAAGCCCTGCGCCCGCAGGTCCTGGAAACGCTTGAAGTCGGCCGCGGCCTGCGCGGCCTGCACCTGGGCCGCCGCCACGGCGGCCTGCGCGGCAGCCTGGCCGAGCCGCAGGTCGGCCGCATCCAGCTGGGCCAGCATCTGCCCGGGCCTCACGGACATGCCCAGCTCGGCGGGACGTTGCGTGATCTTGCCCGGCACGCGGAACGCCAGACGGCTCTCGACGCGGGCCCGGATCTCGCCGGAAAACTCGCGGTCGATCATGCTGCCCACGTCACCGATGACCTGGGTTCGCACCGCCCGGACCACCTCGACAGGCGGCTCGGCCTTCTGACAGCCGGCCAGCGCGGCGGCCACGGCGACCACGACCAAAGCGCCCACCGGGGCGCCGCTCTTCCAAAGGGTGTGAAGCTTCATGGGTTCCTTCGCGCAGCCCGCCATGGTTTGACGGCACCGCCGATCCGACTGTCCTGAGTTACTGACTCATCGGTCAGTAATGTAGAGGCCCTCGCCGGGGGATGTCAATCGGCGAAAGGCGACAATACCGCCCCGAATTGTTTTCCGTTCGCTGTACGCAGCGCCGCCGGTCCATGTCCCCAGCCCCCGATCACGCCGCGCCCCGAGCGGGCAGCCACCTGCACTATGCCGTGCTCGCCTCGGGCAGCCGGCAGGCCGCGTCGCGTGCATGGGTGCAATGGTGGCACGACGTGAGCCGGATCCCGGTCGACGTGTCCGATCCGACAGTGGCCGACCGCAAATTGCTGTGGTGGCAACAGGCCGTCAGCGATGCGTTCGATGCCCCGCCGCAACACCCGCTGCTGCGTGCGCTGGCCGGCCCCGACGGACGGCTGACAGGGCCGCCGCGGGCCTTGTGGCTGGAGCAGCTTGAAGGCCTGCGCCTGCTCACCCAGCAAACGCGCTGGCTGGACACGCCCTTGCTGGCCCACCATGCCCGACAGACCACCGGAGCCGCCACCGAAGGCTGGGCCCGGCTGCTGGGCGCCGCCGATGCCGCCACCCACGGGGTGGCACGCGACATGGGCGTGGCCTTGCGCTGGGGGCATGTCCTGCTGCGATTGGCCCAGGACACCCGAAAAGGCTGGCTGCACATCCCCATCGACCACCTGCAGGCCCATGATGTGCGCGCCCACGAGCTGTTGCGCCCCGCCGCCAGCGACGGTACGCCGCCGGCCATCGCCGCGTTGCTGGATGCGTGGAAACAGGAAACGGATCGGCAATGGCGGGCGGCAGAGATCGCAGCGGTCGGGCTCGATGGCACCGAACGCCGGGCCTTGCGGCCACTGGTCGTGCTGGGGCGGCTGCAATCGGCGCTGCTTGCCGACCTGGCGGTCCAGGGCTACCCGGTGCTGCATCAGCGTGTCACGCTGGGACCCTGGCGCAAGCTGTGGATCAGCCAGCTGACGACGTGGCGCTGGTGACGCCGGGCGTCAGCGGCGAGACACCGGCCGGCTGACGCCGCCCGTGCGATCGAATGGGGCCGCGAGCGGCTCGCCGACGAAGAGCCCCTGCTGGGGCCACAGCACGCTCTTCCAGTACGCTTCGATGACGCTGGCGCCCTGCGCATAGAACAGCAACAGTGCCTGAGGATGCGGGAACTTCTGCCAGTGCGAACACGGCTCCGACGTGGTGCCGTAACTGGCTGTGGCCCCGGCGTTGATCCACGACAGCACCGTCATCTGCCCATGGGGCTTGTCGAGCAGCCCGCCGAACGAGGTCAGGTGATCGGCCACCGCACCGGGCACGAACTGCACCGTGTCCAGGTGATCCACCTGCGCGCGGCCGGTGATGTACATCAGCACCCCGGACGCGTCCTTGAGCGCATCGGTCTGGTCCAGGTGCACGTCCAGGTTCAACCCCTGGATGGGGCCGGCCGGGGGAAAGAATACCTGGCGCACGCTGCGAACGGCGTCGCTGGTGGTCACGAAGTGCACGTGCGATCGGGGGGCACCGCGCAGCCCCTGCGACCCGTCGGCCTGCACGCCCCGATCGATCAGGGCGACGGCCTCGTTGCTGTTGCTGGCCGCCAGCAGCATGGACAGGCGCATCTTGTAGTCAGCGTACGGCCGGGTCGACGGCGACCCGAAGTAGCGTGACGGGCGCGTGGGGGCGCAGGTGTTGCTGCACGCACCGGGATCGAAGCCCAGGGTCAGGGCGCCGGTGATCGAGTTGCACTCGACGCCATAAGGCTGACGCCAGGCCAGGGCCAGGGCCTGCACCCTGTCGCCGAAAAATCGATCGACGCGCCGGGCCAGGTCATCGAACTCGTCACGGCTCAGACTGCCCTTGATGGGCACGGCCACGCGCAGGATCTGATCATCAGCCAGACCGCGTGCCTTGGCGTAGTGCTCGCCCACGCGCACCGAATAGGGGTCGTCGGTGTTGATCACCAGCCCCACATCGCGGGCCGTGAGTCGGCCGAACACACGCGGCACCTTGGCCCAGGCCCGAGCGGGTGCGGCCTTGCGCACCGCGTTGGAGGCCTTGCCCGCCCCCCCCCCACCCTCTGGCGCGGCGGGGCCGGAGGCTGCCGCCTCGGACGCCGGCGCCGCGACTTGCGCCGATGCGCGCCCCAGCGGGATCACCAGCAGCGCCAGGGCACAGGCCGTCGACACCAGGGCAAGGCGCGCGACCGCGCGGGTGACAGGGCCCGCACCGGGGTCGATCTTGATCAGGGAAGCAGGCATGTTCATGTGGAGCCGGGGGGTGTCCGGAGGTTCCCATCATCTGCAAGAGGCCCAGGGTCTTGAGCGACAAATCCACCCTTGCAGGCGGATTATTCCGTCGATTGGTGCCCGATGCCGCATTTCAAAATGGGATGTCACGGAGGAAAACCCGATGAACGACACCAAGTCCCAGTCCACGTCCATCCAGGTGATGAGCCGCATGTTCGCGCTGCTCGACACACTGGCACAAGGGCAGGATGCCGTTTCCTTGAAGCACATCAGCAGCCAGACCGGGCTGCACCCATCGACGGCCCACCGGATCCTGAACGATCTGGCCGCGGGTCGCTATGTGGAACGCGCCGGCCCGGGCAGCTACCGGCTCGGCCTGCGCCTGCTGGAGTTGGGCAATCTGGTGCGGGACCGCCTCGATCTGCGCGAGGAAGCGGCCCGGCCGATGATCGAGCTGCACCGGCTGTCCGGGTGCCCCGTGAGCCTGTACGCCCGCCAGGAACAGGAGTCGGTCTGCCTGGCGCGAACGGTTCAGGAGCGCCACGGCGCCGCGCTGCAGCGTGTGACGACCGGCCGCGCGCCCCTGGCCGACTCGGTGCCCGGCCGCACCATGCTGATCAAGGATTCGGTGGCCCAGGTGCAGCACCTGTGCCAGGTTCAAGGACAACGCTTCGAAGCCGTGTCGCTGGATGTGCAGCAGGCCAGGCAGCAAGGCGTGCTGGTCGGGCAGGATGAAACGGTGGCGGGCAGCACAGCCTGCGCGGCCGCCCCGCTGTTCAACGATGCGGGCCAGGTCATCGGCGCCCTGTGCGTGACCGGCAGCATGGCCCACGACGCCGCCGCTCCGCTGCTGGAGACGGCACAACGCATCTCGCTGCAGATGGGCTGGCAACGCCCCGTGAGCAGCTGAGCCCCCTGCCACCGCCCGGCGCACCGACCAGATCGATGCGCGGGCTCATGAACCGGCGAGCCTTGGGCTCGCCGTCGTCGTTGTGGCTGCCATTGTGGCTGCCATTGCACACCCGCCGGCGCACGCCCGCCCTGTGCGCCGCCCTGCCCGCCCGCCTGACGACCGCGCCCACGGGGCGCCGAAAACGAAACAGGCGCCCCGAGAGGCGCCTGTTGTGGGATCGGGCCCGCTGCAGCGAGACCCCCAAGGGGGTCAGGAATGACGGGCAGCGGCCGCTTCGGTCACCGATGCCGAGGGCGAGCCAGCCCCCCGGGTGGCCGATTCGATCCAGCGACGCACACGCTCGGCGTCGCCGAGGCGTGAATACTTGCCCGAGGAATCGAGGAACACCATGATGAGCTTGCGACCGGCCATGCGGGCCTGCATCACCAGACACCGACCGGCTTCGACGATATAGCCGGTCTTTTGCAGGCCGATGTCCCACGTGGGGCTGTTGACCAGGCTGTTGGTGTTGCGGAACTGGATCTGGCGCGAACCCGTGTGCAGCGCGTAACCCTGGGACGTCGACAGCTCCCGGATGACCGGGTGGGTGTAGGCCCACTTCACGAGGTTGGCCAGGTCCTTGGCACTCGACTGGTTGTGGCTGCTCAAGCCGGTGGGCTCGACGTAATGCGAGTCGCGCATGCCCAGTTGCTGCGCCTTGGCGTTCATGGCCGACACGAAGGCCGACAGCCCGCCCGGGTAGTGACGCCCCAGGGCATTGGCCGCCCGGTTCTCGGACGACATCAGCGCCAGGTGCAACGCCTCGCCCCGGGTGAGCGTGGTGCCCACCGCCAGCCGCGAGCTGCTGTGCTTTTCGGTGTCGACGTCGTCCTGGGTGATCACCAGCACGTCGTCCATCGACTGGCGCGCCTCGACCACGACCAGGGCGGTCATGAGTTTGGTCAGCGAGGCGATGGGCAGGACCGCCTCGGAGTTCTTGGCCAGCAGCACCTCGTTGGTGTCCTGGTCCATCACCAGGGCCACGCTGGACTTGAGGTCGAGCGGATCGGCCGTTTCGTGCAGGCCGTAGATCTTGCCGAACGACGCCCCGGATGCGGCGGACAGGGCCGACGACGCGATCACGGCACGACCGCCGGTGGCCGCAGCCGGCACGGCATGCACCGACACCGGCGTGATGCGAGCGGGCATGAGGGCGTCGTGCTCGCGAGCCGACACCCGCACGATGCTGCTGCGCGGCTGGGCTTCCCAGCTGGCGGTGGCCACGGGCGCCTTGCGGGCGACCTTGGCCTGGGCGACGCGCTTGCGGGCCAGGGCCTGGTTGGTGCGCACCTTGCTGGCGGCGATGACCTTGTCGCGCGGAGAACGCGCGGTGACCTTGGCCCGCGGCGCACGCGCCTTGCTGACGGCCTTGCTCTTGGCCTTGTGCTTGGACACGGCCGCCGTCGATGACTTCTTGCGGGCGGTCGAGGCATCCACCGGTGCCATCCACGACACGGTGACCATCGTCATCATGGCTGCAACCAGCCAGCGAAGCTTGAACTTCTTGTCTACCACGACTCAACCTTTCGACGTCACACAAGTGTAATGAGAAATGCGCGCAAGATCAACAACTTACGCGCATTTCATCAAGTGGCCCCGCGACCGGGGCCTTTCCCTTGCAGGATTACCCTTGTGCCGCGACCCGCTCTGCCTTGCTGTACAGCTTGTTCAAGGCCGACAAATACGCCTTGGCGGAGGCCACGACGATGTCGGGATCAGCCCCTACCCCATTGACGACACGCCCGCCATGCTGCAGACGGACGGTCACCTCGCCTTGCGATTCTGTGCTGCCCGACGTGATCGCATTGACGGAGTAGAGGAGGATTTCGGCGCCACTTTGCACCACGGACTCGATGGCCTTGAGCGAGGCGTCGACCGGGCCGTTGCCGTCGCTTTCGGCCGTGTGCTCCTGGCCGCCGGCCGCAAAGACCACGCGGGCGTGCGGCCGCTCGCCCGTTTCAGACCGCTGCGACAGGGCCACCAGACGGTAGTGCTCCTGCTCGCTGGTCACGCTCTCATCGCCCACCAGCGCGATGATGTCCTCGTCGAAAATCTCGCTCTTGCGGTCGGCCAGTTCCTTGAACTTGGCAAAGGCCGCGTTGATCTCGGCCTCGGACTCGAGATCGATGCCCAATTCCTGCAGGCGCTGCTTGAAGGCGTTGCGGCCCGACAGCTTGCCCAGCACGATCTTGTTGGCGGCCCAGCCCACGTCCTCGGCGCGCATGATCTCGTAGGTGTCGCGCGCCTTGAGCACACCGTCCTGGTGGATGCCCGAGGCGTGGGCGAAGGCGTTGGCGCCGACGACCGCCTTGTTGGGCTGCACGACGAACCCGGTGGTCTGCGACACCAGGCGCGAGGCCGGCATGATCTGCTGGGTGTCGATGCCCACGTCGAGCCCGAAGTGGTCGCGGCGGGTGCGCACGGCCATCACCACTTCTTCAAGTGCGCAGTTGCCGGCCCGCTCGCCCAGGCCGTTGATGGTGCATTCAACCTGGCGGGCGCCGCCAATCTTGACCCCGGCCAGCGAGTTGGCCACGGCCATGCCCAGGTCATTGTGGCAGTGCACCGACCAGATGGCCTTGTCGGCGTTGGGCGTCTTTTCGCGCAGCGTCTTGATGAAGTTGCCGTAGAGCTCGGGGATGGCGTAGCCGACCGTGTCGGGGATGTTGATGGTGGTGGCGCCCTCGGCGATCACGGCCTCGCAGACGCGGGCCAGAAAGTCGATGTCCGAGCGGTAGCCGTCTTCGGCCGAGAACTCGACGTCGGCCGTGAGGTTGCGGGCAAAGCGCACCGACTGGCGGGCCTGCTCGAGCACTTGCTCGGGCGACATGCGCAACTTCTTTTCCATGTGCAGCGCGCTGGTGGCGATGAAGGTATGGATGCGCCAGGAATTGGCGCCCTTCAGGGCCTCGGCCGCACGGGCGATGTCGCGGTCGTTGGCACGGGCCAGCGAGCACACGGTCGAATCCTTGATGACGTCGGCGATGGCCTTGATGGCCTCGAAATCGCCATTGGACGACGCGGCAAAGCCGGCTTCGATCACGTCGACCTTGAGCCGTTCGAGCTGGCGGGCGATGCGCAGTTTTTCTTCGCGCGTCATCGAAGCGCCCGGCGACTGTTCGCCGTCGCGCAGGGTGGTGTCGAAAATGATGAGCTTGTCGGTCATGGAAATCTCCGGGGGGAGCAAGGGGCAGGCCGCCAGGGCCGGTTCACGGCCGGTGGGTCGCAACCTTGATCATGAAGGGTCAGCGGTGCAAGCCCGCTTCATCAGGCTCGTCGGTCGAGGTGGAAATCACGCTCACGGGCTTGCCCTTGAGGCGCCGCCACGCAAAGACGACATAGCCCGACAGGCCGTACACGACGAAGATCCCGAACAGCACGATCGGCGGGTGGATGGTGATCACAGCGATGCCCAGGGCGATGGCCACGATCACGATGAACGGCACCGTGCGTTTGAAGCTGATGTCCTTGAAACTGTAGAACGGCACGTTCGTGACCATGGTCAGACCGGCGTAGAGCGTGAACCCGAAGGCCAGCCAGGGCATCCATTCGAGGCTGCGGCCGGTGGCACTCCAGTCGGTCACGACCCAGATCAGGCCGACCACCAGCGCCGCCGCAGCCGGGCTGGGCAGCCCCTGAAAGAAACGCTTGTCGACGACGCCGATGTTGGTGTTGAAGCGCGCCAGACGCAGGGCGGCGCCCGAGCAGTACACGAACGCGGCGATCCAGCCCAGCTTGCCCAGGCCCTTGAGCGCCCACTCGTAGACGATCAGCGCCGGCGCCGCGCCGAACGACACCATGTCCGACAGGCTGTCCATCTGCTCGCCGAAAGCGCTCTGCGTGTTGGTCATGCGCGCCACACGGCCGTCCAGGCTGTCGAGCACCATGGCACAGAAGATGCCGATGGCCGCCAGCTCGAAGCGGCCGTTCATGGCCATGACGATGGCATAGAACCCGCCGAACAACGCCGCCAGCGTGAACAGGTTGGGCAGGATGTAGATGCCCTTGCGGCGTGGCCGAGGGGTGTCTTCGATGTCGTCAGGCTCGTCGGGACGGGCCGTTTCGGTGCTGGGACGCGGGGTCATGTCAGGGATTCAGGCCGGCAAACGCCGGCAGATCATGATGCGGCGGAGGATACCTCATGGCGGGCGCTGTCTGCGGCCGTACCAGGGACGGTGCGGACCACCCGTTGCGGGAAGGGAATCTCGACGCCCTGGGCGTTGAGGCAGCGCAGGATGGCCAGATTGACCTCGGATCGGGCGCCCAGCTGGCCGTTTTCGGGGTCCAGCAGCCAGAAGGACACGGTGAGCTCCAGCCCGTCGGGCGCGAAGGCGGTCAGGTGCACCCCCGGCCCGGGCTCGGACGCCACGCGGGGCACCTGGGCGACGGCCTCGCGCAGCACCGGGCGCAAGACATCCAGGTCGGTGCCATAGGCCACCTGCACCGTCGTCATGAGCATGAGCTTGCTGTCGGCCAGCGACGCGTTTTCGACGCGCTGGGTGATCAGCATCTCGTTGGGCACGATGGCCTCGCGCCCCTGCACCGAACGCAACACCGTGTAGCGGGTGTTGATGTCGGTGATGCGGCCTTCGAAATTGTCCACCTGGACCAGATCGCCGATGCGCAGGCTGCGTTCGGCCAGGATCACAAAGCCGCTGACGTAGTTGGCTGCCAGCTTCTGCAGACCGAAACCCAGGCCCACGCCCACCGCGCCCCCCAGCACCGACAGGGCCGTCAGGTCCACACCGGCGGCCGACAGCGCCAGCATCAGGCCGAGGGTGAGCAGCAGCGCCCGCATCACATTGGCCAGGATCTTGCGCAGCGACAGGTTGTCGCCCGCGCCCTTGAGCAACCGGGCCTCGATGGCCGACGACAGGGACAGCGACAGGATCAGCACCAGCACCGCCGACAAGGTGCCCTCGATGAGGTTGCGCAGCGACAGGGTCGACGCGCCCACCTTCCAGGTGATCTGGTCGAGCTCGTCAAGCACCAGCGGCAGGATGCCCGTGACCCACAGCACGGTGGCCCCCCAGGCCAGCCAGGACACCGTGCGCTCGATGACGATCACCGCGCCCGACGCCGGGAATGCGGCCTTGAGCACCTTGACCGTGAGCCGAATGGCCGCCAGCGACAGCAGCACCGGGATGACGAAACGGAACACCGCCAGCGGCACCTGGTCGACCATCAAGCGGCGCGCACCGAGGGCCAGCAGCAAGGCCAGTGCGGGAAACAGCACGCCGTCGATGACATGCTCGCCGAACCAGATCGAACCTGGCATGGCCTCGCGGCCGCGCCAGAGGCGCACCACCGCCCAGGCCAGGCCCAGGCAGCCGACGATGACGGCCAGCTCCAGCAAGGCAGTGGGTTGCTGCAGCTGGAGCCAGAGTTGATGGAGTTCGTCCGCCGTGATGGGGCGGGCGGAATGCACGGTCGTGGTCATGGACCTATTGTGGCCCAGGGCCAGGACACCTTCAGTGTCAGTGGTCTCCGGTCAGCACGCGCAGGTGCGCCGCCACCGAACGCGCCAGGGCCGACAGGTTGTAGCCGCCTTCCAGGCAGGACACCACCCGCCCTTGCGACCAGCGACGGGCCACGGCCACGATCTGCTCGGTCATCCAGGCATAGTCGGCCTCGACCAGGCCCAGGCCGCCCATGTCGTCCTCGCGATGGCCGTCGAACCCGGCGGAGATGAAGATCACCTGCGGGCGGAACGCGTCGAGTGCCGGGATCCACTTGTCCAGCACCGCCTGCCGCGCCACTTTGCCGTCGGACCGCGGGGGCAGCGCCACGTTGACCATGTTGCGACCCAGGGGGTGCGTGCCGCTGTAGGGGTACAGGGGGTGCTGGAACAGCCCGACCATGAGCACACGGTCGTCATCGCACAGGATGTCCTCGGTGCCGTTGCCGTGGTGGACATCGAAATCGACCACGGCCACCCGCTCGATGCCCCGCTCGTCCAGCGCATGCCGCGCCGCCACGGCGACGTTGTTGAAAAAGCAAAAACCCATGCTCTCGTGACGCGTGGCATGGTGGCCCGGCGGGCGCACGGCACAGAAGGCATTGCTCATGCGCCCGTCGATCACCGCGTCGGTGGCGGCCACGGCCGCCCCGGCCGCCCGCAGCGCGGCCTCGAGCGTAGCGGGCATGGCCACGGTGTCCGGGTCGGTGGAGCGGTGGTCGCCGCTGTCCCGGAGACGTCGCATCAGGTCGATCATGCCCAACACGTAGTTCGTGTCATGGGCCTTGTCGAGGTGGTGCACTTCGGCTTCGGGGACGTCGCCCGGCACGAGCACCGCATCGAGCCCCTGGGCCCGCAGGTGGTCGTCGATGGCCGTGAGGCGCTGGGGGCATTCCGGGTGACCATCACCCATGTCGTGACGGCGACAGGCCGGATGCGTGAAGTATCCCGTTGTCATGGTCCTTGTCTCCTCGTCACGCCGTCGGCCGGTTTGCGGTATGGTTGACGGCATGCTGCACAAACTCTTGGACCAGATTAGCACGATCGTTGTCGGCAAACGCGAACAAATCGAGCTGAGCTTGATCTGCCTCCTGGCCGACGGCCATTTGCTGATCGAGGACATCCCGGGTGTGGGCAAGACCACGCTGGCACAGGCCCTGGCCCGCACCCTCGGCCTGAGTTTTTCGCGGGTGCAGTTCACCGCTGACCTGCTGCCCTCCGACCTGCTAGGGGTGAGCGTCTACGAGCGCGAGGCCCAGGGCTTCGTGTTTCACCCCGGACCGGTGTTTGCGCAGGTGCTGCTGGCCGACGAGATCAACCGCGCCGGGCCGCGCACACAAAGCGCCCTGCTCGAAGCCATGGAAGAGCGTCAGGTGTCCATGGACGGCGAGACCCGCGCCCTGCCCTCCCCGTTCTTCGTGATCGCCACGCAAAACCCGGCCGAGCAGTTGGGCACCCACCCGCTGCCCGAGTCGCAGCTCGACCGCTTTGCACTGCGGATCTCGCTGGGCTACCCGGACGCCCAGGCCGAGCGTGACATCCTGCGCGGTCACGACCGGCGTCAGCAGCTCGCCAGCCTGCAGGCGGTGATGGACCTGCCCACCTGGCGGTCGTGGCAGGACCGGGTGGCGGGCGTCCACGTGGCCGACGCGCTGCTGGACTACCTGCAGGCGCTGGTGCAGGCCAGCCGCAATGGCCGCTGGTGTGCACAGGGCCTGAGCCCGCGGGCCGCGATTTCCCTGTTGCGGCTGGCGCGCGCCCGGGCTCTGATGCAAGGGCGCGCGCACGTGTCGCCCGAAGACCTGCAAGCCCTGTGGGTGCCCGCCGTGGCGCACCGCCTGGTGCCGCTGGCCGGTCGCTCGGGTGGCCAGGCGACGGAGCCGGCGCGCGCCATCCTGGACGCCGTACCTGTGCCCTGAGGGCCCCCACATGGCCGATTCGCCCAAGACGTCCGCCTGGGCGGCCCGCTGGAACCGCTGGGTCGACAACCGATCGCCCCGACGGCGGGCCCTGCAGCTCACCCAGCGCAATGTCTACATCCTGCCCGTCGTGGGTGGATGGATCTACGGCCTGGTCGTGCTGGTGCTGCTGGTGGCCGCGATCAACGAGCAGCTCAATCTGGCGTTCGCGCTGGCGTTTCTGCTGGGCGGTGTCGGCATGTCGACCATGTGGCTCACGCACGCCAACTTGCGTGGCGTCGAGCTGCAACTCGGGGCGACGCCGCCGGGGCATGCCGGTGGCACGATCTGGGTCGAGGTGCATGCCCGGGTCGTCGAAGGCCGCCCAACGCGGCACGCCCTGCGGTTGGGCACCGATCTGGTGTTCGACATCGAGGTCGGGGAAGTCACCCGCGTGCCCGTCCCGATGGCCGCCGCACGACGGGGCTGGGTGGAACTGCCGCGCTGGCGCATCGAGAC
>Ga0255180_1000579_pt1 | contig 12147 bp, 8 predicted proteins | sample Atl_Colum_RepB_8_FD_189933 | JGI IMG/M metagenome (GOLD analysis project Ga0255180, IMG submission 189933) | Freshwater microbial communities from Altamaha River, Georgia, United States - Atl_Colum_RepB_8d | ecosystem: Environmental > Aquatic > Freshwater > River | place: USA: Georgia | collected... | reverse complement strand
AATCAAGCACTTTGACTTGATCATGCAATTTGGCCATTTCTTCAAGATACTCATCCGGAATTAAATCTGGGCGAGATGCCAACAATTGGCCAAATTTGATAAAAGTAGGGCCTAATTCTTCAAAGCTTAGACGAAGTCGTTCAGGGACCGACAGTTGTTCGTCAAAATTTTCTTTGGTGCTTGAAACAAAACTATCGAGATTTATTTTTTCGATGAGATTTCGAAGACCGTGCTTTGCGAACACCCCCAGAATTGTCCGCAGGCGAGCTGCGTTTTTGAGAGTTTTTCCTATTTTCAACGGGCTTAGAAACGGACTTTTTGTTTGATTTCGATGAACTGTCTGCATGGTCACCTTTTTTTGCATTTTTCTCTAAGTAGTCAGCCAAAGAAGCGTAGCGAGGTTTGATTTCAGTTGATTCCTTCGGTTTCTTTTCAAAGTTGCGATTTTTATCTTTATCTCTGTCTTTGTAGCTATCTTTTTCTTTTTTAAACGGAGTTTTCGATTTCGAAACGGGATAGCTTTCGTAGCGAGATTGTTTTTGACCTGATTTTTTAAATGGAGAATCGTTCTCTTCATTTTTGCTAGGTCCTGATTCGACTTTGTTTTTCAGGACGAAGTTGATTTGGCCTTGCTCGATATCAACCGCACTGACTGTAACTTCGACTTGGTCACCAATTGAATAACTGAATCCCGATTTTTTTGATACCAATTTCAAATTCTCTTCGTCGTACTCCCATGATCCAGGTCCTTTGCCACCCAAATCGTCCAGACGGATTAATCCATCAATATTATATTGTCTGAGTAAAACGAAAACTCCAAATTTGGTCACAGAACTGATCATTCCATCAAAGCTTTCGCCAGTCATTTTATGCATGAAGCGGGCTTTTTTGATGGATTGAATTTGTCGCTCGGCTTTTGCGGATCTTTGTTCACACGCCGATAACCATGTTCCAGCTGTTTGAACGTCTTCTTCGCTCATCAAGCGATATCCAGAAACGCCGATCTGATTTTTAATCAAGCGATGGACGATTAAATCGGGATATCGACGAATCGGAGAAGTAAAGTGAGTATAGAAATCAAAACCCAACCCAAAGTGTCCAATGTTTTCTGCAGTGTACTTAGCTTGGCTCATCGAGCGTAAAGTCAAAATATGAATAATATTGGCTTGTGATTCGTTGGTGAACTCATGCAACGCTTTGGTTAATTTCTTTTGTAATTTATCGCCCGATAAATTGGCTTTTGATCCCAATGAATTAATAAATCTTTGTAATAAAGAAATTTTCAATGGATCGGGTGGTTCGTGGGTTCGATAAATAGAAGGAATTTCTTTACTGCTCAGGAATTTGGCGACAGCTACGTTAGCAGCCAGCATAAGCTCTTCGATCAGACGATGGGCGAATAAACGTTCTGATTTAATGACGTCAACAGGTTCGCCCGCTCCATCAATAACTAATTCTGTTTCAGGAACTTCTAAATCCAAAGAGCCTTCTTTGAATCGTTTCGCCATTAAAACTTTGGCTAGATCAGCGCAGCGTAAAATATTTTCTTTAACGCCTTCGACGGAAGTGTGCTTGGTGATATCAACACCGTCGATAATTTCTTGGGCTTCGCCGTAAGTACAGCGTGATTTACTTTCGATCACGGCTTCGTAAAAAGCGGATGTTTGCATTTCGCCAGTAAAATCAAAATGCATTTCAGAAACAAGGGCCAGACGGGGAACGTGCGGGTTTAATGAACAAAGTCCATTCGACAGTTTCTCAGGCAGCATTGGAACGACAAAATTAGGGAAATAAACTGAAGTTCCGCGTTCGAAAGCTTCTTTGTCCATCGAAGTTCCAGATTTAACATAGTGACTGACATCAGCAATGGCCACGATCAGTCTGAATCCGTTTTGTTTCATTTCTACGTAAACGGCATCATCGAAATCTTTGGCGGTAGCACCATCTATTGTTATGATAGGTAAATCGCGTAAATCTTTTCTGTTTTTAAAGTCTGATTCGTTCGGGTTTTCAGATAGTGTTTTTGTTTCATTCAAAGTTTCATCAGAAAAAGAATCGGGGATGTTTTGATTGACGATGACTCTTTTGACATCGTTCAATGCATTCAGGGCATCGCCAATAATTTCGTAAACTTCACCTGTGAATTGTCCTTGATCGGGATATTGCGTAATTTTGGCAGCAACGATTTCGCCATTTTTAGCATTCATGCTGCGATCTAAAGGAATTTTCAAATCGGATCCCCAGCCTTTGCCTTCGTCTTTGATCGAACCATACTGTTCGTTTAAAATGATAAACTTGCCGGCGATTTTTTTCTGAGATCTTTCCAGAATACGTACAATTTCGCCCTTAAATCGGCCATCGCGTTCTTTTTCCACGAATACAGAAACTTGGTCATTTGTCATAGCCGATTTCATCGAATGGGCAGGAATATAAACGTCGGCGTGTTCTAATTCGGCTTCGGGAATAAAAAAACCAAAACCATCGGGGTGTCTTTTGATAATACCTTTAAGTATTTTTTGTGATCTCATATAAATTCAGTTTAGAGGTTTATTATCTGATGTCAGTCCTTTTATATGTAAAGCGACCTTGATTTGGGAGATTTTCGCGAAAAAAAACAGGTAACAAAATGAGCACGCGACGAATAAAATGAGCGCTCAGATCAAAAGAGCACCGTGTTGTTGTCAAAAATCAGGACGATGGTCCAGGAAATAACATGATGCGATTTTAGCGCGCGCGTCAAAGATTGGTTCTTATCAAAAATAAAACTGGAACAGAACTGAAAACGATCTTGTCGGGCAAATAAATCGATAGAAATAATTTGAATTTTTCAGAGGAGAAAAATCATTTTAAAAGAAATCAAATTTGAAAAATTCGAAAAACGTTTTTAACAACAAGCTTTTTTTTTGTTGATGTCAGAAAGCCACAACAAAAAAACAAAAGTGCTATTTTTTAATCAATAATTTTACGCGGTTAGTGCAACTGATCTAATTTCAAGTTGCGCTGGTACAACGTCCTTATTACCATCTTTAGTATAAGTTTAAAAAAGTATTTAAAGTTTCATAAAGAATTGAACTTTAACAAAAACAAATAACGAAAGGGATACAACATGAAAAAGGTATTATTAGTAGTTGTAGCTTTGGCTTCAACGAACGCTTTTGCAACACGCGCACGTGTTAACGCATTAGGAAACTCTCCACACTTAGTGGACACTCAAACTGTGTACAGCAATCCAGCTGACATGATGATCATGGGTGACTACGTAACAATGGAAACTGGAACTACAGCTGGTGGCGCTGAAGGTGCTAACGCTGAAGGTATGGTTACTCGCTCTATGGGCGATTCAAAAATGGGTCTTTCTTTAGGCCACCAATCTAAAAATGCTTCTGCAACTTGGGGTTTAAGAGCATTAGCTGGTTTCGCGACTATTAAGTCTCAGCAAAATCCAGTTGAATTTTCATACGGTATGAAAACTGCTGATATGAACTGGGCTGCTACATTAGTTTACTCTAACTACAATGATAAAGTAGCTTCTGAAAAAGAATCTTCAATGGGTATCCGCACTGGTTTAAGAATGGGTGCTTTAGATGCTAAATTGAACATCGGTTTAACAAACACTTATGAAAATGCAACTGATGGCAAATTCAAAGGTAACATGGGTTTAACAGCTGGTGCTGGTTACGCTATGGATAACCTTTATGTTTCTGGTGCTGTTACTATGGCTGGTTTCAAAGCTGAAAACGCTGCTGGAACAGAAACTAAAGATTACTCTGCAACTGAGATCGCTGCTTCTGCAGTTTCTTCTCATAAAAAAGATGGCAACGAATTTTTCTACGGTGCTGGTTTAACATCAGTTAACACTAAAGAAAAAGTTGCTGATTCTAAAACAACTCAATTGTACTTACCAGTTTGGATGGGTCTTGAAGTTGATGCAGCTTCTTGGTTAACAGTTCGTGGTTCAGTAACTCAAAAAACTTTGATCAACTCAACAAAAGTTGAAACAGGTGCTACTACAACTACTGAAACTGCTCCAGGTGCTAACTCAACTGCAGTAGCTGTTGGTGCTGGTATGAAATGGAACAAGTTAACTTTAGACGGTTCATTAACTGGTTTGTCTGGCGCAGCTGCTAACCAAAAAGTTGATGGAACTAATTTGTTAGGCCAAGTTGGCGTAACTTACATGTTCTAATTTTAAATTGATTAAATAAGGAATATATAAAATGAAAAAATTATTAACATTAGCTTTAGTTCTTTCTTCAGCTTCAGCTTTCGCAACTCGCGCAAGAGTAACAGCTTTAGGAAATTCAGCTCACTTAACAGACGGTTCATACATTTACAATAAGCCGACATACGCAGCTATCGTTGGCGATTCTTTAACTTTGGAATCAGGCGTAACTGCTAATGGTTTCACAACAACTGGCGCGGTTCCTGATGCAACAGATTCTTCTGATGCTAATTTAGGTGCTGAAGGTATGATGGTTCGCTCTTTGGGTGATGCTAAATTCGTATTAGCTTTAGGTCATGACGATTCAACAACATTCATGAATCGTGGTATGGCTAATGCTATCAAAACAAATGCAGCATTAACTTATGCTATCAGACCACAACAAAATCCACTTTTCTTAGCTTACGCTACGAAAATGGGTGATATGCACGTAGGTGCTGGTTTACGTTACTCTAACTTTGATGACAAAAAAGGTGACGAAAAAGAATCTACAATGGGTTTAACATTTGACGCTCGCGGCGACAAATGGAACGTAGACCTTGATTTAGGTTTAACTGACGAATGGAAAACTGGAGCAACGAATGCTTCTCCGGGCGATTCATTCAAAGGTAAATCTGCTATCGGCTTAAGCGGTGGTTATGATTTAACTGATTCATTATATGTAAACGCTGGATTCATGTCTGGTGGTTTCAAAATGGAAGACAACTCTGCTGAAGTTGCTGATGTTGAATACACAAACATTAATGCTGGTATCACTGAAAGCATCAAAAAAGATGGTACAGAGTTTTTCTACGGTGCTGGTTTATTATCAACATCTGCTAAAGAAAAAACTTCTGATTCAAAAGTGACATCTTTGAAAATGCCTTTAATCATCGGCCTAGAAGCAGAAGCTAACTCTTGGTTAGTAATCCGTGGTTCTGTTACGCAAAATTTATTGTTAGTTGATAGTGATAAAACGACTAACGGTGCTACGACTGCAGTAGAAACTGCTCCAGGTGCTAACAGCACTAAATTGGCAGCAGGTGCTGGTTTGAAATTCAACAAATTAACTGTTGATGGTTCAATCCTAGCTGCTGGTAGCCAAGTTATCAACAGCGCTAATTTATTAGGAACTGTTGGTTTGACTTACGCTTTCTAATTTTTATTAGAAATTATTACAAAAGCCGATGGTGACATCGGCTTTTTTTTTGTCTTTTTATTAAACACATCATCATTTAAGGATTAATAGTATGAAGTTATTTTTAATTTTATTGTTATCAACAATTGGAATTTTTTGTAAAGCTGAACCTCTAGAAGATAATTCATTTCTAGTAGAAGAAGCGTATAATCAGGAGCCTGGAGTCGTTCAATTTATTCAGGTTTATCAGAAGCAAAATAAAGGTAAAGATTGGAATTATACTTTTATTAATGAAATTCCAATGGGTGGCCAGGCGGATCAATTTTCATATGAAATTCCGTATGCTTATATCGAGGCTGTAGATAAGACTCAAGTAGGGGATATTAAAATTAATTATCGTCGAGAGTTTGTAAGATCTGAATCTTTTGTTACTACTGGACGCTTAAGTGTTATATCAAATTCAGGTGATTACAAATTAGGTTTTGGTAATGGGGCTGTAGGTTACGAAGCCTCGTTGTTAAACTCTGTAGTTATTAATTCTAAATGGACTCAACATTGGAATGTCGGCGCTCAGTTTGTTCCTAAATCGAAAGATGCTTTAGATAACACGGCGGACACATCTAAGTTTTTTTGGGCTTTGAGCAATGTTTATTTTGTGACAGATACATTTAATATCATGTTAGAAATGACAGGTTCCTCATTTGAAGAAGTATTGGGTCAAGACTCTACAACTTGGAATCAAGAAAATATGATTAGTCCAAGCGTGCGTTATGCATACGACGTAGGAAGCTGGCAGTTTGTGCCAGGTCTTGCTTTACCGATTGGTTTAGGCAATATGGCAGGGCAAAATCAAGTTTTGGGATATTTATCAATTGAAGGAAAAATGTTCTAAATTTTGATTTATGATGTGAGTAAGGGATCAGTTGAAGGGTCCTTTGCTCACCTAATTATGTCAAATTTCTAATTTATGAACCTAATATAAAAATTAATTGAATCATCTTGTTGCAAACAATATAATTGAATCTGGTGAGATTTTTTACTTTACTAATTATAATAATTTTTACGTTTGAAAATGCTGCTTTTTCGTTCTCTGATATATGTAGTGATCAACATACAGATTATGCTTTGTCTCAAGTTGCATACAAGGATATTAAATCTGTTAGTAAATCCTTGCTTAAGTCATTTTTAAATAACCATAAAAAAAACGATAATCTAGTACATTGTTCTATTCACTGTTTACATCATAATTACTCTTTAATGACGAGTGAAGTATCAATTACGTCGCACGCTCTCGATCTCAATTATCAAGCCTATAATTTTACATACAATAAAGCCTATCTTGGAGCTATTTTCCGGCCACCAATAATATAATTAAAACTGAAGTAAGTAGTTTAAATTATTATTAATTGGAGGATTTTATGTTGGATCAATTGATCCGATTTGCCTTAAATAAAAGGCTAGTTACGCTATCGTTAGCATTGGTATTAATCATCATTGGAGGTATTTCTTTAACGAGTTTACCTGTCGATGTATTTCCTGACTTAAGTAAGCCTACAGTTACTATTGTCACTGAAGCACATGGAAAAGCGCCTGAGGAAGTTGAAACGCTGGTTACACTCCCGATCGAGTCCCAGTTGAACGGGCTCCCTAACTTAACATCTATCAGATCAACTTCAGGTGTAGGTTTATCTGTCGTTTATGTGCAATTTGAGTGGGGAACAGATATTTTTCGATCTCGACAGCTGGTGTCTGAAAAACTCAATTTGGCTAAAGAAATGCTTCCGGACGGAGTTCAGCCTATAATGGGGCCTATCTCTTCTTTAATGGGGCAAATTCAGCAAATTGCTCTTTATCCAGAAAACGATTCTGTTGATCCGATGGATCTAAGAACTGCAGCCGAATGGATTATTCGTCCAAGACTGCTAACAATTCCAGGCGTTGCTCAAGTGATTCCGATGGGCGGTGGATTAAAGCAGTATCAAATTTTAATTTCAGCAGAGAGGTTGAATATTAAAGGATTAACGCTTGAAGACCTTGATCATGGGTTGAGAAAAATTAGTCAGAATACAACTGGTGGTTATTTAACTAATGGAGAAATTGAGTTTTTAGTTCGTAATATCGGTGTGGTCTCTTCTGTTGATGATATTAAAAACACTGTTATTGGGCGACACTTTGGAAAGCCTGTACTATTAGGTGAAATCGCAGAAGTACAAATTGCACCTGCTAATAAGCGTGGCGATTCAAGCTATAATGGTAAACCGTCTGTTACCATGGTTATTCAAAAACAACCAGGAACAGATACAGTTGAAATTACCAAAAATATCGAGCGTGCGATTCAAGATTTGAAAGGATCCTTGCCTGCAGGCATAGGAGTTACAACGGAAGTTTTTAAACAATCAAGTTTTATTGAAGCTTCAATAAAAGGGATTAAAGGTAAGCTTTTATTTGGAACAATATTGGTTTTTATTGTTTTGTTCATCTTCCTAGCGAACCTCAAAATGAGTTTGATAACTCTGACGGCAATACCGATGTCTTTTTTAATTACTTTTATCGTATTTAGAATATTCGGATTAACGATAAATACAATGACTTTGGGAGGTCTTGCAATTGCCATAGGCGAGCTCGTTGACGACTCTATCGTTGATGTAGAAAACATTTTTAGACGACTTCGGGAAAATGCAGGTTTAGCTCATCCGAAAAAAGTATTGCGAGTTATTTTCGAGGCTTCAAGTGAGGTTAGAAATTCCATTGTCACAGCGACTATAATTATATGCTTGGTGTTTATTCCTTTATTGAATCTCACGGGTATCGAGGGAAGGCTATTTACGCCACTTGCAATTTCTTACCTGACTGCTTTGCTATCTTCACTTATTGTGTCTTTATCTTTAACACCTGTTCTTTGTTATTTTTTGCTAGGAAGAGGTAAGCTTGAAGAGCACAATGAGACGAAATTTGTAGTATGGCTCAAACTGAAAGACAAAAAGTATCTGAATTGGTGTTTAAATCATCCTAAGAATGTGTTTATGATAGTAGGTGCTTTATTTTTAGTTGCATTATCGTTATTGCCATTTATGGGTAAGAATTTTTTACCAGAATTTAATGAAGGCACTGCGCTTATTACTGTCGGTGCAAAGCCGGGTATCTCATTAACAGAAGCGAATCGTCTTGGGAGTTTGGCTGAAAAACTGATTATGGATGTTCCCGAAGTTAAATCTGTATCACGCAGAACAGGGCGTGCTGAAAAAGATGAGCACGCAATGGGGTTGAATATTAGTGAAATTGATGTGGATTTCAATAAAAATTTTTCACGTTCCAGAGAGGAAATATTAAATCATATTCGTGAAAAGTTATCTTCACTCGAGGGGATGAATATCAGTGTCGGTCAGCCAATTGCACATTTAATTGATCACATGTCGTCAGGAGTCGCAGCACAAATTGCGATTAAAATTTATGGCCAGGACTTGCAGGAGCTTCGTACTACGGCAATGGAAGTGCGCGACGCCATTTACAAAGTTGATGGTTTGGTGGATTTGCGTGTTGAGCAGCAAGGCTTGTTGCCGCAACTTAAAATTTATGCCTTCAGGGATCTGGCGGCTAAATATGGTTTATCGATTGGAGAAATCACATCACTTCTCGAGGTAGCTTTAAATGGTGATGTCATAGCTCAAGTCATTGAGGGTCAAAAATATTTTGATGTATATTTTCGATATGATGATCATACCAAAAAGGATATCGACAGTATTAAAAATATGATTTTAACTATTTTGCCTGATGGTACAAAAGTAAAAGTGGCGGATGTTGCTGATGTATACGAAACTCAAGGGCCTAATGAAATTAATCGCGATAATGGTCAACGTCGTATTTTTGTTTCGGCCAATGTATCAGGACGAGATTTAGTATCAGCAGTTAAAGATATAAAAAAAGAAATAGCTCAAAAAGTTAAACTGCCAGTAGGAACATATGTTGAATATGGTGGGCAATTCGAGGCACAAAAAAGCGCCACTCAAAAAATATTTTTTTTCGGAATATTTGCGCTGGTAGGCGTTGCCTTCCTATTATATTCCCAATTCGGCTCGCGAGTTATTGTTGGACAAATTATGCTAACAATTCCGTTTGCATTTATAGGCGGTGTATTTTTACTATTCGCAATCGATCGAAATATTACAATTGCGAGTTTGATTGGATTTATAACCCTTGCGGGTATCGCTTGTCGTAACGGTATAATGATGATTTCGCATTACCTGCATATAATGAAGTACGAGAATGAAAATTTCAGTCGTGAAATGATCATTCGTGGATCGTTAGAGCGCTTAGTGCCAGTGCTCATGACGGCAACGGTAGCAAGTCTTGCTTTGATGCCATTAGTGTTTGCAAAAGGACAAACAGGAAGTGAAATTCTTCATCCTGTAGCAGTTGTTATTGTTGGCGGGCTGATTAGCTCTACGCTTTTAGATATTTTAGTTACTCCAACTATATTTTATTGGATCGGTAAAACATCTGCGGAGATGTATATTAACAAAAAAGAAGAGGAAAAAATATGAAAACATTCAAGGCATTATTATTAACAGCTATCACTATTTTATCTATAACGGCAGTCGCAGGGTCAGAGCATGATCATGGGGCTCCAAGTTTCCAGCCACCCAAGGGAGGAATTTTAAAATCAACTCACTCGATGCATTTGGAACTCGTTAAGGGTGCTAAAGGAATTATAATTTATGCATACAATATGGAAGGAAAAGCATTGGGTACTAAAAATTTACAATTAGATGCGACTTTAGAGCTTCCTCGTAAAAAACCAGTAGCTTTAAAGCTTGAAAACAAAGAAACACACTGGGAGGCAGCTGTAGATTCCCAAGGCACGCATAGATATACAGTTAAGGTAAACATCGATGATGGAAAAGAGAAAGACTATGTTAAGTTCACTATTGAAAATAAATAGTTTAGTTGTAATTATATTATTCAGTTTAGCTTGGACATCTGTTCAAGCTAAATCTGTAGATTTTCAAACGATTTATCAATCGGCTCAAATCAATAATATAGATCTCAAATTTGCGAATTCTGTTCAACAGGAAGCTGAAGCAGATGTGGGTATCGCAAGAGCTGCATTTATGCCTAAGCTCGGTGTGGAGGTCAGGCAAGAGCAGTTTACGTCAGAAATTGAAGATAATAGTAAAAACACGTCCAATATTTACGCTGAGTGGAATCTTTTTAATGGCTTCAAAGATGTTCAAAAACGTAAAAGTCTAGAGGCTGAATTCAGTCTTGCAAAAACTAAAGCGGATAGAATCTCGCAAAATTTTGAATGGATTGCTAAAGAAAAATATGCAAAAGCTTATTCGCTTCAAGAGCAAGTGGAGTCCTACAAAAAAATTATTGATTCAAACTTAAAGAATTTAGATGTTGTAAAAAGACAAAGGCTTTCTGGGCGCCTATCTGAGGCTGACTTTTTAGAGTTCCAGTTGTTTGATGCCAAGCTCAGACAAGATCTCGTACGTTTAGAGTTAGATGCTGCAGTGTCTTTAGCGGAGCTTAAATTATTTGCCGGCTTGAGTGATTTCGATAGGCTTGTGACAAAACTAGAGCCTAGTCCGCTAATGATTGATTCGGCACAAATAAAAAAACTAACTACAGCCGAGAAATCTAAACTCGTCGAGAGTCAGTTGAAAGTAGAATCTCTAACCGCACTTAGAGCAAATGCAAACGGGAGTTTTCTGCCGACAGTGGATTTTAGAGCTACACGGGGTAGTGTTGGATATCGTGACACTGTTAAAGATCCGGAAACAATTTTGGCTATTACTGCAAGGTGGGAATTTTTTTCTGGCTTAGAAAGTGTTAACCAAAAAGAAAAAGCTATTGCGCAGCTAACAAAAGCGCAAATTCAGTACAATAATGATAAGCTAAAAATAGCGAGCCGATCAGATCAGCTGTTGAGTCAAATTAATAATATTGTTTTGCGGATGAAATTCGAAGAGGGAAATCAAAAAAATGTTGAAAAATTTCTAAAAACGGTTGAGTCGGATTATCGTCGAGGTGTTAAAAGTAGTTCAGACTTGAAGGCTGCTCTTGATCTGATCCTTCAGACATCCTTGAATTTGTCGATGCTCAGATCTGATTATTTTAGTCTGCGAGCTGAGCTTCAAGACTTGGTAGGTCAAACCTTAGATGAGCAAAAGATGTAAGGATTTTAAAGTTGTTTGAGTTTTGATTATTTTTTAAGCGCAAGTCAGGCTCAATCAGGCATGGGCGTACTCTGTACGCCCGCGTTATAGGATTATTTACATTCAGCTTTATCTTCAAAAGGGCCAAAGGAATCTTTACCATATTTAGCAGTTACTTTTTTCCCTGCTAATGTGCCTTTACGGATAATTTTAGAACTTTCTTCAGAAATTTTTTTACAATCAGCTGCATCTTTTGCATCTTTTTCGTCAACTGTTGGATTAACGCCTTTGTACGGTGTTAACATCAGCTTTTCTTTACCAGGGCAAGCTGTGCGATTTGTTGTGATAATGCATTTCTCTGCAGAGAAAGCATATTGAGATATCAAGGCTGTAAATAGAATTGCGTACTTCATGGTGACTCCTTTTTTGTTAGTCCTTTCGGACTTGTTTTGAAAAACTTAATATTATTTATATAAATCTTGGCTAAGACTTGTTTTATTGCAATAATTTACAAAAACAATCCTAGACTTAAGTTAAAGTACAAAAGGGGTAACTATGAAAAAACACATCTTGGCTACGGCATTAGTCCTAGCTTCATCAACAGCATTTGCAACAAAGGCTCGTCAAAAGTCTTTAGGAAACTCATTTCA
>Ga0255180_1000575_pt1 | contig 12249 bp, 10 predicted proteins | sample Atl_Colum_RepB_8_FD_189933 | JGI IMG/M metagenome (GOLD analysis project Ga0255180, IMG submission 189933) | Freshwater microbial communities from Altamaha River, Georgia, United States - Atl_Colum_RepB_8d | ecosystem: Environmental > Aquatic > Freshwater > River | place: USA: Georgia... | reverse complement strand
TCGAAGTGGAATTGCAAGCCACCTGGCAGCGATGCCAGGCGGCTGCCCACGAAGAAGCCGGCACCGTGGTGGCCATCGGGACCCTGCCCACCCTGCGCGAAAGCGATTTGTCCCTGGCCCACATGACCCCGTCGTTGCGCTACCAGGCCCTCAACGAGCAGGTGCTTCGCGCCCGCAAGGGGCGCCCCCTGCGCTTCGACATCGAGGGGCGCGAGCATCTGCGCACCCAGCACACCGATGTGATGCTCGAGGCCGGCACCACCTCGTTCCAGGTGCACCTGCAGGTGCCGGCCAGCGAGGTCGCGCGGCACCTCAACGCCTCGATGCTGCTCAGCGCTCCCCTGGTCGCCCTGTCGGCCAATTCGCCCTTCCTGTTCGGGCGTTCGTTGTGGGCCGAAACGCGGATCCCCCTCTTCGAGCAGGCCGTTGACTGCGGCAGCGATCGGCACCCCGAAGGGCGCCGCGTCACGTTCGGCCACGGCTATGTGGGCGCCGATCCGGTCGATGTGTTCGCCGACAACCTCGTGCGTTACCCCGTGCTGCTGCCGCTGTGCAGCGACGAGCCGGTCGATCGCTACCCCCACCTGAGACTGCACAACGGCACGATCTGGCGCTGGAACCGGCTCCTGGTCGGCTTTGGTGTCGGAGGGCGACCGCACCTGCGCATCGAGCAACGCGTGATGCCGGCCGGGCCCAGTCTCGTCGACATGGTGGCCCAAGCGGCGTTCTATTACGGGCTGGCGCACAGCCTGGCCCACGAGCCCGATCCGCTCGAGGCCCGGCTGCCTTTCGTTCAGGCGCGCGACAATTTCTACCGCGCGGCCCGGGATGGGCTGGATGCCCGCATCACCTGGCTGGACGGACGGTCGGTGTCGATGACCGACCTGCTGGAACACCAGCTGTTGCCGATGGCCCGAGACGGACTGCGTCGCTTGGAGATCGACGACCAGGACATCGATCGTTACATGGCCGTGCTGGAAGGCCGCGTGCGCACGCGCCAGAACGGCGCGGCCTGGCAGCGCGCCCACCATGCCCGGCACGGCGACTTCTTCCGCCTCACCGCCGACTACCTGGAACACCAGCGCAGCGGCCGGCCCGTGCACGAATGGACCGTATGACCTTGACCCTGAACCGCCTGCATGCCCTGCCCGAGGGCTTTCTCGACACACCGGCACGCGAGTTGCACCGGCTGCTGCCCGGCCCGACCCTGATCCACCTGCCCGGGCGGCGTCAGCCCGAGTTGTTCGTGTCGGTGCTGCTGCATGGCAATGAGGATGTCGGCCTGGTGGCCGTGCAACAGGTGCTGCGCGCCCAGGCCGGTCGCGAACTGCCTCGGGCGATGAGCCTGTTCATCGGCAATGTGCGGGCCGCCCGCGATGGCCTGCGCCGGCTGGACGGCCAACCCGACTACAACCGCGTGTGGCCGGGCACCGTGGCCCATGCCGGCACGGCCGAGGCGGCCCTGATGGCGCAGGTGCAGGCGATCATGCAGCAGCGGGGCGTGTTCGCCAGCATCGACATCCACAACAACACAGGTCTCAACCCGCACTACAGCGTCGTCAACCGGCTGGACCCGGCCGTCCTGCACCTGGCTCGCCTGCTATCGCGCACGGTGGTGTGGTTCAAGGGGCCTCCGGGGTCTCAGACCGCCGCATTCACACCGATGTGCCCCTCGGTGGCCGTGGAGTGCGGTCAACCTGGTCAGCCGGCCAACGAGGCGGCGGCCGCGCGCTTCCTTCAGGCCTGTCTGCACCTGGCCGAGTTCCCGCAGCACGGGGTGGCCGAGACCGACATCGATCTCTACCACACGGTCGCGCTCGTCAAGGTGCGGCCTGAGGTGCATTTCGCGTTCGGTGATCTGGCAGCCGAGCTCAACTTCGATCCGGCGCTTGACCACATGAACTTCCGCGAGCTCGAGGCCGGTGCGGTGTTCGGTCGCACGCACCACCCGATGCCGCTGGAGGCCGCCGATGAATCGGGGGCCGATGTGTCGGATCGCTGCTTCGACGTGAGCGACCAGATCCTGCGCCTTAAGCGGCCAGCCATGCCGGCCATGCTCACGCTGGATGCCCGGGTCGTGCGGCAGGACTGCCTGTGCTACCTGATGGAGCGAGTCCCGCCAGCGTGCTGGCGGGAAGCCGTTCAGCCGCGCTGAGCCGTGCGGCGGCGAGCCAGCAGTCCGACCACGCCCAGCCCCGCCAGGGCCAGTGCATAACTTTCAGGTTCGGGGACGGCCGGGCTCACGTCCACCGTGCTCACGCGCAGGAAGGCCGGGTCACCGCCATCGGCCGAGCCGAAGGTGAAGCCCGAGTAGCCGGTGTAGGAGAACGTGAACTGTGCGCTGCTCTGCCCGGCCGTCAGGGCGCCGAGGATCGATGACGTCACGTCGAAGGACTTCAGTCCCGCACCCTGGCTGTGATGTACAGAACCGCCGGAACTCAGCGTGCCGATGATGTCGCGACCGTCCCCGCTCCAGGTGGTCAGAATGTCGATGTTCAGCGTCACGCCGGTGATGTCGGCCGGATCCAGCGCCGTCAGGCTGCTCAGATCGAAGGTCAGCGCCGTGTTGTAGGCGCTCCCGTAGCCCGGCCAGTAATCATGGGCCACGATGTTGGGATTGGCCGCCACATCGGTCCACGAGTACGTGCCGCCGTAGCCCCAGTCGCGTGCCAGCACGATGTCCTTGTCTGCGGTGACGGCGATGTCCTGGGTTGCCGCCATCGACGTGGAGGCGACCAAGGCGAGGAGGCTCAAGGCCCAGCGAGATGTTTTCATGTCGAGATCCTTCAACAGCAGGTGATCCCGGTCTGTGTCCTTCGAGGGGGGTTTCTGGGGTGGCCGGCCAGACCGCAGCCGCCACACAGTCATCGTCCGTCGTGGCGTTGTCGAGGAGTTTGCGGCACCTCAAGCCGCGCGGATGACCCCCCTGGAGCGCGGGGGATGACTTGCGGCATGATCGGTCCATGCACTTCAACGACATCCCCGCCGACGAGGACGACGACGTCCACACCGCCACCGAACGTGCGGCCGCTGCGCAGCGCAGCATCGTCGTCAGCGTCGTCGTCAACCTTGTGCTCACCCTTGTGCAGATTGCGGTGGGGGTGATGGCGCGGTCGCAGGCGCTGATCGCCGATGGCCTGCATTCCTTGTCGGATCTGGTGGCCGATGCCATCGTGTGGCTGGCCAGCCGCCAGAGCCGCAAGGGCGCCGACACCGATCACCCGTATGGCCATCACCGCTACGAGAACGCGGCCTCTCTGGTCCTGGGCGGGCTGCTGCTGGCCGTGGGCATCGGCATGCTGTGGAGCGCGGCCGACAAGCTGCAGCACCCCGAGGTCATCCCGCCCGTGCATGTCATGGCCCTGGGTGTGGCCGTGGGCACCTTGCTGGCCAAGGAACTGCTGTTTCGCTACATGCTGCGGGTGGCCAAGCAGGTCAAGTCGAGCATGCTGGTGGCCAATGCGTGGCACGCCCGCTCGGACGCCGCCTCGTCGCTGGTGGTGGCCCTGGGCATCGTGGGCAATCTGGCGGGCTACCCCTTGTTCGATCCCATTGCTGCGCTCATCGTGGGCCTGATGGTGGGGCGCATGGGCTGGTCGTTCGCCTGGGATGCCCTGCACGACCTGATGGACCGTGCGGTTGACGAAGGCGAGGTGGCCGCCATCCGCCAGACGCTCTTGGACACGCCCGGGGTGAGCGGCGTGCACGATGTGCGCACCCGCAAGATGGGCGACATGATCCTGGTCGATGCCCACATCGAGGTCGATGCGGACATCACGGTCGAGCAGGGCCACGACATCGCCGTCGAGGCCCGCCAGCGCGTCATGCAACGCCACCGTGTGCTCAACCTCATGACCCATGTCGACCCCTGGCACCGCCCCGATCGCGATCACCCCATCGGGCCCGGCGAGATTCCGCAGCGCCATTGACCTCGCGCAAGCGCGGGCGCACCCGCAGCACCTACCGTCGGGGCCTTCGTTCTAACCGAAGGACTCGACGCCCATGACCGCCATCCCTGCCGACCTCGATCGCCTCCTGTCTGCCGGCCCGCTGCGGGCCCTGAGCCTGGCCGGGCGACGCTTGCTGCCCATCGTGCAAGGTGGCATGGGCGTGGGGGTGTCGGCCCACCGGCTGGCCGGCACGGTCGCGGGGCTGGGCGGTGTGGGCACCCTGTCGTCGGTGGACCTGCGCCGACACCACCCGGACCTGATGGAGCGCACCACCGGGTTGCCTCAGGACGAACGCGCCAAGGTCGCGATCGACGCGGCCAACCTCGAAGCGCTGGAGCGAGAGGTGCAGGCCGCTCGCTCACTGTCGCAGGGTCGGGGTCTGGTGGCCATCAATGTCATGCGGGCCGTGGCCGAGTATGCGAGCTCTGTGAAACGCGCCCTGGAGGCGGGTGTCGATGCCGTGGTGGTGGGCGCCGGCCTGCCGCTGGACCTGCCCGATCTGGCGGCCGAGCACCCCAAAGCCCTGTTGATTCCCATCCTGTCGGATGCGCGCGGGGTACAGCTCATCGTCAAGAAATGGGAGCGCAAGAAGCGCCTGCCTGATGCCATCGTCATCGAACACCCGCGCCTGGCGGGCGGTCACCTGGGGGCGGCGCGCATCGCCGACCTGCAGGACCCGCGCTTCGACTTCGAGCGGGTGATCCCTGACTGCCTGGCGTTCTTCCGTGCGGCAGGCCTGGAGCGCGACATCCCGCTCATCGTGGCTGGCGGTATCCGCAGTTTCGAAGACATCCGCCGGGTGCAGGACCTGGGGGCGGCCGGCGTGCAGCTGGGCACTCCGTTTGCCGTCACCGAAGAGGGCGATGCCCATCCCGAGTTCAAGCGCGTTCTGGCCGAGGCCCGCGACGAGGACCTCGCGGAGTTCACCAGCGTGGCGGGGCTGCCGGCCCGGGCGGTGCTCACGCCCTGGCTCAAAGCCTATCTGAAGGTCGAGCCCAGCCTGCAGGCCGTGGCGCACGTCAAGTCGCGCTGCACCAAGGCGTTCGATTGCCTGGCCCAGTGTGGCCTGCGCGATGGCCTGGCCACCTGGGGGCAGTTCTGCATCGACAACCAGCTGGCGGCGGCCTTGCGGGGCGACGTGCGCAAGGGGCTGTTCTTCCGCGGGGCGGGCAGCTTGCCTTTTGGCGCGCAGATCCGCAGTGCGCGTGAGCTCATGGAGCGCCTGCTGACGCCGGCTGTTCAAGGAGCGTGAACGGACCCTCCGGGGGTCATGTCCCTGCCAAGCCCAGGGGTGCTCCGACGCCGCCGTGAACTGCGGCGCAACACCGGTTCGTTTTCGGGTTGACAGCCTGCCAGGGTTTGGCACACTGTTTGCAAGACATCGCGCATGAGTGTGGCCATGAATCGCCTGGCGCCCGTAGTGCTGATCCCCGCCTGCCACCGTGTCCTGGGCCGACACCCGTTTTATGTGGCAGGCAAGAAATACATCGACGCCGTCCGGCTGGCCGGCTGCGTGCCCCTGGTGGTGCCGGCGGCCACGCACGCCGAGCTCGAGACCTTGCTCGACCTCGCCGATGGCCTGCTGCTCACGGGATCGCCCTCCAACGTGCACCCCAGCCACTTCGGCGAGGCCGTGCACGACCCCAGCCTGCCGCTCGACCCGGCCCGTGACGACTGGACCTTGCCCATCATCCGCCGGGCCCTGCAGCACCGCCTGCCGCTGCTGGGCATCTGCCGGGGCTTTCAGGAGGTCAACGTGGCGCTGGGGGGCTCGCTGCACCAGGCGGTGCACGAACAGCCCGGCCTGATGGACCACCGCGGCGACGGCACCCAGCCGGTCGAGGTCGAATATGGATTTGCCCACGAGGTGACCATCGAGCCCGGCGGTTTCCTGGACACCGTGCTGACGGGCGTGCCCTCGGTGCAGGGTGGGCGCTTTCGGGTCAACAGCCTGCACGGCCAGGGCGTCAAGCGACTGGCCGACGACCTGCGGGTTGAGGCCCGCGCTCCCGATGGCGTCATCGAAGCCTTCACCTGGTCGCCCGACGACGGTCAGGCCCCCGCCTTCAGCCTGTGCATGCAGTGGCACCCCGAATGGCTGGCGGCCGACAACCCGGCGTCGCGCCGCGTGTTCGAGGCCTTTGGCGAAGCGTGCCGGGCTTACCTGGCCCGCAAGGCCGAATCGCGCCAGGCGCCCAGACCCGAACCCGCCGTGCACCCCTGATCGACCTCAGCGAAAGACTCGCCATGGCTGCCAAAGTCCCCACCACCTTCAGTGACCTGGAACAATGGCTCAACGAACGGCGGGTCACCGAGATCGAGTGCCTGGTGCCCGACCTCACCGGCGTGGCGCGTGGCAAGATCCTGCCGCGCGAGAAGTTCACCGAAGACCGCGGCATGCGCCTGCCCGAGGCCATCGTCGCCATCGGGGTGACGGGCGAATTCCCCGAAGAGGGGCCGTACTACGATGTCATCACCCCGACCGACCGCGACATGCACCTGCAGCCCGACCCGGCCTCGGCCCGCATCGTGCCCTGGGCGGTCGACCCCACGGCGCAGGTCATCCACGACTGCTACGACCGCAACGGCCAGCTGATCCCGTACGCGCCGCGCTCGGTGCTGCGCCGCGTCTGCCAGCTCTACACCGACCGGGGCTGGACGCCTGTGGTGGCCCCCGAGCTGGAGTTCTACCTGATCGAGCGCAGCGTGGACCCCAACCAGCCCCTGCGGCCGCCCCGGGGGCGCAGCGGCCGGGCCGAGACGTCGCGCCAGGCCTATTCCATCGACGCGGTCAACGAGTTCGACCCGCTGTTCGAGGACATCTATGCCTACTGCGAGCAGATGGAGCTCAATGTCGACACCCTGATTCACGAGGTCGGGGCCGGCCAGATGGAGATCAACTTCTTCCATGACCACCCCCTGGGGCTGGCCGACGAGGTGTTCTTCTTCAAGCGCACCATCCGCGAGGCGGCGCTGCGCCACGAGATGTACGCCACCTTCATGGCCAAGCCCATGGCCAACGAACCGGGCAGTGCCATGCACATCCACCAGAGCGTGCTCGACACGGCCACCGGCCAGAACATTTTCAGCAACCCCGATGGGTCGCCCTCGCAGATGTTCTACTGGTTCATCGGGGGCTTGCAGCGTTACGTGCCGGCGGCCATGGCCCTGTTCGCACCCTACGTCAACAGCTACCGCCGCCTGGTGCGCTCCAACGCGGCGCCCATCAACATCCAGTGGGGCACCGACAACCGCACCGTGGGCATCCGCTCCCCGGTGGCCGGCCCTGCGGCGCGGCGCATCGAGAACCGGGTCATCGGCGCCGACGCCAACCCGTATGTGGCGCTGGCCGCCACGCTGGCGTGCGGCTACCTGGGCATGACCCGTCAGATCGAGCCCACGCCCGAATGCCGGGGCGACGCCTACCTGGGCGACTACCAGCTGCCCCGCAGCCTGGGCGAGGCGCTGGCCCTGTTGCGTGCAGAAGCCGACCTGGCCGATGTGCTGGGGCACGAATTCATCACGGTCTACACCGAGATCAAGGAAGTCGAGTACGCCGAGTTCATGAAGGTGATCTCGCCCTGGGAGCGTGAGCACCTGCTGCTGCACGTCTGAGCGCTCCCTGTCATCCCCCGAGAGGTGTTCCATGGTTCCCCAGTTCGAGCACAGCACCGCGCAATGGCAGGCGCTGGATGCCGCCCACTTCCTGCACCCCTTCACCGATCACAAGGCCCTGGCCGCCAAGGGCACGCGCGTGATCACCCGGGCCGATAACATCTACCTGTGGGACAGCGACGGCCACAAGATCTTCGATGCCATGAGTGGGCTGTGGTGCGTGAACGTGGGCTACGGGCAGCGCACGCTGATCGATGCGGCCACGCACCAGCTCGAGACCCTGCCCTTCTACAACGCCTTCTTCCAGACCGCCACGCCGCCGGCGATCGCCCTGGCCCACAAGCTGGCGCAGATCAGCCCGCCGCAGTTCCAGCACGTGTTCTTCAGCGGTTCGGGGTCGGAGGGCAACGACACCGTGGTGCGCCTGGTGCGGCGCTACTGGGACCTCCAGGGCCAGCCGCAGCGCCACACGATCATCAGCCGCTTCAATGCCTACCATGGCTCGACCGTCGCCGGGGCCTCGCTGGGCGGCATGGTCGACATGCACGCCCAGGGCGGCCTGCCCATCCCGGGCATCGTGCACATCGACCAGCCCTACCAGGTGCAGCACGGGCGGCCGGGCGAAAGCCGCGACGACTTCGGGCGGCGGGCGGCCTCCTGGCTGGAAGACAAGATCCTCGAGATCGGCGCCGACCGGGTGGCCGCCTTCATCGGCGAGCCGGTGCAAGGAGCGGGCGGCGTCGTCATTCCGCCCGACACCTACTGGCCCGAGATCCAGCGCATCTGCGACCGCCACGGCATCCTGCTGGTGTCCGACGAGGTGATCTGCGGCTTCGGGCGCACCGGGCACTGGTTCGGCTGCGAGCGCTTCGGCACCCGCCCCGACCTGATCACCTTTGCCAAGGGCGTCACGTCGGGCTACATCCCCCTGGGCGGCGTGCTGGTGGGCGAGCGTGTGGCGCGTGTGCTCATCGAGCAGGGTGGCGACTTCAACCACGGCTACACCTACAGCGGCCACCCGGTGGCCTGTGCCGTGGCCCTGGCCAACCTGGAACTCATCGAGCGCGAAGGCCTGGTGCAGCGTGTGCGCAACGACACGGGCCCGTATCTTGCAAGTTGCTATGCGGCACTGCAAGATCACCCACTCGTGGGCGAAGCAGAGACCTGCGGCTTGATGGGCGCCATCCGGCTGGTGCGGCGCAAGGCCTCGGCAGGGCAGCCGGCCGAAGCCTTTGCACCCGAGCAGTCGGTGGGCATGGTCTGCCGGGGGCACTGTTTCGGCAACGGGCTGATCATGCGGGCGGTGGGTGACCGCATGATCGTTGCGCCGCCCTTGGTGATCACCCGCAGCCAGATCGACGAACTCATGGCCCTGATCCGGACCTGCCTGGACCTGACCTGGGCCGACCTGCAACAGCGTGGCTGGGTGTGAGCCCGGCCCTGGAGACGCACGACATGACCTGCATGACGACGACCGCCCGCACCCGCCTGGCCCTGGCCGTGGCGTCGGCCCTGACCCTGATGGCCTCGGGCGTGCACGCCGACGAGGACAAGGTCCTCAACGTCTACAACTGGTCCAACTACATCGCCCCCGACACCGTCGCCAATTTCGAAAAGGAGACGGGCATCAAGGTGCGCTACGACAACTTCGACAGCAACGAAGTCGTGCACGCCAAGATGGTGGCCGGCAAGACGGGCTACGACATCGTGGTGCCCTCGTCGTACTGGGGCAAGTTGCAGGCCGACGGCGGGCTGCTGCAGAAGCTCGACAAGAGCAAAATTCCCAACCTCAAGAACCTCGACCCGGCCGTGCAGGCGCAACTGGCCCGGCTCGACCCGGGCAACCAGTACATGGTGAACTGGCTGTGGGGCTACACCACGGTGGGCATCAATGTCGACAAGGTCAAGGCCGCGCTGGGCAACCTGCCCATGCCCGACAACGCCTGGGACCTGGTCTTCAAGCCCGAATACATCAGCAAGCTCAAGAGCTGTGGCGTGTCCTTCCTGGATTCGGCCACCGAGGTCGTCCCCGCCGCGCTGCACTACCTGGGCAAGCCTGCCTACAGCCGCAACATCGCCGACTACCAGGCCGTGCCGCCGCTGCTCAAGAGCATCCGGCCGTATGTGACGCTGTTCAGCTCGTCGGGCTACATCAACGACATGGCCAGCGGCTCCATCTGCGTGGCGCTGGGCTGGTCGGGCGACATCAACATCGCCAAGAATCGGGCCATCGAAGGCAAGACCGGGCAGCGCATCCAGACCCTGGTGCCCAAGACGGGGGGCGTCATCTTCATGGACTCCATGGTGATCCCGGCCGACGCGCCGCACCCCGAGAACGCGCACAAGTGGATCAACTACATCCTGCGGCCCGAGGTGCATGCCAGCCTGACCAACAAGGTGTTCTACGCCAACCCCAACCTGGCGTCGCGCAAGCTGATCAAGCCCGAGATCGCCAACGACCCGGCCGTGTACCCGCCCGAGGCCGACATGAAGCGCATGGCCCAGCCCGAGCCCATCAACAACGACATCCGGCGGCAGATGACGCGCATCTACACCTCGTTCAAGACCGGCCTGTGACGCCCGGGTTCACGGCGGCGTCACACAGGGAGGGCCGGCATGAGTGAAGCGTCCGCCGAGCACAGCGGCTATCTGGTCATCGAGAAGGTCACCAAGGACTTCGGCGGACAGGGCGGGGCGCCGCTCTTTCGCGCGGTCGACGACGTGAGCCTGCGCATCCGGCAAGGCGAGATCTTTGCGCTGCTGGGGTCTTCGGGGTGTGGCAAGACCACCTTGCTGCGCATGCTGGCCGGCTTCGAGGTGCCGACCAGCGGGCGCATCTCGCTGGGCGGGCAGGACCTGCTCTCGCTGGCGCCTTACGAACGCCCGATCAACATGATGTTCCAGAGCTACGCGCTGTTCCCGCACCTCAGCGTGTGGGACAACATCGCGTTCGGCCTGCGGCGCGAGGGCATGCCCCGGGCGCAGATCCAGGAGCGGGTCGAGGCCATGCTCAAGCTGGTGCAGCTGGGCAAGTACGCGCAGCGCAAGCCCCATCAGCTGTCGGGCGGACAGCAGCAGCGCGTGGCCCTGGCGCGCAGCCTGGCCAAACAACCCAAGCTGCTGCTGCTCGACGAGCCCCTGGGCGCGCTCGACAAGAAGCTGCGCGAAGAAACCCAGATCGAGCTGGTCAACATCATCGAATCGGTGGGGGTGACCTGCGTCATGGTCACCCACGACCAGGAAGAGGCCATGACCATGGCCACGCGCATCGGCATCATGAGCGAGGGCGCGATCCTGCAGGTGGGCACCCCCCGCGAGATCTACGAAACCCCAGCCACCCGTTTCGTGGCCGACTTCATCGGCAACGTCAACCTCATGGACGGCACGCTGGCGGTGGACGAGCCCGATCACGTCGAGATCGCCTGTGCCGACTGCCGCCACCACGTGGGCCACGGCATCACCGGCCATGCGGGCATGAAGGTGTCGGTGGCCCTGCGCCCCGAAAAGATCCGCATCTCGCGCCGCGCGCCCGGGCCGGACGACAACCCGGTGGCGCCCATGAACCAGGTGCAAGGGCGCGTGCGCGACATCGTCTACTTCGGCAGCCACACGGTCTACAACCTGGTGCTGCCCAGCGGGCAGGTGCTCAAGGTCAGCCAGAGCAACACCGAACGCCATCCGGACGACCAGCTCAGCTGGGACGACCTGGCCTGGGCCTGGTGGAGCCCGTCGGCCCACGTGGTGCTGACGCAATGAGGGCCGGGGGCGCACGATGAAATGGTCGGAACGCACCCTGATCGGCATCCCCTACCTGTGGCTGCTCGTCTTCTTCCTGCTGCCCTTCCTGATCGTCGTCAAGATCAGCGTCTCCGAGATGGAGATGGTCAGCTTCCAGGACATCGTCACCTGGGTCGACGGTGTGCTCAACATCCGCATCAAGCTGAGCAACTACCTGTTCATCACGCAGGACGACCTGTACTTCAAGACCTATGTGGCCAGCCTCAAGTACGCGGCCATCACGGCGGCGCTGTGCCTGTTCATCGGCTACCCGTTTGCCTACTTCATGGCGCGGGCGCGCGCCTCGGTGCAGCCGGCGCTGCTGATGATGGTGATGCTGCCGTTCTGGACCTCGTTCCTGCTGCGCGTGTACGCCTGGAAGGGGCTGCTGGGAGAGGGCGGCTGGGTGGCCAGCGCGTTCGATGCGCTGGGGGTGGACACCCTGCTGATGGCGGTGGGGCTCATCCCCGGGCCGGGGCAATACCTCAACACGCCGTTCTCGCTGGTGCTGGGCATGGTCTACACCTACGTGCCGTTCATGATCCTGCCCCTGTACGCCACGCTGTCGAAGATGGACCTGCGGCTGCTGGAGGCCGCCTACAACCTGGGCGCCACGCCGTGGGTGGCCTTCTGGACGGTCACGGTGCCGCTGTCGCGCGCGGGCATCGTCGCCGGCACCATGCTGGTGTTCATCCCCTGCGTGGGCGAGTTCGTGATCCCCGAACTGCTCGGCGGCCCCCAGACCCTGATGATCGGCCGCGTGCTGTGGGACGAGTTCTTCGCCAACAACGACTGGCCGATGGCCTCGGCCGTGGCCGTGGTCATGGTGCTGCTGATCATCGTGCCGCTGGCCTGGTTCAACAAGGCGCAGGCCGATGCCCAGGAGGCCCGCCGATGAGCCGCGCCA
>Ga0255180_1000574_pt1 | contig 12260 bp, 8 predicted proteins | sample Atl_Colum_RepB_8_FD_189933 | JGI IMG/M metagenome (GOLD analysis project Ga0255180, IMG submission 189933) | Freshwater microbial communities from Altamaha River, Georgia, United States - Atl_Colum_RepB_8d | ecosystem: Environmental > Aquatic > Freshwater > River | place: USA: Georgia | collected... | reverse complement strand
TTCGACACCCAAGCCGCTGTCGACGCCATCCAACCCGGCGCCTGGGCCACCCTGCCCTACACCGCCCGCGTGCACGCCGAGAACATCGTGCGCAAGGCCGACCCGGCCATCGTCACCGATTGCCTCAAGCAGATCATCGAGCGCAAGCGCGATCTGGACTTCCCCTGGTTCCCGGCCCGCGTGGCCTGCCACGACATCCTGGGCCAGACCGCGCTGGTGGACCTGGCCGGCCTGCGTGACGCCATCGCCAAGGAAGGCGGCGACCCCGCCAAGGTGAACCCCGTGGTGCCCGTGCAGCTGATCGTGGACCACTCGCTGGCCGTGGAATGTGGGGGCTTTGATCCCGACGCCTTCCAGAAGAACCGCGACATCGAGGAGCGCCGCAACGAAGACCGCTTCCACTTCATCGAGTGGACCAAGAAGGCCTTCGCCAACGTGGACGTGATCCCCGCGGGCAACGGCATCATGCACCAGATCAATCTGGAGAAGATGTCGCCCGTGATCCATGCCGACAACGGCGTGGCCTACCCCGACACCTGCGTGGGCACCGACTCGCACACCCCGCACGTGGACGCGTTGGGCGTGATCGCCATCGGCGTGGGCGGCCTGGAAGCCGAGAACGTGATGCTGGGGCGCGCCTCCTGGATGCGCCTGCCTGAAATCGTCGGCGTCAAGCTCACTGGCCAGCGTCAGCCCGGCATCACCGCCACCGACGTGGTGCTGGCCCTGACCGAGTTCCTGCGCAAGAACAAGGTGGTGGGCGCTTACCTCGAGTTCTACGGTGAAGGTGCGTCGAAGCTGACCATCGGAGACCGAGCCACCATCTCGAACATGGCCCCCGAGTACGGCGCCACCGCCGCCATGTTCAGCATCGACGAGCAGACGCTGGAATACCTGACCCTGACCGGCCGCACGGCCGAGCAGGTCGAGCTGGTCGAGACGTATGCCAAGACCGCTGGCCTGTGGTCTGACAGCCTCAAGAACGCTGTGTACGAGCGCAACCTGGAGTTCGATCTGTCGAGCGTGGTGCGCAACATGGCCGGTCCCTCGAACCCGCACGCCCGCGTGGCCACGACCGACTTGGCGGCCAAGGGCATCGCCGCTCAGTGGGCCATGCCCAAGGCCGACGAAGGCACCATGCCCGATGGCGCCGTGATCATCGCCGCCATCACCAGCTGCACCAACACCTCGAACCCGCGCAACGTGATCGCGGCCGCCCTGCTGGCCCGAAACGCCAACAAGCTGGGCCTCACACGCAAGCCCTGGGTGAAGTCGTCGCTGGCCCCTGGCTCGAAAGCGGTGGAGCTGTACCTGAAGGAAGCCAACCTGCTGGGCGACCTGGAAAAGCTCGGCTTCGGCATCGTGGCCTTTGCCTGCACCACCTGCAACGGCATGTCGGGCGCGCTCGACCCGGTCATCCAGAAGGAAATCATCGACCGCGACCTCTACGCCACCGCCGTGCTCTCGGGCAACCGCAACTTCGACGGTCGCATTCACCCGTATGCCAAGCAGGCCTTCCTGGCCTCGCCGCCGCTGGTGGTGGCCTACGCCATTGCCGGCACCGTGCGCTTCGACATTGAAAACGACGTGCTGACGGTGGTGGACGGCAAGGAAATCCGCCTGAAGGACATCTGGCCGTCGGACGAAGAGATCGACGCCGTGGTCAAGGCCGCCGTCAAGCCCGAGCAGTACCGTGCCGTGTACGAGCCCATGTTTGCCATCCAGGCCGACAAGGGCGAGAAGGTGTCGCCCCAGTACGACTGGCGCCCGATGTCGACCTACATCCGCCGCCCGCCTTACTGGGATACGGAAGGTGTGGGCGCGCTCGCCGCCAACCCGCGCACACTCAAGGCCATGCGCCCGCTGGCCATCCTGCCGGACAACATCACCACCGATCACCTGTCGCCCTCGAACGCGATTTTGATGAACTCGGCCGCCGGTGAGTACCTGCACAAGATGGGTCTGCCGGAAGAGGACTTCAACTCTTACGCCACCCACCGCGGCGACCACCTGACCGCCATGCGCGCCACCTTCGCCAACCCCACGTTGAAAAACGAAATGGTGCGCAAGGAAGACGGCTCGATCAAGGTGGGCTCATGGGCCCGCGTGGAGCCCGAAGGCCAGGTGATGCGCATGTGGGAAGCCATGGAGACCTACCTGAACCGCCGTCAGCCGCTGATCATCATCGCCGGCGCCGACTACGGCCAGGGCTCGTCGCGTGACTGGGCGGCCAAGGGCGTGCGCCTGGCGGGCGTGGAAACCGTGGTCGCCGAAGGCTTCGAGCGCATCCACCGCACCAACCTGATCGGCATGGGCGTGCTGCCTCTGGAGTTCAAGCCGGGCACCACCCGCCTGACCCTGGGCCTGGATGGCACCGAAACCTTCGACGTGGAAGGCGAGCTCAAGCCCCGCGCCGACCTGACGCTGGTGATCCATCGCAAGAATGGTGAAACCGTGAAAGTGTCGGTGACCAGCCGCCTGGACACCGCCGAAGAGGTGTCGGTGTACGAAGCCGGCGGCGTGCTGCAGCGCTTTGCGCAGGACTTCCTGGCCGCCAACAAGGCCGCCTGAGGCCCGGGAGAAAACGACATGGCTCACGCACCCCAAGTGAAGATCCCGGCCACCTACATCCGTGGTGGCACCAGCAAAGGCGTGTTTTTCCGCCTGGCCGACCTGCCGGCCTCGTGCCAGCAGCCCGGTGAAGCGCGCGACAAGCTGTTCATGCGCGTGATCGGCAGCCCCGACCCCTATGCCGCGCACATCGACGGCATGGGCGGGGCCACGTCGAGCACCAGCAAGTGCGTGATCCTGTCGAAGGCCAGCGTGCCCGATCACGACGTGGACTACCTGTACGGCCAGGTTTCGATCGACAAGCCCTTCGTGGACTGGTCGGGCAACTGCGGCAACCTGTCGACCGCTGCCGGGGCCTTTGCCATTCACGCCGGCCTGGTCGACCCGGCCCGCATTCCGGACAACGGCGTGGCCGTGGTCCGGATCTGGCAGGCCAACATCCAGAAAACCATCATCGCCCATGTGCCCGTGACCAACGGCCAGGTGCAGGAAACCGGTGATTTCGAACTCGATGGCGTGACTTTCCCGGCCGCCGAGATCGTGCTCGAATTCCTGGATCCCTCCGACGATAGCGACGAGGGTGGCTCGATGTTCCCCACGGGCAACCTGGTCGATGACCTGGACGTGCCGGGCATCGGCACCTTCAAGGCCACGATGATCACGGCGGGCATCCCCACCGTGTTCGTCAACGCCAAAGATATCGGCTACACCGGCACCGAACTGCGCGAGCAGATCAACACCGACCCCGAGGCGCTCAAGCGCTTCGAGGCCATTCGCGTGGCCGGCGCCCTGCGCATGGGCCTGATCAAGACCCCCGAAGAAGCCGCCACCCGCCAGCACACGCCCAAGATCGCCTTCGTGGCGCCGCCCACCACCTACACCGCGTCCAGCGGCAAGACCATTGCCGCCACCGATGTAGACCTGCTGGTGCGCGCCCTGTCGATGGGCAAGCTGCACCACGCCATGATGGGCACCTGCGCGGTGGCCATCGGCACGGCGGCCGCCATCCCCGGCACGCTGGTGAACCAGGCGGCTGGCGGTGGTGAGCGTGAAGCCGTGCGCTTTGGCCACCCCTCGGGCACGCTGCGCGTGGGCGCCCAGGCGAGCCAGGTCAACGGCCAGTGGACGGTGACCAAGGCCATCATGAGCCGCAGTGCCCGCATCATCATGGAAGGGTGGGTGCGGGTGCCAGGCGACACGTTCTGACACAGTCCCGGGGGTTGATTCCGGCGATCACCCCCGGAGAACGGTGGCAAGATGCCGGCCATGACGTACCTCCAACTGCACCGCATGCGCCGCACCCGCCAGCTGGCCCTGACCGCCGGGCTCCTCATCGGCATGGCCGTGGGGGTGTTCAGCGCCCCCATGGCCCACGCGGCCACCAAGAAGGCGGCCAAGGCCGAAAAGTTCACCCCGCTGCCCGAGGCCACGGCCGAGCAGCTGGCCGCCGCTGAGCGGGTGCTGATCGGCCGCTACGAGTGCGAGTTCGGCAAGCGTGTGTCCGTTGACCGCAACGACAAGAACCACGGCTACTTCAACCTGCGGCTGGACAAGCAGAGCTGGGTGATGAAGCCCGTGCTGTCGACGACCGGTGCCATTCGCCTCGAAGACGTCAAGGGCCGCGCCTTGCTGCTGCAGATCCTGACCAAATCGATGCTGATGGACACCAAATTGGGTCGTCGGTTGGTCGACGGCTGCGTGCACGAGGTGCAGCGCGCCGCCGAAGACGAGCTGCGCCGCAACCCCCAGCCGTCGAACCTGCAGTGATCCCGGGGCCACACCCCGGCCCGGATTTGCATCCCGCGATGGGGAAAAACACGCCTGATCGCGTGTTTTCCCACCCCTGCCCCTGTTTTTCGCCCCTCAGCTGAGCGAAAATACCGGGCTGCACGGAACTTGCATCCATTGCAAGGTCCTCGCCACCGACGGGCGCTTCCCCTCCGTGGTGCCAGATCGGCTCAAAGCCCTCTGGCGCTGCGTCGTCAACGCCCTGTCCGAGTTTCTGCCCCTCAACACCAGGTGAACACCATGTTGCAAGCCTATCGCCAACACGTTGCCGAACGCGCTGCCCTCGGCATCCCCCCGCTGCCCCTGAACGCTCAACAGGTCGCCGACCTGATCGAGCTGATCAAGAACCCGCCCGCTGGCGAAGATGCATTCCTGCTGGACCTGCTCACCCACCGTGTGCCCCCGGGCGTGGACGACGCGGCCAAGGTCAAGGCCTCGTTCCTGTCGGCCGTGGCCCACGGTGACATCACCGTCGGCCTGATCTCCAAGGCCAAGGCCACCGAGCTGCTGGGCACCATGGTCGGCGGCTACAACGTCAAGCCCCTGATCGACCTGCTCTCCAGCGCCGACGTCGGCACCGTGGCCGCTGAGGCCCTGAAGAAGACCCTGCTGATGTTCGACGCGTTCCACGACGTGGCCGAGTTGTGCAAGTCGGGCAACGCCAACGCCAAGGCCGTGATGCAGTCGTGGGCCGACGCCGAGTGGTTCACCAGCCGCCCGCCCGTTGCCAAGAAGATCACCGTGACCGTGTTCAAGGTGCCTGGCGAAACCAACACCGACGACCTGTCGCCCGCACCGGACGCCTGGAGCCGCCCTGACATCCCGATGCACTATCTGGCGATGCTCAAGAACACCCGTCCCGACGCGGCCTTCAAGCCCGAAGAAGACGGCAAGCGCGGCCCGATGCAGTTCATCGAAGACCTGAAGAAGAAGGGCAACCTGGTCGCCTACGTGGGCGACGTGGTCGGCACCGGTTCTTCGCGCAAATCGGCCACCAACAGCGTGATCTGGGCCACCGGCGAAGACATCCCCTTCGTGCCCAACAAGCGCTTCGGCGGCGTCACGCTCGGCGGCAAGATCGCCCCCATCTTCTTCAACACGCAAGAAGACTCGGGCTCGCTGCCCATCGAAGTGGACGTTTCCAACTTCGAGATGGGTGACGTGATCGACATCTACCCCTACGACGGCAAGATCGAGAAGAACGGCGCCGAAGCCGCCAAGTTCGAACTCAAGTCGCAAGTGCTGCTCGACGAAGTGCAGGCCGGCGGCCGCATCAACCTGATCATCGGCCGCTCGCTGACCGGCAAGGCCCGTGAGTTCCTGGGTCTGCCCGCTTCGACCGCCTTCCGCCTGCCCGTGGCCCCCAAGGACACCGGCAAGGGCTTCACCCTGGCCCAGAAGATGGTCGGCCGCGCCGTCGGTCTGCCCGAAGGCCAAGGCGTGCGTCCTGGCACCTACTGCGAGCCGAAGATGACGACCGTGGGTTCGCAAGACACCACCGGCCCAATGACCCGCGACGAGCTGAAGGACCTGGCTTGCCTGGGCTTCTCGGCTGACCTGGTCATGCAATCGTTCTGCCACACCGCCGCTTACCCCAAGCCGGTGGACGTGAAGATGCACCGCGAGCTGCCCGCCTTCATCAGCAACCGCGGTGGCGTGGCCCTGCGTCCGGGCGACGGCGTGATCCACTCGTGGCTGAACCGCCTGCTGCTGCCCGACACCGTCGGCACCGGTGGCGACTCGCACACCCGCTTCCCCATCGGCATCTCCTTCCCCGCTGGCTCGGGCCTGGTCGCCTTCGGCGCTGCCACGGGCGTGATGCCCCTGGACATGCCCGAATCCGTGCTGGTTCGCTTCAAGGGCACCATGCAGCCCGGCGTCACCCTGCGTGACCTGGTGCATGCCATCCCCCTGTACGCCATCAAGGCCGGTCTGCTGACCGTGGCCAAGGCTGGCAAGAAGAACATCTTCTCGGGCCGCATCCTCGAAATCGAAGGCCTGCCCGACCTGAAGGTCGAGCAAGCGTTCGAGCTGTCCGACGCTTCGGCTGAACGTTCGGCCGCCGGCTGCACCATCAAGCTGAACAAGGAACCGGTTGCCGAGTACCTGAAGTCGAACATCGTTCTGATGAAGAACATGATCGCCGACGGCTACGCCGACGCCCGCACCCTGCAGCGTCGCATCGAAGCCCAGGAAGCCTGGCTGGCCAACCAGACCCTGCTGGAAGCCGACGCCGACGCCGAGTACGCGGCCGTGATCGAGATCGACCTGAACGACATCAAGGAGCCGATCGTCTGCTGCCCGAACGACCCGGACGACGCCAAGTTCCTGTCCGAAGTGGCCGGCACCAAGATCGACGAAGCCTTCATCGGTTCGTGCATGACCAACATCGGTCACTTCCGTGCCGCCGGCAAGCTGCTCGAAGGCAAGAAGGACATCCCGGTGCGCCTGTGGGTGGCTCCGCCGACCAAGATGGACGCTGCCGAGCTGACCAAGGAAGGCTACTACAACACCTTCGGCCAAGCCGGTGCCCGCACCGAAATGCCGGGCTGTTCGCTGTGCATGGGCAACCAGGCTCAGATCAAGGAAGGCTCGACCTGCATCTCGACCTCGACGCGCAACTTCCCGAACCGCCTGGGCAAGAACACCAACGTGTTCCTGGGCTCGGCCGAACTGACCGCCGTGGCATCGAAGCTGGGCAAGCTGCCCACACCGGCCGAATACATGGCTGAAATCGGTGTCGTGGCCAAGGACGCCGACAACGTCTACAAGTACATGAACTTCAACCAGATTGAAGAGTACGTGGAGACGGCCAAGGGTGTGAAGGCCGCCTGAGCTGGCTCAGCGACTTCGGCCTGATGGACAACGATCAGGCCCCTTGAAAAAACCCGCCCGGGCAACCTGGCGGGTTTTTTTGCGGCCATCGAGGCCAGAGCGCCCCATGCACCGAGGGGCTGCCGGCCGTGACGATCGGCAACGGGCTCAAGGGCCCGGCGGCGTGAATGGGGCGACGTAGCCCTTGACCTCACCATCCGGCCCGGATTCCGCCGCGATCAAGGCCACCTCGTAGGGCTCGCCAGCCTGCAGCGGCACGGGGCTGACATCCACCGTTGCACCCGGCAAGCGCTCACCATAAGCGAGGCAGGCGCCCTGAGAGCGTGCCACCGGGCGCGAGAAGGTGGTCTGCCACACGGTGTGTCCCTGGCCATCACCCACTTGAATCTGCCGGAGCCAGTAGGTGCCTTGCGCACCCGGCTCGCCGGGCGCCTCATTGGGCTTGATGGCAAAGCAGGCCTGCCCGTCTGGGTAGGTCACCCGCGCCACGCCGCTGAACTGCCGTTGCGGCGTGCAGGCCGTGCAACAGAGCCCGACCACAGCCAGGGCGGCGAGGGCATGCCCAGGCCTCACGGCAGGTTGGCCTTGTCGCACGGATCGGCCAGGAAATTGGCCAGGGTGCGCTCGTAGTCGGCCACGGGGTAAGGCTTGCCATCGGGCTGGCGGTTGTGCACGGGCCCTGCGTTGCCCAGCATCTTGATGGCGAAGTAGTCGGCGATCAGGTCGCCCTGGGCTTCCATGTTGTAGTCGCAGAGCGTGCGCCGGGCATCGAGCTCATAGCGGTACGACAGGCCGATGCGCACCGCCCCTCGCCACATCACCGGGTAGCCCAACTGGTACTGCCACACGTGCACCATCTCATGGATGAACCAGTGCTTGAAGAAGTCGGTGCTGCGGGCGTAGTCGGACCGGTAATCGTCCGGCAGGAAGTAGATCTCCCCGTTGGGCGACACGGCGGTGTGCTCGCGCTGCAGGTTGAACGGGAAGAAGCTGCCCCGGTGCACCTTGACGCGTTCGTACGCGATGGCGCGACCAAAGACCCGGCCGGCCATTTCGATTTCGGCCGGGGTCAGCGAGCGTTCATCGGTCGAGCCCGCGGTGGCGCGCTTTCGATCGGTGGACGAAGGCCGAACACGACGACCCAACGGCCCCCAAGGGCCGAATGCCGGAGGCACATCGCCGAAACGGCGCGGCACCCAGGGCGGTCGAAAACCGGACATGTCATGCCTCCACATGCTGCAACAGGACAATGTTGCCCGCTCTCGGGCCTGGGCCGATTATGGCGCGAGCGTCACAGACAGGCTCAGACCGAGCCCGGACACCGTCAAAGTCCGGGTCACTTGGCTGCGACACCTGCACACTCAGGGTGTGACCACGAGCGCGCCGGCTGCCGCCATAATCGCGTGCGCCAGGCCGTGGGGCCGGGCACGTCGCCATCCTTTACCCCCCTCCGGATCCCCTCGCATGGACATCTTCACCCTGGTCACCGGCCTGGCCTCGCTGTTCGGCTTTGCCATGCAGATCTTCGACGTGTTCCCCAAGTTTTCGCAGGGGCGCCAGTCGGTTCTGCTGCTGTTGATCGGCGGGTTCCTGGGCAGCATCGTCAGCACCATCGATGCGTCGAGCGTCAAGCTCGCCTTCGTGCTGGACGGCTACACGCTGAGCATGACCGCACTGGCGGCGGTCATTGTGTTCTTCGCTGTGGCAGCGGCCTTCACGGCCGACACCCGCCGGCGTCGCGGCTTCTACATCGTGGGGGGCATTGCCGCGCTCGCCTTTGCCATCACCACCTCGGTGGTGGCGCTGGTGCGCACGGTGTCCGACAGCGATGCGGTCAATGCCAAACGCCTTCAGCCGCAGGAGCTCAGCTGGCTGGCCGATCGGGCCGAGCAACAGGGCGATCTGCAGCGGGCACAGCTGCACCTGGAGTCGCTGGGCAAAATGCTGGATGACGACGACCCACGGCAGGCCGATCTGGCACAGCGCCAGGCTCGCATCAAGCAGCGCGAGATCCAGCCCGCGGGCCAACGCTGACCCCACGTTAGCCCGCATTCAACGGGCGACAGTGCACGCCCTAGAATCTCAGGATGCCCGGAACCCGTCGATCACCCGCTGCGTCGCCCGCCGCGCCCCGCACATACCGCGGAGCATCGGCCGAAGACCGCCGACTGGACCGGCAGGCCCGCTTTCGCGAGGCCGCCTTCGAGGCCTTCGCCCGCCTGGGCATCGCGCACACCACCATGCGCGACATCTGCGTGCAGGCCCGCCTGTCGGACCGCTATTTCTACGAGTCCTTCGAGAGCACCGAGCACGCGTTCAATGCGGTCTACCAATGGCAGCGCCAGATGCTGCTGGAGCGCATCGGCATGGCGTTGCAGGAGGCGCCCAAGAACGTGCCCGACCTCGCGCGGGCCGGGCTGGGGGCCTTTTATGCCTTCCTGCAGGAAGACCTGCGCCGGGCACGGCTGGTGGTCGATGCCTTCGGCGCGAGTCAGCACAGCGCCGACAAGTCTCGCGAGGCGGTGGCGCAGTATGTGGTGATGATCGGGCAGCTCGGTGACGTGCTGTACCCGCAGACCCGCGATCGGCTGAACACCGAGATGGTGGTGTCGAGCCTGGTGAGCATGGCCATCCAGGTGGCCAAGGTCTGGGCCAACCAGGGGTTCAAGCAACCCATCGACGAGCTGGTCGACTACAACCTGTTCGCCTGGCGCGGCCTGCACGACTGGCTGAGCCGCTGGCCCACAGCCCCCGGATCTCAGGCCGCCTGACGGCACACCGTCGCCCGCAACGGCTCAGCGCCAGCCCGGTTCAGGGCGCGATCTGTTCGGCGTAATCGTACAGCGCCCCCAGGATGTCCTGACCTCGCTCGTCGTCCTCGGCCAACTGCTCGCTGAGCTGGTCGATGCGCTCCATGAAGGCCGGCAGGGTGAGCCCGCCCCCCTGCCCGTCGATCAGGCGCGCCTGGCGCAGCTGCTGCCAGCGCTCGGCCTCGGCCTCGCTGAGTGTGGCCGGGTGGTTGCGCGCCCGGTAGCGGAACAGCACCTCTTCGAGACGCTCGTCCTGGAAAGCGGGCGTGCGGCCGGCCAGGGCTTCGGGGGCCAGGCCGCGCAATCGTTGCAGCGCACGGCGATCATCCTGGCCGACGAAGCCCCCGTACAGGTCCTCATCGACATCGATGTCGCCCGCGGCATGTGCTCCTCGGCCCTCGTAGACTTCGGCCCAGATGCCGTCCATGCGGGCACCTTGGGCGGCCAGGGTCTCGGCACGGGCCAGGGCCAGGGGCATGTCCAGCGACCAGCGCTCGAGCACCTGCGGCGACAGGATCTTGAGGTTGCCGATCACCACCGGCGACTTGTTGATGTGCAAGCTCTTGATCGGCAGCCGGGTGACGCCCTCGGGCAGGTCCTCGGTCTTGCTGAACAGACGCTGGCGCACGGTGGCCGCATCGAGATCGAAGAGTTCGGCCGGGTCGTGGGCCAGGTCCCAGACCAGCACCTCGTTCTTGTTGGTCGGGTGCTGCGCCAGCGGCCAGACCAGGGCCAGGCAGCCGCGCTCGGTGCCGTACATACCCGACACGTGCAGGAAGGGCTTCCATTGGCCGCGCGGTGCCTGCAGGCCGGTTTCGGCGAGCACGGCGTCCTTGCGCCGCAGACGCAGGCAGAAGTCCCACAGGCGGGGCTGGCGGTTCTTGATCAGGCGGGCCAGGGCGATGGTGGCCCGCACGTCGGACAGGGCATCGTGTGCCGCCTCGTGGCTCAGGCCGTTGGCGGCCGTGAGGTGCTCGAGCTTGAACGAGGGGCGGCCGTCATCCTTGACGGGCCATTCGATGCCCTCGGGCCGCAGGGCCCAGGTGCAGCGCACCACGTCCAGCAGGTCCCAGCGCCCGCAGCCGTTCTGCCATTCGCGGGCATACGGGTCGATGAGATTGCGCCAGAACAGGAAACGGGTGACCTCGTCGTCGAAACGGATGGTGTTGTAGCCCACGCCCACGGTGCCCGGCTGCGACAAGGCGGCCTCGATGGCCTGAGCGAAATCGGCCTCGGGCACGCCTTCAGCCAGGCAGTGCTGGGGCAGGATGCCCGTGAGCAGGCAGGATTCGGGGTCGGGCAGGTAGTCGGGCGCCGGCTGACAGTACTGCATCAGAGGTTCACCGATCTCGTTGAGATCGGCATCGGTGCGGATGCCGGCAAACTGCGCGGGCCGGTCGCGCCGGGGCACGCGCCCGAAGGTTTCGTAGTCGTGCCAGTAAAAGGTGAAGTCGTCGCTCATGCCGTGACGATACCGCAGCCCGTCAGGAAAACACGGGGCATCGTGCGCAGTGGCTTCCGCTACAGTGACCGATCGGAGCAGGTGGTGTTCGAGCATGCCCAAGATCAAGTCCCAACTGGTGTCGCGCCAGGTCATTCAATGCGGCGCGCGCTGCGAGCCGCAGGTGCTGTCCGGTGTGGACATTTCCACGTCGCACATGGGCATCCCCGTGATCCAGGTCTACCGGCACGGGCTGGATGTGGACGTGCTTCGCCGGTCACTGGCCCAGGTGCTGGCCAGCTACCCGCTGATCGCGGGCCGGCTGCGCAAGGACGCCCAGGGCCACGCCGTGGTCGACGGCAACGACGCCGGGGTGACGTTTTCGGTGTTCCGCTGTGCAGGCGCCCTGCCCGATTACGGCCCGCAGCACCACATGGCCGATCACATCAGCAGCTTTCACACCCCCATCTACCCCTGGCAGGTGTTCCGGCCGGACTGCCCGCTCGCCCACATCAATGTCTACCAGTTCGACGATGGTGGCGCGGTGCTGGGCCTGTGCATGGTGCACTCCTTGATCGACGGTCAGTCGTTCTGGCAGTTCATGCGTGATTGGGCCGACACGGCGCGAGGCCAGAGCGTGCCGCTGCGCCCCATGGACCGCAGCCAGATGGTGCGCATCGGCCAGGAGCACCTGAACGAGCCGTTCACCAAGGGCTATGCGCAGATCGCCAGCTGGGGGGCCTGGCTGCGCACGGCAGCCCGGCTGGGCTGGCAACACCTGTTCAGCCTGGGCAAGGGGGTCTACCGGATCTCGG
>Ga0255180_1000572_pt1 | contig 12275 bp, 7 predicted proteins | sample Atl_Colum_RepB_8_FD_189933 | JGI IMG/M metagenome (GOLD analysis project Ga0255180, IMG submission 189933) | Freshwater microbial communities from Altamaha River, Georgia, United States - Atl_Colum_RepB_8d | ecosystem: Environmental > Aquatic > Freshwater > River | place: USA: Georgia | collected... | reverse complement strand
CTCCGGGGGAAATCTCAGCGATCCGCGCCGCCGCATGCTCGCTGGCGAAGTCGAAGGGCTCGCGCATGAACACGTCGACGGGCGTCTCCGGATGCCGTTCGCTGTGGAACGCGAGCACCACCATCCCGCGCTCGGCGATCCAACGTTCGCGCGTCGCCGGATCCGCGACCTCGGTAGCCGTGACCGGGACGCGCGGGGCGTACCCGAGCGTCGCGAGTGCGGCGAACAGCCGGCCCACGGTGTCCGCGTCGATCGGCACCACCAGGTCAAGGTCCTGCGTCTGGCGACCGTAGCCATGGGCCACGACGGCAAGGCCGCCGACGATGACGAACGGCACCTTGGCCTCGTTGAGTGCACGCGCGATGGAATCGATGCTCGAGGCCTTCATCGGCAACGCGCACTCTACCCCTCGAGGAGCGTCGGGCGTACATGCCGCCGCGCCGCGCCACGCCCCGGCCGCGCCGGCCTACTTGCCCGGCAGGCGGTCCAGGATCTTGTCGATCAGGCCGTACTCGAGCATCTCCTGCGCGTTGAGCCACTTGTCGCGGTCGCAGTCGTCGTGGATGCGGTCCTTGGTCTGCCCGGTGTTCTCGCTGTAGAGCGTGTACAGCTTGTCGCGCAGGCGCAGGATGTGCTTGGCGTGGATCTCGAGGTCGGTGGCCTGGCCCTCGATGACTCCGCCGATGAGCGGCTGGTGCATCAGGTTCTCGGCGTGCGGCAGCGCGAAACGCCGGCCCTTGGTGCCGCTGCAGGCGATGACGCTGCCCATGCTGGCGGCCTGGCCGATGATGTACGTGGCCACCGGGCACGGGATGAAGCGCATGGTGTCGACGATGCCGAGCCCGGCGCTCACGCTGCCGCCGGGGCTGTTGACGTACATGCTGATCTCGGCCTTGGGGTCCTCGTTCGCCAGGAACAGGAGCTGCGCGACGACCAGGTTCGCCATGGCGTCGCTGACGCCGCCGCCCAGGAAGACGATGCGGTCGTTCAGCAGGCGGCTGTAGATGTCGTAGGCGCGCTCGCCGCGGCCGGTCTTCTCGATGACGATCGGGATCAGGGTCATGGTTCGTTCCTCACTCCTGCGGCCCGGGCCGCACGATGTGCGGCGCCTCGGGCATGCGTTCGATGATTCGGTCGATCAGCCCGTACGCGAGCATCTCCTTCGCGTCGAGCCAGAGGTCGCGGTCGCAGTCCTCGGCGATCCTGGACTCCGGGTGGCCGGTGGCCTCGGCATACAGGCGATTGCACACGTCCTCGATGCGCTGCATCTGCCGCGCGAAGATCTCGAGGTCGGTGGCCTGCCCCTCGAAGCCGCCGATGCGGCCCTGGTGCATGAGGTTCTCGGCATGGCGCAGCGCGAAGCGGCGGCCCTTGGCCCCGCAGCACGCGATGACGCTCGCCATGCTCGCCGCCTGCCCGACGATGTACGTCGCCACCGGGCACGGCAGCGACCGCATGGTGTCGATGATCGCCAGCCCGTCCGTGATCGAGCCGCCCGGGCTGTTCACGTACATGCTGATCTCGGCCTTCGGGTCCTCGTTGGCCAGGTACAGGAGCTGCGCGGTCACCACCTGGGCCATCGATCGCGCCACCGGGCCGCCGACGAACACCACGCGGTCGCGCAGCATCCGGCTGTACAGGTCGACCAGCTCCTCGCTCTTGCCGCGCTTGTCGACGACGAGCGGGACCGCGACCCAGCCATGGTCGTCGTCGTCATCGTCGTGCCGCACGGCGTCGCCGAGCGGATGCGCGGAGCGCGAGTGGATCAACGCTTGCCCTTCTCCGGGAACTCCGCGACCACGTCGACCAGGCCGTACGCCTTGGCTTCCTCGGCGCTGAAGTACTTGTCGCGCTCGGCGTCCTTGGCGATCCGCTCCACGTCCTGGCCGGTGTGCTTGGCCAGGATCTCGTTGAGCTGGCGCTTCATCTTCAGGATCATCTCGGCCTGGATCTGGATGTCCGAGGTCTGGCCGTACACGCCGCCGTGCGGCTGGTGGATCATCACCTTGGCGTGCGGAAGGATGACCCGCTTGCCCTTCTGCCCCACCGACAGAAGCACCGCGCCGCCCGAGTACGCGCGGCCGATGCAGTAGGTGGCCACCTCGCTCGAGATGAACTGCATGGTGTCGTAGATGGCGAGCGTGTCATCGACCGCCCCGCCCGGGCTGTTGATGTAGAAGTTGATGTCCTGGCCGCGCTTCTGGTTCTCCAGGTACAGCATCTGCATGATGACCCGGGCCGCGGAGGCGTGGTTGATCTCGCCGATCAGGAACACCACCCGGTTCTCCAGGAGCAGCTCGTCGATCGTCATCTCGCGCGTGCGCTGGTAGGCGACGCTGGCCATCACGTCCCGCGGGAGCATCCCGGCGCCGATCCCGGCGGCGGCGAGCGATCCGGGCGTGGCGGTCATGGCGCCGTGGACGCCGTTGTGGTAATGGCCGATCGGGAGGTTCGGATGCATGCGTTCCTCGGGTGCGTGGGCCGCGCGCGACGCGCGGGAGAGGGATCATAGTCCCGTGCCGAACCGCGTTCATCGGCGATCGGCCCGGGGCACTTGCGGCAAAACCCATACGATTGGGCCATGCTCGCCGCGCACCGCGCATCGAACTCCACGATCGTCCTGGCGCTGCTCGGCGCCCTCGGCGTGCACGTGCCGGCGCACGGCAGGCAAGCGGCAACGCCGGTGACGCCGCCTTCGGCGCAGGCCGAGCCGACCCCCGCCGCCCCGCGGGCGGGCGGGTCCGGCGCCCCCGGGGAACCTCGGATCGTGGAGCGCGGGCTGACCGACGACGATCCCGTGGACGGTCTGGACGTGCCGCTGCACCCGGGCGAGCGCGGTCGCCCGCCGCAGCAGCCCCCGTTCTCGCTGGGTGCCGGCTACATCCACCAGTTCGATGCCGGGATCGGCGACGGCGGCACGATGGCCGTCGATCGCTTCTACGCGAGCTTCTCGTCGCGCCTGGTGACCACCGACGACTTCACGCTCACGTTGGCCATGGGCTACGAGAACGGCTGGTACCACTGGTCGGGGAACAACCCGCTCGGCGTCGCGGAGCCCTGGGGCACCGTCAACCTCTTCGGCCTGCAGGCGCGCGGTTCGTGGCGCGTGGACCGCGAGTGGGTGGTGACGGCCGGCGGCATCTTCGCCCTGGCCGGCGAGAGCGACGCGGACGCGGGGTCGAGCATCTACGGCGGCGGACTGGCGAGCGTCTCATGGGCGCCGAACCAGGACACCGTGCTCGGCATCGGCGTGCTGGGCGTCACGCAGATCGAGAACAACCCGATCGTGATCCCCGTGCCGGTGCTGCACTGGCGCTTCGCGCCGGAGTGGGTGGTGTCGACCATCCGCCGGCCCCCGGCGAGCCCGTTCGTCGGGATCGACGTGGCGTGGGAGCCCGAAGGATCGAAGCTCGACGTGGCGCTGGGGGTCGGCTGGCAGCAGCGCCGCTTCCGGCTCGGCCCGAACTCCGATCCGACGATCGACAACGGCGTCGGGCTCGACCAAAGCTGGGCGGCGTTCCTGTCGGCCGGCTGGGACATCGTGCCGGGCCTGCGCGTGGACGGGCTGGTGGGCCTGCAGTTCTCCGAGACGCTGGAGCTGCAGGATTCCTCCGGCCGATCGCAGCGAAACGCCTCGGTGGACCCGAACGCGCTGCTCGGCGTCTTCGTCACCTGGAACTTCTGAACGCGCCCACGGCGCCGCGCGGGTCGCGCGCGTGCGAGCACGCCGTCACGCCGTCATGCCTCGATCAGCTCGCCGCGATCGACCATCGCCAGCACGCCGGTCACGCGCGCGGGCTCGAGCCCGAACATCCCGGCGATCGCCTCGCGGTAGGCGGCCATCTGCCGTCGATAAGGGGCGATCCGTTCCTCGAGCTCCGCTCCGGAGAGACCGCGCGCGCCGGTCTTCCAGTCGACGACCTCGGCGCGATGGACGCGTCCGTCGCGCAGCCCGAGCACCACGCGATCCATGCGGCCGCGCACGAGCCCACCCGCCGTGGCGAGCGCGAACGGCATCTCGACGCGCACCTCGAGCGCGTCGCATCCCCACGACGCGCACCTGGAGCGGCGAAGCGCCCCCGACATCGGACCGCCGAGCGCCGCCTCCACGGCGTCGCGCACCGAGGCGGCGAGTCCGGCATCGATCGGCCGGCCCGCGTCCACCGACGCCGCGGCCAGGACCTCGGCCGCGTCGATCGCGTCGAGCCCGGCATCGTCAAGCCACGTGATCCGCTCGAGCCAGGCGTGGGCCACCGTGCCGCGGGTGCCGTCGCCGTCACCCGCGAACTCCCGTTCGAAGAACCGGCCGGGCGATGCATCATGGGCGCTCGGGGCGCGCACGGCCACCGGGCGAGGGACGTACTCGACCGCGGGCACGGCCGGACGCCCGGTCGCGGCCGTCGCGGCCGCGGGCTTCGCCGCAAGGGCACCCGAAGGAAGGCCCTCGGGGCCCTCGTACGTCCACACGCGATCGACGGGCCGGGTCGGGTCGGGAACGTGGTCGACCATCGCCTGATCGAAGTCGTCGAAGGCCCGACGCAGGATCCAGGCCGGCGTCGGCTTCGGTTCATCCTTGCCCGTGCGCGGCGGGCACACGAGGTGCACGGCTTCGCGCGCGCGCGTCACGGCCACGTACAGGGACGACAGGTCGTCGGAAAGCCGAAGCACCGCGGCCTCGGCGCGGAACGCCGACAGGAGCGGCGAGAAGTCGCAGAACTGCAGGGGCGCGACGGGCGCGATCGCCGCCGGCCCGCCGAGCGGGTCGGGCGTGAGGGCCACCCACTCGCCGGGGCCGGCCGCCACCCGGCCCATCGAGCGCCCGAGGCTGCCCACCACCACCTCGTCGAACTCGAGTCCCTTGCTCGCGTGCACCGTCATCACGCGCACGCGCGCGTCCTCGCCGGTGCGCGAGCGGCGCGACTCCACGGCACGGACGAAGTCGCCCGGGCGTGCCGCCAGGGCCGGGGATGCCGCATGCGCGAGGCCGGCGAGCTGGCGCAGCCGCTCGGCGTCGTTGCGCGAGCAGGCGGGCCGGAGCATGGCCGCGTGGCGCTCCACCCACCCGGCGAGACCATGCTCGAGGAGCGATGCCCGCACCTGCCCGGAGAGCGATCGCGCCGCGCGTCGCAGCGCATCGCCGCCACCGTGGCGCTCCATCGGCTCAAGGCCCAGCAGCGTGCATGCGGGGGCCCGCGTCGCCAGGAAGTGCGCCAACGTGTCGTCCGGGTGCTCGGCCACCCGCAGCAGCGAGAGCAGCGCCACCACCGCCGCGGAATCGACCAGCGGGGATCGACCCTCGTCGGAGACGTCGATGTCCAGGGCGCGGATCGCCGAGACGCAGTCGGCCACCTCGGTGTTGGTGGCGACCAGCACCCCGATCGATGCACCGGGACGTTCACGGAGGCGGGACGCGACGATGTCGGCGATGCCCGCGGACTGTGCCCGACCATTGGCCTCCGGCACCACGTAGGCGTGCACCGCCCCGGGCATGGATGCGTTCCGGGGCGCCGCCGCGTGGGGCGTGAAGGGCCACGCCTCCAGGGCGCGGGCCAGCGGGGATCGCGCGGGATCCCCGGCGACCGGCAGTCCCGCGTCGCGCAGGGCCCGCGCCGCGGCGACGGGCGCATGGTCGAGCGGCGCCACGGCGATGCGCCCGGGAAGCGGGAGAAACAAGTCGTTCACGAAGGCGAGCAGCACCGGGCTCGATCGGAAGCTCGTGTCCAGCGTCACGTCATCGTCGAGCCGCTCCTCGTCCTCGACGGCGGCAAGAAGCGCCGGCGTGCCGCCGCGCCATGCATAGATCGATTGCTTCGGGTCGCCGACGACGAGCAGCCGACGGTCGCCCCCGGCGGCGATCTCGTCGACGATCGGCCGCACCACGGCCCACTGTGCGGGCGCGGTGTCTTGGAACTCGTCGAACGCCAGGTCGCGCACCGAGCGATCGAGCCGCTCGTGCATCCGTTGCATCCCCTCGCCGCCGAGCGCGTTGGCTCGGGCAAGCAGCGCGGCCACGTCGCCGAACCCGTACGTCCCGGTGCGGCGCCGCACCGCGTCGAGCGCATCGCTCACGAGGGCCGCGAGATCCGCGGTCGCGCGGGTCCTCGCCCGGACCGCCCGCTCCACCTCGGCGCACGCATGCGCCCGCACCACCGCAAGCCGGCGCTCGAGCTCGCGCGGAGGCTCCTGCTTGTAGTAGCTGCCGCCGCACTGCAGCCCCCGAAGGAACGGGTCGTCGAGGAGCGCGAACCAGTCCCCGGACGCGGCGAGATCGCGTACCCGGTCCACCGCGCCCCTCCAGCTCTTCGTGTGCTTCTCGGGCATCGGCGCGGATGCCAGCCCGTCGATCGCCTCCTCGAGTTCGCGCTCGGTGGCGCGCGCCGCGCCGGGGAACAACGGTCGTCCGTCGGCGACGGCCGCCTCCCACGGGGCGCGTGGATCACCGTGGAGCCCCGCGCGCATCCACAGCTCGAGCGCATCGGACAGCACGTCGTCGATCGCCCCCTGCACCTGCGGCTTGGGCGCGCCGTCGCCGATCCGGCGCGCCAGCTCCGTGGCGCGATCGGGATCCGCGGCGATGACCGCGCCCACCGCGTCGGCCCGCAACCGGTCGAGCTCGTCCTCGTCGCCGATCCGCCAGTCCTCGGGCATGCCGAGCTCGGGCGCGAAGGCGCCGGCGAGCTGCACGAAAAACCCGTCGATCGTGGAGATCGAGACACGGTGCAGCGCGTCCACGAACCGGTCGAGCGCCGCGGCGTACTGCTCGGCGCCGAACGCGCCCACCTGGCCCTCGTCGGCGAAGTCCGCACGCTTCTGCGCGCTCGACGCCCCCTGCGCCAGGTGCAGCAGCACGCGCTCCACGATCTCGCCCGCGGCCTTCCGCGTGAAGGTGATCGCAAGGATCTCCTCGGGACGCGAAGGCCCTTCCCCGCCGCGATCGGCGAGCATCCAGCGCACGATCCGATTGGCCAGGAGGTACGTCTTGCCGCTGCCTGCATTGGCCACCACCACCGAACGGTCCGCGGTCATGGGCGTGCCTCCCTCTCCAGGCCGCGCATCCCCACGCACCATGCGGCGGCGAACGGATCATCGGCGGAGGGGGACCAACCGGTGTCGTCGGTGAAGTCGCCCGACTCGACGAGGCGCGCGATCCGTGCGGCCTCGGCCTCGGCCTCGTCGGTGAACGCCTCGTCCCATGCGGTCGCCATGCGCATGCCCGTCAGCGATGGGTTGGACGGCAGCGCCACGTAGCCCAGCCGGTGCGGCGGGACCTCGATCTCCATCGATCGGAGCAGCACCCGGTAGAGCGGAAGCTGCAGGTCGATCCAGCGACCGCGGGCCGATCGGTGCTGCGGGCCCGGATCGGCCGGCTCGGCGCTGGTCTTGTAGTCGAGCGCCGCGTACCCGGCGTCGGGATGCCAGTCGACGCGGTCGATCCGTCCGGTGAGGCGAATCGACGTGGATCCGATGCACGGCGCCGGTCGGCCCTTGCCGCCGAACGTGAGTTCGACGTGCCGGACGCGCCACCCTTGCCCCGCCCAACGGGACTGCACGTGCGCGAACGAACGGATGCGCTCGCGGGCGATGGCCAGCTGGACCTCGAACGCGCCGCGCAGTTCCGGCACGAAGCGCCCGGCCCGCACGGCCTCGAAATGCTCCATGAGCGAGTCCTCGATCGCGCGCACGCGGGTCTCGGGCGCATCGCCCGCCGCGGTGCGGCCAGCGGCCTCCAGGCCCCAGCGCTCCAACACCGCGTGCACCAGCGACCCGAACCCCATGGGATCCAGTTCGTCGGCACGCTCCCACGACCCGTCGAGCCGCAGTCGCGGGTCACGCCTGAGGCGGAACAGCGTGGGACTGACCAGCCAATCGCGAAACGACGTCACGCTGATGGTGGGGATCGGGGCGGCACCCTCAGGAACGAGCCTCGGTCCGAACCCACCATGCACGGGCAGGGCCGCCGACCACCGCGAGGCGGATGCGCGCGGCGTGTTCTGGTCCATGACCCAGGCGACCCGCGCCGCAAGCGCCTCGCCCCGCACGCCGAGCACGAGGCGCGACGGTCGCAGCGGCTCGCCGTCGGCGGCGGTGCGACCGGTGACCAATCGGATCGACCGCTTGCGCGCCAGCAGGCCGTGCATGATCCACGCATCGCGCGCCTGGCGCCGGCGGGCGCACGCCATGCCCAGCGGCTCGCGCGCCGAGTCGGGAAGCCACGGATCCACCACCATCCCCTCGGGCACGATGCCCTCGTTCATGCCCGTGACGACCAGGTCCGGCGCGTCGTCGATGCCCGCATCGAGCCAGCCGAGGAGCTCGATCCCGTCCACTGGACCGTCGGCGGGCAACGACTGCGACGCGATGCGCTCGCACACCATGCGAAGCGCCGCCGCGGCGCCGATGCCGAGGGCGAGCACGTCCGGCAGCGCTTCCAATTCCGCGATCGCGTCGCGCACCGCACGGGCGGCCTCGAGCGAAGCCGGCGACGATGGGCGAACGAGGTCATCCAGCACGTCGCGCAGCGCGCCGGCGGCGGCACGAGCGTCGGCGGCGCGCGCCACGGGACCAACCAGCGCATCGATGGAACGCACGGCCTTCGCGATGGGCTCCATCGCCGAGCCGTCAGGGACGTCCGGCACGACGCGCGCTCCGCTGGACGCCGCGAAATCGGCGACGGCGACCGCCGCGTCGTCGGCGCCCTTGGCGGCGAGGAACCGCACCATGTCCGGATGGCCGGCAAGCTCCTGCAGCGCGTCGCACGACCGCGATGCCAGCCACTCGGCCATCGCCGCGACCAGCAATCCGATCGAGGACTCCCGTGCCGTCCGTCCCGGCGGCGGCGTCACCCGAACTCCCCAACTGGGCAACAGCGTCGCGACCTCGGCGGCGACCTGCGGGTCGGGCACGGCGATCCCGACGTCGCAGGAACGGCGCGGCTCGGGCATCGCAGCGATCCAATCCATGACCGCCGCGGCCTGGTCGGCGGGCGATCCGGCCAAGGCGATCCGCGCCTGGCCTGCGTCGATGCGCACCCGCGCCCACGCGTCGTGCTCCGGGAACCCCCACGCATCGAGCGGCGCCGGCAGGTCCGGCCCGACCGCATGCACCATCACCGCGACGTCGACCCCATTGGACGCGAGCGCCTGCAGCAGCGCCCGGTGCAGCGGATCGGGGTCGGCCATCAAGACGTACGCACGCCGGATGCCGCCCGGCCGCACGTCCCCGGAGCGCACGGCGGCGATGGCCTCGAGGGACGGATCGACCATGCCCGCCGCCGCCAGGATCCGCGATCGCTCGGCGTCGAGCGCCACCAATGCATCCCACCGGCGATGATCGGCGTCGGGGCAGCGCGCGCGCTCGTGCGCGGCCACCTCCGCGAGCGTCCGGCCCGCGCTTGCGGCGTCGCGCGAGAGGGCCATCAGGCGATCCGCCACCGCCTCGATCGCGGCGTCATCGGGTGCAGCGCCTTCGTCAAGATGCGGCAACAGGGCAGCCGTCCGCGGGCACGCCCGCACCGCCGCGAGCCACGATGCCCGCGCACCCACGGCACCCAGCCGCGGGGCACGCGGAACCACGAACCGCGATGCCAACTCGCCGGGGGTGAGCGTCATCGGCGCCACCACGGCGACGCCCCGGGCGCGAGCGCGCTCCGACACATGCCGCTCGAAGGACCGCCGAGCCCGCGCCCCCGGAACCACGACCAGCACCCCCGACCCGTCGGCGATGCCCGAGCGCACCGGCAGTTCCGCCAGCACATGCTCCGCGAGCGCCGCGGTGAGCGAACGACCCTCCGGAAGGACGTGGTGAGACCATCCCATGACGGCGTGGATCATCCCACGGCAGGATGAAGCAGGTGCTTCACCGCCAGGATTCCGCCACCAGCGCCTCGACGACGCGCACCTGCGCATCGCGGACCACCGCGTCGGCGGCGCAGAGATTCACGTGGCCGAGCTTGCGCCCGGGCCGGGGCGCCTTGCCGTACAGGTGAAGCCGGGCGCCCGGCACCGCGAGCAGCGCATCGATCGGGGGCACGTCGCCCACCAGGTTCACCATCGCCGACGGAACCCGCCGGTCGGTGCAGCCGAGCGGCTGGCCCGCCACCGCGCGAACGTGGTTCTCGAACTGGCACGTCACGGCGCCGTCCTGCGTCCAGTGCCCGCTGTTGTGGACGCGCGGCGCCATCTCGTTGGCCACCAGGCCCTCGTCCGTCACGAAGAACTCGATCGCCAGCACGCCGACGTATCCAAGCGCCGACATCGCGTCGCGCACGGCACGCTCGGCAGCGAGCACGTGCTCCGCACCGACGCCCGCAGCATCGGCCGGCACCACGGTCCGCGCCAGGATCCCGCCGCGGTGCACGTTGACGCCGGGCGCCCACGTGCGGACCTCGCCCTCCGCCGAGCGAACGCCGATCACGCTCAGCTCCGCCCGGAAGTCGACGAACGCCTCGTAGATGGCGGGCACGCCGCCCACGCGACGCCACGCCTCGGCCACGTCCACCGGCGAACGGACCACGGCCTGGCCCTTGCCGTCGTAGCCCATCCGCCTCGACTTGAGGACTCCCGGGACGCCCACGCGGCCGCAGGCTGCGGCCAGCGACGCGGCGTCGTCCACCGCCTCGAAGGCCTGCACGCGGATGCCGTGATCACGGAAGAACCGCTTCTCCGCCACCCGGTCCTGCGCCACGGCCAGCGCCTGCGCCCCCGGCGACGTGCGCACCCGGCGGGCCACGCGCTCCACGGTCCGCAGCGGCACGTTCTCGAACTCGAACGTGGCGGCATCGATGCCGTCGCAGAACCGGTCCACGGCGGCATCGTCATCGAACGCGGCGGTCACCACCTCGCCCACCGCCGAGGCGGGGCACGAGGGATCGGGATCGAGGAATCGGAACCGGTGCCCGAGCCGGATGCCGGCGAGCGCGAGCATCCGTCCGAGCTGCCCGCCTCCGAGCACGCCGATCAGCTGGCCCGAGCCCCCCGCCATGTCATGCCTTTCCGCCGTGCACCGCGGCCCCGGACGCCGGATCGACGCACTGCATCACGCGATCCGTCTGCTCGGTACGGAAGGCGGCGAGGCGACGACGCACCTCGGCGTCCGTCGCGGCCACCATGGCCGCGGCGAACAGGCCGGCGTTGCGCGCACCCGCCTCACCGATGGCGAACGTCGCCACCGGAACGCCGGCGGGCATCTGCACGATGGAGAGCAGGCTGTCGAGGCCGTTGAGCGCCTTGGACTGCACGGGCACGCCCAGCACCGGAACCATGGTCTTGCTGGCGCACATGCCGGGCAGGTGCGCCGCCCCGCCGGCGCCGGCGATGATCGCGCGCAGCCCGCGGGCCTCGGCGGCAGCCGCGTACTCGAACAGCCAATCCGGCGTGCGGTGCGCGCTGACCACGCGGCACTCGTGGGCGATGCCCAGTTGCCCCAGCACGGCGGCGGAGTGCTGCATCGTGTCCCAATCGGACTGGCTGCCCATGATGATGCCCACCAAGGGGGCGGGACCAGGGGCGGTGGCAGGCGTCATGGACGCATCGTACGAACGCCCGGGAACCTGTAAATCGCCCGCAGCGCGACAGATATCGCGGTCCAAGGGGCCGATCCGCCCGCCGATTCCTTGCCCTTGGCGCGATCTCGGGCATAGTTCCCCCGTCTGACCTGCGCCTGCCCGTTCCCGCGGGTGCGTTAGACACACGAAAAGGGAGACAATCCGGATCTCGACGGCAGTTGTCCCTTGCCGTCGCATGACCACGCCTCACGGGCTCTCGGCCGTTTGTTTCCCCCATTCGGGGCCCGGAGAACTGGGGCGGAGATGGGCGCGCCTCGGCGCGACCCTCGAGTCAGAAAAGGGACGGGCGCTGGCCGGAAACCAGTGCCCAACGGTCGCGGGCAGTTCCCGCCTGCGACCTCGATTCCAAGGACGCGGTCCAGGCGTGGAACCGCGTCCTTGGGTCTTTTTGGATCATGCGAACTCCAAAAACGACGAACGCGGCACCGACACTTCGGAGGGCACCGCGTTGCGTGCGTTGGTGGATGGATGCGGGCGGCGCGGCGGTCAGCTCGCTTCGGCGCGCGGGTGAGCCTTGTCGTAGCCATCGCGCAGGCGACCGCTGGTGAGGTGCGTGTAGACCTGCGTCGAACTGAGCGACTGGTGACCGAGCAACTCCTGCACGGCCCGGAGGTCCGCGCCGTTGTCCAGGAGGTGCGTCGCGAAGCTGTGCCGGATGGTGTGCGGCGAGATGTCCGGATCGAGGTTCGCCTCCACCAGGTACTTGGCCACC
>Ga0255180_1000570_pt1 | contig 12295 bp, 10 predicted proteins | sample Atl_Colum_RepB_8_FD_189933 | JGI IMG/M metagenome (GOLD analysis project Ga0255180, IMG submission 189933) | Freshwater microbial communities from Altamaha River, Georgia, United States - Atl_Colum_RepB_8d | ecosystem: Environmental > Aquatic > Freshwater > River | place: USA: Georgia... | reverse complement strand
GCTTCAGACTCGGCTTCAGACCCGGCTTCGGGCTCGGCTTCGATCTGATCGCTTGCGCTCTCGGTGTCGCCTTCGGGCTCTTCCCAGACCTTGACGCTCACGCCCGCCCAGCGCTGGAAGCCCTCCTGATCGAGGTACCACGAGGGCACAACCAGGTGCCCGCCGGATTCGACCCAGCGGTACAAAGCCTGTTCGCGCCCCTCGAAGAGGTCCCAGTTCAGGCTTTCGAGCCACAGGGTGGCGCCGGATGGGGGCAGCTGTTCCATGCTGCGGGCCCGGGTGACGCGGGCCCCCAGCTTGCGCGCCAGCGACTGCACGGCATGGTGTTCGTTGCGCAGGGCCTCGCCCTTGGCCGGGGTGTCGACCGGCTTGTCGACCCATTCGGTCTGGTCGTACACCCACCAGGCCATGCACAGGGCCAGCACCACGGCCAGCAGCTGGATCGCGAGGTCACGGCGTGCACTGCTCATGACGTGCCCTCCGCCCGGGGTGAGGCCGCGGCGCGCACTGGCGCCAGGTGGGTGTCGAAGGCGTCGCACAGGGCGCGCACGGCGTCGTCGGCCGGATCGCGTCCGCCGTAGACGGCCTGCTGCCAGGCGCGCACCAGGGCATCGACAAAGGCCATGCGGTCGGCGTCGAGGTGACCGCGCGCCAGGCGCAGGCAATCGCCCTCGGTGCTCGACGCGCGGATGGGCACGGCATGGTCGTGCACGAGCCGCGACAGCGCGCCGCGGTAGAGCAGCGACAAGGCCGCGCGGCGCTGCCCCTGCGCCCACAGGGCCCAGGCCTCCAGGCCCACGCGGTCGGGCAGGCTTTCGGGGCGGATGTCGAGGTCGCGCACATGGCTGGGCAGGCGGGCAGCGGCGGGGGCCGCGGCATCGGCGCGTTCGCGCATCCAGCCGCGCAGGCGCATGGCCACGTAGCCGAGCAGCACGGCCCCCAGGGCCCACACGGCAATGCGCGAGGCGTCGTTCAGCCAGCTCGCAAAGCCGCTGAACCAGCCCGGTCCGGACGATGTCGCGGCAGCGTCCTTGGGCTTGGATCTGGGCTGGGTCTGGTCCTTGAAGCGCAGGGTCTTTTCCATGCGCTGGCCGGGCAGATCGGGGTCTTGCCGCACGATGCGCAGCTGGCGGTCGACCTCGTCGGTGCCGGGCAGGTCGGCAGACAGCGCCGGCCGCGGGGGCGTTGCGTCAGCGGGTGGCGGTGCATCAGCGGGGGCCGGGGCCGCGATGGCCGCTGCCTCGGTGGGCGCTGCGTCGGTGGGGTCGGCCAGGTCCTGGGCGGCCAGTGGCGCGGCCAGGCACAGACCGAGCAGGGCCAGGGCTCGCATCGCGCGCTCAGGCCCCGAACACACGGCGGAACTCCTGTTCGATGTCCCAGGCTTCGAGCTCGACCCGGCGGTTGAGGTACATGGCCAGCCCGGCGGCCACGTAGAAGGGCTCCAGCAGCAGCACGACGGCGGCATACAGAGCGTAGTTGAGCACCTCCAGCCACAGGGCCTGGACGTCGAACAGGTCGCGGAAGGGGTTGATGTCGACGTCGGCCGGCAGCATCCACAGGATCATGGCGATCAGGGCGGCGTACAGCACCAGTTCGACGTGGGCCATGGCGATGTGCATCATCGAGGCGGCCCCGCCCTGCCCTTTGAGCAGGATGCGGCGGCGCTCGCGCAGGGCCGTGCCCGTCTGGCCTTCGAGCTGGTAGATGGGCTGGGTGAAGGCCCGCCACGGCGACAGGCGGCGCCACAGCAGCGTGCCCACCCACTGGCCCCACCACACCTGCCGGCGGGCCTTCCAGAGGTCGCCAAAGGTGGTCGACTGGCCGAACACCGCCCGCGACAGCACGAACAGCAGGCTGCGGTCGAGCCAGGGCTTGAGCCACCACAGCAGCAGCACGGGGGCCGAACCGTCCCATTCGACGGTGGCCAGCGCCAGCAGGACGACCGCGGCATACACCGGCAGCCAGGTGCGCCACACCGAGCGGGCATGGGCCTGCACCATGCGCAGCCCCAGGTCGGCGGCTTCGAACATCGGGCGGGGCCGCAACTGCACGGCCAGGGCATCAACGCGCATGGGACTCCCGCACCACCACCGGCCGGCCCTGCCAGCCCAGATAGGCCAGCACGGCCACCCAGCACACACCGCCCACGGTGTACTTGACCGCCGGGATCACCCAGCGTGACGACGACCAGAACGCCTCGACCCCGGCGGCCACCAGCAGCAGGGCAAACACGCCGTAGACCAGCACGATGGATTCGCTGGCCGCATGGCGCAAGGAGGCCAGCCGCGTGCGACGCCCCGGGGCCAGCAGGGAGTGCCCCAGGCGCAGCCCGGCCGCACCCGACAGCACGATGGCAGTGAGTTCGAACGCACCGTGCGTGACGACAAAGGGATAGAAGTTGTCGCCATGGCCACGCGCCGTCAGGTAGCCGGCCACGGCACCGATGAACAGGCCGTTGAAGACCAGGCACACGACGCTGAAGAGGCCGAAGAAGATGCCCCCGGCGTAGCACTGGAAGCCGATGCCGATGTTGTTCCAGATGTAGTGGCCGAACATGCGCCAGTCGGTATCGGCTTCGCGCAGGGCCCCGATGGCGTGTTCGCCGTCGCCGTACATGTCGTCGAACTGGGCCACCTGGCTGGCGTCCATGAGGTGGAGGATGAAACCGGGGTCGCGCCAGGCCAGCACGCCCACCACCAGCAGCGGCACGATGAACAAGGCGGCGGCCAGGGCCACATAGCCCGCATGGGCGCGCACGGCCTGCGGAAAGCCCACCAGCAGCTGGCGACGCCAGGCCGCGACCAGCCCGCCCGAGCGGCGGTAGATCAGGCGGTGCGCCCGGTGGGTGAGCGCTTCGAGCTCGTCGACCAGGTGCACGGGGTAGGCGCGGGCCTGGGCCAGGGCCAGGTGCTCGCAGCTGCGCCGGTACAGGCTGGCCAGGCGGTTGCCGTCGAAGGCCTGGGCGCGGGCGGCCTCGGCCTGTTCGAGCAGGGTCTGCAGTTCACTCCACACCGGCCGGTACTGCTGTTCGAACTGCAAAGGGGTCACGGCGTGCCCCCGGGCAAGCGGCGGCCCAGTGTCCAGTGCGCCACGCCGGTGAGGGCCCGCGTCCAGGGGTGATGCACCCGGGCGCCCGATGCGGCGACGTCATCGCCCAGCACGGGCGCGGCCAGTTCGGCCAGTTCTTCGAGGCGGTCGGGCGTGAGGCGTTCGGTGCGGCCGGCCCAGGCCAGCACGGCGGCTTGTTCGCGCACGCTCAGGGGCCGTCGCGGCGCCCGAGGGTCGGCATCGGGCCAGGCGCCGTGCAACGCGACCTGGCGGTCGTGCACGACCAGGGTGCCCGCGGCCAGGTCACCCAGCCGCTTGAAATCAGAGCGCATGAGCAGCGACAGCACGCCAAAGCCGTAGAGAAACGGCATGAAATCGGCCGTGCGCAGCAGGTTGCGCGTGAACGAGGCCGCCGGGGTGACGGGCAAGCCGTTGTCCATCACCACCCGCAGGCCCAAGGCCCGCTTGCCCGGGGTGGCGCCCTTGCGCGACAGTTCGAACACCACGGGGTAGAACCACTCGAGGGCGAACATGAGGATGATGATGAGCGCCTGGCCGATGCCCTTGAAGGGTGACATCACCATGGCCACGCCGATGTAGATGCCGGCACGGATCAGGAAGTCGATGGCATAGGCGAGCGAGCGCGACACGAGGCCGGCAGGTCGCAAGGTGAGTTCGATGCCTTCGGGGGTCTCGACGGTGTAGAGCGTGTCGAGCGGGCGGACCAGCGCTGAGGTCATGCGTGCACACCCTCCCTGGTCGTGTGCGAGTGAGTCGCGTTGTGGTGTTCTTGTGTGTCGGCGGGCGGCGGTGAGTGTAACAGTCAGGGGGTGTCACCCGACGGGGGGCCCTCCGAAGGGGGGGATGCGGTGGTCTCGAACAGGGGCAGGGGCTCCTGCACGGCCACGCTGGCGGCCTGGGCCTGCTGCTGGGCCAGCCAGTCGTCGCGGGACGACAGGCGCTCGACCTTGACGCCCAGCAGCCGCAGCCGGCGGTCCAGCGGCACGGTGCGCAGGCAGCGCCCGGCCCAGCGGCGCAGGTCGGCCGCCAGCCACACGGGCTCGGGCGGCGTGATGGACCGCGTGACGATGCGGAAGTCGTCGTAGCGCAACTTCACGCCCACGCCCCGGCCCACCAGGCGTTTGCGGTCCAGGTCGGCGGCCACCTGTTCGCACAGGCGCGTGAACAGGTCGCCCAGGGCCTCGCGGTCGGTGCGGGGGTGCAGGTCGCGCGCGAAGGTGGTCTCGCGGCTGAGCGACTTGGCCTCGCGCCAGACCACCACCGGGCGGTCGTCGCGCCCGTGGGCCGAGCGGTGCAGCCAGTCGGCCTGCTGCGTGCCGAAGTGCTCGGCCAGCCAGGTCAGCTCGGCCGCCGCCAGCTCGCCAATGGTGTGCACGCCCAGGGCCTGCAGCCGCGCCTGGGCCTTGGGGCCCACCCCGTTGATGCGGCCCACGGGCAGCGGCCAGATGCGGGTGGGCACGTCACCGGGTTGCAGCAGGGTGAGGCCGTCGGGTTTGTCGAGGTCGGAGCCGATCTTGGACAGCAGCTTGTTGGGCGACACGGCGATCGAGCAGCTCAGGCCGGTGGCCTCGCGCACGGCGGTCTTGAGCCGCAAGGCCAGGGCGCGGGCGCCGGCCAGGGGGTCGTCGGGGGTGGCGTCCTGCGCGCCGGGCACGTCGCTGAGGTCGATGTAGATCTCGTCGATGCCGCGGTCTTCGATCACAGGGGCGATGGCGGCCACGGCCTGCTTGAACTGGCGCGAGCACTGGCGGTAGCGATCGAAGTCCATGGGCAGCAAGATGGCGTCTGGCGCCAGGGCGGCAGCCTTCATGAGCCCCATGCCCGAGTGCACACCCAGGGCCCGCGCCGGGTAGGTGGCGGTGGTGACCACCCCGCGGCCGGCATAGCTGCTGAGCCGGTCGAAAGCCGCGACGTCGCGGTCATCGGGCAGGTCGGCCGACGCGCTGCGCCGCCCACCGCCGATCACCACGGGCAGGCCGCGCAACTGGGGGTGCCGCAACAGTTCGACGGACGCGTAGAAGGCGTCCATGTCGAGGTGGGCAATGAGGCGTCGGGGCACGGCAGCGGGCGGAACGGTCACGGGCCCGATGATGCCAGCGAGCGCCGGCGCCGGGGCACCGTGCGACGGTTGTCGCGTCAGCCGTGCATACCCGGGGGCGCAGCCACCCAGTCGATGTCCAGCAACTGGCCGAGCACCTGCAGCAGCTGGGCGCGGTCGATGGGCTTGGCCAGGAACTCGGTGGCGCCGGCCTGCACCGCCTCATCATGGGCATCGCGCGCCGCGTTGGCCGACAGCGCAATCACGGGCAGCAGGGTCGTACGCGCCTCGGCTCGGATGCGGCGAATGGCCTCCACGCCGTCCATCACGGGCATGGTGAGGTCCATCAGCACGGCATCCACCTCGTGCAGGCGCAGGCGTTCCAGAGCCGCCAGGCCGTCACCGGCTTCGAGCAGGTCGAAACCCAGGGGGCGCAGCAGGTCGACCAGCATGAGCCGGTTGGCGGGCACGTCGTCGACGATGAGCAGGGTGCGGCGGTACCCGGCATAGCCGGTGATCTGTGACCACACCGAGGGCAGTGTGTGGGCTGACTGCCCGTCGGCCATCACAGGCAGCTCGATCTCGAACCAGAACAGGCTGCCGCGCCCGGGCTGGCTTTCGACGTGGATGTCGCCGCCCATCAGCCGCACCAGCTGCCGGCTGATCGCCAGCCCCAAGCCCGTGCCGGCGGCCTTCTGGTGCGAATCGCCGGCCTGTTCGAACGGCTCGAAGATGCGCTCGACATCATGGGCCGCAATGCCGGCACCGGAGTCGTGCACTTCAAAGCGCACGGTGCACAACCCCGTGTCGATCGCCGCAGCACCGCCCAGGCGCACCACCAGCGACACGGCACCACGGTCGGTGAACTTGACGGCATTGCTCAGCAGGTTGAGCAGCACCTGGCGCAGTCGCTTGTCATCGGCCAGCACGGTGACGGGCACACCGTCGTCGCACGTCCAGCTGAAGTCCAGCTGCTTCTCGTCGGCCTTGACGCGGATGATGTCGACCAGGCCTTGCAGGCTGTTGCGCAGCACCACGGGCGAGGGCTGCAGCTCGACCTTGCCCGCCTCGATGCGCGACAGGTCGAGGATGTCCACGATCAGCATCAACAGGTGTTCACCGCTGCTGTGGATGGTGTTGAGCCCGGCCACCTGACGCGCGCTCAGGCTGCGGTCCATCTTGAGGATCTGCGCGTACCCCAGGATGGCGTTGAGCGGCGTGCGCAATTCGTGGCTCATGCGCGCCAGGAAGGCCGACTTGGCCTGGCTGGCCTCTTCGGCGCGGTCCTTGGCGCGTTGCAACTGCTCGGTGCGGTCGTGCACGAGGTCTTCGAGGTGTTCGCGGTGGCGTTCGAGTTCGTCGCCACGGTCCTGCAGCACGGCGATCATGCGGTTGAAGGCCTGGGCCATGTCGACGATGTCCTGCGGCCCATCGACCACGGCGCGCACGCCGGCATCGCCCCGTTCGGCCCGGGTCATCGCGCCGGACAGCACCTGGATCGGGCGCGTCATGCGGGCCCCGAGGTAGCGCACGGCCCCCAGGAACAGGATGGCGATGATGGCCGCCATCGACAGGTTGACCATGAAGATATTGGCCTTGGTGCGGGTGAGCGTGCCCTTGCTGTGGATGAGCCGCACATAACCCAGGTATTCCTCCGGGGCCGATTCGACCTCGAAGGGCGAAGACCGCGGGTGCGTCCACACCGGTGCGATGAAGCACCAGAGTTCGTCGGTCTCGCCCTCGAGATAGGCCTCGTGCACACGCTGGATCTCGCCACTGGCGGGCAGGGCCGCACGCCCGGTGTGGGGCTGCGGGCCGGCGCCCCGTTCGATCAGCACGGTGCCATCGACCCGGCGGATCTCGGCCCGCATCACGTCTGGGTAGGTCAGGGTGGCCGCCAGCGCTTCGCTGACGTTGTCGGGCGACGAGGACAGCAGGGCCAGCTGGCTCTGCATGGCCAGGCTGGAGGCGATGCGTTCGCCCTGCTGCATCAGGTTGTCGCGAATCTGGCGGCTGCCCTGCCAGCTGGCCGCTGTCGATGAGAGCACGGCCATCAGCACCACGCCGATCGCCACGGTCACACTGAGTTGGCGCTGGAACGTGGTGCGATACAGCCATCGCGCCCATCGGAAGGGGGGGAGCATCGAATGAGTAGAACTGCGGCTCATGTCAGGGCTCCGGGAATACCGTATTGAACTTCAGCTGTGTGGCTGCCAGCGACACGCCGAGGTGTCGAGCGGTCCGGGTGTTGACCGCCAGCAACAGTTCGCCCAGAGGCTGCACCCCGGGCGGGGGCAGCGGACCCCCTTGCAGGTACCCGCGCGCCCAGTCACCCAGCACGCGGCCCAGGGCGCGGTTGTCGGGGTACAGCGCAAACAGCACACCACGCCGCACGTGCGCGACGTTGCTGGAAAACACGTGGAGGTTGCGCTCCCAGGCTTCGCGCAGGACCAGTGGCATGACCGTGTCTTCGTCGACGGTGACCGAGTCCTGGGGCAGCCACAGGGCCTCTTGCTGCGGGTTCATCTGCGGCAGCAGGTCGGTGTAGGCCCGCAAGGCCGCTCGCAGGTCGGTGGCTTCGACCACGACGAGCTCCAGCCCCTGGGTTCGGGCGGCTTCGCGCGCCAGACGGATCAGCCAGGCGTTCTGGGACGGGTCATGCACCACCCGCACGCGGCGCACCTGGGGCATGAGCACCCGCAGCCGGGCGAAGAGCATGCCAGGGTCGGGTGCCAGGCTCAACACGCCGAGCCCCTCGGCGTCGGCTGGCGTCACCGCCAGCACGCCGCTGGCCACGACACCGAACTGCCGATCGAGCCCCCGGGCCACTCGCAAACCCTGGCGGCCCAGGGTGACCACCACCCGCGCGTCACGACGCCGCAGGTCGGACACCAGATCGGCGGCGGTGGACTGTGGCGCCAAGGGCACACGGACAGCCCCGCCGGGCACCCGCTCATCGATGCCGCCGATGATGGCCTGCAGGACCGAGCGATACGGCTCGGCCAGCTCCGGATAGAGCACCGCCACGCTGCGCCCCACATCGTCGGGGGCGGCATGGGCCAGGTGCCCGCCCGCGAGGCCGAAGGCCCCCAGGACGCACACCACGTACAACCACAACCATGTTGCCGCCCGGGGCCATTTCACTCCAGTGTCCTCCGTCTTGAGAGAACGCCGGCGACCTGTCGAGCTGACAGACCGCCCCGCGCGGTTCTCTAGCTTATCGAGTGTTCAGGCCTCCGGGCGCGCCTTCACACAGGTTTGCAGGGTATCTCAGTAGAGCGGTGTGTGCATCACCCCCGCGCAATGGCCGCCAGCGTGCGCAGAATCAGGCGGATGTCGGTCCACAGCGACGCCTCGTCGACATACCGTGCGGCCAGGGCCAGTTTGTGGGGCAGCACCTCGCGGATGTAGGCCTGCTCGGGATCGGCCGCGCGGGCCAGCACGCTGGCTTCGTCGCGGTATTCGATCGAGGCGATGTCGGTGATGCCTGGGCGCACCGACAGCACCTTGTCCTTGTACTGGGCCGGGTAGTGGGCCACGTAGCGGGGCACCTCGGGGCGGGGGCCCACCAGGCTCATCGTGCCCACCCAGACGTCGATGAGTTGAGGCAGTTCGTCCAGCTTGGTGCGACGCAGCACCTGACCCACCCGCGTGATGCGGGCATCGGCCCCCACCGTGATCTGCAGCCCCTGCCCCTGGGGGGCGTGCTGCATGGTGCGGAACTTGTGGATGCGAAACGGCCGCCCGTGGCGCCCCACCCGCTCCTGGCGGAAGAACACCGGCCCGGGCGAATCGAGCTTGACGGCCAGGGCGATGAGCATCAGCACCGGCGCGAGCACCAGCAGGCCCAGGCTGGACATCACCCAGTCGAACGCGCGCTTGGCCATCACCGTGTCGCCCTGTGAAGTCAGGCCCGGCCCAGGGCCTTGCGGACGGCCGTGATCACGCGTTCGACGTCGGCGTCGGTCATGCGGGTGTACAGCGGCAGCGTGAGCATGCGCTCGTAGGCCTTCTGGCTGTGCGGGAACTGTTCGGGTCGCAGGTCGTAGCGCTCCTTCCAGTAGGGGTGCAGGTGCAGCGGGATGTAGTGCACGCTCACGCCGATGCCGTCGGCAAACAGGCTGTCGATCACGGCGTCGCGGCCCACGGCCACGTCGTCGGCCAGGCGAACCACGTACAGGTGCCACGAGTGGGTGTCGCCTGCGTTCACGGGCCGCGGCGGCAGGATCAGGGGCAGGTCGGCCAGGGCTTCGTCGTAGCGGGCCGCGATCTGCTCGCGGCGCTGCTGGAAGCCCGACAGCCGCTGCAGCTGGTGCAGGCCCAGGGCCGCAGCGATGTCGGTCAGGTTGTACTTGAAGCCCGGTGCCACGATCTCGTAGTACCAGCTGGGCACCTTGGCGGTGAAGCGGTCGAAGGCATCGCGGTTGATGCCGTGCAGGCGCATCACCTTGGCGCGGGCAGCCAGATCGGCGTCGCGGGTGACCAGCATGCCGCCCTCGCCCGTGGTCATCGTCTTGTTGGCGTAGAAGCTGAAGACGATGGCGTCGGATGCGTGCGTGCCGATCAGCTGGCCCTTCCAGGTGGTGGGCAGCGCATGGGCGGCGTCTTCGACGACCTTGAGCCCGTGGCGTCGGGCGATGTCGGCGATGGCGTCCATGTCGACCGCCAGCCCGGCGTAGTGCACCGGCATGATGGCCTTGGTGCGCGGCGTGATGGCGGCCTCCAGGGCCTGCAGGTCGATGTTGAGCGTGGCCGGGTCGATGTCGACCAGCTTGACGTCGGCGCCCAGGTAGCGCACCACCTCGGCGGTGGCCGTGAAGGTGTGGGTGGTGGTGATCACCTCGTCGCCCGGGCCGATGCCCAGGGCTTCGAGCGCCAGGTGCAGGCCGGCGGTGGCCGAGTTGACCGCAATGGCGTGCAGGCCGGTGTCGCCCAGGAACTCGGCAAAGGCCTGCTCGAAGCGGCGGGCCTTGGGGCCGGTGGTGACCCAGCCCGAGCGCAGGGTGTCGACGACTTCGGCGATTTCTTCGTCGCCGATTTCAGGCAGGGCAAACGGCAGGAAGCTGGGCGTGCTCATGGGCAGGGCTCGGTTACGTGCGGACGGTCGAGGGGTCAACGGGTGTGGGCGGCGCCTCGGGTGAGGCGCCCGAAGGCGGGATCGGGCCGGCCTCGCACCAGGGCGTCCCACCAGCCGCGCAGCGACCCCAGGCCGTAGCCCAGATGGTAGGCCGCAATGACGCGGGGCAGTTGGGGCAACAGATCGACGCCGTGTTCACGGGCGATGAGCAGGCTCACGGCACTGACGGCCCCGGCGTACAGGCCGACCTGGGCGAACAGCAGCGTGGCCACCACCAGCGTGGGCCAGACGGCCCATGACTGCCCTGCCGATACCGCCAGGCCCGACACGAACAGCAGCGCTGCCAGACCCAGCAGGCTGGCCGCGAACACACCGGGCACGAGGTGGCGAAACGCCGCCGCCTGCCCATGCTTCTTCATGACGAAGGGCTTCCAGTAGCCGTACTGGCGATACTGGCGGAACACATCGGCCACGCTGGCGCGCGGGTGGTAGGTGGACTGGATCGACGCCGACTGCCACACGCGCCCGCCACCGCGGTGGATGCGCAGGTTGTGTTCGTCGTCCTGGTTGCGCACCAGCTGTTCATCGAAGCCGCCGAATCGCTCGAAGGTGCTGCGCGGCCAGGCCCCCAGATAGACGGTGTCGACCCAGCCGTTGTAGGCCAGGTCGCGCGACAGGGCCCCCCCGGCCACCCAGCGGGACTGAAAGGCCGCCGCCACGGCACGCTGCACCGTGCCGTCCGGGCCGGACTGGCCTTCGGCCTTCCAGGGGCCGCCCACGTTGTCGGCACCAGTGGTCTGCCAGGCCTCGATGCAGCGGGCGATGTAGTCGGGGGCGTACACGGTGTGCACGTCCATGCGCACGATGAATTCGCCGCCAGCGCGCTCGATGCAGCGGTTGAGCCCGCATGACACGATGCGCCCCGGGTTGTCGATCATGACGAAGCGCGGGTCGGCGTCGCACCACGCAGCCAGCCGCTCGCGCGTGCCGTCGTCACTCAGGCCGTCGGCCACCAGCACCTGCAGGGCCCAGCCCGCCGGCAACTGCTGAGCGGCGGCACTGCGGCAGAACGCTTCGATGTGGTCGCGTTCATTGCGGCAGGGCACGATCACCGAGACCGTGCGCGGCGCGCTCATGCCCTCGGCTCCGGTTGCTGCCCGCGACCCCGTGCCAGCTTGGGGTTGGGCGTCAGCATCTGGCGGTAGAGCTGCCACATGCGGTCCATCTGGCCCCGACGCGAGGCGTCGCGCAGGATGCGCTCGCGGTTGAAGGCGCCCCGGGCCTGGGCCTGGGTGGGCTGATCGTGGGCCGCCAGCAGGGCCACGGTGAGCGCGTCGATGTCGCGCACGGGCACGATCCAGCCGCCGCGGTCATCGATCCACTGCCGATTGGCCGGCAGGTCGGACACGATCATCGGCAGGCCGCAGGACATGGACTCGAGCACCGACACCGAGGTGGCATCGCTGGTGGGCACGGACACGGACACGCGACAGCGCTGGATGGCGTCCACCATGGCCTGGTCGCCCACACGCCCGTGAAAGCGCACCTGCTGCAGCAGGCGCAACGAGGCCACGCGGTCTTCCAGGGCCTTCTGCATGGGCCCGCCGCCCAGCAGGTGCAGGCGAGCGTGCGAATGCGGCCGCAGGCTCACGAAGCGCGCAAAGGCTTCGATGATCAGGTCGATGTTGTAGTTGTCCTCCCAGCTTCGCAGGCTGACCACCTCGAAGTCGGGGGCCGGCTTGCCGGGCACGAACCGGTCGGTGTCTGCACCCCAGAGGATCTGGTGCACCGGCGCCGAGGGGTGGTAGGCCGCGATCGCTTCGACCATGTCGAGCGAGTCGGCGGTGATCAGGTCGGCGCGTCGCAGCGACCAGCCCACCAGCGCGTTCATCAGCCGGCTTTCACGCGGCGTGACCAGGATGTCCGACCCCCAGGCCGTGAGCACGCGCGGCACCTTGAGCCCGCAGATGGCGGCCCAGAACCCATAGGAGGTCACATAGTGACCGTGCACCAGTTGCGGGTCGAACGTGGCTTTGAGCTGACGGGCGATGCGGCGCAGCTCGGGCACGGCCTGGAACCAGCCGAGCTTGTCCTTGCCCGGCCGCAGGGCG
>Ga0255180_1000566_pt1 | contig 12334 bp, 12 predicted proteins | sample Atl_Colum_RepB_8_FD_189933 | JGI IMG/M metagenome (GOLD analysis project Ga0255180, IMG submission 189933) | Freshwater microbial communities from Altamaha River, Georgia, United States - Atl_Colum_RepB_8d | ecosystem: Environmental > Aquatic > Freshwater > River | place: USA: Georgia... | reverse complement strand
GTCCGCAGAACCGTTCCATTCCCAAGCGGCCACATGGCAAAAGTTTTCATCATCGCGCTTTGCTTCTCCATTGTCTTGGTGCTCTTCGCGGAAGTGTCCACCGCAAGATTCTTCGCGAACCAAAGCGTCTCGGCACATCAATTCACCTAACTCGATGTAATCAGCAACGCGTCCTGCTTTTTCAAGCTCAGGGTTAACGCCTTTAGCGGCGCCTGGAATTGTAATATTGTTATTAAATTCTTCGCGGAGCTTTTGAATTTTAGCAATCGCAGACGTCAAACCTTCTTTGTTTCGCGACATTCCACAATTGTCCCACATTACGCGGCCTAATTCTTTGTGAATGCTTTCAACCGTGCGAGAACCTTTTTGCTTCATCATTTTGTCGATTTGCTGTTGCGTATCGTTTGCTGCCGCTTTGAAGGCGTCGTGTGTTGTAGAAACTTTTTCTGTCTTATTGTTCGCAAGATAATTTCCAATTGTGTATGGCAATACGAAATAGCCATCAGCCAATCCTTGCATTAATGCAGATGCGCCCAATCTGTTCGCTCCATGATCAGAAAAATTCGCCTCGCCCGCAACAAATAAGCCTGGAATTGTCGATTCCAAATTATAATCAACCCACAAACCACCCATTGTATAGTGTGGGGCTGGATAAATTTTCATTGGCTGTTTGTAAGGGTTTTCGCCAGTAATCTTGTCGTACATTTGAAACAAATTTCCATAGCGTTCTGCGATTTTATCTTCGCCCAAACGCTGAATGCTGTCGCGGAAATCTAAGTAAACGGCCTCTTCGCCATTCACTCCATGGCCCTCATCAACACGAAACTTCGCCTGGCGCGAAGAAACGTCACGCGGAGCCAAGTTACCAAAACTTGGGTAAATTCTTTCTAAATAATAATCTCGGTCTGATTCAGGAATTTGATCAGGGTGGCGCTTGTCGCCCTTGATCTTTGAAACCCAAACGCGACCATCGTTACGCAATGATTCTGACATCAATGTCAGCTTTGACTGGTTTTCTCCATGAACTGGAATACAAGTTGGATGGATTTGTGTGTAACAAGGATTTGCAAAGTAAGCTCCTTTTTTATGAGCTCTCCACGCCGCCGTGACCGCACATGCCATCGCATTTGTTGATAAGTAAAATACGTTCGAATATCCGCCACTTGCTAAAACAACAGCGTCAGCTTCGTGGGACTCAATTTCACCTGTTAAAAGGTTGCGAACAATAATTCCGCGCGCTTTTCCATCGATGACAACCAAATCCAACATTTCACGACGAGTATACAAATCAACAGTTCCCGCGTCAGCCTGTCTCATCATTCCTGAGTACGCTCCCAACAACAATTGTTGGCCTGTTTGTCCGCGGGCATAAAAAGTTCTAGATACTTGAGCTCCGCCGAAAGATCTGTTTGATAAAAGCCCGCCGTATTCTCGCGCCAAAGGGACGCCTTGAGCAACGGCTTGGTCAATAATATTTACAGAAACCTCTGCTAAACGATAAACATTCGCTTCCCGAGCACGAAAGTCTCCGCCCTTAACAGTGTCATAAAACAATCTGTAAACCGAGTCGCCATCGTTTTGATAATTTTTTGCGGCATTAATTCCGCCCTGTGCTGCGACGGAGTGAGCACGACGAGGAGACTCGTGAACACAAAAAGCTTTCACTTTGTAACCAAGCTCTCCCATCGAAGCCGCTGCCGAAGCTCCCGCCAAACCCGTTCCGACAACGATCACAGTGTGTTTTCGCTTGTTAGCCGGGTTGACCAATTTCATATTAAATTTGTGATTCGTCCACTTTGAATCGACTGAGCCAGAAGGTATTTTGCTATCTAGTTTGTTAGACATGTTTACTTCTTTCTAAATTAATTATTTATGTAATAAAAAAACGTAAATCGGTTGTGATAAAAAACCACCCACGACGATAATTGCATAAGTCCATGCAAATTTTTTCAAATTCGCTTGCATTTTTCGCTCAAGGATTCCAAACGACTGAAAAACCGAATGAGCTCCGTGCGACAAGTGAAACATCATCAACACAAGGGCCACAAAGTACCACAAGATGTATCCTGGTTTTTGAAAAACCTCGATCACTAGCTTGTGCAAATCGCGCATTTCCACGCCATTCACAACAGTTGTGTACTCTGTACCATATTTAAAAGTGATTAAGTGTAAAATGATGAATGCTAAAACAATCGAGCCTTGCAATGCCATCGTCTTCGAAGCCAAAGATGCGCCTTTTGAGCCGTTCGGTGTCATCGCATAGCGAGTATTTCTGGCCATTCTGTTTTTAGCCGTTAAAGAAATGGCCGTAACAACGTGGACAATCAAAGCCGCAACCAGACCCGATTCTGCGGTGTACAAAAGCAATTTGTTGGAAACAATTGCGTGCCCGTAGGCGTTGTAAAGATCCGCACTGACCAAAATAAGCATGTTGCCTAGCATGTGAGTTAAAATAAATCCCATCCAAATAAGGCCTGTAATGCCCATGATGTATTTTCGACCCACAGTAGACTTAAGAAAATCTGTCATAATTTTTTCCTTTATCTATTTGTTTTTATAAACTAAATTATTACTTTCTTAAACGAGGTTCAAATGAAAATATTTGTTTGTCTAAAACAAGTGCCTGACACAGAAACAAAAATCAAAATTCTACCAGACCAGTCTGGTCTAGATCCTGCTGGAGTTAAGTGGGTTTTAAACCCTTACGACGAATTTGCCGTAGAAGAAGCCATTAAATTCAAAGAAAAAAACCCAACTGCTCAAATTTGGGCAATTACATTGGGCCCTAAAGCCCGCGTGGTTGAATCTTTGAGAACAGCCCTTGCCATGGGCGCAGATGAAGCGATTGTCATTAACGGATCCGAAAGCCTTGATGCTTATTCAACGGCCAAAGCCTTGTCGAACGTCATTCGTTCAGAGGGCGGTGCCCATTTGATTTTTGCTGGTAAGTTGTCTATCGACAACAATCAGTCGTCAGTTCCTCAAATGGTCGCCGAATTTTTAGGGCTGCCTCACTCTTCTGTTGTTTCAAAATTTGAAGCGGCCGCAGAAAATGTAACAGTCGAGCGCGATATTGAGGGTGGAGCAAAAGAAATCGTTCAAATGATGGCGCCCGCTTTGGTGGCTGCAAACAAGGGCTTAAATATGCCAAGATATGCCAGCCTTCCAGGAATCATGAAAGCTAAGAAAAAGGTCATCAAAGAAGTTGAATTTGGATCTTTGGGAATTACACCAGAGGAGCAAAAAGTTAAATACTCGCAATATTCTCTTCCTGCAGACAAGGCGCCGGTAAAGCTTTTAACAGGCGACGCTCATTCTCAGGTGAAACAATTGATCGGCCTTCTTCGCGACGAAGCGAAAGTTTTATAAGGAATTTTTATGTCAAAAATATTAGTATTTACAGAATTTCAAAACAATAAAGTTAAGCGCAGCTCTCAAGAGTTGTTGCAGTTTGCTGCCAAGTCGGGAACGGCCGCGGCCGCACTGGCCCTTGGAACACAGGCGGGCGTTGGCGCTCAGGAAATTGCTCATCACGGCGTACAAGAAGTTCATTTATCCAAAGAATCATCATTTGATGCTTACAATCCAGAATTATTTGCAGCCGCTGTTGCTGAGGCCATTCAAAAAAGCAGCGCAACAGTTGTTCTTGCGTCGGCATCTGCCATGGGGAAAGACTTGTTCCCTCGCGTTGCTGCCAAACTGAACTGCGGCCTCGTTTCTGATGGTGTCGAGCTTACAATTGCCGGCGAAGATGTTAAAGTCAAAAAGCCTTTGTATGCGGGAAAATGTTTTGCAACGGCTTCTTTTGAAAACTCGCCTGTAAAAATCATTTTGATGCGCGCTAATCAATTGCCCGTTGCTGGTGCTGATACAGCAAAAGCTGCAAACATCACTGAACACACTTTTGCAAAACCGAATCTAAAAACACTGATCAAAGAAATCGTAAAGGGCGCCTCAGAGAAGCTGGACTTAACAGAAGCAAATATTATTGTTTCTGGTGGTCGCGGACTAAAAGAGGCTGGCAATTTTAAAATGTTACAAGACTTGGCCGACGTGTTGGGCGCAACCGTGGGCGCGACTCGCGCCGTTGTTGATGCTGGATGGGTTGGACACTCAATGCAGGTTGGTCAAACGGGTAAAACTGTTGCTCCGACATTGTATATCGCTGTGGGTTTGTCGGGCGCAATTCAGCATTTAGCTGGCATGAGCGGATCAAAGGTCATTGTTGCAATTAACAATGATGCGAATGCTCCTATTTTTCAAAAGGCGACTTACGGTATTGTCGGAGACGCTTTCGAAATCGTTCCTCAGTTGACAGAAGAATTCAAAAAAGTTCTTCATACATAATTGCGAATGGCTAAAATCAGAGGTTTCATTTTAGGATTTTTGGTTTGGCTGATTTATAAAATTATTTCTATGACCTGGCGGGTTCATGTTGTTGAGCCCGCATCTATGCAAAAATCTTTGCAAGAAAAAAAATCCCTTATTTTATCTCACTTTCACGGGGACGAAATCGCTCTGATTTCTTTGGTTCCTAGATATCAAATCGCCACAATGACATCCACCAGTAAAGATGGTGAAATCATGAATACGGTCTTGGCCTTGTTGGGCGCCAAAACGTCTCGTGGCTCATCAACTCGTGGTGGCGTTTCAGCGCTTAAGGGTTTGTTATCTCTTATGAAAAGGGGACACAACTGCAGTTTTGCCGTGGACGGACCCAAGGGTCCCTTACATAAAGTTAAACCGGGTGTTTTTGAAACTTCGCGCCTTACTAAATCAAAAATATTTGCGGGCGGCGTTGCCGTTGACCGCGCGTGGTACTTTCCCAAATCATGGAATAAAACTTATTTTCCTAAACCTTTTGCCAGGGTCGTGTTTTACTGGCTGGATCCAGAAATAACTGTCGACAAAGACACTGATCCGCGAGACCCAAATTTGGCAAAAGTCCTGGAAAATCAACTTATTGATGCGCACAGACTAGCCCGCAAATTGATTGCTGATCAATCCTCTCGCCATTAGCATTAAATAAGGAATAAATTTTAAGAGTTACGGAGAGCTCATGAGAACTTTAATTACAGCTTTATTGGCTTTTTCATTTGTATCTTTAGCCCAAGCCCAAAAAGACACTGACGTGTTGGCAACGGTTGGGAGTAAAAAAATCACTTATGGTGAATTCAACAAAAAATTCAAAGAGGCATCTGCACAAATTTTTGCAAACCCTCCCACCAAGGCCGCTTTTTTAGAAGACCTTATTCGTTATGAAATTGGCATTCAAGAAGCCAAAAAGCGTGGTCTTGAAAAAGATCCAATTGTACAGGACCAAATGAACCAAGCGCTTTATAAAGGTCTTTTGGAAAAAGAGCTTGGACAAAAAGTACAAGAAACAAAAGTAACAGAAGAAGAAATGAAGGCGTGGTATTCGAAAAATCCACAGATCCGCGTATCTACGATTTTAATCGAAGTTAAGCCAGGCGCAACGGACGCACAAAGAGACGAAGCGAAAAAACGCGCGACTGAAATTTTAGCTGAAGTCAAAACATCAAAACGACCTTTCGAAGAACTCGTTCGTCTTTATTCAGATGATACTATTACAAAATCTTTGGGCGGAGACGTCGGCTGGCAATCTAGAATCACATTGCATCCAGCTTATTATGAAGCGGCTTCGAAGTTAAAAATCAACGAAGTCACTCCTCAGTTGGTCGAAGTTCCATTTGGCTTTCATATCATCAAATTAACAGGCAAAAGAACTTACGAAGAGGCTCCTAAGCGTGAAATCAGAATTGCCGTATTCGACGAAAAAAGAAAAGTTTTGTTTGATCAGTATTTCGACAAGCTTAGAAAAGGGTATTCAGTTAACGTAAATGGAAAATTCTAAAAGCTTGAATAAAAAGAAAAATTTTCTGAATGCAAAAAACCTCGCGCTGGCGGGGTTTTTTTTCTTTGCTGCCACAAGCTGTGATCTCTATTCAAACCGAATTTTTTCCAAAACTCTGCTGCAGGTCGAAGATCGCAAGATGACTGTTCAAGAGTTTTCAAAAAAATTAGCTCTTAAGCTCCGGTATTTGGATCCCTTGTCGGCCAAAGACACGAATATTATCAACAAGTTCAAAGATGAAATCACATCGAGCTTTATCGTCGACCAATTAATTGATCTCTGGTTTGTCGAAAACAAGTTGAAAATAGAGCCGGAAGCGCTTTCCAAAAAAATCAGCTCATTGATTGCTGGATACCCCAACGACTCTGAATTCAGAAAAGCTCTCTCCGAAGAAAATCTTTCTTTCCGCGAATGGGAAGAGGGCGTTAAGCAAAGCCTAAAAAGAGAAGCCTTATTTTCGCGCTTGCGCGAAAAGATAGACCCTATTTCAGAAAACGAAATCAAAAGCTATTACGAAACAAACAAGGCTCAGTATTATCAAAAAGAAATGGTTTTAGTTAAAAGCATTCTCCTCAAAGACGAAAATCAATCTGATGTTATTAAGAAGCTGGCTCGCAGAACGGCATTCGAAAAACTTGTCTTGGAATACTCGATTGAAAACCCCAAGCCCAAAGATGGCATTTATGCTTGGATTGAACGCGATTCTGTTTCTGAATTTGACGTCCTGTTCACGAATAAAAAAAACGAACTGATAGGCCCGATCCGGCTGCAAGAAGGTTTCCGTCTTTTTAAGGTGGTTAACAGAAAGCAGTCTCGTCAAAAGTTGCTTGAGGAAGTTGCTCCTCAAATCAAAAAGGAAATTCTTTCGTTGCGCGAAAAAGCTCGCTTTTCTGCTTGGCTTGATGAACAAATCAAGAGATATAAAATACAGAAAAACGCCACTGCCGTTTCTGCTTTAAAAGTAGAAACTCGAGAAGAGTAGGTATATATGAAGTTAGTTATAATCGGTCTTTTGTGCGCCAGCAGCTTTGCTTTGGCCAACAAAGAAATTGTTGATCGCGTTGTTGCAATTGTTAACTCAGAACCTATTTTGCAATCCGACTTACAAGACCTCGCTCAGCGCATGAAAAAGGATGGCGGTATTGACGAAACTCTTATGCTCGGGGAAACCACTGAAAAGTTAAAGTCGAACACTCAGGAGCAGCTAGAGTTTTTAATCCGCGAAAAACTTGTTGAATCAGAAGTCAAAAAATTAAATTTGTCGATCTCTGAGGATCGATTAAATTCCGAAATCAACACAATGGCAAAACGCAATAACGTTACCAAGGCCGAGCTTGAATCTCAGATTCGAAAACAGGGTTTTTCGATGACAGAATACAAAAAGATTTTAAAATCAAAAATCGAACGACAGTCGTTCTTTGAAGCAGAAGTAATTTCTAAACTGCGAATCACAGACGAAGATGCTTACAGTGAGTTTCGCGCCAAGTTTCCAAAATATAAGCCTTCTGTAAACGAGTTTTCTATTTCACAAATCTATTTTAACCCAAGAAAGGGCTCTTCAGAAGAAGCCCTCAAGCGTGCCGAGGAAATTTTATCTAAGATTAATGCTGGAGAAAACTTTGAGTCTCTGGCTAATAAGTTTAACGAAGATCCGCGCGCGAACAAAGACGGCTATTTAGGCTCGTTTAAATCCGGTGAATTTATTCCTGAAATTGAAAATGAAATTGTCAGCCTCGAGGCCGGCAAAACATCTAGAATCATCAAAACCAAAATGGGATATCATATCGTTAAAGTTCTAGACAAAAAAATCACCCGCGATCCTCAGTTCCTAAAGGTCAAAGAGCAAATTAAGGCTATGTTGGTCGAGAAAAACTTCAAACGACAACTTAAAAACTGGTTTGAATCAAAAAAGCAAGATGCGTACATCAAAATCAACTCGTAATTTAGTCGCAATTACGGCTGGCGATGTGAACGGAATCGGGCTTGAGGTCACGGCCAAAGCTCTTTCTGAAATCGGACCACAAAAAAGAACTTCTTTTTTCTTGTTCAGGCACGAAAAGCAAGAGCGCAGGCAAAAAAAATATTTTGATTTAATCGATAAAAAATTTGCACGCCTTACGTTTACTGATTTAAATTCAGCCTTGGTTTTTTTTCGCATACTTGAAGACACTAGATCTAGTGACGATGCTTTTTTGTTTGATCTTTGTCTTAAATCTAGCGAGGCCTCATGGGTTATACAGGCTACGGAGCTTTGTAAAAATAAAATTTTCTCTTCGTTGGTTAATGGGCCTATCTCAAAAGAAACAATCCAGCGGGCTGGCTATCCATTCGTGGGTCACACCGGGGTTTTTCGACACTTTTATCCACAATTAGATTTGTATATGGGATTTGTGGGCTCTGATTTTAATGTTTTACTAGCTACAGATCACATCGCGCTTAAGGATGTAGAAAGCACACTTTCAAATAATAAAAAGATTAAAAGTGTTTTAAAGGCGGCACAGATATTCAGAAAAACTTTGAATTCGAACAAAAAGATTTCTGTTTTAGGACTTAATCCGCACGCCGGCGAAAAAAATATTATTGGTTCTTTTGAAAGCAAATTTTTGAAAAAACTTGATCAAAAAATATTTACGACTCCAAAATCGGCGGATGCTGCTTTTTTTCCTACTGAGCAAAAAAAATACAGCCTTTATTTAGCGTGGTATCATGATCAGGGCCTTATTCCATTTAAAACGATTCACGGACAAAACAGCGGCGTTCACGTGACCGTTGGTTTGCCTTTCATACGAACGAGCGTAGACCATGGTACTGCTTTTGATATTTACAACAAGAATATTGCCAATCACAACTCAATGAAAGAAGCTATTCTTTTAAATTTAAAACTTCTTAACAGTAAAAATTTTATTAAAAAATCCGGAGATAAAATATGATTATGGATCCAGTCATTTTCCGTGAATATGATATTCGCGGAGTTTACAACAAACACTTTGATAACGAATTTGCTTATAACCTAGGTAAGGCTTTCTATTCTTACGCCTCTCAAAGAACTGGCAAAAAAAATCTGCGCCTTTCTTTAGGACACGACGCAAGAACTTCATCGATTCCGTTGATTGAAAATATCAAGAAGGGCTTTGTTGAGTCGGGCGGCGAGGTTTACTTATTAGGACTTATCACATCACCTATGTGTTACTATTCAACTTTTCAATTGGATTTAGACGGGGCCATCATGGTCACCGGCAGTCACAATCCTCCTGAATATAACGGGTTCAAGATTTCGTTTGGCAAAACAACTATTTTCGGCGAAGAAATTTTAAAACTTAAAACCTATATTGAAAAAAAGGATTATGTCAGCGGATCAGGGTCTGAAAAAAAGTACGACATCATTCCTGAATACTTAGAACGATATAAAAAAGAATTTGGTCAAATGAAGCCCTTCAAAGTTGTTTTGGACTGCGGCAATGGAGCAGCGGGCTCGATTGTTCGCAAGCTTTACAACACGGTTGGCTTACAACCAGAAATTTTATTTGAACAACCAGATGGAAATTTTCCCAACCATCACCCAGATCCAACTGTCGAAGAAAATTTAGTACATCTCAGACAAAAAGTTTTGGAAACGGGTGCCACTGTTGGAATCGGATTTGATGGTGATGCAGACAGAATCGGCATCGTCGATCACACGGGTAAAATGATTTACGGTGACGAGCTGATGACTTTGTTTGCGCGTTCTGTATTGGCAGATAAAAAAGGCGAAAAAATTGTCGGCGACGTCAAATGTTCTGATCGACTTTACGCCGATATTGAAAAATCGGGTGGCGTGCCTGTGATGTGGAAAACGGGACACAGTTTGATCAAAGAAAAAGTGAAAACCGAAAAAGCTCCTTTCGGAGGAGAAATGTCTGGTCACGTTTTCTTCGCAGACAGAAACTATGGATATGATGACGCTCCTTACGCAGGCCTTCGTTTGTGTGAAATTATTTCTAAAACAGGAAAGAATGTTCAGGAATTATTAGCGGGATTGCCTGCGGCCTACAACACTCCAGAAATTCGCATTGATACGACTGAAGAAAAAAAGGTTTTAATTGTTGAAAAAGTAAAAGAAGCTTTTTCTAAACCTTCTGATGATTACAAAGTTAATTTGATTGATGGAATTCGTATCAGCTTCAAAGAGGGTTGGGCGCTGGCGCGAGCTTCCAACACACAGCCTGTTTTGGTTGTTCGCTTTGAATCAAATACTCCAGAAGGACTCAAAAAAATTGAAAAATCTGTAATGGATGTTGTTAATAAATATCTATAATGTTTTCACGACTATTAACGCATAAGATTTTACTCTTTGGCACAGCATGGTTTTTATCCAGCTGTGCTTCACACCTATCTTATGTCAACTTGTCTGCTGACGAAAACAAAGACTTCGCCTTTGCTTATTGTCAGGGACAACAATGGGGTTATGCTCTACCCCTACAAACAAATCCTTCGGTTTGGCAAGCTGTTGTCGTTGAGTACAACAAAACAAATGATCAGTATTTTTTATCTGCCAGTTACAATTTAGAAATTCGTGGAAATACTAAAATAGAATTTCCTAAAAAGTCTTCGTCATCGATGATTTCTGGTGTCTCAACAGGCGCCAGTAGTTTGTTTTGGGTGAAACAGGATCTTCATTCTTACCCCAAAAAATATCAGACCAATGACTTTGTTGTGGATTATAATACCGAAAAAAGTGGTTATCTGATTTATAAAAAAATGTATGGCGGATTTTTCGGACAAATTTTTTTAGAAAAACCTATTTTTTACCAAGCGCCCGCTCCCATTAATGAACCGCTCAAAGGTAACTTACTAGATACTTCTGGTTTCGATTCAGATATAACGGATGCCTTTTATGTTGTTAAAGCAGATTTAATTCCCATTAAAAATCTTGATCAAGATCTCAATTTTAATTTTAAAACTCCGGATATTATAATTGATGGCAAAAAACATGACGGCAAAATTTTCAAATTTACGACTTTGCCGAAGAAAGTTATTGAAGACTCTAAAAAAACCTATCGCTGCGCAAGCCTGAGTGAAATCTTTTGGCACAGAAGACGCTTTTCATTTTAATTTTTGTGATTCGATTTTTTTGATAAATTAAATGCCGCCTTTGTGTCTGCGCTACAGATAAAGTGCAAAATAAAAAACCCGCCTTATGAGCGGGTTTTTTTGTACTTACAATTTCTAAGTTTAAAATTAGAAACCGAAAGAAGCTGCTGGTAACTTGATGAAAGCTACTAGGAAAGCAAGGATAACTAATGATTCGATTAACGCTAAAGATAAGATTAGCGGAGTGAACATTTTGTCAGCCGCTGCTGGATTACGAGCCATACCTTCTAATGCAGAAGAAGCCGCTTTACCTTGAGCAGAAGTTCCGCCGTATACCGCTAAACCGATAGCGATAGCAGCAGCGATAGCTACTAGGCCACCGTTGTTTGAAGTTGTTGCAGCAGCTGCAGCAGTTTCTTGTGCGAAAACGCTAGCAGAAGCCAATACTGTCATTGCAAATAAAATTGCTTTTTTCATTGTTTTCTCCCTTATGAGATTTTGTTAGTGATGATCGTCGGCTGTTGCAAGAGCCACGTAGACCATTGATAATAAAGTAAATACGAACGCTTGAATCGTACAAACAAGCAAACCCATCAAGTAAAATGGAATTGCAGGGCCGATTGGAAACAAGTTCAAAAATACTGCTAATACAGTATGGTCACCTGTCATCACGTTCGCTAAACGAAGACCTAAAGTGAGCGGTCTGATAAAATGAGAAATCAACTCGATGATCAACATCAATGGCGCTAACCACAATACTGGTCCTAGAAAATGTTTCAAATAACCCAAACCACCATTTTTCAATCCAACTACGTTATATGCCAAGAACGAAAAAACACCGAAAGCAAAAGTAGTATTGAAATTTTCAGTTGCTGGCGTCATTCCTGGAATAATACCAATCAAGTTATTAAATAAAACGTAAGTAAAGATCGCCGCAAAATAAGGAGCAAATGCGCGACCGTGGTGACCGATCACTTGATCTGCTAAGCCAGCGATGAATTCTGTCAATAATTCGAAAATACCACGAACAGAAAATTTCCCAGTAGGGATAACTGCCGATTCACCCTGACCAAGTGCCACGCGAGCTCGTAAGCCAATCAAAATCATTAATAATGTCGCAATTGCAAGTGTAGCAACGTGTGCATAGTGGTGACCGACGCCAGGAATAAGTTGAGTCCAGTTAAAATGCATAGTTTCTCCTTATTGAATGCGTTGTTGTTTGAAATGATTCATTAACACCGCAATCACAATGCTTATAACAAAAGTTAATATTGAAATCAAAACGGCAACTGGATTGACCCAGGTACTTTTTGAAATAGTCCAAAGAATATAAGCAATTATTGGGTATTTAAATATAATAATAGAAAGCCCCTGGGCAATAGATTTTTT
>Ga0255180_1000561_pt1 | contig 12365 bp, 10 predicted proteins | sample Atl_Colum_RepB_8_FD_189933 | JGI IMG/M metagenome (GOLD analysis project Ga0255180, IMG submission 189933) | Freshwater microbial communities from Altamaha River, Georgia, United States - Atl_Colum_RepB_8d | ecosystem: Environmental > Aquatic > Freshwater > River | place: USA: Georgia... | reverse complement strand
ACTAGGCTCAACGCGTGGCAAACGACAAGACCAAGGCGTATCTCGACGACCGTAAGCACGTATTTCACTCGTGGTCAGCCCAGGGGTTGATCGACCCGGTTGATGTCGTGCGCGCCGAGGGTTCGTATTTCTGGGATTCGAACGGCAAAAAGTTCCTCGACTTCTCCAGCCAGTTGGTGAACGTCAACATTGGTCACCAGCACCCCAAACTCGTGAAGGCAATTCAGGACTACGCCGCCAAGATGTGCACTATCGCGCCATTTCACGCCAATGACATGCGCTCAGAAGCCGCGCGCTTGATTGCCGAGGTGGCACCGGGTGACTTGAACATGGTGTTCTTCACCAACGGCGGTGCCGAAGCTGCCGAAAACGCGGTGCGTCTCGCAAAGTTGCATACCGGCCGCCACAAAGTGCTTACGATGTATCGCTCGTATCACGGTTCGACTTCTGGTGCCATCGCACTCACCGGCGACCCGCGTCGCTGGCCGAATGAGACTGGCGCATCAGGCGCGGTGAAGTTCTGGGGGCCCTACCCGTATCGCTCAGCATTCCACTCATCAAACGAAAAAGAAGAGTGTGAGCGCGCGTTGCAGCACCTCGAAGACGTGCTGATGGTGGAAGGTCCGCACACGGTGGCAATGATCGGGCTCGAAACCGTCGTCGGCACGAATGGCATTTTGGTGCCGCCCGAGGGCTACCTGCAGGGTGTGCGTGATCTGTGCACCAAGTACGGCATCGTCATGATGTGCGACGAAGTGATGGCCGGCTTCGGCCGTTGCGGTGAGTGGTTCGCGGTCAACAAGTGGCACGTCACGCCCGACCTCATCTGTTTCGCAAAGGGTGTCAACTCGGGCTACGTGCCGCTTGGTGGCGTCGTCATCAGCCAGAAGATTGCCGACACATTCAAAGAGCGCGTCTACCCGGGAGGCCTCACCTACATGGGCCATCCACTCGCCTGTGCTGCTGCGGTCGCGTCAATCAACATCTTCAAAGAAGAGAAGGTGCTGGAACACGTGCGCAAGATGGCAGAGAACGTCGTTGCCCCCGAACTCGACAGGTTGAAAGACAAGCACCCGTCAGTGGGCGATGTGCGTGGTCTCGGCATGTTTTGGGCGATTGAACTCGTGCGCAACCGCGAGACTCGCCAGCCCTATGTGCCGTTCAATGCCGCGGGGGCAGATGCGAAACCGATGGCAGAAATCGTCGCCTTCTGCAAGCAGCAAGGCCTCTGGCCATTCACGCACTTTAACCGCATCCACGTGGTGCCGCCGTGCACGACGAGCGAAGCCGACCTTCGCGCTGGCATCGCCATCTTGGATGAGGCGCTGAATATCGCCGACAAGCACTACGTCGGCTAACTGCCGAACCCAGACGCGCTCGTCAGGGCTTCGAGATTTCGATCGTGTCGTAGCGATCGCTCGACACCACCCGCACTCGAACACCGTTCGTCTCCACGAGGTCTCCTGCAGCGAGGATTGCGTCAAGTTGTTGTGGAGCGGAACAGTTGGGTGGGGTTTGCAGACCTCTCCCAGCCGGCGCGATGAGCGCCTGAAAGCCTTCACCATGACCCAACGTCATGTCGGCCGTATACACAATCACTCCACGGCGCGCCCGCCAAGTTGTTGAGCCCGTACCTGTTCCCTCACAGTCGAACTTCTCGTTTGGGCGACGCGATTCAACGACGATGAGCTTTGTCGATGAAACCGGAATCATTGCCGCCTTCACGCCATTCACCCGATCATCGATCGGAACGAGCATCACCCGCGTAGTGGTCAGGTCGGTCAACGGCTTACAGAAAATCTGCTCATCACTCAACCAGCCCATCACGAAACGCAGCCAAGCGCTGAGTGTTCGCGATGGGCCGTCTTGATTCGCCATGATGTCAAATCCAGAGAACGGCCCGCCTGGAACTTCGAATTGCCGATTCGTCGGGTTCATCCACCACTGCTGATTTTGGTCATAGAGATCGGGCAGAGGAAACATGTGGCCCATTTCGTGTGCCCAATACGACCAGAAGTTCTTCCACTGCCGCTCAAAATAGGCACCAGCAATCATGTAGTTCTCGATTCGCCCCTCGTTGGTGAGATATCCACCATTTGACCCAAACTCGCTGTGTTTGAAGCCCTGCACACCTTCTGCCATGAATGTCTGACCCTTTGGCAAGACGAACGCCACGGCTCTGACGGCACTGAAATCAAACAGCGGGTCTGCAGCAGCAAATGCGGCGTTCGCCAAGAAGTTGTCGTTACTACGCGATCTCGACATCGTGTAATCAGCAGAGGTGCCAGGCACTCTCAACCACGACTGATGCACTTTCCATTCGATTCTCACGCGGCCATCTGACACCATGTCGTACCAGTCAGAGACGAGCCTCATCTGGTCGGCCACTCTGCTGAGTACTGCAGAGTCGCCAGGAACGTCAGCGAAGTCAATTGGAATCAGTGCCAGTGTGAAGGTTCCCTTCGCTGCGAAGTTTCGTTCAATAACTGGGAATCCGGCTACGAGTTGACCATAGGTGCGCCGTTGCATGCTCTGATCACGCAAGCGACAGAGATCAGGTAGCGAACTCGCGAGAGTAGGAACCCGATACGGCTCGATCGTGGTGGTCGTCGTGGTGGTCGTAGAAGTTGTACTGGTCGTCACCGTAGAAGTGCCGGTCACCGCGCCCGACTTGGCCACGCGCTTCCACCGCAACACCTTGCCCACAGGTCGACACACATAGGTCACCCCGCCAACACTGCGGCTTGTCGCCTGTCGTGCACATCGAGTGTCAGCGATGGATGCTGTGGGTGGCTCTGACACTGCGGGCACGACCGAGGCAATCACCGCAGCGACCGACATGACTGACTGGCACACGATGCACATACAGGGCCCCTCGTCAGATACTAAAACTCGCGGATAGAACGACGAAGGGTGCGGGCCGCTTACGCGACCCGCACCCTCGTGCGACATTTGCGGCGACGAGCGCCGCGTCAGTCGAATCGCTTAGTTGCCGCCCTCGTTCAGGGTGACTTCGATGGGTGCGTACGACGAACCCGACGTGTCGACACCGAGACCAGCGAGGATCTCGAGTGCTTGCGTCACGATGTCGTTGGTGTACGCCTCAGCATCAGGAGCCTTGGTGAGCACCGTGCCGCCTTCGAGGTTCTTGGTCTCGAGCGACAGCTGTGCAGTGCGGTTCCAGGCAGCCTCGTCGATGAAGCCGACGCCATTGGCGGCCGGCCAGATCAACTTGTTGACTTCGTTCATCTGCCACAACTGGTGGCTGGCGCCGAGCTTCGAGCCCTTCGAGAGCACGATGTCACGGCACGACTCCACGTTGTCACGGCAATACGCCCAGCCCTGCAATGATGCAGCGACGAACTTCACCGCGGTGTCGGCATATGCCGCATCGCTGGCGAGGCGCTCGCCGGATGCCCAGATGGCATCCTGCAGCATGCCGACGCCGGCCTCTTCGTACGAAACGACGTTGAAGTCGTCCGCCGTGTAGAGCGCGCCGGTGTCAGGGTTGACCGCTTCGAGCACTTGCGCATACTCGTTGTAGGTCATTGCTTCAGCGGCATCAATGTCACCGGAGAGCAGACCGACCATGTCGAACTGCTGCTGCACGAGCGTGACGTCCTTGGCTGGGTCGAGACCCGCCTTGGTGAGAGCAGCGAAGATCTCGAACTCGTTGCCGAAGCCCCAGTTACCAATCTTCTTACCCTTGAAGTCCGCGGGTGAGGTGATGTTCTTGTCTTTGAACGACACCTGCAGGGTGCCCGAACGCTGGAACACCTGCGCGATGTTTACGATGTTCGCACCGGCTTCGCGGCTGGCGAGAGCTTTCGATACCCACGAGATCGCGAAGTCAACGTTGCCGTTGGCCAACTCGGTCTGCGGAACGATGTCAACACCACCCTCAACGATGGAAACGTCGAGACACTGGTCGTTATAGAAGCCCTGGTCGACTGCTGCGTAGTAGCCAGCGAACTGCGCCTGGGTGAACCACTGCAACTGCAACTTGACCGGGGTGGGCGTCGTGCAGGTTTCTTCTGCGGGCGCTTCCTCGGTGGCTTCTGCGGTCGTCTCTTCGGTGACCTCTTCCGCGGCCTCGTCGTCGCTTCCGCCACAGGCGGCCACGAACAACGACAGCGCGGCGATGCCAGCGAAGGCAACTCGTACTGATCGCTTCATTCTGTTTCTCCCCCTTCGGGTTGTTGCCCGAATGTTGTTGTTACTGCTTCACCCCACCCTTGCGGTTGAGGCTCTCCATTGCTACGGAGACTGTGTAGAAGAGTAGCCCAAGCAGGCAAGCGGCCAGCACGTAGGCCCACGCTGCGGCGTTCTTCGAATTTGCAATGTTGCTCGAGATACGGCTACCCAAGCCGTTTTGCGAACCGCCAAAGTATTCACTGACGAATGCAGTGATCACGGCCGCAGGGGCGGCAATCTTCAACGAAGTAAAGAGGAACGGTACCGCGTTGGGGATCCGCACCTTGCGCAAGATGGCCACATCACTCGCGGCATACGAACGCATCAGCTCGACATGCGTGGGCGACACTTGCGTTAGCCCACGTGCCACGTTGACCAAGACGATGAAATACACCACGAGCGTGACCATGATGCGTCGCGGAATCTCGCTCGTAATCGAATACATATTGTTCAACACCGCTACCAGCACGAAGATAGGGATCGCGTTCAGCGCCACCGCAAGAGGCGTGATGAGTTGATTCAAGAAACCAAATCTGCTCAGCACAAAACTCATCGCCACACCGAGCACCGTGCCGGCAACGAGCCCGACCAAGGCATTGGTTCCCGACACCGTGGCCGCACCGCGAATGAGCGCGAAGTTGGTAGTGAACTGTTGCCAGATGCTGCTCGGTGCGGTGAGGAAGTACGGCTTCAGTTCGAAGAACATCACGGCCCATTCCCACACGCCGAGGAAGAGAGCACCAAACAAAATGGCCGGCACCACCTTGCCGAGCAACATCGTGAGACGATGTATCGTCATCGGTCGTCGTTGCCCAAGCCAACGTGTGTAGCGTGCATGCCGCGCAAACCTTCGCGCACTGCGGTAATGGCTTCAAAAAACGCCGTGCGATTGCGCGTGTCTTCGTTGCGTTCGCCACCGAGCGATACATCGACCACCTTGGTGATGCGGCCCGGGCGCGGCGACATCACCACGACTCGATTCGACAAATAGACCGCTTCGGGTATCGAGTGGGTAACGAACACCACCGTGGTACCCGTTGCTGCGCAGATGCGCAACAGCTCGCCTTGCATATATTCCCGCGTCATCTCGTCGAGCGCACCGAAGGGTTCGTCCATCAACAACAGCGGCGGATGCGCGGCGAGAGCTCGTGCGATTGCAATCCGTTGCTGCATGCCGCCCGACAATTGCCACGGATAGTGATCACCGAACTCGGGTAACTGCACCAACTGCAACATCTCATCGGCTCGCGCACTGCGCTGTTGCTTGTCCCACCCTTTCAATTCGAGTGGCAACTCGATGTTCTTGCGCACCGTCCGCCAGTCAAAGAGTCCCGCCTGCTGAAACGCCATGCCGTAGTCCTGATCAAGACGCGCCTGCGCCGCCGTCTTGCCGTTAACCGTGACTTCACCCGACGTCGGTTCAAGCAAGTTGGCGACGAGCCGCAGCAGTGTCGACTTGCCGCAACCAGAGGGGCCAATGAGCGAGACGAACTCGCCCTGTTTGACGTCAAGCGCAACGTTGGAGAGAGCGTCGACTTGATTCGGCTTGCCCTGATTGAACACCTTGCTCACGTTGCGCACGCTGACGGCGGTCATACCACGGCCTCCTTTGGTCGGTTACGCATTACGACGACATCAACTGCAACCACGGCGCCGGCCATCACCAAGCCGAGTGCTGCAGCACCAAAAATTGCCGTGTACACCTTGGCTGGGTCACCGGTAGCTTCGCGCGCATACTCGATGATCAAGCGACCGATGCCGCCGCGCAAGCCCGTGGAGATTTCGGCTACTACCACCCCGATCACCGATGCCGAAGCACCAAGCCGAAACGCCGGAACCATGTACGGCACCGCGGTCGGAAACCGCAGCTTGAAGAGCGTCTTTGTCCACGACGCTGCGTAGCTTTGCATCAGCTCGACTGATGCCGCCGATGCAGCCGCCAAGCCGCGCAACGTGCCAACCGCAATCGGAAAGAACGCGAGAAATGCACCAAGAACAGAAACCGACATCCAGCGCGGCCATACGAATGCACCGATTTCCAACTTGCCACCCCACGACACGATAAGTGGTGCGAGTGCAATCAGCGGCACTGTTTGCGACACCACGAGATATGGCAGCACACCGCGCTGTACCCACTTGAATCGAGCCATCAATACGGCAAGCCCAACACCGATTACTGCACCAAACACGAACCCCGCCACGCTCAGGCGAAACGAATACCACGCCCCTGCCAGGACCGCATCAAAGACGGTGCGTGCCGAGCCGCGCACCTCGGGGCGACCAAAGCGCGAGAACATATCCCACACATGCGGCATGGCGTATTCGCTGGTTCGCGGCAAGATACGTATGCCCAATAGCTGGCCGCCTTCCTCAGGACCGAGCGCCTTGTAGGTTTCCCAAATCACCGCGACTAGGGCAAGTGCCGCCACGAACATCGCGCTGCGCTGCACCGCACGACGAACGACTGAGGTCATTGTTTGGCGCGTGCAAGTTCGGCGATCGCCGGCATCACTCGCTCGCCGTAGGCCTCGAGGGTTTGTTCTTTGCCGTCATGCTGCAGATAGATCGAGAACTGATCGACGCCGAGAACCTCAAGTTCTTTGAGGCGTCGTACGTGGTCATCGACACCACCGAGAATGCAAAAACGATCAACAATCTCATCGGGCACAAAAGTGGTGTGCGAGTTTCCTGCGCGACCGTGTTCGTTGTAGTCGTAGCCCTGACGACCTTTGATGTAGTCGGTCAACGCCTTGGGTACCGCCGAGTTCTCGCCGTAGCGCGCAACGATGTCTGCAACATGATTGCCGACCATGCCACCAAACCAGCGGCACTGGTCGCGCATGTGCTGCATATCGCTACCCACATATGCGGGTGCTGCCACGCAAATCTTCACGCTCTTCGGGTCGCGGCCTGCATCTTTCGCGGCCTTGCGCACTGCGGCGATAGTCCACTCAGCAATCGAAAGATCGGCCAGTTGCAAGATGAAACCGTCGCCAACTTCGCCGGTCAACTGCAACGCCTTCGGGCCATAGGCCGCTACCCACACTTCGCATCGGCTCTTGGTGGCCCACGGAAACCGAATGTTCGAACCGTTGTATTCCACGCCGCGACCGTTGGCGAGTTCGCGAATCACGTGGATGCTGTCGCGCAGCGTGGCAAGCGTCGTCGGCTTGCCGTTGGTAACCCGCACCGCCGAGTCGCCTCGACCGATACCGATGACCGTTCGGTTGCCATACATCTCGTTCAACGTCGCGAACACACTGGCGGTTACCGTCCAGTCACGAGTCGCGGGGTTGGTCACCATCGGGCCGACAATCACATTGTTGGTCTGGGCGAGAATCTGGCTGTAGATCACGTAGGGCTCTTCCCACAAGATGTGGCTGTCAAACGTCCATACGTGCGACATGCCGTACATCTCGGCTTTTTTCGCGAGGTCGATCACCCGCGACGCGGGCGGCGTGGTTTGCAGTACGACGCCGATGTCCATCACACGCCTCAGCGATTCTGCGGAAAGCCGAGGTTGACGCTCGAGGTGCGCGGGTCGGGCCAACGCGAGGTCACCACTTTGCCGCGGGTGTAGAAGTTGATTCCCTCTGGTCCGTACATGTGCTGGTCGCCGAAGAGGCTCGCCTTCCAGCCACCGAAGGAGTAGTACGAAACCGGAACCGGGATCGGCACGTTCACACCGACCATGCCGACTTGCACGTCGAACTGAAACTGGCGCGCTACACCGCCGTCACGGGTGAAGATTGCCGTGCCGTTGCCATACGGATTGTCATTGATCATCTGCATGCCCGCGTCATACGAGTGCACGCGCGACACGACCAGCACCGGGCCGAAGATTTCGTCGTCGTAGCACTTCATGCCGGGCTTGGCGGCATCAATAAGGCTGGGGTTCAAGAAGAAGCCAGGGTCCTTTTCTTTCGCCGTACCGTCGACGACGACTTTCGCACCTTCTTTCGCCGCGTTCTTCACATAGCCCGACACCTTGTCGCGGTGCTCACGGGTGATAAGCGGACCCATCTCAGCCGACGGGTCGGTGCCAGGGCCAACTTTGATGTTCGGAATGCGCGTCTTGATCTTGTCGACGAGCGCATCGGCAATCGTGTCGACAGCAACGACTACCGAGACGGCCATGCAGCGTTCGCCCGACGAACCATAGGCCGCACTCACTGCCGCGTCTGCAGCCATATCAAGGTCGGCATCAGGCAGCACCAGCATGTGGTTCTTCGCGCCGCCGAGCGCCTGCACCCGCTTGCCGTTACGCGTGCCGGTTTCGTAGACGTACTTGGCGATCGGCGTCGAACCAACGAACGACACCGCGGCAATGTCGGGGTGTTCGAGAATGCGATCAACAGCAACTTTGTCGCCGTGCACCACATTGAAGACTCCGTCGGGCAGACCGGCCTGACGCAACAAGTCGGCGACGAACATTGATGCTGATGGGTCTTTCTCACTCGGCTTCAAAACAAACGTGTTGCCGCACATGATGGCGTTGGCAAACATCCACATCGGCACCATCGCCGGAAAGTTGAACGGCGTGATGCCCGCCACCACACCCAAAGGTTGACGAATCGAGTACACATCAACGCCGCCGGCCGCTTGCTCTGAGTAGCCGCCCTTCAGCAACGCGGGAATGCCGCACGCGAACTCGATGTTCTCCAACCCACGCGCCAACTCACCCATCGCATCGGCAGGTACTTTTCCGTGCTCAAGCGAGATGATGCTGGCGATCTCCTTACGGTTGGCGTCAACCAGTTCGCGCATGCGGAACATGATTTCTGCCCGCCGCGACAACGACGTCGAACGCCAACCCGGCAGCGCACTCTTCGCCGCGGCGACGACTGCATCAAGTTCGGCGACATTCGCAAAGTCGACCGTTGCCTGCTGTTCTCCCGTCGCAGGGTTGAATACGACGCCTGATCGACCCGAGGTGCCGAGCACCATCTTGTTGTTGATCCAGTGGCCGATGCGGTTCATGCGATGCTCCTTTGTTGCGGCTCAGTGCAGGTATTGGCTGAGGCCGCGCTTGATGTACTTACCGTGGCCCTTGCGGCCCTTGAACGTGTCGTTCTCGACCACGACCATGCCGCGCGAGAGCACGGTGTCGACCTTGCCGTCAACCTCGAAGCCCTCCCAGGATGAGTGATCCATGTTCATGTGGTGCTTGTCATTGATGCCAATCTTGGTCTTCTTCGTCGGATCCCACACCAAGATGTCAGCGTCAGAGCCCGGCGCAATTATGCCCTTCTGCGGATACATGCCGAACATGCGCGCCGGAGTCGTGGCGCAAGTTTCAACCCAGCGCTCGAGCGAGATTTCGCCCTGCACGACGCCTTGATAGATCAACTCCATGCGGTGCTCAACACCGCCCATGCCGTTGGGAATCTTGGCAAAGTTGCCCAAGCCAAGTTCCTTCTGATCTTTCATGCAGAACGGGCAATGGTCGGTCGAGATGATCGCCAACTCGTTCATGCGCAGACCCTTCCACAAGTCGGCGTGGTGATTATGGTGATCATGCTTCGAGCGAATCGGCGGTGAGCACACGAACTTCGCGCCTTCAAAACCCGGACGCGCTAGGTGATCCTCGAGCGTCATATAGAGGTATTGCGGGCAGGTCTCAGCGAACACGTTGAGACCTTCGTGTTGTGCGGCTGCGACTTCGTTCAACGCATCTGACGCCGACATGTGCACGATGTAGAGCGGCACGTTGCCCGCCACCTTCGACAACACGATGGCACGGTGCGTCGCCTCGCCCTCCAGCAGGCTTGGGCGCGAGTACGAGTGGTACTTCGGGTCGGTCTGTCCGCGCGCCAGGTATTGCTGCACGAGTACGTCAATGGCGATGCCGTTCTCAGCGTGCATCATGATCATCGCGCCGTTCTCGGCTGCAGTTTGCATCGCACGCAAAATCTGGCCGTCGTCGCTGTAGAAGACACCCGGATACGCCATGAACAGCTTGAAGCTGGTGACACCCTCGTGGTCGACGAGGTAGGTCATGTCCTTCAGTGCCTGCTCATCAATGCCGCCGATGATCTGGTGGAACGCATAGTCGATCGCGCAGTTACCGCCGGCCTTGCGATGCCATTCGGCGAGGCCCAGCTGCACGTTTTCGTTGTATCGCTGCAGTGCCATATCGACAATGGTCGTAACGCCACCCCACGCAGCGGCAATCGTGCCGGTCTCGAAGGTGTCCACCGCCGCGGTGCCACCGAAGGGCAGTTCCATGTGCGTGTGCACGTCGATGCCGCCTGGCACCACGTACTTTCCCTTCGCGTCGATCACTTTGTCGGCAGTCACGCCCATCGCATCGGCCTGACCGCGCGCATAGAGGGCGACGATGACTTCACCGTCGATCAGCACGTCTTGGTCATGACGACCCGTCGGGCTCACGACCGTGCCGTTCTTGATGAGGATGCGGGCCATGGCTGTCTCCTTCGTTGTCTCTTTATCTACGCACGAGCTCGGGGTACGCGTCGGGGCGACGATCGCGATAGAACGCCCAGCGGTCGCGCACCATCTTGATCTTGTCCATGTCGAGATCGCGCACGATCAGCTCGGGTTTGTGCGGGTCGCCGACATTGCCGACGAACTTGCCTTCCGGGTCGACGAAGTAACTCTGACCATAGAAGTCGTCGTCGCCATATTCCGCCTCGATGCCGACGCGATTGATGGCACCGACGTAATACATGTTTGCTACGGCCGACGCGGGCTGTTCGAGACGCCAGATGTACTCCGACAAGCCGCGGCTCGTCGCCGACGGGTTGAAGACGAGTTCGGCGCCGTTCAAGCCGAGCGCACGCCAACCTTCGGGGAAGTGCCTGTCATAACAGATATAAACACCGACTTTGCCCACGGCAGTATCGAACACCGGGTAACCATCGGTGCCTGGCGTGAAATAGAACTTCTCCCAGAAACCCTTCACCTGCGGAATGTGCTGCTTGCGATATTTTCCGAGATACCGACCATCGGCATCAATCACGGCCGCCGTGTTGTAATACAAACCGGGCTGCACGATTTCATACATCGGCAGTACCAGCACCATCCCCAGTTCTTTCGCCACGCTCTGGAATCGCTTCGTGGTCGGGCCATCGGGAATCGCCTCGGTGTAGTCGTAGTACTTCGCGTCTTGCACCTGACAGAAGTACGGGCCGTAGAACAGCTCCTGAAAACACATCACCTGCGCACCTTGCTTGGCGGCGTCACGAGCCGCCGCCTCGTGCTTGTCGATCATCTTGTCTTTGCTGCCCGCCCAGTCGGTCTGCAACAGCGCTGCCTTGATTACACGGCCCATGCCGGATTCCCCCACTTCGTTGTGTAGACCTTCCAAGGTAGTGGGGAAATCGGTCGGTGAGCCCGAGCCACGATGGCTCGGCGGTACTCGCCTCGCTGCGGTGGCACCGCACTCACTACCGTTGCCCGCATGGCGCAAACGACGCGGCCACCCTTCGGCGGCACAATCGGGCGCACGTTCGCCGAGTCGACCCCGTCGTGGCCCGACCACGAGATCGCACCGACCGGTTCACCGAACATCGTTGTCGTGCTGCTCGACGACGTGGGGTACGCCCAGTTTGGTTGCTATGGCAGCGACATTCGCACGCCGACCTTTGATGCACTCGCCGCACACGGCCTGCGGTACACGAACTACCACACCACCGCGTTGTGCTCACCGACGCGCGCGGCGTTGCTGACCGGTCGCAATCATCACAGCGTGGGCATGGCGCGTGTCGCCGATGTGCCGTCAGGATTTCCCGGCTACAACGCCGAGATGTCACACGAAGACGGCATGTTGTCGGAGATTCTCGTGCGCAACGGCTACAGCACCTTCTGTGTCGGCAAGTGGCATCTGACTCCGCCTTATGAACACCAGATGGGTGCGCGTCGGTGGCGCTGGCCGCTAGGCCGCGGGTTCGAGCGCTACTACGGCTTTCTCGGTGGCGAGACCGACCAGTATCACCCTGACCTCGTCTACGACAATCACGAGATTGATCCGCCCGCGACGCCAGAAGAGGGCTACCACTTCACACATGACATGGCCGACAAGGCGATCCTCTTCATGAACGACGCGCGCGCTGCGCACCCGACTAAACCGTTTTTCTTGTGGTTTGCGCCCGGCGCGTGTCATGCTCCGCACCAAGCGCCAGCGTCGTATATAGAGCCGTACCGCGGTC
>Ga0255180_1000559_pt1 | contig 12392 bp, 11 predicted proteins | sample Atl_Colum_RepB_8_FD_189933 | JGI IMG/M metagenome (GOLD analysis project Ga0255180, IMG submission 189933) | Freshwater microbial communities from Altamaha River, Georgia, United States - Atl_Colum_RepB_8d | ecosystem: Environmental > Aquatic > Freshwater > River | place: USA: Georgia... | reverse complement strand
CAAGGTCATTTGGATTTGTTTGTGGCAAGTCAATTCGGGCTGGCGTTGAAATAAAATTGGAAAATTTAAATGAGTTCTAGAGGCACGTAAAAAATCCCCCAGGGACAACCTAGGGGATCAGTTTCTAAAGGCTCGCAATCATTGATTCAACGAAATTGCGAGCCGAATTGAAATACAGACCGACTCCGAACAAAATTAAAGACGCTGCCAGCTTCGAGAAAAAAGGCACATTACTTCCCATATAAGCTTTCGTAAACATCATCCACAAACGCTTATCAATGCGCTTGGCTTTTTTCTTTTCTTCAAAAGTCAGAACGGTTCTGGATTGATAACTAAAAATACCCAAAGACAAAATCACCAAGATGACTTCTAACGGCCAAGCTACAAAAATATAACCAATCAGAAACTGAATATATTTAAAAATATTCAAAGGATGTCTAAAAATATCCTTGGTTTCACGAATTAATAAATTGTTAGCTAATTCTTTTTTAAATTCTTTCACTCTTTCTGAATCGCCTACCAATTGCAATTGCTTTAAATAGGCTTTTTGAACTGAACTTAAATCACCTTCGGACATTTCAACGGAATGCGCCCAATTATAAAGTGAATCGATTTGTTCTTGATTGGGTTTTGACAAAGTATCTGAAACCGTCAAAGACAACTTGGCCAGTTTCGCTCCATAAATTTTGAACTTGGACGAATCATTCATCTTTAATATTTTTTTATCCAACGCCATCAAATGTTTGGCCGTCAAATCCATTGGATAATTCAACTCATGCAGGAAATAAGCATTCCAAAACAAATCCGAACGACGCGATTCTTTGTAAGAAGCATAAAATAAATTTGTCGATTGGCTCATGAGAATATCATGCAGTTTATCAAATTGCTCGGCTTGAATCGTTAAATTCATTTCGTTCGCTTTTTTGATCGCTTGCGAGAGTCCGTAAAATTTCATTTGAAACTGTGTTCTTTGTTTAAAATCGACAGGTAAACGGTAATTATTTTTAACCTGACGAACAAACTGCACGACTGAATTTGTTAAGTTTTGAAAATCAAAGTAAACCAATTGCTCTTTTTTGATATCTTGATAAATGACTCTTTTTTCAATTTTTAAAAATATCACATCAATATCTAGATCTGAATTTTTAAACGAATCGACTTGAAACTGTTTCAAGGCTGTCTGTGCGGCTTTATAATAAAAGTCTTTCTGGAAAAAATCTTTTTGCTCTTGTTTATAAATATCTTTGGACAGTCCAGCCCAAGAATTTGAACTGACCATGTGAATTACAATAAAAATAACACTTAATAAAATGCTTTTTGTCTGCCCCATACAGCACTTATAGCGCTTTCAGACGGAACTTAAAACAAACGTTTTATGACCCTGTAAATCCTAGTGACCAAATGGTTGACAGTGACAATTTCAGACAAGCCCCGTTCTACGACTATCAGCTGTGCGGATCTGTTAATTTTCTTTTAAGGATTTTTCCAGAATCTCCCTTAGGTAATTCTTTCAAAACAGTAACAAATTTGGGGTTCTTAAATTTCGCCAAATTTTTGACTAAATACTCTCGCAAATCTGTTTCTGAATAAGAAACACCTTCATTCAGACTGATAAATGCATGACCGACTTCTCCCCACTGTGGGTCTTTAACACCGATCACAGCCGCTTCGCGCACACCGGGATACTGAGCTAAAACTTTTTCGATTTCAGCAGGATAAACATTTTCGCCGCCCGATTTATACATTTCTTTTTTGCGACCTACGACATAGAAATAGTTCTCGGAATCAAAACGAACTAAATCACCTGTCTTCAGCCAACCTTCGTGGAAAGTGCTCTCGGTCGCCTCAGGCTTGTTCCAATATCCTGTCATGGCCATAGGACCTTTCAACCAAAGTTCACCCACTTCGTCGGCGACACAAATTCGATTTTGATCATCCCGAACACTGACTTCGACATAAAAATTAGGAAACCCAATGGAACCCATTTTTCGAATTGAATCAGATTCATTTAACGAAAACACATTGGGTCCAAATTCAGTTAATCCATATCCTTGTCGAATCGGAATTTTTTTAGAATGCCATTTTTCAATTTCTGGAATTGGCATCGGTTCGCCGCCTACGATGGCATAGCGTACATGACTGAGGTTCACGGATTGAAAACGCTGTGATACAGACATCATCGACATTGTCGTCGGTACACCAAACAGCAATGTACATTTAAACTTTTCAGATAAATTCAAAATCTGATCCGCTTCAAATTTTTTATTCAATATAATATGTGCACCACGGTGAAAAAAGGGCGTTGATAAAACATTCCATCCACCCGTATGAAATAGCGGTAAAAATATTACGGCCGCATCAGATTCTGTAATATTCAAGCGCAACGAAGTATTAATGCTGTTCCAGAACAAAGCTTGATGGGATATCATAGCCCCTTTAGGAAAACCGGTCGTTCCAGAAGTATAAATAATCAACGCGCTGGAATGATTAACTGAATAGAAATAATTTTTAGCTTCGCATTCTTCGAAAGAACCCCTTAAACAAGCTTGTTCGAAACCAGCATCGCCGACCAAACTCAAAAGCGGGCGACCAGAACTGATTTTTTTCAAAGTTTCTAAATACTGCTGTTCGTAAACGATCAAAGTCGGCTGTGAATCATCAATCAAATATTTCACTTCAGATTCAGTCAGCCGATAATTAATGGGCACAAGTGTTGCGCCTAATCGAGATAAAGCAAAAAACAAAACGAATGTGTAAATTTCGTTCGTCGACATTAATAAAACGCGATCGCCTTTTTGGATATGATATTGACGTTTTAAAAAGTCGGCACCGATACAGGCTTGGCGAAAGAACTGTTCATAGTTTAAGGATCGGCCTGTATCGCCACAAGTTAAAGCCGGCTTGTTGGGCGAATATAAGGCCCAGCGCTTGAGCCAATCAATTTCAAATTGATCATTCAGTTGTGTTAAATGTAAATCTGGATTCAACGTCATAAATTCAGTGACGACTAAGTGTCGTAGCTCCAACGCAATGTTGTTGCCACCATACTCATTCCACCACCTGATCCCAACATCACAACCAAGTCACCTTTTTTAAGTTTCTTTTGTTGAACGGCGTCAGCTAAGGCCATTGCGATTGAGGCACTGCCCGTGTAGCCATAACGGTCCATGATGTAATGTGCTCGATCACGAGGAATTTCCAAACGATCCATTGTTTCATAAATACTTTGCACATTGAATTGCGTGATTAAATACAATTTCACTTGATCTGGAGTCGCCTTGATCGGCTCAAGAACTTTTTTAGTCAATCGCGGCCAGTGAATACCATTTGTTTCTGGTGGAATTCTTTTAGGGAAAGCCAACAAGTGTGTTTTGTTTTTTAAAACTTCTTCGGATAATGGAGCTGCTGTTCCACCTGCGTAAATACCCATATAGTCATGGTACTGGCCATCTGTGTACATGGTACTCGTCATAAAACCTGTTTCTTCGTTCGTTGCTGAAATCACGGCCGCACCTGCCCCGTCTGCAAACAATGAAGCGATTTTATAATCGTCAAAATTTAAATACGGTGACATCGCGTAAGCCCCCACAACCAAGATATGCTTAAATTGCGGATCTGCTTTAATATATTTGCTGGCCATATCACAGGCAGTGACAAAGCCTGCACAAGCAGTATTCACGTCGAATGTTCCGGCGTTCAATGCTTGTAGTTTGTGCTGAACAACAGAGGCTGTTGATGGAGACAAATAATCCGGAGTATCTGTCGCAACGATGATTAAATTCAAATCATTGGCAGTTAATCCAGCATTTTTAAGCGCCATCTGTGCCGCAGGTAAAATCAAATCGCTTGTACGTTGATCTTCAGTTTTCCAACGACGCTCTTTGATGTTGCGTGAATCTTTTAAAAAAGTGTCGATGTCTTTGTTGTATAAATCATTGAAATACTTGTTTGAAATGACTTTTTCTGGAGCGTAAAAGCCCGTCCCTGTGATCGTAGCAAATCTTTGTTCGTTCATGAAATTCCTTTTGTTTCAAAAAAATAGGCTTTTTTCATAGCGCTATTTTCAGAGGAAAGAATCACTTAATGCTTTGCGTTCTGAGAATCATTTTTAACATTGACCCAGAACTGTATTAGGCAGACACCTAGATCCCGGAAAATAGGAGAATTTATGACTCAAAATTTGCAATTTAACTTCACAGGAAAAAACGCCATTGTCACAGGCGGAGCTCAAGGTATTGGCTTTCAAATCGCTCTTCAATTTCTACAATCAGGCGGATCGGTTTCGATCTGGGATTATTCTGAACAAGCTTTAGCAAGTGCTCAAAAAGAATTAGCTACTTTTGGATCCAAAGTTCACTTTGCTCAAGTCGATGTAACACAAAAAGATTCCTGCGATAAAGCCGTGGCTGCGTTACCATGGGCTTGTGACATTTTAGTCAACAATGCCGGTATCACTCGCGACAAATCTTTTGCTAAATTATCGTTCGAAGACTGGAATGCCGTTATCAACACGAACATCACAGGTCTTTTTAATGTGACTAAAACTTTATTCGAAAAATTTAATACAACGTCGACAAATAAACGCATCGTGAACATTTCAAGCGTTGTGGGTTTGTATGGAAACTTTGGCCAAGCCAACTATGCTTCAGCAAAAGCCGGCGTGATCGGTTTTACAAAAACTTTAGCTAAAGAATTAGGTCGTAAAGGTTTTACAGTGAACGCGGTGGCTCCAGGTTTTATCAGCACAGCCATGACACAAGCGATGCCAAAAGAAGTTTTAGATCAAATGGCCGCCAAAGTTCCAGTCGCAAGATTGGGAAGCACTGCGGACATTGCTAACGCCGTTCTGTTTTTATCATCGGACCAAGCTGCCTATGTGAACGGAACTGTGATCAGTGTTGATGGTGGATTAGTTATTTAATTTTATTTCAAAGGTTTTAGGAGGGGTTATGAAGCTTTTCAAATATTTGCTGATTTTCAATTTACTATTTCTAGGGGTTTTTGCAGCTGCCCAAACAAGCCAAGAATTCAGTTTAAAAAATGAATTCAATGGCTTTGTGAATATTGGTTCAAAAGAACTTTTTGTTCAGTACCAACCACCCGAGGCTAACAAGCCGACTGTGATTTTATTGAATGGATTGACCTACTCGACACGTCAGTGGAACAGTATGGTTTTTGAAATGTCAAAATTTGGATATGGTATTTTACGTTATGACATGGACGGCATGGGTAAAACACTCCTTCGCTATGGCCCTAAATCAGAGCCTTACCACTATGCGGATCAAGTTGAAGATTTACAGGCCCTGTTAAAAACATTGAAGTTAAAAGCTCCTTTCAATTTTGTCGGTTTATCTTATGGTGGTGGTATTGCTGCGGCCTATGCTTTTAAATATCCGAAGCAAATTAAAAAAATTGTTCTAATGGCGCCTTATACACAACCGCTACAAGGACAAGACGACTGGATCAAACAACAAATTTCTTTAACTCGCTTGCAGTTCCCATTCAATCCGTATTCAGACGATCAACTTTACGATTATTTTTTACGTCAGATCTGTTTTTCAAGCTATCCGGTCGTTGAACCCATCGTTTTGGAAAACCCTTACAAACTCGAGGGCGTTTTTCGCATGACTCAAGGGATTCGCAAATTCAACGTAATCGCTGAAGTTGAAAAATTCCCAGCTAAATCAGTTTATTTAGTCATCGCCAAACAAGACCAATACATTCCAGGAGCTGTCCTTGAAAATTTTTGGGACGCTATTCCTGAAAAAGCCAAAGTTGAAAAAATTTACGTAGAATGGAGCGAACATAAAATTCCAGAAGCTCGCCCTATTCGCGCTACTGAAATTTTAAATCATATTTTCTTGAATCAAAAATAATCAAAGGAGTCCGAAATGGCTTTATTTACAACTACATCAAATTATCAAATCAACTGGGAACAATTTCCAGGATTAGTTCCCCAAACGACTTTATTTCTTCATGGTAACCTGGCTTCTAACAGATGGTGGATGCCCACTGTCGAACATTTACAAGCGCAAGGCAAAGACAAAGCTGGTTCTGTGATCTGTGTTGAGTTTCGCGGTTGTGGCCAAAGCCAAGCTCCGAAATCTGAAGCCGATGTAACAATGAAGGCGTTTGCACAGGATTTTATTGATCTTGTTCGCTCACAAAACTGGGGAAAAATTAATTTAGTAGGTCACTCTACAGGTGGTCTGATTGCTGCTTACATGTTGGCATTAGCTCCTGAGTTATTTAACAAGGCTTATTTATTGGATCCCGTTGGCCCTGAAGGTGTTCAGTTTGATAACAATATGATCGCAGCTTTTGAAGCGATGAAGCAGGATAAAAATTTAACAGCCACAGTGATTGGCTCTACGATCCATAATAACAACGCTGAGTCGAGTTTCTTTAAAAATATTATCGTCGAAGATGCTTTTGCGGCAGTGAAAACAGTTGGACACTTGGTCCTGAAAGCTTTGGATGGATTTAACATTGTCGAGCCATTAAAGGCCGTCGAGAATCCAGTTAAAGTTGTTCATGGTGAATTTGATAAACTATTACCCGTCGAAGCTTCTCAGTTACTAGCCAAGACTGTTAAAAATGGAACTTTTGAAACACTTCCTAGTTGTGGACACTGCGGGAACGTTGAAAATACGGCCTTGTTCGTCAAAGACTTTTCAGCTTTTCTTTATAAATAAATTCCAAGCCAGTTATTACAAACTGGCATTGGCAGGTAAGACCAGCGGGACTCCCGCTGGGAGTATTTTTTCTTTTTTAAATTTTGTAATGTGAATATGTGGATTTAGATTACGAAATTTTTTTAAATCTCCGTCAAAAACTTTCAATACATTTTTTTTCGACATCGCTGTTTTTAAATAGATATTTTTAGTCTTCATCGGCTTCGAACGAGCTATGTTTTTACCAAACAAATCGTTCGCATTTCTTTCGACTTCTAGAACAGCTAAGAAGCAAGCGTAAAAATTTTCTGAGGCAAAACCCCAAGTACGAGTCACTTCGGGCGACATAATTAAATCATTAATATGACTGGAGCCTGATTTTTGTACCATTCTTCGGATTCCAGTTAAACCGTGATTATAGGCTGTCACAGCCAGTGGCCAACTTTTTAAACTGTTGTAATTCGTCTGTAAAATATCTGCCGCCAATCGGGTCGCATAATAAGGATGATTTCTTTTGTCGTAATGGGCTTTTAAATAGCCTTCTGGTTTAGCTGTCATTGGCATAATTTGCCATAAACCGCTGGCGCCGACTTTTGACTGCGCAAATACGTTGAAAGAACTTTCGACAAATACAAGACGTGTTAATTCTGTCGGTAAGTTTTTTTCACGAAATATTTTTTCCATCATGGGTAAATATTTACCTGAAATATACAAAGCCTCTTCCATGCGGTCTTTAAGGCCCATTTGCAATCGAATGGATTTAGGATTTTTAATTTTCCATTTTTGAATCAAATTTCGTCGTGTTAAATCAATTTTAACTTGAGCCAGCTTATTTTTTGCAGAATCGCTCAGCACTGAATTATTATAAATCGAGCGTAAATCTAGTTCGCCATAAATGACTTGCGGTTTATGAACGTTATGAAAAACGCCTTGTTCGGTCGTGTACTTGGAATAAATATCGATCCAAAAATCAACTCGTTCTTCCATGCCCGCTGGAATTTGAAAATGGTGTTTGTTATTTTTGGAATTGGCTTGGGCTAATAAAATTTGCGGCGCCAATAAAGCCACCGTAAAAATTACCAACAAACTCAAAATAACTTTTTTGAAAACTGCGAACATCCCTTTATTTTATATAAAGGCGCAGCGTTTGATCAATGGCCTGTTGGACAGTTCGTAAATCTTGTGGACCATTGTATAGGAAAGTGAAATGCAAGATATCACCGTCCGGTCGACCTAAGTAGCCGGCAAGGCTGATGGCGCCGTCTAAATATCCGGTTTTGGCACGTACTAGACCTTGCAAAGGGTCATCGATCATACGTTTTTTCAAAGTTCCATCAACCCCTGATATCGGCAAGGAAACAAGTAAAGAAGGAAATATTTTAAAATCTTTTTTCAATGCAAAAAGCACTTTATTCAAACTAGCTGCACTGATTTTATTTTTGCGAGTAAAGCCGGATGGATTTTCTAAGTCGAAATCTGAATCCTTTAGCCCCAGGCTTTTTAAAGATTGGCGAATCTGATCCACACCCGTTTTCAAAGTCGCAGGCTGTTCGCCGGAAATTGCCGCCAGATTTTTTGTCAGCATTTCAGCAACAAAGTTATTTGAAAATTTATTCATATCTGACAAAACTGCATCCACTGATTTACTTTCTGATTCTGCAACGAGGACGGCGTCGGATGGAACTTTTTGTTCGGAAACTTTTCCTTTAACGACAATGCCTCTTTGTGATAAAAAGGATTTCAAATTTTCGCCAGTCCACTGAATCGGATCGGCTACATTTTTGTAATAAGGCTTTTCATCTGCACCCTGCTTCACATCGCCACTGACGGTAATTGTACGACTGTCTTGATCCACATCGATCACCAGTTCTTTACTGAGCGATCCCGATTTTGTTTGTGTTTTATTCACCAATTTAAAATATTGATTTTCAGGATCTAGGTAAACTTGCGCTTTTTCGCCAGCTTGTGTCGGTTTTACGAAAATATTCACGGAATTCCAATTAAAGCTCATGGCTCCGACCGGTGAGTCATAAGAACGATCTACGCGCACTGACTGACGGCTGGAATCAAAACGAACTTGATCAAATAACGAATCATCGACATAGATATTATTTATTTTTCTGATTTGCTGACGATGAAAAACGTTGACCAAATACCACATGTTTTCTGAAACAAAACCTGGATCGCCGCCACCTTTGATATACAAATTATCGTCTTTCATAAACAACTGCGTTTTAAAACGATGATTCAAATCAAATTTTTTAAGAACAGCAAAAGAAGTTAATACTTTTGAAGTTGAGGCTGGTATCATTAAAGTTTGTGAATTCAAAGAATCCATAGTTTTCGTTTGGTTTCTGATTTCAAAACTGACATGTTCAGGATTGAGTTTATTTTTTTTCAAAACTGAAATCAGTTCTTTTGAACTGGCATTTGCGAATTGAGCTAGACCTAGGTTGATAGTCGTAAATAATAAAAATAGATGTTTCATTTCTGAAATATTAACTGCAAAATATTTGAATGAAAACAAAAGATTGGATTTTAGTGATCGCGTGTCTGATCTTGGTCATATTCGTCGACCAGGTATCAAAGATTTGGGGAAATGGAATTCCTGAAATGTGGTTTGGCCCACTTCATGTAGTTTCGATTCATAATCATGGAGCGATGCTTGGAATGTTTTCAAATTTACCAGCTTTTTTAAGGATCGTGACTTTATCTACCAGCGGCTTTTTCTTACTGAGCTTGTATTCTTTTTTACAGTACATTATTCCCCAAAAGCTGATGATGCTTAGAGTGGGTCTATCCTTATTAATTGGGGGTATTTTAGGTAACGTTATTGACCGTACGTTATACGGTTACGTGATTGACTTTATCTCTGTCGAATTTGGTACTTGGCATTCCCCTGTTTGGAATGTCGCGGATATGATTCAGTGGGTAGGTTATGCCTTGGTGATGATTTCACTCATTAAAAATGGTCATATGTTATGGCCTGATCAAAATTCACGTCAGACTTTTTGGGTGAACAAAAGATTTCAAATTAAATATGCTGTTGTATTTATTATGACAGGTTTGTTTTTGACTTTGATCAGCTTTGTTTTTTCTTATACTTATTTACGAATCACCTTATCCGAGCTGACAGGACACAACGACTTGTTATCTTCAAGATATACAGATGCGTATATGTATTCATTTTTGATTTTAACTCTGACTTACTCAGTGACTTTGTTTATTATTGCAAAAATAATTTCACATCGAATCGCAGGACCAGTTTATGCTTTTGAACGATTTTTAATGGAAATTCTTGAGGGCAAGGGACTGACGAAACAGGGACAAGCTCTTAAACTTCGATCCGGTGATGATTTTACTCACCTCGAGCATTTGGCTGAACGTGTTCGAGACAAATTAGGTCAAATAAACAAAGAAAAAACTGTCCAAGTCTTTGAATTTTCTGACGAAGATAATTCTTCGAAATCAGAATCCGGAAATTCATAAATAATCGTATTCTAGAATTTTATCTAAATAAAATCGTTTGCGCTGTCCATCGATCCCACAGACAGCGTGTAAATAGTCTCCGTCAGGATTTCGAACGATGCCACAAATTGTAATCGGACGCGGTTTGGATTTTGTCGATCCTCCGGCATAAATAATATCGATTGTTTTATTTTTTTGTGCACACTCAGTCAGTTGACGAACCTTCAGATCACTGGCTGTAAATAATCGATAAGAATCCCAATTCAGTTTTTTTCCTTGGATTTGCTCTAGCTTTTCTAGGGTCGCCTGACCTTCCAGTTTTTCACAGGATTTTTGAAAAACTTGGAAACAGGCATAAGCATCATCGTAGGCACGATGAGCTTCCCCACCAACCAGTTTCAATTCTTTGACCAATGTTTGTAATTTATGATTGGTTGTGTGCAAAAGAGTACGTGATATCAAGCTTGTGCACAGATGATAATTATTTGGAAAAGGCAGACCTGCTTTTTCAATCTCGGGTGTTAAAAAACCCAAATCAAATGGCGCATGATGGGCGATTAAAATCGAATCTTGGATAAAATCACAAAATGAGAGGATTTGCTGATTCATCAGCGGGGCATCCGCGACCATTTCATTCGTGATGCCATGGATACGAATATTATCCTCAGTTAATGGCTTGGCTGGACGTAACAAGGTTTGAAATTTCCCAACAACTTCACCTTGGAACCATTTAATAGCCCCTAGTTCGATAATTTCGGACTCGACTGGATAGGCACCGCTGGTTTCTGTGTCAAATGCTACCACAGAATAATCAGACCAATGTTTTGTTTTATCAAATTGCATTCACAGAATTTAATAGATTCGATGATTAAGGTCTAGCTAAGATTGATTATTTGGCCTTTTATCAGTGAAATAAAATAATGAGGACTGCCCTGTTGTTATTGCTGATATTTTTTTCAAGAGCTTGGTCTTTGGCAGCGCCCAAAGAAGCCAAAATCTCTGGCACGACTCCCTTATTTTCCATTTCTGGAAATGCGGACCTGACTTCCCACTTTGTCCACCGAGGCTTATCCTATAGCGATAATAATCCCGCTTTAAATGCTGAATTTTTATTACATATGGGTTCGCAGTTCAAATTAGGTATTTGGGGATCGAACATTTCAAACGTCAATAATCCCGATGATAATTTTTGGTTTAAATTTGTGGGTGAAATCCGAGTCGATTTGAATGCCATGAACCAGCTTGATTTTTTTGTTTATGACAATCGCTTTTATAAAGCTGAAGGACGAAACGGACAAAACATGGGATTTCGTTTGAATGTTTTAAAAAAGTTTTATGGTGAAGCTGACTTTGGAACAAATTTCGAAGGATCGCAAACATCTTATGAATACTTTTCATTTGGATATATTCACGCATTCAATCCGGTATTAAAAGCAAAAGGCCAAGTGGGTTATACACATCAACGGATGCAAGGAATTTACGATTATTTAGATTTTCGCGCAGAAGGTTTGTATGAACCCTACAAACATTTTAGTTTTTACCTAGGAACTTCGTTTCCATCGCAAATGGGACAGTTCAATGATCGAAGCAAATCCTTTATTTTTGGCGGAGTTCGCTTCGATTATTAACAATTATTCTTCCGAAGTGGCTGTATCTTTTTTGATTTGATTGACTTCAGCATCGACGGGGTTTTGTAAATTGGGATCTAATCCCTGTGCGGGTTGTTTCGGCTTTTGCGTCAAAGCCTGCTGAGCAAAATTATTATAAACATTTTTACTTGTATCTTTGTCACCGAACACATTGTCTAGTGGACGACGTTTTTTATTCGGATCCGTAGTCGGAGTTTGTTTAATGCTGACTCGAATAAACCCAATCAATTTATCTGGATTTAAATCTGTTTTCTTGTCTTTAACATTAATCGCACCCACAACGTTATTAGATCCATGTTCAAAGGAAGCTAATATTTTGTTTTTGAATAAATCTAAACGCTCTAAAGCGACTTTTTCCGCAGCATCCTGAGTCTGTGAAGCAACCGACTGAACAAACATAGCTGAAGTTAACTTCACTTCGGCGTCTTCAAGTCCTTGTGTAATCGCTGTCAATTGTGACATCACTTCGACAAATTCGGCTTTAGGCTGAGAAGTTCCTTTCACAAATAAATATGTATCTGGAATATCAAATTCAAAACCGTCTTGACTGATATTCACATTTTTAGCTTTGTCCGTCATTTTATCAGCCATAAAAGCGGCG
>Ga0255180_1000557_pt1 | contig 12408 bp, 12 predicted proteins | sample Atl_Colum_RepB_8_FD_189933 | JGI IMG/M metagenome (GOLD analysis project Ga0255180, IMG submission 189933) | Freshwater microbial communities from Altamaha River, Georgia, United States - Atl_Colum_RepB_8d | ecosystem: Environmental > Aquatic > Freshwater > River | place: USA: Georgia... | reverse complement strand
AATTTACATATTAATTTGGCTAAAAAGGCAGAATCATTTACACTTGAACTATGTCAAAAAGTCTTAAAAAAATTTGTTGGTCGGTTACTTTATTTTTAATTTTAAATCCCATTATTTCTGTTTTAGCTTTGGTTCTGTATTTAGTTTTTTCAAACAGCTACCATTTATCAGAAGTTTTATGGATTACTTTGTTTGGGTTAGTCTTTGCGATTTTAACAAATCTGAGCATCACGATGGGCTATCATCGTTTGTGGTCACATAAATCATTCGAAGCTCATCCTTTATTAGAGAAAATTTTATTATTTATCAGTGCGGGCGCTTTTCAGGGTTCTGCTTTAAAATGGGCCAGTGATCACCGCATTCACCATCGTTACGAGGATACTGAAAAAGATCCGTATTCGATCAATAAAGGTTTTTGGCATGCTCATATGGGTTGGATGATGAAGCACGAAACGGTCAGTTTACCGATTCATGCGCCTGATTTAGAAAAAAACAAATGGGTTAAAAACCAACATGATTATTATGGAATTTGGTCGATTGGGGTGGGGTATGTTTTCCCAATGATCGTGGGAGCTTTTTTAGGAAATGCTTTTTTAGGATTAGTGATCGCGGGCGGACTTCGAATTTTCTTAACACAACAATCAACATTTTTAGTAAACTCTTTAAGTCATACTTTAGGGAACACACCGTATTCGACAGAGTTGACAGCGAAAGACAGCATTATCGTAGCGATTTTGACTCATGGAGAAGGTTATCATAATTTTCACCATACGTTTCAGTTTGACTACAGAAATGGAATTAAATGGTATCACTGGGATCCAACAAAGTGGTCTATTCAATTGGCTTACGTATTAGGTTTGGCGAAAAAATTGAAAACAGTTCAATTTTCTGAAATTTTGAAAGCTCGTTTACAAACAGAAACAGAAAAGTTTTATAATTCAAAATTTTATGAAGAAAAATTGTTACCTGTAAAAGAAAGAATCATTCAATCACAAATCCGTTTTGAACAATTGAAATCAGAATATAAAACGGCTTCTCGTGAACGAGTGGATATTATCAAGGCCGAGATGGAACTGACTCGAATCGAATTGAAAATGAATATGAAAAAATGGAGTGTGCTGATTAAAGCAGCTCCACAATTGGCCTCGATATAAACTAATATATATTGACAGTAATATTTAGAAGCTGAGACGATTTTCCTTCAACAATGGAGGGAAATCATCATGAAAACATTTTTAATTACAGCACTCTTGATCACTGGGACTAGCGCATTTGCTTCGAAAGCTCGCTTATCGGCCTTGCAAGAAGCAGATCATTTAGTTGATACACAAACTATTTTTACAAATCCGGCACATATTAATTTATTATCGCCCTATATTACTTTTGAAATGGGGACACCACAAGGTACGCCTTCTTCAGAGGGTGGTTTTACTCGTAAATTAGATTCAGGTGTTTTAGGTGTCTACGTCGGTCATGACAATACAAATGATTTACGTGATGGCACTACTTTTATTAAACAAAGAAATCCAATCGAAATCACTTATGGAACTGGAAAAATGGCTTTCGCAGGTTCTTTGTCGACAACGAATGATAAAAAAAATGGTAAAAAAGAAACTACACTAGTCGGTAAATTTGGAATGCTTTTGGATAATGCTTCTGTTTACGGAAGTTTAGCCGTTGTTTCACAAGCTGAAGAAGTGGCAACTGATAAAAAAATGACAACAGCGCCCCAATTAGTTGTTGGTGGTGATATGACTGTTGATGAAAACAGATATTTTGGAACTTTGAATTACGGACAATTTAAAAGTGATACAGCGACTACAAGCACAACAATCAAAGACATGGGAATTGAATTAGGTTGGTTGAATCACGGTTTGAAAAACAAAGACGCCGATATTTATTACGGTGCTAAATTAACTTATGGAAATCGCGATGTCGATGGTCCTAAAATCACGACAACAGCCTTACCTGTTTTCTTGGGTTTAGAATACAATGTGACTTCATGGGCGGTATTTCGTGGTTCAGTCAAACAAAATTTTATCTTGGGTGAAACCAAAGATGAAACTGCAACAAACAAAGATGCTGCCAGCGTAGCTGCGGATACAACTTTTGCAGGTGGTTTGGGATTTAAATACAACCAATTAACATTAGACGGTTCATTAGCGTCATCAACAAATGGGGCTATTAACGGTAATGCGTTTTTGACTCAAGCATCTGTCACATACCAATTTTAATTATAAAGGTTGCTGAATATGAAAAAGCATATCGCAATACTTTTTGTAATAGCTGGCAGTCTTTCAACTGTTAGCTGTATCGGTGGCGGAGGCGCTTTAACAGCGGATTCAGCGCCGCAAATTATGACGACATTTGCAACATTGGTCGGTCAATTACCTAAAGGAAACAAAACGGCAACATTGCCATCGGATTTAAACAGTGGCGGCGTAACGGTCAGTTCCCTTGAAATGAAAGCCAGTCCACGATTGTCATGCGAATCATCGACACCGGCGTCACCGGTTGATGCGGATGGGGATGGTATTGCTTTGTTAAAACAATACACATTCAATTGTTCGTCTTATGTGGGATCCGGGTATACATACAATCACCTAGGCACTTTCAAGTCGATTGATAACAATGATTCAGTTCCGGGTCTTAAGGGTGGATATCGTTTTGAATTTGATATTCCAACTTGGACTTCGACAGAAATTTCTTCGGATTTAACATCAGGAGGAAGTTATTCGGGTTATTGGGAAGGTTCTGGAACGGATACGACTTCAGAATACAAATCAGATTACCACGGATCTTATTATGCCGATTATGATATTGCTTCACTTGGAAAAGTCAGTGTGGATTATGACTTTTCACATCAGTTTGATGTGAAGTATACGCATAATTCGACTGCTGTTGGAGCCAATTGGTCTTCGGGATCTATGGAAGCGACAGGAGCATTTATGTTTGATGGTCAATTTGTGGACGAGGATTCAAATGGTGTTCATCGTTTGAAAAATGGTCAAGCGACCATGACTTGGAAAACAGAAAATGTGACCTTCGATTCAGGCTGTGCCAAATGGTACAAGACAGGTCGTTTTTTATTAACAGATACAGGTGGAAATAAACTGAGAACCGAGTTTAATTGCACCGAAGTAAAAGTTTATTTTAACGACAAAGAACTGGATGGAAATTTTTGGTAATTGCCATTTTCATTCAAAACAAAAAAGGGAGCTTCTCGCTCCCTTTTTTTTATACGCTTTTTGTAGCGCGCTTTTCCTTGCGGATTTCTTTGAATTTATTTTTATCATCTACAAAAACTACGGTCGGTTGATGTTTTTCAGCATCCGCTAAATCAACAGACCCATAAGCAATAATAATCACTTTATCACCCTTATGAACTAATCTTGCGGCAGCCCCATTTAAACAGACTTCACCTTTTTTGCCGGCAATAATATATGTCGAAAAGCGTGCGCCGTTATTACAGTTCACGATATCGACTCGTTGATTTAAAAACATTTTTGCTTTTTTAAGTAAAGCCGTATCGATTGAAACAGAGCCTTCGTAATTAAGATCGGCACCCGTGACTGTCGCGCGATGAATTTTAGAATAAAGCATGTCGATTTTCATTTTTTGTTCTCCTGTAGAGATAAAGCAATAAGGTTCCCTTTTAAAACAAGATCCGGAATGATGGAATCAAAAATTTTCTCTTTTTCAAATAATGCAGAAAATCCACCAGTTCCAATAACGAAAGGTTTTTCGCCTTTAAAGCACTCCTGAGACAAACGTGTAATTATTTCTCTCATGGCGCCCAAGTGACCGTAAAACAATCCAGACTGCAGGCTTTCAACGGTCGATTGTCCCAGGGCTTGTGAACTGCTGACGATTTCCACTGATGGAAGTTTCGCAGTTTTAGCCTCGAGGGCTTCCATGGACAATTTAAGACCCGCGATAATCGTTCCTCCCAAATAATCTTTGTCCGCAGTCACAGCGCAAAATGTAGTCGCAGTTCCCAAATCCACCAAAATTAAATTTTTATTAGGATGCATGTGAGTCGCGGCAATTGAGTTGGCTATTCGATCTGCACCGACTTCTAAAGGATTACGGTATTTAATTTTTAATCCCGTGCGAACACCGGCCTGTAAAATAAAAGGATTAATATTAAAGTATTTTTGACAAGCGCCCTTTAAAGAATAAATGACATCAGGTACGACGGAACAAAGTACGATTTGTTTGACCTTAGCCGGATCAAAACCATTTTCTTTTAAAACCATTCGTAAAAAAATACCAACTTCGTCAGAGGAAGATCCCTGCTTAGAGTTTCTGCGAAAAGATAAAAGCATTTTTTCTTGGCCTATGGGGCCTTCGAATAAACCACCATAGACTTGGGTATTGCCAACATCTAATGATAAAATCATGATTTGTTTTCCTTTTTATAAATAATTTGATTTAAATTAAAAGCTAATTCGTTCAAGTCGATTAAGCCTGACGATTTGTTTTTTTCATAAATTGTAAAACGATGCTGACCAGATTGAATAGTTGACCAATCATTGTGAATAACAAAATCACATCCAGCTTTAGTAAAAAGACTATTCACCTTGTCATGAATGACGTTGGAATCAGTTGTCGAAGTCAGTTTGAATCCCACCAACTGGCATTGGGGACTTAATTTTTTAATTTTTTCAATCAGTTTCGGATTTTTTTTCAGACGAATTTCCAAATTTTCTACATCACTGTTCATTTTGCCTTGCTGAGGAATCACTGAATAATCGCTGACTGCGGCCGCATGAATAACAACATCGAACGATTTTTTCAATTGATCTGTAAGGGCCTGATCCAAGTCGTTAAAAGTGACATAGGAAACCAAATGGCAATTCAAAATAGGTTTTTTTGCATTCGCAGCGTGGACATAAGTGATATCACAGCCAGCTTCGATCAAATAATCCGCCAAATAAGCGGCTGTGGAGCCTGTGCTTTTATTCGTGATGACTCGAACATCGTCTAAAGGTTCTTGGGTACCGCCTGACGTGATTAAAATTCTTTTTCTAGCTTGAACAGTGACCGGCATTTTTTCATCAGATCGTTTTTCAATTTTTGCCAATCGCTGAGTGATTTCGTTTAAAATTAATTCAGGCTCTAAAAGTCGTCCGAATCCGACTTCGCCACAAGCTAAAACACCCGAAGCTGTTTCAAGAATTTCACAGCCATGTTTTTTTAAAAGAGTCAGCGAGGCTTGCGTTGTTGGATGCTGATACATTTTTGTATTCATCGCGGGAGTAATTAAAAAAGGCTTTGTAAAATCGTGAGCCAAATACAAAGTGCTGACCAGATCATCGGCAATACCATAAGCCATTTTATTAATGGTATTGGCTGTCGCTGGAGCGACTAAAATCAAATCGGCCCAACGAGCCCAGTGAATATGTGACATGACTTGGTCTTTTTCGTACATGTCGATATGGGGAGCTTCACCTGTCAGTCCTTCAATCGTAGTGGGTCCTACGAATTGGGCGGCAGCGGCTGTCATCGCAACACGCACTGAATGACCTTGTTGTTTTAACTGACTGATCACATGGCAAACTTTGTAGGCCGCAATAGATCCTGTCATCAGGATCAAAATATTTTTTGAGTGAGAATTAAGATTTGAATTCGACATTGTCTATTAACCTCACGTTTTCAAGGGTGGCGGCTACGAATCGGCGATTGAATTTTTGCTCAACGTAATCAATGATAAAGCCATTTTTTAATAATTGATTTTTGACGTCTTCGATTGTTTTTTCATTTTTCAAAAATTGATAAATCAAAGCCGCTTTTTTTCGCCCTTCATTGGATAAACGTGTGTTTCTAGAGCTCATCGCTAGACCGGATTCTTCACGAACAGTAGGGCCGCGTACGATTTGGACTTTCATAAAAAAAGTCTTAACCATGTCTTCGATTAATAATAATTGTTGAAAATCTTTTTCGCCAAAATAGGCTTTTTGCGGGGATACCATGTTAAACAGTTTCATAACGACAGTTAAAACACCATCAAAGTGCCCAGGTCTGTGAGCTCCACAAAGTTCATTTGAAAAATTTTTTTCACTGATAACGTAACGATAGTTATCAGCATAAATTTCCTGGAATTGCGGTAAAATAACAGCGTGAACATTGCAATCTTTGGCCATCGCCAGATCCGCATCCAGTGTTTTGGGATATTTTTGCAAATCTTCGGGATTATTAAATTGGGTCGGATTGACATAAATACTTAGGACGGTGAAATCGTTTTCACTGACCGATTGTCGCAGCAAACTAGCATGTCCTTGGTGAAGAGCTCCCATTGTTGGGACAAAACCGACTGAACCATGCAAAGAAGAACGGTACTTCATGAATTCAGCAATCGATTCAAAAATTTTTATATTTGAATTACTCATAGCTGTGTTCCTTTGTGGGAAAAGTTTTTTTCTGAACTTCGTCGGCGTATTGATTCAAAGCTTCAAGTTGATCTTGATAGCTATCAGAATATTTTTTTAAAAATTTAGGACTGAATTCGGGATTCATTCCCAACATGTCTTGCAGGACTAATACTTGCCCGTCGGTATAAATTCCAGCGCCGATACCAATCGTAGGAATAGAAAGCTGTTCCGTAATTTTTTTAGCCAGCTCTGCTGGGACACATTCTAAAACTAAACCAAAACATCCTGCTTTTTCCAGCGCAACAGCATCGCGAATCAGTTTTTCAGCTTGTGATTCAGATCGTCCTTGAATTTTAGGACCACCTAACTGGTGAATCGATTGGGGAGTGAGCCCCAAATGTCCCATAACAGGGACGCCGGACTGAATAATATGATTCATTAATTCTAAATGACCATCGGCGCCTTCGATTTTAACAGCTGAGGCACCTGCCTTCATCAATCGATGAACACTGTCCATAGCTGTTTTGATTCCTTTGCGCGTCGATAAAAAGGGCATGTCACTGACGATCAGTTTTTGAGTGCCTCTGGCGACAGCTTGAGTGTGTAAAGCCATCATACCAGTGGTTGCTGCTAAGGTATTCGGATGTCCATGAATGACTTGGGCGACGGAATCACCCACAAGAACGATATCGATTTTTGATTCTTGGACAATTTTTGCAAAGCTAAAATCGTAACAGGTGATCATCGTTATTTTTTCGTTCTTTTTCTTCTTGTTTAAAAATTCGTGGATGTTTTTCATTTTAAAAATTCCTTTCGGAAGCTGGCGTAAATAGCATGCAGAGGTTCGGGTAAGGCCTGTTGGTTTTTTTCCAGGGTTTGTAAATCTTTGCGCACCAGTGGTCCGGTGAGGGCTGCTGTTTGGTGTTGAAAAAAATTTTTCATTGAAAATTGCACCAGCTGTTCAAAATGTGAAAACGGGATTTGGTGCTGTTCGCTGATTTTAGCGCATTCATTCCACAACATCTGAGGAAAGTTGCCGCTGACAACGCAAAGCGCGTGATACAAAGGTTTTAATTCCGGATTTAAAATAAAGAATTCATTTTTAAAACCGGGCATGAGTTGATCCAATTGATTTTGTCCTGTGACAGCAAAAATAATTTTGCGATAAGTTTCATCGCTGTAGATTTCTGAACCAAATGTCATTAATGGATGGCAGCTGAAAATTCTGGCATCATGGAAGGCTCCAGAAAAATGCACAGTTGGAATATCACTACCCGCAATGTATTGATTATAAAAACTGCTGATCGCAGAATCTGAAATAGCTAACCAAATTAAATCAGCAGAGTGTATAAGTGTTCGAATTCTTTGAGGATCTTGGTGACGGTCCCAAGTGCTGAGTTGTATTTTTTGATCGCTTAATGAAACCCAGTGCTGCAAGTGATGCGCAAGGCGGCCCGAACCAATTAACAGAATATGGATGGGATTTTGTCCCTGTGTTTTGTTCATAATTTCTCCGGTACCTGTCGATTATCTAACTTTCGATCAAGTCCAATTGTTATGTCTATCTAGAGTTTACACTCTATGCGGCCAAATTAACACTTTTATATAAAAAAGCAATAGGTTATAAATCCGCCTATGAAGCCATTATATTTGATTATAACCGTGTCTATTGCAGCTATTGGTGCCGTCATTGCCTTGAATGTGGGAAGCAGCCAGAAAACCGTACCTAAAGTGAAACTGAGCTATTTCACTGATTCCGTTGAATTCGCAGGGGCGATCACGCAGCGTTTGCAGCAGGAAATTACCGCTGAAAAAAATTTTTGGTACGGAATCGAACCCGAGAAAAAAAATCACCTTGAATTGGCTTTTGCCGTTTTAAAAGATTTGGAAAAAATGAACGGACCTTTTGATATCAAAATCTTGGACAAAGAACTCGAATTACAAGTAGACACTTATCCGGAATTAAAAGATTTCCAAGTGCTGCAAGTTAAAAAAAATTGGTATGAAGTGGCTGATATTTTTCAAAATAATAAAGACAAAAAGATATTCGTATTAACGGCGGCCATTTATTCGACTTCGTTTTTAAAAGATAATCCTATTCATAAAATCAAACTGCAGTCGGGAGCCCAAGCCATCAGTTTTTCATCGGGATATTTTTCAATCGATACAGCTGATGAAAAAAATCAATTGTTCCGTTGCAGTACCGAAAACAAAGAAGGCGTTGCTGATTGGGCGTGTGCGATGATTAACAAATCCCGAACACTTCGCCGCAAATTCGATCCAGCCAAGACAAAAACAGCCGGTCTGATGGATTTAACGGGCGAAAAAGATTACATGATTTTATTGCGCTAATTAAATTGGCCTATTTGAATTAAAATTTTATTTAAAATAGACAGATCAAATACGTAATCTGTCGTGTTTTCGCTTTGGCATGTGATCTGGATTAAATTATTTTGTGAATCAGCACCGACATAACGAAAAACCTGTAATGATTTTGCAAAAAAAGATCCCTTTGCGAATTGATACTTTTGCTGAACTTGTTGAAAACGATTTTCGTTGTTTAATGTAAAGCCAGGGCTTTCAATTTGAACCTGACAATAATTACGGTCGGCTCCGTATGGCTGCAGCTGTTGTCCTTGTAAATCAAACTTGGCGTAAACGCGCCCACCTTCGAAAGATCGACTTAACTGAAAACTCATGGGATTCGCCCAGGCCAACTGAATTGCTAAAGTGATGAATGTAAAGAGGGCCCAGTTTTTCATAAATGCTCCGTATATCCAGTGTTGCAATATGAGAACCACAGCACCAAATTCAAATCGAATACACTGTTTTTTAAAATCAACCTATTCCAGCGCTGTCTAAGTTGTTCACAGGATTTAAATTATTCAACAGTTTGTTTGTTCGGAGCATTAAGCTCTTAGGTAATTATCCGAAATGTTTATTGTAATAAAGGAATATCCATGAATTTAAAATCAGCCTTCTATATTGGCGCGGCCACTTTATTTTTTGCTGTTAATGTAACGGTATTTACAAACTGTTCAAAAATGTCAACGTCTCAATCCGAGACAGTTAACGAAGAAGTCACAGCTTCGGTGATGACTGGCTTTATTGCTCCCTATTCTAAAAAAGGTCAAGCCAGCCGTTTGGTTCAACGATCTATTGAAACTCAGCAGGAAAAAACTTTTGTTGTTTTAAAAGAATATCGTCACAAATTATTAGATCGATATTTTTTAACATCGCGAGCCCAAGATCAGACAATTGTCGAAAATGGAGTTCTTAAAAGCGAATGGGAATTAACAGGACAAAGAATTACGATCGCTGAAAAAGAATCAGCTGGTTATTCTCCGTTGTGTCGATTTTATCTAAAAAGTACAAAGACACATTTTTACACAGCGAATCCGAATGAGTGTCAGCAATTCAAAGTCACTGAAGGATTCGTTTTCGAAGGTATCGAAGGTTACGTTGTCTTTAAAGATGCGAATCAGTCTTGTGGTTTATTAAAACCAATCTATCGATTGTATTCAGCAACAGCTAATTCTGAAAAAAATCGACACCGTTACGTCGTGGATTCAAGTTTCGTCACTTCGCATGTCAATAAAGGCTGGAGGTCAGAGGGACTTTCTTTCTGTGCAGAATCGGTTGTTTGGCCGACGACACCGGTTTACCCGTCGGAATTCGCAACAGCGGCTTCATCGGTATGGCCCGGAAGCGTGACGCAATCACCTGGAAATTCAAGCAGTGTTTGCAACCCAGGATCAGAAACATCGAATGGATGTCCTGTTTTTAGTGGTGGAGTCAGTGTTCGTCGATGTAATTCAGCAGGCACAGGTTATGGACAGTGCCGTGCCAGCTGTCATGATCCGAATTATTTAATTTCAGGTATGACATCGATTAATCCCACCTGTGTTCAAGTTCCACGATGCTCTGCTGGCAAAACACTTTGCCGTGTCGAGGGATACAGTCGTGCCGAAGATAATTTTTCTGTGGCTTGCGGTGAGGACGGTTTTAGTTACGCTCGCGACGTTGAAAATGGAGCTTGGAATTATTTAGGTAATGGAATTATTCAACGTAAAGACAATCCAACTGTTTCTGGTTCTGTTTGCTGTATGAAAAAAGACGGATCAGGTTTAGGCTGTACAACAGAATCAGTCAGCCTTGTTCCGGCTGAAATTATTCCAGATGATCAATACGTCAGTCAAAATCCTCCGCAAACAAATCCGCCAGTGAATAATCAAAAATCGTGTTCTTTTAACGGCCAAACCGTTGCACACGGTAGCACGGTTACAGCTTTTCAGTCAGCAACGTCGACAAGTTCATGCGTGTCACAAGTGCGAACTTGTCAAAATGGAACCTTAAGTGGTTCGTATGGATTTAGTTCGTGCACAGTTACGCCCACCCAACCGACCAATCCACCGACTGGAGGAGTTGTTAATTATTGTCCGCAAGGTCAGGGTTATCCGAATTATGTTTGGTCAAGCATGGGTAAAAGCAACGTCACAGATATTCGTCCGCAAATTGGTGATAATACATATGTGATCGAATTTAAAGTTGATGCGAATCAATCATCAGCTGGTTTGGCGCAAGCCAATTTAAATAAATTACTTTTTGCAGAAGCTCCAGGTTCGCCTAGTACGATTAAGCATATTCGTATTTCTAAAAATCCATGTGATTTTTCATCCAGTGCCTTGTTGATTGCCAATGATGGTTCTGATGGTTGGAGACAAATTGCTGTAAATGATCCCAATCGTTCTGGTTCGGGATTTGTACATGTGACAACTGGAACATGGTATATCAATGTCAAAAATATCAATTGTGCTGATCGTTGTGATACACGTGTGGAATTTCCATCAGCGTTTCCGACTGTAACTTCCACACCACCGCCATCGCAACCTGTAACTCCACCAGCGGGTACAGCTTGTTTAAGTATCCCCACATTTTTAAGAAATAATCCCTTATCGTTGGCGAATAGTTATCGAAAAACTTATTCAACAAGTACATTGGCGGATGCTTCACATGATCAATATCGTCTGAAGGGGAACAATACTATTTGGTCCGTACCACTTATTGTGAATGCGGGTGATACAACAGCTGGTAAGTTGGTCGCACAATTGAATTTCGGAGAAGCCCCAGCATCACAGCGTGCGTTTAGAAAAGTCGTTATTTCAAAAAGTGCCTGTGATATGAGTCAATCAGCGGGTAATTTTGTGATTGCAACACAAAGTAATTCTGGATCGGTAGAAATCACAATCAATGATGCAAGTCGGGGCAAGCCAGTTACTTTGACAACAGGTCAATATTATATCAATTTTCAGAATACTTCTTGTCCAACAGATCAGTACTGCGATGCTTTGGTTGAATGGTTAGGAAGTCCGTAGAACATAAGTCTACTTTGTTTATAAGCAAAGTAGACTTTCAGATTTAGATTACTATTAAACTTCGTGGCTGAGTGGACGGCGTGGTGCGCGGAAATAAGTACGAGGAGACAAGCAAAACAGATCTTCGACTTTGCTCATGTAAACACAAGCGTAACGTTCCATCTGATAAGCAAAATAACTTTCTTCGTTACCTGCACGCATTAATTGACCCCAGTTTGGATTATATAATGCTTGTTGTTTTTTGATCAGCTGTGAAATTTGTGTGTCGATTTCGGTGATTAAATCTTGTAATTGATCAATACGCTTTTCATCGACTTTCACTTTGTCAAATTTTTGAGTCATTAAATCAGTTAGCTCGTCTTCAAGAGGTTCTTTTTTATTCATCAAAGCATCAATTTCTTGTGTCATTGGACTGGCTTTGTGGTTTTGTTCGATTTCTTGTTCCAGCTCTTCGATGATCATCGCTGTTCTCCAGTTACAATCTTTTTTCAAGCGCAGAATATCACCGTAAATGTGATCGCCGATGTACAAAATATCATCGCCATCTAAACCTAAATCTTTTGTGAATTTGCGAGCATTACCGCCTTGGTAAACGCCGCGACCTAGTTTTTCTTCCAGATTAGTCATTGATCCCGTCGCAGGATCAACTTTCATAAATC
>Ga0255180_1000553_pt1 | contig 12435 bp, 8 predicted proteins | sample Atl_Colum_RepB_8_FD_189933 | JGI IMG/M metagenome (GOLD analysis project Ga0255180, IMG submission 189933) | Freshwater microbial communities from Altamaha River, Georgia, United States - Atl_Colum_RepB_8d | ecosystem: Environmental > Aquatic > Freshwater > River | place: USA: Georgia | collected... | reverse complement strand
GGTCTGGGCGGCACGTCGCGCTGGCGCGTTAGCCGCGCTGGTGTAGAGCCTGTCTTTGAGAATATCCAAATAAAAGGCGCCCAGATCCTCTGAGCAAAAGCCTACGAGTCGTGCCACCGCGGGGTGAAATGCGTATCGATCGTAGTCGCCCAGGACCTCTACTTGGATACGGGCCGTAAGCGCAATCATGTAGCGATCAATTTCTAGGCAGTCTCTCACCGGCTGTAGATCTTTTCGGGGATCGAAGTCGCTAAGATTTCCCAGTAAAAAGCAGAGGGTGTTTCGGATACGGCGATAGGATTCAACAACCCGCTTCAGTATGGTGTCAGAGATTGAGAGTTCACTTGAATAGTCCGTGCTCGCAACCCAGAGCCGCAAGATATCGGCACCCATCGTATCTGAGACTTTCTGGGGAGCAATTACATTGCCCATCGATTTACTCATCTTGCGGCCTTCGCCATCTACAACAAAGCCGTGGGTAAGTAGTGCTTTATAGGGCGGCACGCCATTGATCATGCAGCTCGTAAGCAAAGAGGAGTGGAACCAGCCCCGATGCTGATCGCTACCCTCTAGATAGAGGTCTGCGGGAAACGCCGACTGGTCCATGTGTGAGCCGCGCAAAACAGTCTCGTGGGTAGTGCCGGAATCAAACCAGACATCGAGCGTGTCGGGGTTCTTAACGTAGTCCTTTGCATCGTCGCCCAACAGGTCCTGGGCGGTGATGGTCTGCCAGGCCTCAATACCGTCTTTCGCCACACGTCGGGCGATCTCCTCTAGAAGTTCGGCTGTTCGCGGATGCAACGCACCCGTTTGTTTGTGAGTAAAAAACGCCATCGGAACACCCCACTGACGTTGCCGAGACAGCGTCCAATCGGGTCGGTTGGCGATCATTGCATGAAGCCGCGCCTTACCCCATGCCGGAAAAAACTGGGTCTTCTCAATGCCGGCTATAGCCAACTGTCTCAGAGAAGGACTGCCGTCTGCGGGTTGGATATCCATTCCCGCAAACCATTGGTTTGTTGCACGATAAATAATGGGGCTCTTGTGTCGCCAGCAGTGCATATAGCTATGGGTGTAGCGTTCAGAATGCATAAGGCTGCCTAGTTCGGCGAGGGTTGACACGATCTTTGGGTTGGCATCCCAGATCGATAGCCCTCCGAATAAAGCGAGTTGGTCGATGTAATGGCCATTGCCGAGCACCGGTGTGAGGATCTCCTGATCGTTCATTCCCGCAGATTTGCATGATGCAAAGTCGTCAACACCATAGGCCGGAGCGCAGTGAACGAAACCGGTTCCAGATTCTAGATTGACGTAGTCGGCTCCAATCACTGGGGAGAGTCGTGCGAAGGCGGGATCAGCCCCAGACAGGGGATGCTCAAAGGCAAGCCCTCTGAGGACTTCACCCTTGCAGACTCCATGAATCTCACCCGTTAGGCCCCAGGCGGTTAAGCACGGGGCGACCCTCGCCTGAGCGAGTAACAACCATTGATGGCGTTGATTCGGCGGGAGCTTTCGACTTGCTGCGGCGTCCGTGACCCCGGTGACCTTGACCAAGGCGTATTCAAATTCAGGGTGAGCATTAAGCGCTTGGTTTGCTGGCAACGTCCAAGGCGTTGTTGTCCAGATCACAGCCGATACGGATTGCACCAATTCCTTTTCGGGAATTTTAAAAATATCAGCAAGACGCGAGAGGGTTGCCGGGCCTGCACGAAAGGCAACATCGACCGCCGGATCGGTTTTGTCGGCGTACTCAACCTCGGCCTCAGCCAATGCTGAACCACAATCAAAACACCAGTTGACCGGTTTAAGACCCCGAAAGACAAATCCTTTTTCTAGAATTTTTCTGAGCGCACGAATTTCATCAGCCTCATTTTTGGGCGCCATGGTCTTGTAGGGCTGATCCCACTGCCCTAAGACCCCCAAACGAATAAAATCTTGTTTCTGCTTAAGAATTTGCTCTTCAGCGTAGGCTCTGGACTTTTTCTGTACGACCTCAGTTGGTAACCCTTTGCCGAATTGCTTTTCGATCTGAATTTCGATGGGCATTCCATGGCAGTCCCAGCCCGGAACATATCGCGCATCAAAGCCTGCGAGGGTCTTTGATTTCACGATCATATCTTTCAGAATCTTGTTAACCGCATGTCCGATATGAATATCGCCATTCGCGTAGGGAGGGCCGTCGTGCAGAATAAAAAGAGGCTGACCGGCGGTCTTCGCCCGGATGCGTTGATATACGCCATCGCTTTGCCACTGTGCTACCCAGGCAGGCTCGCGTTTTGCCAGATCACCGCGCATGGGGAAATCCGTTTTGGGCAGATTTACTAAATCTCCGGGTGTTTCGGGGGCGGCATTGGGCCCCTTGCGGGAGTGATCCGAGGGGGTATTGTCAGTGGACATGGTCGTTGAGGTAGTGGCGGGCTGCGTGGGCGTCGCGCTCGATTTGTTGGGTCATTGCATCGACACTGGTGTAGTAGATTTCATCGCGTAACTTCTCGTGAAAAATAACCTCAACGACTCTTCCATAGGCCTCACCAGACCAGTCAAAGAGGTGTACCTCAAGCAGTAGCCTGCCTTGGAATTCGGTGGTGGGTCGTCGCCCGAGGCTTGCAACCCCCGCGATTGGTGAGGAGCCCAGCCCCCTCACGCGAACAGCAAACACGCCACTCACGACGAGCTGATCGTCTACGGGAATATTCAAGGTGGGAAAACCGAGTCCACGCCCGAGTTTTTTGCCGTGAATCACATGGCCGCAGAGTGTATAGGGCCTACCCATCAATGATTCGGCTCGTCTGAGGTTACCCCGCGCTAGCGCATCGCGCAGTGTTGAGCTTGAGGCCCGCTCACCATCGACCGAGACTGCCTCAACGCGATGGGCCTGCCAATTGTTGGCGGCACCTGCCTCGAGGAGCATTGCAAAATCTCCCTGCCGCTTTGCGCCGAATCGGAAGTCATCCCCCACCACAATGTGCTTGGCATGAAGACTCTGATAGAGAAAGTCGCGAATGAATCGTTGCGCAGGCATCTCTGCCAACGTTGCCCGAAATCGCAGAATCCAGAGCTCTTGGATTCCCAGTTCGCTGAGCGCCGCCGCTTTTCCGCGTAGGCCTTGGATTTTTCCGGGTGCTTTTTCTGGCGCAAAGAATGCTTTTGGGTGGGGCGCAAAGGTGACGGCAGTTGCCGTTAGCCCCTCACGGTTTGCAATTGCGCATGTTTCTTGAATTAACGCCTGATGACCACAGTGAACACCATCAAAGTTGCCGATCGTGACAACTCGGCCTACCTTGGCGGACCCCTGAGGGGAAATTCCTTGGAAAATCAGCATGTTATGGGGATTCGCGCGGTGCTGCAGTTAAACCCTGAATTATAGGGTGCCGTTAGAAGGCACCTGGGGTATAAATTTCCCTTTAATTATCAATGACTTACGCTCGCAAAAAACCACCAGTAGCAAAGAAGTAGCATAGTGTCAGGCGCAAGATCTTGCAAAATGTTTGGTTTGGTCATCGACCCCAGACTGACATTACGGCCCATCCCAGAAAAAACCCGACACTGCCGCATCAGGGCCTGGTCTGGCAGTGTCGTGTAACCCGACGCTGCCGAGTCAGGGTCTGGTTTGGCGTGGCATCTTTGTTGTGCCCCATGATTTGGCGGGCGTGGATTCTGATGAAAATCCCTCCAATTTTCATCAGCAAAATTAATAGGTTATATCAGTCAAACCCCAACGTGTAATAAAATTTATAATGCGGGTTTGGCGCTCTAGGCGGGCGTTAAGCCGTTACTTTGAGTGACAGTTGAGCTTTTTCCCGAGCCTCCTTGTTCGAGCGGGTACTGAGTAAAGTGCACTTAGACGCTTCCGCAACAGGTAGGAGCGTACGGCCAGCCAGCAAGCCAGTATATGCCAGCGGGATCAACCGATAATCCTGCGATCGAATCTTTCAACGGCAGTTTGCGTGATGAATGCTTAAACACCAACTGGTTCATGTAACTTGAAGATGCCAAAGAAAAAAATCGAAACTTGGAGACAGGGCTATAGTCAAGTTCGACCAAATTCATCGCTGGCTCATGTATCGCCAGTATCATTTGCTAAGCAATTTTATGAGTCTCAATCAAGCCGGATCATTTAGTTTGATGTGCCCATTTCGTGGGAGTAGGTTAGCTAGCTTTCTCGCTCTAGGGCATTTTGAGCAGCCTAAATTAGATTGACATGGTGTCAATTTTCATATTGACTCCGTGTACGAGGAGGTACATTATCTCACTCTATGAATCAGGTTTTACTAGCCAACCGATTACGCTGTCACCGAAGATCATTAAACGGAGTGGGGCGTGGTTAATTCCTTCAAAGTTCAAATACCTCATGAAGTTATTGAGGCAATTCGGCTAAAAGTTGCTAACTACCCTTGGGGCTATATGCCGGAAGATGGGGGCTGGGGCTACGGTACTAATCTCAATTATTTAAAAGAACTCTGTAAGTACTGGGTTGAGCAATACGATTGGCGTCGGCATGAGGCTGGAATTAATAAGTTCTCGCAATTCAAAGCCAATATTGACGGAATCGATATTCATTTCATTCACGAAAAAGGCAGTGGATCTTCTCCAATACCTCTACTGATCACTCATGGATGGCCTGGATCGATTATTGAGCACCTGGATATCATCGAGCCCCTAGCCCATCCTGAGAGATTCGGTGGAAATATTGATGACGCCTTTGATGTAATTGCCCCTTCGCTGCCCGGGTTTGGCTTTTCGGGGCGTCCAATTAGGCCAATGGGGCCGCGGGGTATGGCAAAGATTTTTAATGAGCTTATGACGAACCGACTTGGGTATTTGGATTACATTGCGCAAGGCGGGGACTGGGGCAGCGCGATCAGCAGTTGGCTTGGTTACGATCATGCATCAGCCTGCAAAGCAATACATATCAGTTTTCCCACCATGCGCCATAAGGATGGGCCGCAAACTCAGGAGGAAAGGGCTTGGTCAGAGAAATTAGATTGCGATCAACTGATGGAAGATGGATATCGGGTGCTGCAAGCGACCCGACCACAGACACTGAGCTATGCAATGGAGGATAGTCCCGTTGGAGTTGCTGCCTGGATTATAGAGAAGTTCTACGCTTGGTCTGATATTGAAGGAGAAAATCTCGAAGCCGTATATAGCAAAGATCTATTGATAACAAATATAATGATCTATCTCGTCACAAAAAGTTTTAATTCAGCATCGTGGATCTATTTTGGGAGGAGGGAGGAAGGAGGAAGGCTTTTGGGAACTGAGGGCCGTCGCGTCGAAGTTCCCACTGCCGCAGCGTTATTCCCATCCGAAATGCTCGCTTGGCCACCAAGGAGTTATGCTGATAGGCTTTACAACATCACGCGTTGGACTCATATGCCGCGCGGTGGACATTTCCCTGCCATGGAACAACCGGAGTTGCTGATCAATGACATCAGGGACTTCGCTCGATCACTTGTTAAGCAAAAGACGAAATTTGGTGTCAACCTGGCGTGATTAAGCTATTTACTTCAATTCAAGGAGTTAAAGCGACATGAGTAGAAATAACGCTTCAGAAATTCAAGTAACTAAGCTATTGAGTAAAGAGGTTATCTTTTCCCTTGCGCGTAACGGTAGCCTAGTTGCTAAGCACTTGATTCCCGGTTATCAAAGTTCTGAGGGGCTAGTGGAGATCAGGACTCCGATAGATAACACCCTTATTGGCCACATGGCAGATGGTACAAATCTGGATATCTCACGCGCAGTAGCGGTTGCACGAGAATCATTTGAATCTGGAGTATGGTCTAATAAGAGCCCTGCGGAACGGAAGCAAACCTTGCTGGCCTGGGCTGATCTCATTGTTATGCATGCCGAGGAGATTGCCGCATTGGATTGCGTGGATGCAGGAAAGCCAATTTCGGATTGTATTCAATTTGATCTGCCAGCCGTAATCGACACTGTTAGATGGTTTGCAGAGGTGACTGATAAATGCTTCGGTAGGGTCGCGCCCACTGGTCAGTCAGCGACGGGGCTTATTGTAAAGGAGCCTATTGGCGTTGTTGGTGCTGTGCTTCCGTGGAACTACCCTGCTCAAATGTTTGCTTGGAAGGTAGCGCCAGCGCTGTCGGCAGGCAATTCTGTGATTGTAAAGCCAGCTGAGCTTACCTCTCTGAGCGCATATCGGCTTACGCAACTCGCCCATGAGGCTGGCATACCACCCGAGGTCCTTACAATGGTAACCGGAACGGGGGAGAGCGCTGGACAAGCTTTAGGCCGACATCCCGATGTAGATATGGTTTCGTTTACAGGGTCAACAGAAGTTGGCCGCCTCTTCTTAAAATACTCAGCGGAAAGCAACCTCAAAGAGATTGTTCTTGAGTGCGGCGGGAAAAGTGCTCAGATCGTTTTCGATGATGTAAACCTTGATGAAATTGTTAATGAGATAGTTGCGGGAGCATTTCTTACTATGGGTGAGAATTGTAGTTGCGGATCACGACTAATTGTGCAATCCAATATTAAAGAAGCTCTGCTGCAGAAAATCATTTCGGCGCTCTCAACTTGGACTATAGGTCTTCCAACAAACTCCGAGACGCGTATAGGACCAATGGTGGAAAAGGCTCATTTTGAAAAGGTAATATCCTATCTCGATAGTGCATCAGCTAACGGTGCACGCTTAGTTCATGGGGGGGGTGTTCGGAGAGATGTCGGTAGCGGATGGTATGTTGAGCCAACTATTTTTGATAACGTAACGCCCTTAATGCCGATCTTCAGAGAAGAAGTATTTGGCCCCATTCTCGCCGTCACTACCTTTCAAACAGAGGAGGAGGCTGTAAAACTTGCGAATGATAGTGATTATGGGCTCGCTGCGTTTCTATACACTCGAGATCTTCGGCGAGCACATCGCGTAGCACGTAAGGTTCGGGCAGGAACTGTCGCTGTAAATGGCTTTTCAGAAGGGGATCTAACGGTTCCATTCGGTGGCTATAAGATGTCCGGGTTTGGTGGACGCGACAAAGGGATAGAGGCCCTTGATCAGTACACGCAGACAAAAACGATCTGGTATGTTGACGAGTAAGAGCGTACAAACTCCAGTCAGTGTTCTTGACCTATTCAAGATTGGGATTGGCCCATCAAGCTCGCACACTGTTGGGCCAATGAGAGCCGCAAGTATGTTTTTAGAGCAACTCGAGAAGGCGAAGTTTATTTCGTCGGTGCATCGCATAAAAATTAGTCTTTACGGCTCGCTCGGTACGACAGGCCGCGGCCATTCCAGCGACAAGGGGGTTCTTTTGGGGCTAATGGGATATCAACCCGACACGATAGAGCCCGACTCAGTAGAAAATCTGATTGCAGATGTCTATCGGCAAGGAAGATTGAGTCTGAAGGGAGATCGGTCAATTGATTTTAATCAGGATGCTGATCTTATTTTTCACGATAGTGAATCATTACCGATGCACCCGAATGGCCTTCGATTTATAGCCTCAGATAACAATGGTTATATATTAAAAGAACGCACCTATTATTCCACGGGTGGCGGCTTCGTAACCTCGGGAGAGGCAGAGGAGACAGGTTCCGCCGAGACCGGAAAACAGCCTGTAGCTGAGAGTCTACCTCTGCCTTTTCGTTCTGGCGATGAGCTTCTCTCCATCGCTGAGTTGTATCAATGCAGTATTGCTGAAGTAATGATACGAAACGAGAGTTGTTGGAGGTCGGCTGAGGAAACAGAGCACCAGTTATTGCGGAGATGGTGGGCGATGCGCGCATCAGTCGATCGCGGCTGCCGCTCGGAAGGTGTATTGCCGGGTTGTTTAAAGGTAAAGCGTCGAGCACCTACCATGTTTAAATCTTTATCGGAAAAGAACAAGGAAAAAGTTCAGCAGGATCCTTTATCAGTGATGGACTGGGTTAATTTATATGCGTTAGCGGTGAATGAAGAAAACGCTGCTGGCGGTCGTGTGGTAACAGCCCCAACGAATGGCGCTGCTGGCATTATTCCGGCTGTACTGTGCTACTACAATGACTTTATCCCTGGTGCGGAAGAAAGCGGAGTAATAGAGTTTCTGCTGACAGCAGGAGCGGTTGGAATTCTCTTTAAAAATAATGCCTCGATTAGTGGCGCTGAAGTTGGATGTCAGGGAGAAGTTGGCGTAGCTTGTTCTATGGCAGCAGCGGGATTATGCGCAGTACTGGGCGGCACGCCAAAACAAATAGAAAATGCGGCAGAGATCGGTATGGAACACCACCTTGGATTAACCTGTGACCCTGTGGGTGGATTGGTTCAAATACCGTGTATTGAACGCAATGCAATAGCCTCAGTTCAAGCAATTAATGCTGCGCGAATGGCTCTTCAGGGCAATGGAGATCATCATGTAAGCTTGGATAACGTAATTAAAACAATGCGTGAAACAGGGGCGGATATGTTAAACAAGTACAAAGAAACGTCGAGGGGCGGCCTCGCGGTCAATATCGTTGCGTGTTAATTCTACAGGCGACGGAAAATTTAGAGCCGAAATTCATACTGCAGCATGATTACGTCCGAGTTACCAAAGCATGCTGATTGCTTACCAGTGAATTCCCAGCCCTTTGATTCATAAAATCTAATAGCGGCCACATTACTATCGAGGACCTGTAGATGTAATTGGCGTGCAGCCTTGGTGCGTGCCCATGTTTGGGCTTCTGCAAGTAGTAAGCTTCCCGCGCCCCGACCTTTATGCTCGGGAAGAACATGTAGATTATCAATCTTCGAACTGAAAGTGGCGTCAGGATAATCCACGCATATAAATCCGACCGGATCTTCATGGTTTTCGGCGATGAATAGCACTCCACCGGTAGCTGCTAGGTGGATCATGCGTTGCGGCCAGAAACTCAAAGTCTCCAGCGGCATGACAAAATTAATATAGTGATCGGAAAGCTGATCTCGGTACGTGGCCGCTCTACTAATTGTATGAATATCAGCGACGAGGTTTGCGTCCGTCTCCGAGGCCCTACGCAGGTTGAAAGGGTCTGCCATCTGAGAATTTTAGACCGACCCAGATTCCCCCAGAGTGGTCCGGCTAAAATCCTTACGCACATTAGGGGGTTTTTCCGGGGGAATGCTGCCCCCAGGCGTAGTGCAAAAGATCAGGAGTGTTTTTGGGTGGTGTCCAAAATCCGTCCCAGCCGCTAGACTTTGCCCTTCCAGGGAATGAATGTTCGCTCGAGATAACGCATTAATAAGTCGAAGCCAAAGGCAAACGTACCGATCACAAAAATTCCCACAATAACGACGTCACTTGCGAGAAATTCGGCTGCATTAAGGACCATGAAGCCAACGCCTCGGGTTGATGCCACCATTTCACCAGCGACAAGGGTCGTCCATCCAACCCCGATACCAATTCGCATTCCTGTGAAAATTTCAGGCAAGGCAGATTTTAGAATGACACGACGGATTACTTGGGATGCGGTAGCACCCATGGAGTATGCAGCATGAATTTGCTCGATCGAAACTGATCGCACACCTGCTCGGGCGCTGATTGCCATAGGTGCGAAGATAGCCAAATATATCAGCAGCACTTTAGAGAATTCACCAATGCCAAACCAGATAATTACAAGAGGAAGATAAGCTAATGGCGGAAGGGGGCGATAGAACTCTATTGGGGGATCAAAAATACCGCGCACGATTCGATTGACCCCCATCATTATCCCGATAGGAATTGCGGTTACGCACGCTAGAAGAAACGCGCCAAATACACGATAAAGACTAATTAGAGTGTGTTCAAATAACGTTGAGTTCGCGAAACCAACATTAACAACCAGAATAAATTTTTCGTAAACTAAGGTTGGGGATGGCAGAAATAATGGCTTGACTATTTGCGTCTCAGTAACTGCAACCCAGAGTAGAAGTAGTGCGAAGATTGTGCTTATGCTGATCAGTCTGCTGTCCCCTTGACCTGGTACACCGAACTGCTCTCCAGGGGCTACCGATCGCTTGGGGCGGAATTTCCTGTCCTCTGACGCTGATTGGATTCCTGCACGGTGACCAATTTCACGCATTATTTATAGCTCCCTGAGCAACGTTCAGTGTTTTCTCGTCCCCGTAGATGATCCCAAGAATGGTTTCTCGCATTCTTATAAAGTCCGGTTCCGATTTGACGGCTCTTGCATCTCGGGAACGCAAGAATCTTGCTTGAAAATCAAGTTCATAACTGTGAGTAATTCGGCCGGGTCGGGGCGACATAACGACAAGCTTTGTAGCCATAAATAGCGCTTCTTCCACGCTATGGGTGATGAAAAAAATCATCTTTTGGGTCTTGCTCCATACGTCGAGCAGTAATTCCTGAATCGTTTCCCGCGTGAGGGCGTCAAGTGCTGCCATTGGCTCATCCATGAGGAGTATTGCTGGATTGCTCGTTAATGCTCGTGCAATTCCTACACGCTGTTGCATACCTCCCGATAACTGGTAGATTGCGTGTTTTTGAAAGTCTTGTAAACCAACAAGAGCCAGATTATTTGCAGCAATTGTCCGACGCTCTTCTTTTGGCACGCCTTGCAAGTCAAGCCCGAATTCCACATTCTCAATAACGTTTAGCCATGGCAGCAGCGCGTGCTTTTGGAAAACAACCCCCCGGTCAGGTCCTGGCGCCGAAATGCTTTTATTTCCGAGGAGAACCTGCCCTTGCGATGGGGAAATGAAGCCTGCCATTAGATTTAGTAGAGTCGTTTTTCCGCAGCCTGATGCGCCGACTACAACGACAAATGAACCCGCCTCAATCGTCAGGTTAATATCTTCAAGCGCCACAACTTCTTCTCCCGGGCGTCGTCCTGGGAAAGTTACACCAACTTGATCTAAATGCAGACTTGCCGCCATTAGTTTTTTTCCTCAGTTGAAATTCGGGCTCGAAAGCATTTAGTCCTTTCGAGCCCGAAACACTCAAAGTAAATTATTTGAGTTTCATCGCCGCTTCTGCGTATCGCGACGTTACGCACTTACTGTAATCGGGGAGCACGGTATCGATACTACCCCTAGCTTTCAGAAACTCTGCGGTAGCTTTCATCGCTTTAGCTGCACCGCCATTGGATCCGCCTCCTAGCCAAGTAGCAGAGGCTTGCTCTGATACAGAAGGATAGCGATAGAGTGCAACTCCGGGTGGCACGTCCTCGGCATTAGCGCCAAGAAGTTTTACGTTAGCTTTTACTGGCGCCGAATCCGGGGTCCATGCACTGGGGTTTCTGCGATAAGCTGCGTCAGCGTCAGTGGCGACCTTAACGAACCTAGCCATAAAGTCAGCGTTTGCCTCGCCCCATTTTTTGTCGACTGCCACGCCATCAAAAATAACCTTTCCTCGACGATTTAGTTCACCTGAGGCAATCATTACCTTGCCTGTTTTTTTAATTCGTGCAAGTGCGGGATCCCAGACGTAGGCAGCATCAATATCACCTCGGTCCCAAGCGGCTGCGATTGCAGGCGGCGACATATTTACCATCTCTACACTTTTGGCATCGACGCCCAAAACTTCAAGCGCAAACATTGCATGATAGTGAGCCGTTGATACGAATGGTGTGCCGAGCTTTTTTCCCTTCAGATCGGCGGGTCCATTGATACCCGAACCATTGCGAACAACGAGCGCCTCTGCATCATCTATATCGCCGTGAATCCAAAATAACTGAACATCTACTCCTCGACTGCACGCGGCTGTTACTGGACTTGATCCGATCACGCCAATTTTAATATCCCCGGAGGCCATTGCGGCCGCAACTTTTGCTCCGGAATCAAACTGACGCCAGTTGATTTTGTAGCCAGTGCCCTTTTCAAAGTCGCCATTTGCGATAGCGGCAGAGAATGGACCGATGATCGGAATATACGCAATAGTGACCTCTTTTTGCTGCGCAATGCTTACTCCAGCAACGGAAAACAAAATAAACGCGCCGAAAATTGAGGTAATTACTTTCTTAAATAATGTTTCCGTCAAAACTTGCATGACAAACCTCCTTTTGTGTTACTCCGCATTGATTGCTAACCAGCGGTGGGTGTGGATAAGGGTTGAATATTTTGTTGAAACCGTATCAGCATGTAGCTCTAATGCTAGAGTGTCAATACAATTATTGACACGGTGTCAATTTGGAGTAAGTGATGTGGATATCTAAAATCGAACTTAATAAAGGTGAGCTCCGCTATCGAGCGATTGCTGACGCAATTCGAGACGCTATACAAGCGGGAGATCTTCAACCTGGCGATTTATTGCCTACTCATCGGGCGATGGCTGAGCGGCTTGGTGTAACCGTTGGAACGATCTCCCGCGCTTACTCGGTCGTCGCAGATTGGGGGCTGGTTTCAGCACGAGTGGGCTCGGGCACTTTGGTTCGTGGCCGTGACGTAGACGAAGTGACGAATCCATGGGTAATTGGGCAACCCGGTAACCGCATAGAATTTGGGCTGCTGTATCCCGCTGGATTGACGGATGTTGCGTTGCGTGATCG
>Ga0255180_1000552_pt1 | contig 12451 bp, 9 predicted proteins | sample Atl_Colum_RepB_8_FD_189933 | JGI IMG/M metagenome (GOLD analysis project Ga0255180, IMG submission 189933) | Freshwater microbial communities from Altamaha River, Georgia, United States - Atl_Colum_RepB_8d | ecosystem: Environmental > Aquatic > Freshwater > River | place: USA: Georgia | collected... | reverse complement strand
GTCCCCGAGCCGCGTTCAGATTTCGTAAAGACCGGGCCCGTGGCGGGGCCGGCGTGGCCATGCATCGGCAGGACCCGTCCGGGGGGCAGGTCGGCGGCCGGCAAGCGAATCCGGAAGGTGCTTCCGTGATCGGTGCCGGTGCGGCTGTCCACCTCGGCGGAACCGCCGTGCACCATGGCCACGTGCTTGACGATGGCCAGGCCGAGCCCGGTGCCGCCCGAGTCTCTGCTTCGGGCGCGGTCGATGCGGTAGAAGCGTTCGAAGAGTCGCGCCCGGTGCACCTCGGCGATGCCGGGCCCGCGATCGGCCACGGACACCACGATGCCCCCGTCCTGGGCGCTCGCGTCGATCCGTACGCGCGAGTCGGTCGGGCCGTACTTCACCGCGTTGGAGATGAGGTTGGCCACCGCGTGCGCCAGCAGCCCGGCGTTGCCGTTGACCCACAGTTCATGGTCGACCGCCACGTCGAGCATCACGCGCTTCTCGGCCGCCACCGGCGCCAGCTGCTCCACCGCCTCGGCGATGAAGGCCGCCACCCGCACGGGGGTCGACTCCAGTTCGGCGCGCGCGTCGGGGTCCTCGAGCGACGAGAGCAGCAGCAGGTCGTCGATGATCGCGCCCAGTCGCGCCGCGCTGCGCGAGATCGTCCGCGCGAAGCGTGCCGCGTCGGGCTCGAGCTCGAAGCTCTCGACCAACGTCTCGGCGAAGCCGCGGATCGAGGTGATCGGCGTGCGCAGCTCGTGGCTGACGTTGGCCACGAAATCGGTGCGCAGCGACTCGAGCCGGCGCAGCTCGGTTCGGTCCTCCATGACGAGCAGCAGCTGCGCCGCGCCCACGCCCCGGGTGAGCGGCACCACCGCGCAGCGCGCGATGCGGTGGCCGCTTGCCGAGGAAAATCGCAGTTCGGCGTCGGCGCGGCGGGCGGTCTCGCGGGCGGCGCCGATCAGCGCGGAGAGCTCGGGGCTGCGCGCAAGCTCGGCCAGCAGGCGACCGTCGGCGTTGCGTCCGCCCACGTCCAGCAGGCGCACGGCGGCGGGGTTGATGGTCACGATGCGGTCGAGCCCGTCGAGGGCGACGATCCCGACCGGGGCGGTCTCGACGATGGCGCGCAGCTCGGCGAGGGCGCTGTCGAGCCGCACCGCGTTTCCCGCGGCAAGACGCGCGCTTCGCACGGCGTCGTGGTCGTGGCCCCCGAGCGCCCCCAACGCCGCGGCGATGCGCCGGTGGTCGTTTCGGCGCGCCAGCGCGACCGCGATGAACGCCGCGGTGGCGACGAGCGCCGCGATGGCGGCAAGCACGAACGGCACGAACCAGCCGGATCCCTCCGAGGGGTCGCTCATGGGGTGCTCAGGTTACTCGGCGGCCACCAGGCTCTCGGCGAACCGATAGCCGACGCCGCGCACGGTCTCGACGCAGGCGTTCAGTTCGCCGAGCTTCTTGCGAAGGGCGGTGACGTGGACGTCGATGGTGCGGCTCGAGAGCACCACGTTGCGGCCGTGGACCGCCGCGATGATCTGGTCGCGCGTGCGGACGAAGCCCGGTCGCTGCGCGAGGTGGTTGAGGATGCCGAACTCGGTCACCGTGAGCTCGATCGGCTGCCCGTCGATGGTGACTTGGTGGCGGTCGTTGTCGACCACCAGGCGGCCGCCGAGGCGCTCCAGCCGATTGCCCGTCTCCGCGGGCTCGGCGACCTCGGCCGTGCGGCGGAGCACGGCGCGCACCCGCGCCATCAGGACGCGCGGGCTGAAGGGCTTGACCACGTAGTCGTCGGCGCCGATCTCCAGCCCGGCGACCACGTCGCTCTCCTCGCCCTTGGCGGTGACCATGACCACCGGCACGTCGCGGGTCTCGGCCCACTGCTTCACTCGGCGGCAGATCTCGATGCCGCCGACGTCGGGCAGCATGAGGTCGAGGATCAGGAGGTCCGGCGGCTCGCGCTTGACGACGTCGAGCGCCGCCTTGCCGGAGCCCACCACCTTGGCCTCGCAGCCTTCGCGTTCGCAGTGGAACTTGATCAGTTCCGCGATGTCGGGCTCGTCCTCGACGATCAGGACCGTGGGCTTGGGCATCGGAGTCTCGGTTGGCGGAGCAATCGCGACGGGGCGCCGTCTCGGAGGCGGAAGTGTCCGGTCAGCGGGTAAAGGTAGGGTTCAGGCGCCGTTCATGGTTTGCGGGAAAGTGGGGACGCGTGGATCCACGAGCCGTGGACCCTCCGGGGGCCGCGTGCGGCGTCGGCGTGGGCCGGCGCGCCGGTGATCGCGGGAAGGGCCACGGGGACGCCATCCTGCGCCAGGGCCCCGAGCACGGCCCAGCCCGCGGCCTCGCGGGCGGCCGCGGGAACGCCGAGGTCGCCGGAGTCCAGCACCGGCGCCCCCGCCGCCACGGCGATCGCGCGCACGAGCGGTCGGTGCCGGGCCCCGCCGCCGGCCACCACCACGTCGCGCGCGCCGGCGGCGCGCAGTGCCTCGCCGATCACCGTGCCCACGGCGTGGGCGACCGTCGAGAGAAGCACCGCCGCCGGGAGTCGGTGGGCGTGGCGATCGATCCAGGGGAACGCTTCGTCGCCCGAGCCGAGGCTTCGCCCCGCATCGCCGGGCGCGAGCGAGGCGCGGAGGTCCGCGGCGGCGTCGGGATCGGGCGGGGCGCTCGCGGCGGTGGCGCCGTCGGCATCGAACGCGCGGTCGATGGCGTGGCGTGCGGCGCGGTCGAGCAGTTGGTTGCACGCGCACACGTCCCGGCCGCGGATCGCGTGCACGGGATGGAGGCCGTCGGCGGGCGGCGCGTCGGGCGGAAGCAGCGTGACGTTCGCGAAGCCGCCGAGGTTGACCACCGCGCGCGCGTGCGGGGCTCGATAGAGGATCCAGTCGGCGAGCGGGGTGAGCGGTGCGCCTTGACCGCCGGACGCAAGGTCGGTGCCGCGGAGGTCGTGCACCACGTCGCAGCGGAGCTCCTCGGCGATGGGGTGCGCGTTGAGGAGCTGCCAGCTCACGGGCGGCTTGTGGAAGACGGTCTGCCCATGGACCGCCGCCAGGTCCACGCGGTCCACCGCGGAGGCAACGAGCAGCGCGCGGAGCTCGCGGGCGTGGAGCGTGCCGAACTCCAGCGCGAGCGCGGCGAACTCGGCGGCGGTGGCGGGCTGGCCTTCGGCGGCGGCGCGCAGCCTGGGGCCGAGGGTGCCCAGTTCGGCGCTGTGGAAGCCGACGAGCCCGGCGCGCATCTCGAGCCCGCTGCCCGTGATCCGCACGAGCGCCAGGTCCATGCCGTCGATGCTGGTGCCGGTCATCGCTCCCGCCGCCAGTCGCGTGCGTTCCATGGGCGGATGGTCGCCGCGCCGCGCGGGGCGGTCAAGGGGACGCGCCCCTACACTTGGCGGAATGCCCCGTTCGCTCGTCACCGGCGGTGCCGGCTTCCTCGGCTCCCACCTCTGCGACTCGCTGCTGGCGAGCGGGCACGAGGTGGTGTGCCTCGACAACCTGTTCACCGGAAGCCTCCGCAACGTGGAGCACCTGCGCGGCAACGCTCGGTTCCGCTTCGTGGAGCACGACGTGACGGAGCCGTTCGCGTTCGACGTTGACCACGTCTGGAACCTGGCGTGCCCGGCGGCACCGGGGCACTACCGCTACGACCCGGTCAAGACGATGATGACGTCGGTGCTCGGCGCGCTGCACAGCCTGCAGCTGGCGGACCGCGCCGGCGCGCGCCTGATGCAAGCGTCCACCAGCGAGGTCTACGGTGACCCGGAAGTGCATCCGCAGCCGGAGTCGTACCGCGGGTGCGTCAACCCGATCGGCCCGCGCGCCTGCTACGACGAGGGCAAGCGTGCCGCCGAGACGCTCTGTTTCGATTTCGTGCGCACGCGCGGCACCGAGGTGAAGGTGGCGCGCATCTTCAACACCTACGGCCCGCGCATGCATCCGTTCGACGGGCGCGTGGTGAGCAACTTCATCCGCCAAGCCGTGCACGGGGAGCCCATGACGGTGTTCGGCAACGGGAAGCAGACGCGATCCTTCTGCTACGTGAGCGACCTGATCGATGGATTCCGTCGCCTGATGGACTCGCGGCCGGGTTTCGCCGGGCCCGTGAACCTCGGGAATCCCGTGGAGTTCACGATGATCGAGCTCGCCGAGGCGGTGGCGGCGTGCGTGGGCGTCGACGCGCGAATCGAGCACCTGCCGCTTCCGACCGATGACCCCCGGCAGCGCCAGCCCGACATCGCGCTCGCCGAGCGGGAGCTGGGGTGGGTGCCGACGGTGCCGCTGGCGGAGGGCGTGTCGCGGACGGTGCAGTGGTTCCGCGGGATCGACGTGGCCGACTATCCGCCGCCGAGCCCCAACGTCATGCAGCCGGAAACGCAGCGCGGCTGACCGGAATTTTGGCCGGATGTCGCAGGTACTTCTCCCCGGGGGGATACCGTGCATTCCACGCGATCGGGGATGGCACCCGGTCGTGTTCGGGATACCGAAAAATTCCCGAACATCCCTTGACACGGACGATGGATTCGGAGAACCTATCAAAGACCGAACATCGAGCCCGCGCAAGGATCGGTAAGCAAGGAAGCCGCGCCCCATGAGGCATCAGCCTCGGGCGCACACCACGGCCGAGAACCGGCCAGAATCGACGGAGCGAACGACCCATGGCCAGCACCCCCAACGGAACTCCCCCCGCCCGCACTCCCGCCTCCGGCAACGGCCCGGCGACCGCCTCCGCGACCGCGCCGGCGAAGGCCGATCCCGCCGGCAAGCCGAAGGCTCCGGAGGCCAAGTCCCCTGAGCCCCGCGTGGACCTGAAGCCTGCGGCGCCCGTCGATCCGGCGGCTCGCGCGGCAAAGGCCAAGGCGCTCGAGGCGGCGGTCGGGCAGATCGAGAAGAACTACGGCAAGGGCTCGATCATGCGCCTCGACAACGAGGCGATCCCGGTCATCCCGGCGATCTCCTGCGGCGCGCTCAGCCTCGACCTGGCGCTCGGCGGGCGCGGCCTGCCGCGCGGCCGCGTCGTGGAGGTGTTCGGCCCAGAGAGTTCGGGCAAGACGACGCTGGCGCTGACGGTCATCGCCAACAGCCAGCGCGCCGGCGGCGTGGCCGCCTTCATCGACGCCGAGCACGCGCTTGATCCCTCGTGGGCCAAGCGGCTCGGCGTCAACCTCGACGAGATGCTGGTTTCGCAGCCGGACACGGGCGAACAGGCCCTGGAGATCTGCGAAATGCTCGTGCGCTCCAACGCCGTCGACGTGATCGTGGTCGACTCGGTGGCGGCGCTGATCCCGCGCGCCGAGATCGAGGGCGAGATGGGCGACAGCCACGTCGGCCTGCAGGCGCGCCTCATGAGCCAGGCGCTGCGCAAGCTGACGGGCGCCATCGCCAAGAGCGAGTGCATCGTGATCTTCATCAACCAGCTGCGCGAGAAGATCGGCGTGATGTTCGGATCGCCCGAGACCACCACCGGTGGCCGAGCGCTCAAGTTCTACTCCTCCGTGCGCGTCGACATCCGGCGCATCGGCGCCATCAAGGACGGCGAGCGCAACGTGGGCAACCGCGTGAAGGCCAAGGTGGTGAAGAACAAGATCGCGCCGCCGTTCCGCGAGGCGGAGTTCGACATCATGTTCGACGAGGGCATTTCCGTTTCGGGCGACGTGCTCGACCTGGCGGTGGCCGACAACGTGGTCGACAAGAGCGGCGCGTGGTTCAGCTACGGCGACGTCCGTCTGGGCCAGGGCCGCGAGGCGTCCAAGACCTTCCTGCGCCAGAACCCGGACCTCATGGACGAGATCCGGCGCGAGGTGCTCCGCGCCCGCCTGGCCGCTGCGCAGCAGCCGGCCGGCAAGGCGCGCACGCCCGCGCGCGACGAGTGATGGTGGTCGGGCGGGGCCGGCTCCTTCGGTCCCGCCCGACCTCATCGGTCGTGTTGGCGGCGGGTGGGCGTGCTGCTCACGAGGATCGGCCGATGGTCGATCGTGCACTCGGTGCCAGCCGCAGGTCATCATGCTCGCCACGCGCCAGTCGCCAGTGGGCCAACGCGGCGATCATGGCCGCATTGTCGAGGCAGTAGGAAAGTCGGGGCAGTCGGACGGAGATCCGGTGCCGCTCGCCGAAGCGCTCGATCTCGGAGCGCAGGTGCCGGTTGGCGCTCACGCCGCCGCCGACGAGCAGCGTCCGTGCCGGCTCCGCGCCGCACGAGCGGTCGTGTTCGAGGGCGCGTTCCAGTACGTCGATGACCTGCGCGACCGCGGCGGCCTGGAACGACGCGCACAGGTCGTCGATGCGTCGCTCGGTGAGCGGCTCAGGGGCCGGCGGGGCCGGTCGGCCGGGGACCGGGGGCACTCCGCGGACGGCGTAGAGGAGCGCGGTCTTCATGCCGCTGAAACTGAAGTCGAGCGTGCGCGCGTTGGGATCGGTGCCATCGGCTCGATCCGTGGGCGCGTCGCCCCGGCGCAGGCTGCGCGCGGTGAGCCGGGGTTGCGGGAAGCGCATGGCGCCCGGGTCCCCCCGGTCGCTTCGGGCATCGAGCCTCGGTCCTCCCGGGTAGCCCAGGCCGAGCACGGTGGCCGCCTTGTCGAACGCTTCCCCGATGGCATCGTCGATGGTGCGGCCCAGGAGCGTGACATCCAGCGGACTGTCCATCCGGAAGAGATGCGTGTGCCCGCCGCTGACCACCAGTCCGAGCGCGGGCCACTCGGGCGGGGCCTCATCCATCAGCCCGGCGGCAAGGTGCGCCGCCACGTGGTCGATCCCGACCACGGGGATGCCAAGCGACCACGCGTATGCCTTCGCGGCGGCATTCCCCACGAGCAGTGAGCCGATCAGCCCGGGCCGGTTGCCGACCGCCACCGCGTCGAGTTGTTCGAACGTGCAGCCGGCGTCCTCGAGCGCCATCTGCACCGTGGGCACGATGCGCTCGAGGTGGGCCCGGCTGGCCAGTTCCGGCACCACGCCCGCGTAGCGCTCGTGCAGCTCGTGCTGGGTGCTGACCGCGTTCGATCGCACGCGCGGCGCGCCGTCGGACCACTCGACCACCGAGGCGGCGGTCTCGTCGCAGCTGGTCTCGATGCCGAGGATGCGGCATCCATCGGCCGGGGATGGTCCGCTGCCGACGGTCACTTGGGATCCGGTTCGGCGGGATCCGCCGGGGTCGGTGCCGGGACGCCCGCGCCCTGCAGCGCGCCCCGGACCATGGTCGGATCCTTGAGCGTCCAGCGACCCACGATGCGGCCATCTCGGTCGCGCAGCTCGACGGTGCCGTCGATGAGGTCCGCATCGGCCGCGACGATCGGGTCGTCGACGCCCGCGCCCTCGCCGCGCATCCGCGAGATGGACGCATCGGTCTCGGCGAGCTCGGCCACCAGGCGCCGGCGGTACTCGAGCGCGGCGCGCAACTCCTCGTTGGCGGCGCCGACGTCCCCGCTCAATGTCCCCACCACCGGCCATTCCATCGCGTCGAGGTAGCCCTGGAGCGCCTCCACCGCCGCCGCCAGCTGCGGGTCGTGCGCGCGCTCGCGGATCGCCTCGGGTCGGCTCCACTGCACGTCCTCGAACGCCTTCCGCGCGCGTGTGCCCCCGGATTCGCGATCTGCCCGCGCCTGCGAGGCCCGGATGGACGCCTCCTCCGTCATCGGCACCAGGTACCCGGTGTCCGGCTCGACGCCCCAGCGCGTCGCGCCCGCCGTGCGCGCGACGCTGCGACCGCTGGGCAGGAAGTAGCGATCGGTGGTCAGCCGCACCGAGCCGGCGCCGTCCGGCAGCGGCACGATCGTCTGCACGCTGCCCTTGCCGTAGCTGCGCGTGCCGATCAGCTTGGCGCGGCCGTGGTCCCGCAGCGCTCCCGCCACGATCTCGCTGGCGCTCGCGCTGCCGCGGTCGACGAGCGCGACCACCGGCAGCAGCAGGTCGGATGGATCCGCGGTGGCATCCCACGTGCGCCCCATGCCGGTGCGGCCGCGCAGGCTCACGATCGCGCCATCGGAGAGGAAACGGTCGACCGTGGCCACGGCGGCATCGATCGATCCGCCCGGGTTGCTCCGAAGGTCGAGGACGAGCCCCGAGAGCCCCGTGGACTCCATCTGTCGGATGGCCTGGTCGAGCTCCGCGGCGGTGCGCTCGGTGAACCGCGCGATGCGCACGTAGGCGATCCGTCGGTCCGGGTCGAGCACGTGCACCCAGCCGTCGTCGAGCCGCGCGATCCCCTTGACGCTCGAGGCACTCACGGTGCGGCGCGACGCCCGCACCACATCTTCGGTGCCGTCGCTGCGTCGCACCAGGAGCGTCACCTCGGAGCCGGGCGGGCCCGAGAGCATCCGGTCGAGCGCCGACGGGTCGGCGGCCGCCGTGGCGGCGCCGTCGATGGCCACGATCACGTCGCCGGGGCGCAGGCCCGCCTCGAGCGCCGGCGAGTCGTCGAGCGCGCTGATGACCGTGGGCAGGCCGTCCTCGATCCCCAGCTCCACGCCGATGCCCACGAAGCTCCCCGACACCGATTCTCGCGCGCGGGCGTCCGCCTCGGGCGCGATGAATCCGCTGGACGGGTCCCCGAGAGCATCCACCATCGCCCCGAGCACGGCGCGCTGCATGGCGGCGGCATCGGGCGCGTCCACGTAGGTGGCGGCGATCAGCGCCCGAAGGTCGATGATCGGGTCGAACCAGCGGTAGGGATCGGCATCCTCGGGCGCGCGGGCCGCGGCATCCGGCGCGCGCGCCGGCGGCGTCGCGGCGGGGCCCGGAACCTGCGTCGCGGCGCAGGTCACCAGCAGGATCGTGGCGGCGCCTGGAATCACGCGCCGATGATAGATGGTCGCGGGCGGCACCTACACTCGTCGTTCCATGGAGACCGGCCCACGCGAGGACATCGACATCCGGGCCGAGCCCGCCGTCCTGGTGGGCGTGCGGCTCCAGGGCGCCGACGGGGATTTCGATGCCTCGATCGAGGAGTTGCGCGCCCTCGCGGAGACCGCCGGCGTCCGCGTGGTCGGGACGCTCGAGCAGCGCCGCGTCGCGCCGCGCGGCAAGACGTACATCGGCAAGGGCAAGGTGGACGAGCTGGTCGCCATGTGCCGCGAGCTCGGCGCCAAGGTGGTGATCTTCGACAACGAGCTCGCGCCCAGCCAGATCCAGGAGCTCGAGAAGGCCCTCTCGCTCAAGGTGATCGACCGCAGCGAGCTGATCCTCGACATCTTCGCCAACCGGGCCACCACGCGCCAGGCACAGCTGCAGGTGGAGATCGCGCAGCTGGAGTACACGGCGCCGCGCCTGCGGGCGATGTGGTCGCACCTGGGACAGGTGACCGGCGGCGCGCCGGTCGGCGTCGGCACCCGCGGCCCCGGCGAGCAGCAGCTCGAGATCGACCGCCGGATCGTGAAGGCGCGTCTCGACAAGCTGCGTCGCGAGCTGGCGGAGATCCAGGGCCGGCGCACCCGCGAGGTGCTGCAGCGCCGCGACGAGCACTTCACCGCGGCGCTGGTGGGCTACACCAACGCCGGCAAGTCGAGCCTGTTCAACCGGCTGACGCGCGGCGGCGCCTACGCGGCCGACCAGCTCTTCGCGACGCTCGGCACCCGCGTCGAGCAGTGGAACCTGGGCGGCGGGAACTCCGCGCTCCTCTCCGACACCGTCGGCTTCGTGCAGCGGCTGCCGCACCACCTGGTGGCGAGCTTCCGCGCCACGCTGGAGGACGCGATCGCCAGCCACGTGATCCTGGTGGTGCTCGACGTCGCCGACCGCCACGCGGACATGCAGTACCGCACGGTGCAGCAGGTGCTCGACGAGATCGGTGCGGTCGGCCAGCCTCGCATCCTGCTCCTCAACAAGGTGGACCGCCTGCACGAGACCTGGATCCCCGAGGACGGCCCCGACCGCCGTCTCGAGGAGTGGATGGCGCGCGTCCCCGATGCGCTGCCGTTGTCGGCATTGACCGGCGACGGGCTGGACGCGCTGACCGCACGCGTGCTCGCGCTGCGCAAGGGCGACGTGCGCACCTGCGAGCTCGGCGTCCCGATGGCCGATGGGCGCACCGTGGACTTCGTGGAGAAGCGCATCCCGGTGCAGGACCGGCGCTGGGACGACGGCATGGTGCACCTGCGGGTGGAGATCGGCCGACGGCAGCTCGAGCAGCTGGCGTCGGGCGGCGCGCGCTTCACCGTGGACGGCATGCCGCCGCACGAGGCGCTGCGGAGGCTGTGGCCGGACGCCATGCCCGAGGCGGCGCCGCGGCTGCGGCCGCATGACTCGTTCGCGGTCGGCGACCGGCATGACGCCTGAGGCCCGGGTCCGCGTTCATGCGAGCGCGCGGCGCAGCGCGGCGGCGCAGGCGCGCTCGCGCTCCGTCGCCTCCGAGACGGGGTCCCGCTCCCACACCCGGGCCGGGGCGGATCCATCGATCGGCAGCCATGCCACCACCCGACTGCCGGCGGCACGGCCGCGCGCCCAGAAGCCGTCGTCGGCGCGACCGATCGCCACGCGCTCGCCACGGGGCGGGAAGCGGTCCCACCGCTCGACGGGCGTGCCGAGCAGCGCCGGCTCGATCGCGTCGATCGCCGCGCCGCCGTCGCTCACCAGGCAGATGGCGTTGGCGGCACCGGGCATGAACTGCTGATAGGCCTTTCGCAGGAGGCGCTGCACCCGCGGGACCGCGGCTTCCCAACCGGCATCGGCCCCGGCGCGGACCACGGCGTGGGTGCCGGCGGCGCTGCCGGCCAGGCGCGCGGAGCCAAGCCAGCGGCCGTCGTCGCCACGCACCAGGACCTCGTCGCCGATGCTCGCCTCGCGGATGAAGGTCTCCAGCGCCTGCGCCAGTTCACGGCGGTCGTCGGCCGAGGCATTCGGGGCGCAGCGCACGGCCACCGTCACGGCGCGCCCGATGGCGCCCAGGGCCGCCAACTCGGCGTGAAGGACGTCGGGCTCCTCGGTCCCGGGCGGCAGCGCCACTCGCTTCACGTGGACGAAGCACTCGATCCCGTCGACCCGGACGCGGAAGTCCGCGTGCCGTCCGTCGGCGGTGGGGCTCTCGAACTCGAGCTGGGCGCCGGACTCCAGCAGCCGGCGCGCCAGCACCGCCTCGGCGATCGAGCTGAGGAAGCGGTCCTCGCGGTCCACGGGCCGTTCGAGCGCCTCGACCAATCGCCGGATCTGCCGGCCCGCCACGCGTCCGGAGGCATCGCCGCCGGGCGGTGCCATCCAGGCGAGGATCTCGCGGCGAAGTCGTTCGACGTCGATCGGGGCGCTCAACGCGGTCAGGCTAGCGGCCGTCGCCGAACGCGCGACGCCGCCTCCTTGGGGAGGCGGCGTCGCAATGGCAACTCGCGGACTTGAACCGCGGACCCGCGCATTTTCAATGCGCTGCTCTACCAACTGAGCTAAGTTGCCGGTCCGGGTGCGCGCGCGGGCCCGCACCGATGGCGTTGGATTGTCGCCCTCAGGCCCGTGACGCTTCCGCGCCGCGCGACCAGTGGGCAGGAATGCGAAGGGTACGCACTTCCTCCACGGTGTCAAGGCGCTCGGCGGCGCTGGCGGCCCGGCCGAGCTCGGTCTCCAGGCTGCCCAGCAGTCGTTCCGCCAGCCATTGCCGCAGGGGCTTCGTGGCCGTGAACGTCCGCAGGTCCGGCGGCCGGACGCCTCGCGGGCGCTCGAAGAGGGGGGCGCGGAGGGTGCGGGCCACCGATGCCGGCGCACGGGTGACGTCGATGGACGACGCGCGCAGGTCGAGCCAGAAGCGACGGGCGAAGGCGATGCCGCGGGTGCGGTCGAGCCGCGCGGTGCACGCGCGATCGAAGGCGGGGCCGAGCGCGGTCATCAGGTCCGCCCACGATTGCGGATCGCCGCGCACGAGCGCGGCCGCGTGCACGGCGCAGCGGATGTTGCCGATGGCGCGCTCGGGGCGAGGGCGCCGCGAGAGGCCGGCTTCCACGACGTGCGTCAGCACCGCGTCGGCGGTGATCCCGTAGCGCACGGCGAGTTCCGACGCATCGCCGAAGTAGGCCTCGCGCAGCGCCGCCTCCACGCGCATCCAATGGGCATCGCATCGCGGTGCTTCGAGCGGGGGCTCAAGCGCATCCCAGAGCGTCGCGCTGTGTTCCACGGTGGCCATCTCGGTTCGCCTCCTGCGATTCCGTGTCGGGCATGCGCCGCAACCGCGGCGCCGGACGCATCTCCGATGCGTGGCGCGCAGTGTATGGATCGCGCGCCGTCAGCGCACGACGATCGAGCCGATCAGCGAGCGACGAATGTCTCGAAGGGCCGGGAACCTGTCGCGCCATTGCGTGAGCATGGCGCGGTCCGCGTCGACGAACAGGACGCGCTCGGCTTCGCCCGCTTCCGCGATGACCTCGCCGTTCGGCGCGACGGCGAACGAGTCCCCGGCGTGGTCGGCGTTCGGGTCGCGTCCGATACGGTTGCACGCCACGACGTACGCCTGGTTCTCGATGGCGCGCGCCACCGCGAGCGCCCGGCGGTGCGGGGCGCGCGGCGCC
>Ga0255180_1000551_pt1 | contig 12454 bp, 10 predicted proteins | sample Atl_Colum_RepB_8_FD_189933 | JGI IMG/M metagenome (GOLD analysis project Ga0255180, IMG submission 189933) | Freshwater microbial communities from Altamaha River, Georgia, United States - Atl_Colum_RepB_8d | ecosystem: Environmental > Aquatic > Freshwater > River | place: USA: Georgia... | reverse complement strand
TCGAATCTCCGCCCATGATCACGCACGACGAATTCCAGGCCCTGGCCGCCCAGGGTCACAACCGCATCCCGCTGGTCGCCCAGGCCCTGGCCGACCTCGACACGCCGCTGTCGCTCTACATCAAGCTCACGCAGGGGCAGCGTCACAGCTTCCTGCTCGAATCGGTGGTGGGTGGCGAGCGCTTCGGGCGCTATTCCTTCGTGGGGCTGCCCGCGCGCACCCTGCTGCGCGCCACCGGCCGCCACGTCGAGGTGCTGACCGATGGCGAGGTCGTCGAACGCTTCGAGGGCAACCCGCTGGACTTCATCGCCGGCTACCAGGCGCGTTTCAAGGTGGCCGTGCCCCAAGGGCTGCCCCGGTTCATCGGTGGGCTGGCCGGTTACTTCGGCTACGACACGGTGCGTTTCATCGAGCCGCGCCTGGCCAAGGTGCACAAGCCCGGTGGCCTGGGCACACCCGACATCCTGCTGCTGCAGTGCGAAGAGCTGGCCGTCATCGACAAGCTGGCCGATCGCCTCTACCTCATCGTCTACGCCGACCCGGCCCAGCCGCAGGCCTACGAGCGCGCCCAGGCCCGCCTGGCCGAACTGCAGGCCCGGCTGCACCAGGCTGTGGCCGTGCCGTCGGTGGCCGCCAGCCAGGCGCATCCCATCGAGCGCCACTTCGCCAAGGCCGACTTCGAATCGGCCGTGCTGCGCGCCAAGGACTACATCGCGGCGGGTGACTGCATGCAGATCGTGATCGGTCAGCGCCTGCAAAAGCGCTACACCGCCTCGCCCCTGAGCCTGTACCGCGCACTGCGCTCGCTCAACCCCAGCCCCTACATGTACTACTACGACATGGGGGACCACCAGATCGTCGGCTCCAGCCCCGAGATCCTGGTGCGCCAGGAGCACTGCGAGCAGGGTCAGAAGATCACCATCCGCCCGATCGCCGGCACCCGTCCGCGCGGCGCCACGCCCGAGCAGGACCGGCTGCACGAACACGAACTGCTGGCCGACCCCAAGGAGCGCGCCGAGCACGTCATGCTGATCGACCTGGCCCGCAACGACATCGGCCGCATCGCCCAGACCGGCACCGTGCACGTGACCGAGGCCTTCGGCATCGAGCGCTATTCGCACGTGATGCACATCGTCAGCAACGTCGAAGGGCTGCTCAAGCCCGACATGACGGCGCTCGATGTGCTGCGCGCCAGCTTCCCGGCCGGCACCCTCAGCGGGGCGCCCAAGATCCGCGCCATGGAAATCATCGACGAGCTCGAACCCGTGCAGCGCGGCATCTATGGCGGCGCCGTGGGCTACCTGAGCTTTGCCGGCGACATGGACGTGGCCATCGCCATCCGCACCGGCGTCATCAAGGACCAGACCCTGTACGTGCAGGCCGGTGCCGGCGTGGTGGCCGACTCGGTGCCCGAGCTCGAATGGAAGGAAACCGAGGCCAAGGCCCGCGCCGTGTTGCGCGCGGCCGAACTGGTCGAACAGGGGCTCTGAGCCCCTCCCGGCCGGTCAGCGCGGCGTGAAGCGCCGCAGCCAGCGCTGGGCCGGGGCCTCGATCAGCCGGTAGCTGGGCACGGCCACCGCATAACTCAGGCCCAGGTAGGCCGCCAGCCACCAGCCGCTGTGCGCGGGCAGGTCCTGCGGGCGGTCCATGAACCACACGGCCGCCGCCAGTTGCAGCGGGAAGTGCCACAGGTAGGTCGAATAGGTCATGTGGCCCAGGGTCTCGATGAACGAGCGGGTGCGTGCCGACTGCGGCTGCACCCAGCGCACGAGCGCGAAGATGGCCACGGGCGTCATCAGGGCCACCACGTACATGGGGCGCACGAGGCCCGCCGTGCTCAGGGCCAGCGCGCCCACCGTGGCCGCCACGCCCAGCCCCGCCAGGGCCTGCTGTCTCGACACCGGCCAGTGCGACGCCCGCTGGTGCACCTGGCAGGTCAGGGCCCCCAGGTAGAAGAAGAACAGGCACAGCACCACCGGGTGCGACGTCAGCTTGAGCGCGTAGACCGCACCCGAGCCCGCGATCAGCCCCAGCACCATCCACCAGCGGGTCACCCCCAGCCGGCACAGCCCGAAGAAGATCAGGTAGACCAGGAGCTCCAGCGAGATGCTCCAGATCGGGCCGTTGAACGACCACGAGATCGTCGGCCCCCAGTCGCTGGCCATCAGCAACTGCAGGCCGAAATGCCACCAGTCCTGGTTCTGGTAGACGAAGCCCGCGCCCATCTGGCGCTCGTACACCCAGCTCAGGGCGGCCACCAGCAGCAGGGTCAGCAGGTGCAGCGGGTAGAGCCGCGAAAACCGCAGCCACAGGAAGCGCGCCAGGCTCACCTGAGCGGCCTGCACGGGCTCGGCGTACTTCCAGAAGAAGATGAAGCCCGACAGACACCAGAAGGCCTGCACGCTCAGAAAGCCGTGTTCATAGAACGGCGCGAACAGGCTGTAGCCCGGCTGGGCCGTGCGCTCGAAGCCCACCGGGTGGCCGGCCACAAAGTAGAAGTGGTTGTAGTGCCACAGCAGCACCGGCAGGATGCAGGCGAAGCGCACCCACTCCAGGCCGAGCAGGGTGGTGGGCGGTGCGGAATGTGAGGTCATGGACGGGCGGCGGGCGCCGGGGCAAGCACAGCCCGCATGGTGGCATGGTTCGTCAAGCCACGCGGCCGGCCCCCCTGGGCGAGGGGTCCTACAACTGGGGATGGACGCCGGATGGTCGGCGCACCCAGACTTCAGCTTTTGCGTTTTATCAATCGGGAACCCCCATGAAGTCTCTCACGTCCCGCCTGCTGGCGGGCCTCGCCCTGGCCGCAACCGCCGTGGCTGCGCACGCCACCTCTCTCAACCCGCTCAATGACGGCGGCTGGCAGCTGGTGGCCCACATGTCGAACACGGGCGGCATGTTCGACGGCGCCGGTGAACTGGCGGCCGGCTACAGCTTCGGCACCTTCGTGGCCAACCCCACGGGCGCCACAGCCGATTTCCAGCGCGCCTTCCCCGCCCCGGCCGACAAGATCCTGTTCATCACCGGAGACCGCAGCACCTGGGGCATCGCCGATTACGACGAGTTGCGCACCCTGATCGACGCCCGCGGCGGCGACTTCGGCTCCAACATCACCTTCGAAGCCCTGATCAACGGGGTGCAGGGCACCGTGACGGGCAATGTGCTGAGCCGCGGCGGGGTGTCGGAAGACCCGTGGATCACGCTGCGTGGCTCCCACTGGGACGGCATCAACAACGACCTGATCATCTGGGGCGAGAGCAACTACTTTGCCGCGCACAGCGACCTCAAAAACACCCGTGGCGGCATCGATGTCTACATCCTGTCTGCCAGCCCGGTGCCCGAGCCGGGCTCGGTGGCCCTGGCGGCGGCCGGGCTGGCCGTGGCCGGGCTGCTGGCCCGACGCCGCGCCGCCTGATCGACCTTCAGCGCATGGCCGACGGCCCCGACTTGGGGCCGTTGGGCTTTTCAGGGGGGCCGGGCCATCCGTGCATAATGGCCTCATGCAGCGTCCCTCGGTCTCCTGGTTCCACCGGTCACCCGTGCGCTGGCGCGGGTCGCCGGCACACTGATCGGCCCTGGCCGGCACGCCCCAGTGCCTGGCCCCACCTGCAGGGCATCCGAGGGGGACCCAGCGCCCGCGACACTTCATCAGCGGAAACCTGAATCAAAACAATAGGTTAGCGTTCATCATGCTGCTCATGATCGACAACTACGACAGCTTCACCTTCAACCTGGTGCAGTATTTCTGCGAACTGGGTGAAGAGGTCAAGGTCGTGCGCAACGACGAAATCTCCCTCGACGACATCGCCGCCCTCAAGCCCGACCGCCTGGTGCTGTCGCCCGGGCCCTGCTCGCCCGCCGAAGCCGGCATCTGTGTGCCGGCGCTGCAACGCTTCGCCGGGCAACTGCCCATCCTGGGCGTGTGCCTGGGCCACCAGAGCATCGGCGCGGCCCTGGGCGGCAAGGTGATCCGCGCCCGCGAGCAGATGCACGGCAAGACCAGTGTCATCACCACCGACGAGCAGGGCGTGTTCCAGGGCCTGCCGCGCCAGTTCACTGTGATCCGCTACCACTCGCTGGCCATCGAGCGCGCCAGCCTGCCGGCGTGCCTGGCCATTTCGGCCACCACCGACGACGGCGAGATCATGGGCGTGCGCCACACCGGCCCGCAGACGGACCCGAACTTCGCACCCCTGGAGGGCGTGCAGTTCCACCCCGAGTCCATCCTGACCGAACACGGTCACGCGATGCTCAAGAACTTCCTGACGATGTGACCGAGCCCGACCGACCATGAGCACCCTCACCGACGTCCAGGCCCTGCAGCGGGTCATCGAGCACCGCGAGATCTTCCACGACGAGATGCTGGGCCTCATGCGCCGCATCATGCAAGGCGAGATGTCGCCCGTGATGATGGCCGCCCTGGTCACCGGGCTGCGCGTCAAGAAGGAGACCGTGGGCGAGATCGCGGCGGCGGCGCAGGTGATGCGCGAGTTCGCCACCCCGGTGCAGGTCGACGACAAGGCCCACCTGGTCGACCTGTGCGGCACCGGCGGTGACGGTGCCCACACCTTCAACATCTCGACCACCGCCATGTTCGTGGCCGCGGCCGCCGGGGCGCGGGTGGCCAAGCACGGCGGGCGCAGCGTGTCGTCGAGCACCGGCAGTGCCGATGTGCTCGAAGCCCTGGGGGCCTACATCAACCTGTCGCCCGATCAGGTGGCGCAGTGCCTGACGGGCACCGGCATCGGCTTCATGTTCGCGCCCAACCACCACGGTGCCATGAAGCACGCGGCGCCGGTGCGCAAGGAACTGGGCGTGCGCACCCTGTTCAACATCCTGGGCCCGCTGACCAACCCCGCCGGGGCGCCCAACCAGCTCATGGGCGTGTTCCATGCCGACCTGGTGGGCATCCAGGCCCGCGTGCTGCAGCGCCTGGGCTCGCAGCACGTGCTGATCGTGCATGGGTGCGACGGGCTCGACGAGATCACCCTGGCCGGCGACACCCTGATCGCCGAGCTCAAGGACGGCGAGGTGCGCGAATACACCGTGCACCCGCAGCAGTTCGGTCTGGCGCAGCACGACGGCTCCGCGCTCAAGGTGGCCAACGCGCAGCTGTCGGTCGACACCGTGCGCCGCGTGCTCGACAACCAGCCGGGCCCGGCCCGGGACATCGTGCTGCTCAATGCCGGGGCGGCCTTGTATGCCGCCGACGTGGCCGACACCCTGGCCGACGGGGTGGACCGCGCCCGTGAGGCCCTGGCCCGCGGCAAGGCCGCCGAAACGCTGTACGCTTTCGTGCAGACCACCCAGGGCTTCAAGCCGGCGGCCTGACGCGCGCCGGTCACCCCATTCACCGACACGCAGGAGCACACAGCATGTCCGACATCCTTCAGCAGATCGTCGCGGTCAAGCACGAAGAGGTGGCCGCCGCCCTGGCGGTGCGCCCGCTGGCCGTGGTGCGCGCCGAAGCCGAAGACCGGCACCGGGCGCAGACGGACCTGCGCGATTTCATCGGGGTCATGATCCAGCGCGTGCGCGAAGGCGGTGCCGCCGTGATCGCCGAAGTCAAGAAGGCCAGCCCCAGCAAGGGCGTGCTGCGCGAGCACTTCGTGCCGGCCGACATCGCCGCCAGCTACGCCCGCCACGGTGCGGCCTGCCTGAGCGTGCTGACCGACCAGCGCTTCTTCCAGGGCCATGCCGACTACCTGCGCCAGGCCCGCGCGGCCTGCGACCTGCCGGTGCTGCGCAAGGACTTCATGGTCGACCCCTACCAGATCTACGAAGCCGCGGCCATGGGCGCCGACTGCGTGCTGCTCATCGCGGCCTGCCTGAGCGATCAGCAGATGGCCGAGCTCGAAGCCTGTGCCCATTCGGTGGGTCTGGCGGTGTTGGTGGAGGTGCACGACGGCGACGAACTCGAGCGGGCCCTGCGCCTGCAGACGCCGCTGGTGGGCATCAACAACCGCAACCTGCGCACCTTCGAGGTGTCGCTGGACACCACCTTGAACCTGCTGCCCCAGGTGCCGGTGGGCCGCCTGCTCGTGACCGAATCGGGCATCCTCACCCGCGACGACGTGCTGCGCATGCGCGAGGCCGGTGTGCACGGTTTCCTGGTCGGCGAGGCCTTCATGCGGGCCGACGACCCGGGCGTGGCGCTGGAGGCGCTGTTCGGCGCATGACGGCCACGGCGCGGGCGACGGTCCCCACCGAGCCCGCCGACCTGTTCGGCGGCGCCGACCCGGCCCACCGCCTGGACCGGCCGCTGGCGGCCTGCTTCGACGAGGTGCCCGGCGACTGGCGCGCACTCACCGATGCCTTTCGTGACAGCGAGACGGGCCGGGCCCTGATCGCTCGCCTCGATGCAGCCCGGGCCGCCGGTGCGGTCATCCACCCGGGGGACGTGTTCGCTGCACTGCGGCTGACGCCGCGTGCGCAGGTCCGTGTCGTCATCCTCGGGCAAGACCCCTACCACGGCCCCGGCCAGGCGCACGGGCTGGCCTTCTCGGTGCGTCCGGGGGTGAAGGTGCCGCCGAGCCTGCGCAACGTCTTCAAGGAGCTGCAGCGCGACCTGGGCCTGGCGCCGCCCCACTCGGGTGATTTGTCGGCCTGGGCCCGGCGCGGGGTGTGCTTGCTCAACACCACGCTGACGGTGGCCGCGGGTGAGGCCGCCAGCCACGCCGGCTGGGGCTGGGAGACCCTGACCGATGCCCTGATCGACGCCATGGCGCGCGATGCCGGCCCCAAGGTGTTCATGCTCTGGGGCGCCCATGCCCAGCGCAAGCGCGCGTTGATCGAAGCCGCCGGCCCGGCGCACCTGTTGCTTTGCAGCAACCACCCGTCCCCCCTGTCGGCCACCCGTGGCCCCGAGCCCTTCATCGGGTGCGGGCACTTCGGTCAGGCGCAACGGCACCTCCAGGCGCACGGGGTGCCCTGGCATTGGGGCCTTGTGTGACATCTTGCTGAATGCCAAGCGGCCGGCATCCTCCAGTCAGGGGGACACAGCACCTCGCCGATCAGGGACAATCACCGCATTAAACGCTGGCGCGTGAATTGCATGCCGTGAAACCATCCTCCCAGGTGGTGTGGCGGGAGTGTCGCCAGATGGTGCCCACATGTCTCCAACGCCCTCGTCTCTTGCTGCTCCCGGTTCGCTGGGCGTGGTCATCGTCAACTACAACACCCAGGCGCTGACCGAACAGTGCGTGGCGTCGTTGCTGACGCACGGCGTGGCGCGGGCCGCCGACATCGTCGTGGTCGACAACCACTCGCCCGACGGATCGGGCCAGCGGCTGCAGGCCAGCCTGCCGCCCGGGGTGCAGGTGTGGCAGTCGGGGCGCAACGGGGGCTTCGGTGCGGGCGTCAACCTCGGGGTGCAGGCCCTGAGCACCGACCTCGTGCTGGTGCTCAACCCGGACACCTACTTCCTGCGCAACGACCTCGACCAGATCGTCCAGCTGTTTGCCACCCGGCCACAGCTGGGCGTGGCGGGCCTCAAGCTGATCAACCCCGACGGCAGCCTGCAGTATTCGGCGCGCCGCTTCTATTCCTTGCCCGACATCCTGGCGCGGCGCACCTTGCTGGGTCGCTGGGGGCCGCTGCGGGCCCGCATCGATTCGCACCTGCTCACGCGGGCATGGGGGCCAGAGCCATTCGAGGCCGACTGGGTCATGGGCACGGGCTTCGTCGTGCGGCGCTCGGCGTTCCACCACGTGGGACGCATGGACGAGGGCTACTTTCTCTACTTCGAAGAGGTGGACCTGTGCGCCCGCATGTGGGTGCACGGCTGGCAGGTGCTGGCCGTGCCCTCGGTCGAGCTGGTGCATGATCACCAGCGTCACAGCGCCGCGGGCATCTGGTCGAAATCGGGCAAGATCCACCTGCGCAGCATGGCGCGGTTCTTCGCCAAGTTCGGTGTGCCCTGGCTGAGCCGCCCGTCGCGTCATGGGCTGGCGCGCTCGTACGCCCGCTGGCGGGTCCGCCCGGCCGACAGCCTGTTTGATTCCAGCCCCGAGGTCTGATGACGTTCGGGGCCCCGGTCGTTCGACCCTGATCACCATGAAAAAACTCTCGCTCATCCTGCTGATGTGTCTGGCCGTGGCCGCCTGCCGCCCGATCGGCTCGCTGGTGCCTGCCAGCGGCCGGGCGTTCCAGGGTCAGCTGATCGGGCCAGACCAGCTCGACCGCCTGCCGCGCGTGGCCACCCGGGTGCGCGCCGGCGACGTGCTGCGCATCGTGCGCGACGCGCAGGACCCGGCCAGCATGGACCTGCGCAACATGGTCGAAGACAGCCAGTCGCAGCTCTACACCGTGCGGCCCGATGGCACGTTCTCGTTCCGCTATGCCGGGCGCATCGAAGCCGCCGGCAAGACACCCGACGAGATCGCGCTCGAGCTGCGCGGCAAGCTCGAGGCCTACTACCGCGAGCCCGGCGTGACGGTCAACATCCAGGCCTCGCCGAGCAACCGGCTGGTGATCGGCGGGGCGGTGCGCCTGCCCACGCCCATCGACCTGACCTCGGTCACCACGCTCGAGCAGGCCCTGTTCGCTGCCGGTGGCCTGCTGCCCTCGGCCGATCCCAGCCGCGTGGTGCTGCTGCGCCAGGACGTGCACGACCGCTACCAGGTCTTCTACTTCGACCTGAGCCGCATGCTCGAGCCCCGCGAGGGCGGGCGCGCCACCTTCAGCTTCCAGCGCGGCGATGTGCTCTTCGTGCCCAAGTCCACGGCCGGCAACTGGGCAGACGGCACCGACGTCTACTTCAACCAGTTGCTGCCGTTCACGCGGGCCATCGGCATCAGCATCAACAAATCGGCCGACTGAACCCGGGCGCCCTCATCACCATGATCGACATCCGCTCGTTCCGCGACCTGCTGCGCCTGTTCTACATCTTCAAGCGCGAGTTCTTCGTTGCCTTTGCCATCACCGTGGTGATGGCGGTGGGCGGTGCCTTCCTGCTGACGCCCAAGTACGCGTCGGAGGCCCGGCTGCTGGTCAAGCCCGGACGCGAGAACCTGACGGTGCCGCTGGACGCTGGCGACCGCCAGACCGTGCTGGCCCCCACCACCCAGCGCGACCCCATCATCGACGAAGAAAAGATGCTCACGGGCCGCCCGGTGGTGATGCAGGTGGCGCGCCTGTACCTGACCGAGATGGCCAACCAGCCGCCGCCGCAAAGCCTGTGGAAGCGCGTCAAGCTGCAGGTCAAGCGCGCGCTCGACGTCGTGCTCGACGGCGTGCGAGGCCTCACCCAGTTGCTGGGGCTGACCGAGGCCCAGTCGCCCGAAGAGCGCCTGGCGGCCAAGCTGGAAGACAAGTTCGAGGTCAGCCACGGCCCCGGCTCCAACGTGATGGAGCTGCGCTTCGTGTGGGACGACCCGCTCGTGGCCCAGCGCGTCATGCAGACCTGGGTGAAGGTCTACCTGGACGAGCGCACCGCGGTGCTGGGCCGCAAGAGCCTGGTGCTGTTCTACGAGGACAAGGTCCGCGAGACCGATCAACGCATCGAATCGACCAAGGCCCTGTGGCGCACCCGCCTGGAAAAGATCGAGGGCGTCAGCGCGCAGGAGCGGCTAGAAGCGCTCACCGAGCGGCTCAATGAGTTGCGCACGCGCCGCGCCGAAATCGTGGCCGAGCGCGACGCGCTGCAGCAGGGGCTGTCGTACGCGTCGGCGCGCGGCCGCAAGCTGCCGGCCGAGGTCGTCACCGAGCGCGATCTGGGTTACGGGCCGGCCTGGGTGGCCTTGAGCAACCAGCTGGCCGAGCTCAAGCGCCAGCGCGTCGACGCCTTGCGCGTCTACAAGGACACGGCACCCACCATCGTGTCGCTCAACGAGGCCATCGCCGCGCTTGAAGTGCAGCTCAAGGCCGAGTCGCAGTCGATGCAGCGGGCCGAAAAGCGCACCCCCAACGAGCTGGGGCAGACCATCGAGCGCAACCAGCTTGAGAAGTCCGTGCGCCTGACCGAACTCAACACGCTGTACGCCAGCTTCGACAAGGAAATCACCCAGATCGAAGCGTCACGCCGCACGGTGCTGGCCTCCGAGCCCGAACTGGCCCGGCTGGAGCAGGCCCTGTCCGTGGCCGAAAAGAGCCGCGCGCTCTACCTCGACAGCCTGGAGAAGGCCCGCATCGACCAGGCGCTGGACGACCAGCGCATCAACAACATCGCCATCATCGAGGCCGCCACCTTCGTGCCCGGCCGTGTCGCGCCCAAGAGCCTGCTGCTGCTGCTGCTGGCCGTGCCGGCGGGCGCCATCGTCGGACTGCTGGTGGTGTACCTGCGTTCGCTGGTCGATCAGCGCATCCACGACGGCGGGCGCGTGGAGCAGCGTTTCGGCGTGCCACTGTGGAGCACCATCAAGGACACCACGGCCCCGGGCGGCGAAGACAACGCCTTCCACGCCAGTGTGTACCGCATCTACGGCATGCTGCCGCGCGATCGGGTGGCCCGCGACGGTCTCACCCTGGCCCTGACCTCGGCCCGGGCGGGCGAGGGGGTGAGCTTCATCGCCCACCGACTGCGCGCGCTGCTGCAGGCGCAGGGGGTGGCCGTGCGTGCCGCGGGGCAGGGCGACGACGGGCGGGCGCAGCCCGGCGAGGTCGTCATCCTGGAGGCCTCGGGCCTGTCGAGCAACCGCGACGCCTTCGTCCTGCTGTCCCGTGCCGACCTGATCGTGCTGGTGGTCGAGGCGCGTGCGTCCACGGTGCCCGTGGTCGACAACGCCCTGGGCATGCTGCGCACGGCCTTCAACAAGGTCGATGGCCTGATCCTCAACCGCCGGCGCTTCGAGGTGCCGCCGCACGTGCTGCGCTGGCTGGGCCAGTGACAGGCACGCCCTGACAAGGACCCCCGTGCGTCTGGCCCTGCTGTCGCCCCTGCCGCCCGAACAGACGGGCATTGCCGATTACGCGGCCCACCTGCGCCGCGCGCTCAACGACGCCGATGTCGACGTGCTGACCCCCTTGCTGGGCCAGCGCCCGCTCGACAGCCTGGCGGCCGCGCAGCGCTGGGTGGCCGAGCGCGACTGGTCGCGTGTGGACGTGGTTCATGCCGAACTGGGCGGTGGCCGCATCAGCGAGTTCTACGTGCTGGCGGCCCTGGCCCGCCTGCCACACCGCCCGGCGCTGTCGGCCACGGCCCACGACCCCGAACGCCTGGTGTGGCGCCCGGTGCACGCCGCGTGGCCGGCCATCGAGCGCCTGCCCGGCCTGCCGCGACTGGCCCGTCAGGCCCTGGCCGTGCTGAGCGATCCGCACACCGTCTGGGCCGAGCGGCGTCTGGCGCGCCGCCTTGACGGCCTCGTCACGCTGACACAGACGGGCGCAGCCCGGCTGTCGCGTCGCATGGGCGTGCCGCGCGAGCGCATCAGCGTCATCCCCCATGGCACTTTGCCCATCCCGCCCGAGCCCCTGCCGCTGCTGACGCCCTTGCGTCTGCTGTACTTCGGCTTCATCTACGCGGGCAAGGGCATCGAGGACCTCATCGACGCCCTGGGCCGCGTGCTGGCAGCCCATCCGGACTGGGCCGATCGCGTGCGGCTCACCATCGCGGGCGGCACGGCCCCGGACATCACCTTCGGTGCCCAGACCAGCTACCTCGACAGCCTGCGCCAGCGGGTGGAGCGCCGGGGGCTGGCCGCGTGCGTCGATTGGGAGCTCGATGTCGATGCGCGGGACATCCCGCGCGTCGTCCAGGCCCACCACGCCATGGTCCTGCCCTACCGCGAGTCGCGCAAGCTCAGCCTGCTGGGCCAGATGCGGGGCACCTCGGGGGCCCTGGCCTGGGCCATCGCCTGCGGGCGCGGGGCGATCACCTCGGACGCGCGCTCGTTCGCCGAAGAGATCCAGCACGGCAACGGCGACGCGTTCAAGCAAGGCGATGTCGCGGCGCTGGCGCAGCGCATCGAGCAGCTGCTGGCCGACCCCGACCGCGCCGGCGTCTGGGCGCGCCAGGCCGCCGAACTGGCGCGTGCGCGCACCTGGGCCGTCACGGGCGAGCGCTTCCGCAGCCACTTCCAGTCGGCCATCGAGCGCCACACCGGCCAGCCCTGGCGTGGCGAACGCCGGCCCCTCACCCGCCCCATGGTGCCGCAAGGTCGATCCACATGAACCCGCAACGACGCCGCCACCTCCAGGCCGGAGCCGCCCTGCTGGGCACCCCCGGGCTGGCGTCGGCTCGCTGGTGGTTCGGCGGGCCCGAGGCCATCGAGCTCAAGCCCATGCGGCCCGTGGTCTGGGCCGACTGGCTGGGCGTGAACACGCAGTTCCAGTGGTTTCCCCCCGAGGTGGCCCGGCGTCAGGCCGAGCGGCTCAAGGCCCTGGGCCTGCGCTGGGTGCGCCAGGGTCTGCACTGGATGCTGATGGAGCCCCAGGAGGGCAAGTTCGAACTCGAGGCCATCGACCAGGCCATGGCGCTGGTCAAGGCCGCGGGGCTGCGCAACATCACCTACGTCGTGGG
>Ga0255180_1000547_pt1 | contig 12495 bp, 12 predicted proteins | sample Atl_Colum_RepB_8_FD_189933 | JGI IMG/M metagenome (GOLD analysis project Ga0255180, IMG submission 189933) | Freshwater microbial communities from Altamaha River, Georgia, United States - Atl_Colum_RepB_8d | ecosystem: Environmental > Aquatic > Freshwater > River | place: USA: Georgia... | reverse complement strand
GCAATCGTTTTATTTTTTAAAAAAGCAAACTTGTCACAAACAGCAATCGCCGTTGGCATATCATGTGTCACTAAAATGGAAGTCACACCTTTGTTTTTCAGTCGTAAAATCAGTTCTTGAATTTTTTTCGTATTATAAGGATCTAAACCAGCAGTCGGCTCATCATACAAAATAACTTCTGGATCCAGCATCATCGCACGAGCTAGTCCGACACGTTTCTGCATCCCGCCTGATAATTCAGAGGGAAATAATTGTAAAGCATCCGCCAAGCCAAACTCTGTCAGCTGTTTTTTTATTTTATCTGCAATTTGGGATTCAGTTAACAATGTATGTTCACGTAGCGGGTAGGCCAAATTTTCATAGACAGATGACGAATCAAACAAGGCTCCGCCCTGGAAAGCATAAGCGACTTTTTTACGAATTGGAATGAGCTCGGTTTCGGACATAAAAGTAATGTCCTGACCATCAATTTCAATATTCCCACTGTCTGGTTTTTCAAGGCCAATTAAACTGCGTAATAAAACTGATTTTCCGCAGCCAGATCCGCCGACGAGGCCCAAACATTCTCCGCGTTTAACATAAAAGCTGACGTTTTCATGAACTGCTTTCGAGCCGAATGACTTTCTGAAGTTTTTAATTTCAATTAAAGCCATTTTTCAATCACCCAAAATAATTTTGATATAAAAAAATTACCGACCAAGATACTGAGCGAAGCAACAACAACAGCTTTTGTTGTCGCAATACCCACTTCTTTCGTGCCATTTTTAACGTTCAGTCCAAAATAGCATCCAGAAACAGAAATAAAAAAACCAAATACCAGAGCTTTAAATAACCCAGGGATATAATCTTTAAGATTCGATGTGGCTAATACTTTATTAAAATAAAATAAAGGATCGAGTGATAATTCATAGTACCCAATAGCAAGTCCGCCCATATTGGCTACGATATTTGTAATCGCAACCAAAAGTGGTAATGAAATCAAACAAGCTAAGATTCTGGGTATAACAATTTTTTGAATGGGTGAAGTTCCTAACGCACGAATGGCATCGATTTGCTGTGTGACAACCATTGACCCAATTTCACTGGCAATGCCGGCGCCCACGCGAGCTGCCAGCATCAAGCTGGTAAACACGGGACCCATTTCGCGCAAAATCGTGGAGGCAACCAGTCGAGGCACGTAAGGCTTTCCACCAAATTTTTCCAGACCCAAACCATACTGCAAAGACATCACCATCCCTGTCGAAACCGCAGTTAAAATGATTAATGGTAATGATTTAACGCCAATGAAATAAATTTGATCGACCAACAGATTCATTTGAACTGGCTTGCGACGGAGTTCATAAAAGCAATCCCGAATCAAAAAACCAGTACCGCCAAAGAATTCAAGTTGTTCTTTGATTTTACCTTTGATTTCTTCGAAAGAGTTATAGCTTTTTTCAGACATTATTTTTTAAATTGAATATTTTTGTTAAATAAGTCCCAGCTTTTAATATCCAAAGCTAGTTTCTCGGGTGACCCTGAAAGAGATGTCACGTAATAGCAGTTATTGTTTTTAAAAGACAAAGAATGAATTAAAATAGCAGATCCATCGATTTCACCTTCAATTTTTTGAAAAAGTGCTGATTTATTTTGAACTGTCATTTTTTTCTCTTCTTTGATTTGAGCATTATCAATAGATCCAGAAATAATTTGTAAGGCTTGCTTTAGATTTAAGTTCTGGTTTGAACAATCAGATAAAATTGAAATGACATTTCCTGTGCTTTTGTTTTTCCAGGAAGGGAAAATAGATTTTTCCAATTTATAGAACGGAGAATCAGGTGCTTGCAAGCTCACTTCATTAGAAAAAGTAGGGTTCGGTTCTTTGAAAATTTGTGACACACAACCTGTTAATAGGAATAGGCCAAGGCAAAATATTAATTTCATTTACATAATTTATCTGACAAATAGCCAGACAGTCTAGTCCAGTAAAGCACCGTCATGAATTTGTCATACATCGCCAAAAAGAGAGGACAATTTTGCCTATTAAAAAAAATACAGCATTTGGCGTACGGAAATGGCTAAAATTGATTGGCACCTGAAATGCTTTTCATTTTTATGATGAAATTTGCAAGCTTCAAACAAACGATTTTAATTTTAGGTTTATTGACTGTTTTTATACCAAAGTCTGTGCTGGCTGAATTGAAAACTCAGTTGAAATTACAAGGTGAAACTTTGAATTTCGAAATCTTGGGTCAAAAAAGCTGGGACTATGATATCAAGCGTGAAACAGTCGGCAAACAGACTAAAGTCGTGCTCAAAATTAAAGGCCTGCCTGAGGCGATTGAGAAAACGTTGAAATTACAAGCAAATCCCTATGTTGCGGATATCAAAGTCCAACCTGCAGATCTAGATAAAGTCACAACGATTGAATTCTTTTTGAAAAACGAAAATGTCGAAGCTTTTGATTACCTGACAGACCAACCTTCGAAGTTGATAGTGGATTTTTATGCCAATGAATCAGCACCTGTGACAGCCGCACCTGTCAAAAAGAATTCAAAACCAATAGCTAAAAAAGAATCTGCAGCTCAACCTGCCCGAAAACCTGCGGATGTCGATTATTTAAAAATCAGTGATCTAGATGGAATTGGCACTTTTGTAGATGGGAGTGTGGATTTAAAATCGGGTCTTTTTGATGGCGGAGATATCAAATTCGATCGTTTTCGGATCAAAGATTACGAAGTCAATTCAGCGGCTATTTTAAAAGGTCTTACAAATTACTATCTCAATTTTCCAATGATTGATCAAGAATACAGCTTTTGGAAAAAAATGAAAAGCAACCCTCCGGACTATTCAATCATTCCTGAAAACACGGAAGAAAATAAGCAAGCACGATTGTTATTAACATTATTTCAAAAAAAACGTCCTTTAGTTTTGAAAAAGACATTTGATTGGTTTGTTAAAAAATATCCGGAATCTAAATATTTAGATATGGCGTATTTGATGACGGCTGACGCTTTGTTAGAGACATGGAAAAATGACAAATCTAATAATGAACTTTTTGAACAAATTTCATTTTTGTATTCGCAAGCTTTGAATCAATTTCCAAAAAGTCCTTTAGCTGAAAGAACGTCTTTGGCATTAGGCTTTTTAAATATCGATCGTAAAAATTATTTGGAAGCTTCTCGTCGTCTGAATACACATATAGAAAATCCTCAATATAAAAATAATGTTTCAAGATATTATGCTCAGTTGGGTTTGGCGTATTCATTGTCAAAGCTCAGTCAGGAAGAAGAAGCGATTAAGCTTGTGAATGAAATCGAAGAAAAATCAAACGATCCTCTGGTCAAAGCCGAAGCTGCTTTCCGTCGTGCCGATATGTACATGAGTAACGAAAGCTATGAAAAAGCTTATGATAATTACGTTAAAGCCATTAAAAAATATGATAAATTAACAGCGCTTTTTCCAAATGCGTACTATAATAAAATGGAAGCTCTGTTCAGATTACAAAAGCCAGTAGAGGCTCATAAAGCAGCGATTGATTTCGTTCAAAACTTTCCATCTCATGATCACGCTCCGTACGCACTGACTCGCGTAGGTGAGTTGCTTGAAATTATGGGAGCGGATCTTTCGAAATCAACGGGGGCGTATCTGGAAACGCATTTCAGGTATGGCGACAGTCCGCGAACAATTATCGCTCGGTTGCATTTACAAAGCACGCGTATGAAAGGCATGAAGCCGCTTGAGCTAGAACAAACTATTCAAAAAATGGAAGAATTAGCTCAAAAAAGTGACTTAGAAAATGTCGACCAATTTAAAACGACAATGATCGCAGATGGATTTGCGCGCAGAAATGAATATGATAAAGCGATTCAATTATTAACTGCATTTTATCAAGCTGCCCCTAATCGAAAAAATTCAGATCAAGTCACTAAACGAATCGTTAAAAATATCAATGATCAAATTCATTACTATTCTCAGCAAGGCGAGCATAAAAAAGCACTCGGTACCTTTAAAAAATATTCAGATACTTGGTTAAAAAAACAAGATCGTATGGATACGGATTATTCCTTGGCCAAAGCTTATGAATTTGCGGGAGCCTACGGACAAGCTTATAAAATGTTAGAATCCGTTCAAAAAAGATTGTTAGCTTTAGGTGATGATAACGATTCAAAATTTATTAAAGCCAATTACTATTTGCCATTGAATTCACAAATCAATTTGGCGAAAGCTAATTGCTTGTTCAATGAATCAAAATACCAAGAAGCCAGTCAGGCTTTGGATCAAATTAAAAATCCATCAGAACTTACTGAACAAGATCAAATTCAACGGGTCTTTTTAGCTTCACAGATTTATGAGAAAAAAGAAAATATCAGCGCAGCGATTCGATATTTAAATGAAGTTTATCGAACTTGGAAAGACCGTCCACAATTAGTGGCGCCGAGTGCGATCAAACTGGCAGAGCTTGAAGCTAAAAATAAAAACTATCAGAGAGCCGTCGATGTTTTAAGCCAACTAGTGAAAACAGAAATCAGTCCAGTACAAAAGGAAAAAGCATTAAAGCAAATGGCTCAGATTGCTATCAAGGCCGATCAGAAAAATGTTGCCATTCAATCATTGAATCAACTTTTGAATGAATTTGATAAACAATCATCGCTATCTGAGGAGCGCTATCGTTTAGGTGAGCTCTATTTCAGCCAAGGTGAAATGAAAAAAGCGAAAGATGTTTGGGGCGACTTTAAGGGTGATGAATCTGGTTTCTGGGCCAAGTTGGCTAATGAAAAACTAAATAGTTCTCAGTGGAAAGATGATTATAAAAAATACCTAAAACGTATTCCTGCAACCGCAGCTAAGGCCGAAGGGGAATTGAAATAATGGAATCGAAAAAACAGTTATTAGAATCAATAGATTTCAATATGGGCGTTATTAAATTAATGCACAATAAAGCTGAGCTTAAGCTAACCGAAAAGGCCAAAGAAAAACTCTTACAATTTAGCTGGCCTGAAGAGACTCAGTTTTTAGAGTCTGTTCTAGAAAAAGCCGCCGCTCGATGCGCAAATAATACAATCGAACCTACGGATATTGAATTGCCTGGGGAAAAAGATGTGGAATTTCCAGTCGGACTGAAACTGGAAATCGTAGAAAGACAGTATATTTTGCAGACGCTGTATTTTGTTCAGCAAAACCGAACTAAAGCAGCCGAGATTCTGGGAATATCAATTCGTACTTTACGAAATAAATTGAACCAATATCGCATGGAGGGCTTTTTATGAGTAATTTGTTCGACAAAACAACGGACGCTTTGGCGACTTCTTTAAGAATGCGTCAAATCCGTCATAATGTGACATCTGCAAATATTTCAAATGCAGAGACGCCGGGGTTTCATGCTAAAAAAGTGGATTTCGAAGACACATTAGCTCGTGCCTTAGACTTGGACGGAAATGCTTCGATGGCGGCGACTCACGGAGAACATTTTGCGATTGGTTCAACAGGAACGCCGACTGCCGAAATTTATGAAAATCCAGATGTGGCTATTAATAACGATGGAAATACTGTGGATTTAGAAAAAGAAATGTCAGCTTTGGCGGAAAATTCCATTTTGTATAAATCAGCATTGCAATTAATCAATAAAAAAATGGCTGCTTTAAAGTACGCAATTAGCGAAGGACGCTAGTTAGGGGTTTTATATGTCAGATTTTTTATCCGGTTTCAGAATTAGTGGAAGTGGTATGTCGGCGCAGCGAATGCGCATGAATACAATTTCTTCAAATATTGCGAATATCAATACAACTAAAACGCCCGAAGGCGGTCCTTACCGTCGAAAAGATGTTGTGTTCGAAGCCATGCCAGATGCGAAAAATTTCGGTGAAATTGTGGGTGCTGGTGATCCCAAAAATGACTTTAGTCGAGTGCAAGTCACAGATGTTGTTTATGATAAAAAAGCACCCCTTATGAAATTCGAGCCCAATCACCCGGATGCCAACGAAGACGGATATGTCGCTTATCCAAATATTAATTTGATGGAAGAGATGACCAATATGATACAGGCGACTCGTTCCTACGAGGCTAACGTACAGGCTATACAGGCGACTAAAGATATGGCTTTAAGTGCACTAGAAATTGGTAGATAATATTATATATAACACTGCTAGAGGAGTCTGACCATGGATGGTTTCACAATCTCAAATGCGAATAGGTTTGTCGAGTCGGGTGGTTCAAAAATCACAACCGGCGATAATCTCATTTCAAAAGGTTCGAATGTCACCGAAGCTGGAAAAAGTTTTTCGGATACTTTGACAGAAGCTATTTCAAATGTGAACGAATTGCAAAAAGAGTCAGATAAAAAAATTCAAGAACTTGCAACTGGAAAAACGGATGACGTAGCTTCGGTTATGATCACTGCCGAAAAAGCAGATATTGCCTTAAGAACAATGGTGCAAGTCAGAAATAAAATCATTGATGCTTACCAAGAAATTATGAAAATGCAGGTGTGATGTGGGAAAACTTTTTGGTGGTTTACTTGTACAATTTCGTGAATTTTATAAGTCGATTGGTCCGACCAAACGATTAGCGTTAACATTTTCAGGCTTAGCTATTGTTATTGCTATTGGATTTGTTATTTTTATGTCTTCGGGTAAAGACTATGCGCCATTATTAACAAATGTGCCGCCGGATCAAATGCCTACCATTATCGCGAAATTGAATGCGAAAAATGTTCCTTATCAATTAAAGGATGAAGGTAAAACAATCGTTGTTCCTGGCGAATTACTGCATGCAACACAGATGCAATTAATGTCCGAATTGGGTTCGGCTAACATGGGAACAATCGGCTTAGAACTTTTTGATAAAACCGATTTTGGAATTAATTCCTACGCGCAAAAAGTCAACTATCAGCGTGCTTTACAAGGTGAATTAATTCGCGCTATCAACACGTTGTCTGCCGTTAAGCAATCTAAAGTCATGCTGGCTTTACCACAGAAAAAAGCGATCATGGAAGAAACGACTCCGCCCTCAGCGTCCGTCGTTGTCGCTTTACATCCTGGAAAATCTTTGACGCCAGATCAGGTGCGCGGAATTCGTTTCTTGGTTTCTAATGCCGTCGAGGGCATGGATCCAGAACGCGTTTCTATTATCGATGAACACGGTAAAATGCTTTCAAAAAAATCGGATGGGGCGTTGGGCGCATCCAGCGAAATCTTGGAACTGAAACAACAAGTCGAAAAAGAATTTGAAAGTCGCATCGATAGCATTTTATCAAAAGTCGTTGGTCACGGAAAAATCGTGACTCGCGTAGATGCTTCGATCAATCAAAAAGTTGTCAGTTCTGTTGAAGAAATCGTAGATGCCGATAAAATTGCTACTCGCAGTATCACAACAAACGAAGAATCATTAGATGGTTCTCGTATGAACCCAAATGGTATTCCGGGTTCACGTTCGAATATCCCAGGCGCCGAAGACAACAACGGACAAGTGGGATTTAAACAAGACGTTAAAAAAGAAACTAAAACAGTCAATTACGAAGTTCCAAAAACAGTTCGTAATGTCAAAGAAGCGGCTGGCGGTGTTGAAAAAATCAGTGTCGCAGTCCTCGTTGACGGTGTGACGACAACCACGGTGGGCGCTGACGGTAAAGAAGAAGTGAAATGGCAACCGCGTTCAGCTGAAGAAATCGCCAAGTATGAATCATTAGTGAAAAGTGCCATTGGCTTTGTCGCAGCCCGTGGCGACACAGTTAAAATCGAATCGATTCAATTTCAACCAGAAGACTTTTCTGATACTGAAAAATTGTTAACGAATTTAGAAAAGAAAAAATTGATTCAGTCTTTGTTTAAGTGGGGCTTGTTAGGCTTTGCATTGATGTTGTTCTTCTTTATGGTGATCAGACCATTCATGCAATGGATCACAGATTCATTCACTGATTCAGTCGAAGAAATGTTGCCTCGTACTATCGAAGAGTTAGAAGAATTACAGTCAGTCGATAATTCATTACCTGGTTTGGGTAATGTTCTGCCGATGTTGCAAGAATCAGTTGATCCTGAAAAAGCTGAAAGTGAATTGCTAAAAGATCGTATTATGAATTTAATCAATAAAGATGACGAAAAAGCATCGAGTGCAATTAATATGTGGGTCTCTCGAAAGGAATAGTCTATGAAGGCGGCGACGAAATTCGAAAATTTAGATTATGATACTTTGCGTGGAATCGACAAAGCTGCGATTTTAGTTAACTATTTGGGACAAGATGCGATTAAGGTTTTGTTTAATAAAATGGATGATGGCGATATTCGTAAATTGATCCATTTGATGACGAAATTTAAAATCGTCCCTGTGCATATTACAAAACGTGTTCTTGAGGAATTCTATGAGACTCTGAGTGAATCCGAAGATTTTATTTTTTCAGATAAAATTGCCAGCAAAGAAACGATTATCAATGCCTTAGGCGAAGAGCGTGCGCGTGGCATCATGGGTGGATTAAACATCAGTGGTTCTAGTGGCAGAACACTTGAATCGTTAGAAATGGTCGATGCCAAAGCGCTTTCGACATTTTTAATCAATGAACATCCACAAACTGTTGCAGTTATTTTGGCACATTTAGAATCCGAAAAAAAAGGCGAAGTTTTACGTCGTTTACCAGAAAGTTTGCAAGCCGAAGTTGTCATGAGAATGGCGAACTTAGATAACGTCGATCCTGAATTGATTTCAGATATTGATAAAGTATTAAAAAATCAATTATCGAATACACATTCAGTCGAGCAGTCTTCATTAGGCGGAGTTCAGCCAGTTGCCGAAATGCTGAACGTCATGGATAAAAATACTGAACAGTCTATTATGGCGCGTCTGGAAGAAAAAGATCCATTGTTAGCTGAAGAAATTAGAAAATTGATGTTTGTCTTTGAAGATATTATTAAAATTGATGATCGTGGAATCCAAATGCTTCTGAAGGAAGTCGCTAATGATAAATTATTATTGGCACTGAAAACAGCTAACGAAGATATTCGTGGGAAAATTTTCAAAAATATTTCTGCACGTGCGGCTGAAATGTTACGTGAAGATTTAAATAATATGGGACCTGCCAGATTGTCAGATGTTGAGGGAGCTCAACAAGAAATCGTCAACGTGGCTCGTCGTCTAGAAGCTGAAGGAAAAATTATCATAGCACGCGGTGGATCTGAAGATGCGATGGTCTAGTTTGATTAAAGGCAAAGAAGATACTTCGAATGTCTCTGTAATGGAGTACAAGCCAAAGCAATTTGATTTGGGTACGCCGGATCAAGCTTTGGACTATTTGCAGCGCAAAGAAAAAGGTGCTGATTTCGTCATGAGCGATGTTTTGCGCAAAACGACGGGCATCGAACAAATTGAAAAGCAATCCGAAGAGCAAAAAATTGAACAATTAGTATTAGAAAAAATTCAAGTTGTTCAAGAGCAGGCTTACCAAGAAGGCTATCAATTAGGTCAAGATGAAGGCTTCAAAGCGGCTTTTGAAAAGAAAAAATCCGAGCTTGAATTTGGTTTGCAACAGCTGAATGAAGTCCTTGTTAAAGTAGAAACAATCAAAACAGATATGGTTGAACAAAATGAAAGCCATATTGTCAGTTTGATTTACAAAGTTGCAGAAAAAATTGCGTTTGATCACATTCAACAAAATCCAGAAATTGTTTTATCAGTTATTAAAAAAGCTATCGAAACAGCGCAAGCCGAACAAGATGTTGTGGTTCAAATTGCCAAAGAGCAAGTTGAATTTATCGAAACGATGAAGCAGTCTACGGGACGCGACTTTGAATTTTTGAAAAATGTAAAAGTCGAACCTTCTGATAAAGTCCAAGCTGGCGGTTGTATCGTAGAAACAAACTATGGTGTTATTGATGCTCGCATTGACGAGCGTACTTCGAAACTATGGGAAGAAATCAGTCAGATGCTTCCAAAAGTTAAGTCATCAATGGCGGGATAATGGATTTACAATTAGAAAAATACTTCGACCTGTTAAAAAATATCCACTTAACCAAAGATAGTGGCAAGGTCACCGAGGTCACAGGGTTATTAATCAAAGGATTTTTACCAGGGGCCAGTGTGGGAAGTATTTGTGCTATTGAGTCTCCGACCAGCGATAAGCCGCTGTTGGCTGAAGTCGTTGGATTTAAAGATCGTCAAGTTTTGATGATGGCTTTGAATGATATGCGCGGGGTTACTTTAGGATCTAAAATTGTTTTATCTAAATCGGTTGCGACCGTCAAAGTCAGCGATGATATGTTAGGGCGTGTTGTTGATGGGTTGGGTTTGCCAATCGATTTGCAAGGCCCTGTCGAAGGTCAAAAAGAAGTTCCACTTTATTCGGAAGTTGTAAATCCATTAATGCGCGAACCCATTCGCAAATCGTTGGATGTGGGCGTACGTGCGATTAATGCAGCTATTACAGTAGGACGTGGCCAGCGTGTGGCTATTATGGCGGGTTCAGGTGTTGGTAAATCTGTGCTGATGAGTATGATGGCGAAACAAACCGAAGCAGATATTAATGTGATTGCATTAATCGGCGAGCGGGGTCGTGAAGTCCGAGAGTTTATCGAAAATGATTTAGGCCCTGAAGGTATGAAAAAAACAGTCGTTGTGTGTGTAACCAGCGATCAAAGTCCTTTATTGCGTATGCGTGGTGCCTATGTAGCCACTGCTATTGCTGAGTATTTTTCTAAAAATAATAAAAATGTTTTATTAATTATGGATTCGGTGACGCGATTTGCAATGGCGATGCGTGAAATCGGATTATCTATCGGCGAACCACCAACGTCTCGTGGTTATACTCCGAGTGTTTTTTCAACATTACCAAAATTATTAGAGCGTGCGGGAAATTTTGAAAATTCAGGTTCCATTACTGGATTTTATACGACTCTAGTTGAAGGCGACGACATGAATGATCCGATTGGGGATTCCGTGCGTTCGATTGTCGATGGTCATATTGTTTTATCTAGAAATTTGGCTCACCGTGGACATTTTCCTGCTATTGATGTTTTACAAAGCGCCAGTCGTGTGATGAAAGCTGTCACATCAAAAGATCATCAAAAAATGTCACAAAAATTGCGTGAATTGATTGCGACCTACAAAGAAGCCGAGGACCTAATTAATATCGGTGCTTATAAGGCTGGTGCTAATCCACGTATTGATAAAGCCGTTAAGGCGAATGATGCTATCAACGAGTTTTTAAAGCAGAGTACGGATGATCTGTCGAATATGAATACTTGCTTGCGGCAACTACAAATTATTACAGGTAATTAAATCTGTTTTTGATTTCATAATTTAGGATGAAGTATGAAATTTAAATTTTCATTGGAAAAAGTTTTAAAGCATCGTCATATCCAAGTCGATTTGGCACGCAAAGATTTTTTAGAAGCTGAAGAAAGATTATCAGCTGCCGAGAAAGTGCGTGACGAGATGATCGCAGTTAAAGAAGCCAATCTGCAACAACGCAGTCAAATTATCCAAGTCCAGAATTCATGGCAAAATCAAGTTGAACAAATCAATTTGTTCGTCAAAGGACAAGACCTTCGCATTGCTCGTCAAAACGAAAGTCTGAATCAACTCAGAAAAGAAGTCGAGTCTTATCGTGAAATTTTGCTGAAAGCCTTAACAGAGGCTAAAATGATAGAGAAGCTGAAAGAGAAACAAAAAGAGCAATTTTATAAAACGGCAGCCGAAATTGAAAATAAAGAACTAGATGAAATTGCGACTTTAAGACATGCAAGGATTGAAAAAGAATGAGTTCTTCCTACGAACAGTTTTTTAAAAATGCGAAAAAGAATTCAACATCTCAGACATCTGAGATGAACAAGTCATATTCAAACAAAACTTCTTTTAAGCGTAAGGAAAAAAAGGCGAAAAGACCTTTTCCTGCTAAACAGTTTTCAATCTTTTTTGCATGTGCGATAACTTTGTTTTTAGCAGTTGAAAATTTTGATTCTTTAGAGGGAACATTAAAAAAAGTTGAAATTGGTTTTATGACAACAGCAGAGGCTCAACCTGCAGCGAGTTCTGATGAAACCAAAGCGGTAGTAAAGCTTGCAGCTGAAAATCCAGTTGCTGAAACTGCTAAATCATCTGCCGATGATTCGGATTATTTATTTAAATTAGCCGAAAGAAAAAAAGAATTAGATGCGCGCGAAGAAGAGTTGAATAAGAAAGCGTCTGAAATTTCAAAACAAAAAGAAGAAATTGAAGGCAAGCTTGTTCAATTAGAAGAATACAGAAAGCAAATTTCTGAGATTTTAAAAGATCGTATTACAGCTGACAGTAGCAAAGTAGACACATTGGTTCAAGTTTACTCGAATATGAAGCCGATTCAGGCCGCCAAAGTTTTTGAAACAATGGATGAAGATTTAGTCATAGAAATTTTAAGTCGTATGAAAAAGAAAAGTGCAGCAGATATTTTAAATTTAATTAAAACAGAAAAGGCGCAAGTCTTTGCTGAAAAGTATGCAGGCTATCGTATGCCGGCAGAAAATAAAAAAGAAACAACAACAGACAACAACAAAG
>Ga0255180_1000546_pt1 | contig 12508 bp, 10 predicted proteins | sample Atl_Colum_RepB_8_FD_189933 | JGI IMG/M metagenome (GOLD analysis project Ga0255180, IMG submission 189933) | Freshwater microbial communities from Altamaha River, Georgia, United States - Atl_Colum_RepB_8d | ecosystem: Environmental > Aquatic > Freshwater > River | place: USA: Georgia... | reverse complement strand
CTGGCTGTAACGCTCTATATCTTGATCGTTGTATTTGTTGGGATGCAGCTCTATGCAGACCGAAAACTGAAAAAAGCGGCACTTGAGGATGCGAAATCGCTGCCAACTGTAGCGTCGTAGCTCAATACTTATTTTCCTCGTCCGATCGGAGTCACTATGCAACTTGGCATTCCCCAGGAGTCGTTATTAGGTGAGACGCGGGTCGCGGCAACGCCTGAGACGGTCAAGAAGTTGGTGGCCTTGGGCCACACGGTGTTGGTGGCCAAGGGTGCGGGGGTGGGTGCTAATTACCCGGACGGTGCCTATGAGGCGGCAGGGGCAACGCTTTCTTCCCAAGCCCAGGCGCTTGGGGCGCAGGTGGTCTTAAAGGTGCGCAACCTCACGGCTGATGAGGTGGGGTCGGTGAAGGCGGGAGCCCTCCTTGTGGGGATGCTTAACCCCTTTGACCGCGCGGGCCTTGAGCGGCTAGCCAAGGCGCAGGTGACGGCCTTTGCGATGGAGGCCGCTCCGCGCACGACGCGGGCCCAGAGCATGGATGTGTTGTCCTCTCAGGCCAACCTTGCGGGCTATAAGGCGGTGATGTTGGCAGCCAACGCCTATCCGAAGATCTTCCCGATGCTGATGACGGCCGCAGGAACGATTAAGGCCGCCCGGGTGGTGATCCTAGGAGCAGGGGTAGCGGGGCTGCAAGCGATTGCGACCGCTAAGCGCTTGGGGGCCGTGGTGGAGGCCTCGGACGTGCGGCCCGCGGTCAAAGAGCAGATCGAGTCCTTGGGGGCCAAGTTTATTGATGTGCCCTTTGAGACAGAAGAGGAGCGCGAGATTGCCCAAGGGGTGGGGGGCTATGCGCGGCCCATGCCCGAGGGGTGGATGCGACGCCAGGCGGCAGAGGTGGCTAAGCGGGTGGCGGGTGCTGACATTGTGATCTCTACGGCCCTAATCCCGGGGCGCAAGGCGCCCACGCTCATTACCGAGGAGATGGTCAAGTCGATGAGGCCTGGCTCGGTGATCGTGGATATGGCCATCGAGCAAGGGGGCAACTGCCCGCTTACCGAGCTTGGGGCAACGACCACCAAGCACGGCGTGATCCTGGTGGGCGAGCCCAACTTGGCGGCACTACTGCCCACGGACGCAAGCGCTTTGTACGCCAGAAACCTGCTCGACTTTTTAAAGCTCATCCTCACCCAAGACGGTGGGGTCGCAATCCCCGCAGACGACGACATCGTGGCTGCCACCTTGGTGACCCGCGACGGGGCGGTACTGCGGGCGTAGTGCAGACCACAGCAAACCACAGCAGACCAATAACGCCTCACAACGCTCAACACCAACTCAGATCAACAGACGCACCACAGCCGCACCACCAACACCACACAATCACCGCCAACATTACACCCCCCTCTAGCTAGGAACCCAAACGCCATGGAAGCCATCAGTCCGACCCTCGTTAATCTGATCATCTTTGTGTTGGCCATCTACGTGGGCTATCACGTGGTCTGGAACGTCACACCGGCGCTGCACACGCCGCTCATGGCTGTGACCAACGCCATCTCTGCGATCGTGATCGTGGGGGCGATGTTGGCAGCCGCCCTAACGGAGACCGCCCTTGGGATGACGATGGGTGTCTTGGCCGTGGCCCTTGCCGCGGTCAACGTCTTTGGTGGGTTCTTGGTCACGCGGCGCATGCTTGAGATGTTTAAAAAGAAGGACAAAAAGATTGCTGTCACCAAGGAGGCCGTATAGCCATGCTAAGCCTCTCGATCAACACCGTCACGCTGCTTTATCTGATCGCATCGGTCTGCTTTATCCAAGCCTTAAAAGGTCTCTCACACCCCACGACCTCGATCCGAGGCAACCTCTTTGGCATGACGGGCATGGCCATTGCGATGGCCACCACCGTGGGGCTGATCTCCACGATGGCGCAGGGCATATCGCAAAGTGCTGCCACCACCTCAGCCCCTTTTGCCCTCTACTCGGGCCTGGGCCTCGTTGCCGGCGGCATCCTCGTGGGCGGGTTAATTGGCGCCATCATGGCCAAAAAGGTCGAGATGACCAAGATGCCCGAGCTCGTTGCCTTCATGCACTCCATGATCGGCCTGTCTGCGGTCTTTATCGCCATCGCAGCCGTGGCCGAGCCCTACGCCTTAAACATCACCCCCAAGGGTGCAGCCATCCCCGTGGGCAACCGATTAGAGCTCTTTTTGGGCGCAGCTATAGGGGCGATCACCTTTAGCGGCTCAGTCATCGCCTTTGGCAAGCTCTCGGGGAAGTACAAGTTTCGGCTCTTTCAGGGCGCACCGGTCACCTTTAGCGGCCAACACATGGTCAACCTCGCCCTAGGCATTGCCACCGTGGGGCTGGGCGTGGCCTTTATCCTTACCGAGAGTTGGGAAGCGTTTTTCTTGATGCTGGCCTTGGCCTTCGTGCTAGGTGTGCTCATCATCATCCCGATTGGCGGGGCCGACATGCCGGTCGTGGTCTCGATGCTTAACTCCTACTCGGGGTGGGCTGCAGCCGGTATCGGCTTTAGTCTTAACAACTCCATGCTCATCATTGCGGGCTCGCTCGTGGGCTCAAGCGGCGCGATCCTCTCCTACATCATGTGTAAGGCCATGAACCGGTCCTTTTTTAACGTGATCTTGGGCGGCTTTGGGGGCGAGGCAACAACGGCTGGGGCCGGGGGCGAGCAAAAGCCCGTCAAGTCTGGCTCGCCCGATGACGCCGCCTTCATGCTCACCAACGCCGAGACCGTGGTCATCGTTCCGGGCTACGGCTTGGCCGTTGCCCGCGCTCAGCACGCCTTAAAAGAGCTCACCGAGAAGCTCACCCACAAGGGCATCAGCGTCAAGTACGCCATCCACCCCGTGGCGGGCCGTATGCCCGGCCACATGAATGTGCTCTTAGCCGAGGCCGAGGTCCCCTATGACCAGGTCTTTGAGATGGAGGACATCAACTCCGAGTTTGGTCAGACCGATGTGGTCTTGGTCTTAGGGGCCAACGACGTCGTAAACCCCGCAGCCCGCACCCCCGGCTCGCCCATCTTTGGGATGCCCATCCTCGAGGCGTATAAAGCCAAGACCGTCATCGTCAACAAACGCTCCATGGCCGCAGGCTACGCGGGCCTTGATAACGACCTCTTTTACATGGACCGCACCATGATGGTCTTTGGCGACGCTAAAAAGGTCGTCGAAGATATGGTTAAAGCCGTGGAGTGATGGGTTTAGAGCAGCCACCCATCCGATCTCACGCAGGCAAGTGGCGACACGCTCAATAAACCCGAGGCTTGGCATTGATCTCGGCGGCACCAAGATTGAGGCAGCACTGCTTGACCGAGACAATAATGTCTGTTGGCGCAAACGTATCCCAACACCGCGCAATGATTACGATCAGACGATTGCAGCAATCATTAGTCTGATCCGTGACGTACGGCATGAAGTACCTGAATCATTGGGATGCACGGTCGGCATGGGAATTCCGGGCTCCGTCTCTCCGCTTAGCGGACGAATTCGTAATGCAAACTCCACCTGGTTAAATGGGCAGCCACTTGGCAAGGACCTCGAAGCGATTCTAGGCCAACCCGTGAGCCTCGCAAATGACGCAAACTGCCTTGCGCTTTCTGAATCTGTGGATGGCGCTGGCCAGAACGCCTCAACAATGTTTGCAGTTATTCTAGGGACAGGTGTCGGCGGCGGACTCTGTGTCAATGGAAAGATCATCACGGGAGCTAATGGGATTGCGGGCGAGTGGGGTCACACTCTGCTTGGAGGGAAAGCCTCTGGGGTTCTAGCCCAAGAACCCTGTTGGTGTGGCAAGTACGGCTGTATCGAGACCCACCTGAGCGGCCCAGCACTTGTTCGTGCCTATCACCAGACTCCCCAGTCGGACCCGACCGTGGTCTGCGCATCACAACTGATCGAGCGTTATCGCGCATCGGAGCCTGCTGCACATGCCGCGGTTACTCAGTTCTTCAATCATCTCGCCTGCGCGCTGGCCATGGTGATCAATATCATCGATCCGGAGGTCATCGTGATTGGTGGAGGTCTCAGTCAGGTCGATGAAATCTATACCGAAGTACCGAATCGGTGGGGTGAATGGATCTTTTCCGATACCCCCACCAAGACAAGGCTATGTCCTGCTGCCCACGGAGACGCCTCCGGGGTAAGAGGCGCGGCCTGGCTTACGGATCTCTAACCCTGCTCGACGTATGTTGCAACCCCAACTCAGCATCGGTAACTGGGAAACGCATGGTAACGACGCAACCACTGTTCGCTTCGCCGTATTCGTGGCCGAACAGGGAGTCTGCGCCGAGCATGAGCTTGACGCGCTTGATCCGCAATCGCTCCATGCAGTCATTCGCATTCATCATGAACCCGTAGCAACCGGCCGCCTCTGTCCCGATGGAAGAATCGGCCGCATGGCGGTTCTGGCCCAGTTCAGAAACCAGGGGCTGGGCCGATCGATCATCACGGCACTCATTAATTCGGCAAGAGTTAAAGGCTACGAGACCGTTATCCTTCACGCGCAGTGCCATGCGCTTGGCTTTTATGAGAAACAGGGGTTCGTTGCAACAGGCGCTGTCTTCGACGAGGAAGGAATCGCCCATCGGCACATGCACAAGATGCTCTAGTCTTTATCCGGCATTGCAATCTTTAAGAGATCTTCCGGCAGGCTTTTGTCGGGCTTCACGCCTAAATCGCGCATCATCTCAACCTGTCGAATGACGTTTCCAGGCCCCTCAGAGAGCTGACGCATCGCAGCCTCATGGCTCTTACTCGCAGCGTCTAAGTTTTTTCGAACAGACAGCATCGACTCTACAAACCCACGAAATTTGTCATAGAGCAATGCACCGCGATTGGCGATTTCAACGGCATTTCTTCCAACACGCTCCTGCCGCCATAAATATTCAACCGTACGTAAGACGAAGAGCAGCGTATTCGGACTCACCAATAACACATGGCGGTTCCAGCCCTCTAGCCATAAACGCTCGTCATTACCGGTTGCTAACAAGAAGGCGGGCTCCACCGGAATAAACATCATTACAAAATCAGGGGAACGATCGCCGTGGATACCCTGATAGTTCTTCTTCGATAAGCCCTCCATATGCGCCCGGATCGATGCAAGATGCTCCTTCAACTTCGTCTGTTTTCTAGCCTCATCATCGCAATTGAAATATTCTTCGTAGGCTTTTAGAGAGACTTTAGAATCCACAATAAGAAAGCGGTCCTCAGGGAGTTGAATCACCACATCTGGTTTGCGAGCGCGCGACTGATCTTCGGCCGATGCATGCGTCTGCTGCACAAAGAATTCACGATCTTTAGTAAGGCCCGACACCTCAAGCACACGCTCAAGAATGACCTCCCCCCAGTCACCCATCATCTTGTTGTCGCCTTTTAAAGCCGAGGCGAGATTCTGAGCATCGTGGGAGATCTTCTGCTGGGCCTCGAGCAGCAGCTTGATACGCTCGGCGAGGGCAGAGCTATCCTTCTGGCTCGTCTCTTTTAGTCCGCTCACCTCTTTCGTGAACTGCTCAAACTGAATTTTGAGGGGTGTCAGCAGGCCGCTTAAATTGATCTGATTTGTTTGAGCAAGTTGTTGGGCCTGATCCTTGAGTAACTCCTGGGCGAATAGCTTGGCGCGCATCTCAATCTCTGTGCCGGCGGCTTCGCGCTCCTCAATTCGGGCCCTTGCAGCGGCAAGCTCCTCAGCGATTGCCCGCTGCGCGCCCAACATTCGCCAATTCACAAAAGCCGCTCCCAGCACTACTCCCACTACAAAAGTAATAATCCAGCCGATCGGCCCGCCAAGAAAATCCATATTAATTCCCAACCATCTAAGTTATCGATTATGAGACTACGGCTCTTGGCTAAGTAAAAAACAAGGTCGCAAGCCCAAGGAACAAGAAAAACCCCATTGAGTCGGTGCTAAAGGTGAGCAACACAGAGGATCCGATTGCAGGGTCTCGGCCCATCCGCTGCAAGGTGAGCGGCACGAGAATTCCAATGAGTGCGCCAAGAAGTAGATTTAAGAGCATCGCCAGCATCATCGTCAGACCAAGCGTTAATCCTTGATCAGACTCTCTATAAAGCCACCAGGCAAACAAACCAGCGATCGACCCCCAGACGACTCCGTTAAGGCCTGCAATACCGAACTCTTTGGCGAACAGGCGGGGAGCATTTTTTGCATTAACTTGTCCGAGCGCAATTGAACGGATGAACAGCGTCATCGTCTAGTTGCTTGAATTACCAGCAATTCCGGCCACAATTGGCATCAAGGCGGCGAGTGCAACCACCTTTTCGATCGTTCCCTCAAACGCGCCAATCACTCGAGACGCAAAGAATGCGGTGCAGAGATTTAACGCCAACCAGAGCCAACGGTTTTTAGCGGACTCCCAAACCGAGGCGAACAAATCCTCTTCCTCTCGTAAGCCGGCCTGAGCAAAGACATCCTGCTCACCCTCTTCCCGAATCACATCAACGACTTCATCAACAGTCAGACGGCCAAGAAGGCCCCCGCGCTGGTCCAAGACCGGGGCAGACACCAAGTCATAGCGCTCGAAGGCCTGGGCCGCCTCGCTGACATCATCGTGGGGATGGAGGTTCATCACCTCCTCGACCATCACATCCCGCACCAAGGTATCGGGCTCGTGCACGAGGAGCTTGGATATCGGTAGTGCTCCAATTAACTTTTGGCTGTGATTCAAGACGAAGACCTGATCGGTATGGTCTGGAAGTGCATCAAACCGACGCAGATAGCGCAGGACCACTTCCAGAGTCACATCATCCCGAATCGTTACCATCTCAAAGTCCATTCGAGCACCGACGCTGCCCTCCGGATAAGACATCGCAGTGCGCAACTGCTCCCGCTCGGGAATCGATAAGCCCTCACTAATCTCCTCAACAACCTCCTCTGGAAGATCCTGAGCGAGCGCCGCGAGGTCATCCGTGTCCAGGGTTTCAGCAGCGGCTACCAATTCATCGCGATCCATCGACGCAATCAGCGTTTCGCGAACTGCGTCTGAGACCTCCACCAGAATTTCGCCATCACGCTCGGCTCGAACGAGCTCCCAGATGACTAAGCGTTCCTCTCGGGGAAGGGCTTCGAGAATGTAGGCAATGTCGGCGGGGTGTAAATGATCGAGCCGTGCCTGTAAGGCCGCCGACTGCTGCTTCACCACAAGCTGCTCCACCAGGCTCTGGCGATCTGAATCCACCCCATGATGCTCACGGTGCAGAAGATTCAACTCAAGCTTCTGGCGCGCAAGGATCTCTTGCACTTCCACAAGTGCAAGCTGAGCGGCCTCTGGGTCGCGTATAGAGCGCGAGTGCTTAGTTTCCGTCACGGGCTAGGACGAGGGGTTAGCGGTGACGACAACTCTAAACGACATTGGGCAAGCACAGAAGCAGTTTCGGGCCGAACACCACGCCAGACCATGAAGGCCTCTGCGGCCTGCTCGATTAGCATTCCGAGACCATCCGCAACGAGAGGCGCGCCGCCAACAATTGCCTGTTCCATCAGCGGTGTTGGCTGCGCTCCGTACATCATGTCAATCACAAGCCGAGCCCGGGAAAATCGGGTTGGGTGTATCGCAATGCCGATACCGGTAAGGCTCGCCGATGTTGCATTGATCAAAATATCATCGATCGTTCGTGGGTCATCAGCGTCTGCTGTTTCGAGCGAATTCAGCATCTCAAACGGAATCACAGAGAGCCATTGGACTGATGTCCCATCAAACTGCGCCCATCGCTGTGCGACTGACTGCGCTTTTTCCAAGCTTCTATTCGCGACTCGAATATGTTCAGCGCCGGCCTCTCGAAGAGCTCCGATAACCCCCTGGGCAGCTCCGCCAGCCCCGATTAGCAGTATGCGTTGTCCTGAAATCGACCCTTCGCCGCCCAGAAGGCGCTCGATGTCTCGAACAAGACCGTAACCATCCGTATTGTCCGCCACGACAAGACCGCCTTCATCAAAGCGCAGTGTGTTGATTGCAGCTGCTCTCATCGCGCGATTAGAGATTTCCCAATCCCTTGACTGGGCCATTACAAATGCATGCTCTTTGAGGGGTACGGTGAGATTGACACCCCCATAACCCTCGGCCGCAAGGCGCTCAATCTCAGCCGGCAGATTCTCAGCGCTCACTTGTATCGCCGAGTAGTGCATCTGCTGTCCGGTCTGGGCAGCAAATTGCGCATGTATCCATGGAGATTTCGAGTGGGCGATAGGGTCGCCTAGAACTGCGTACTGCTGACCGAGATGGTCTGACTCCAAGAGGTCCTCCTCCTGCACAGGCGTTGTCGAGATCACCGAAACGAATCTTGCCTGAAGCCGTAAATCCAGTGCATCGCTAGCCAGAAGCTCCACCTCAACTTCCACGCCTGGCGTGAGCTCCGGGGCATCGGCACAACGCAGGATGCACGGCGCGCTGCGCAGCCTGAAGGCACCCTCGCGCAAGGCCACAGCCTTTTCGCGAATTCGAACCCCCCGATCAATGGCCGACCAGGACTCAGCGTGTCCGATTCCATACTGGACCCCAATCCAGCGCAGAGACCAATACCGCTCAAGGGTATCTTGGAAATCCCCGTACTGGTTGTAGAGGGTATCGAACTGCGTCACGGCTGAGAAGAGTTCCGCGTCATTGCCCTTGAACGCCGCAAGGCGCTGCCCGAGCACGGAGAGAATCTGCCACTGATTAACAAGATCGCTGTAACGGCGCAGGGGTGACGTCGACCAGGCGTAGTTATTAACCCCGAGCCCTTGATGGGGCCCCGGCTGAGTCTGCATTCGCACGCGGCCCATTGTCTGAACCCGATAAATGCCTGGCAGTCTCGCTAATGCCAAGGTATCGCCCCAGGCCGTATTCGCAAGAATCATAAATTCTGAAACTAAGATATCGACCGGGGAGCCCCGTTGTCGGGTCGTGATGCGGGGGCTTCCATCACCGTCTCGTTTGGCGGATGGGTTTTCAGAATTCCAATCAATATAGAAATTAAAGTCGAGGCGTCCAGAGGCCTCCGGCTTGCCTCGAGCCAACTCTCGCTGCGCCCGTAGTTGTTTGGCCAAAAAGAGAAGGGGCTTAATTCCACTCCAAGGTAGCCGATCAGGCGAAATCGCCTCGAAGGGCTGATCTAACTCCGATTCCCATGGCCCAAGCCGAATATTTTTTTCAATATGAATTCTCTCAAGCCGAGATTGACTTGCAATCCGTTCTCCCTGGGCATTGAAATCAATATATAAAGACAAGGTTGGCCGAGCATAGCCCTCATCAAGCGAGAATGCTTTGATCAGTGGTTGTGGCAGCATCGTGATCTTATCGCCTGGAAAATAGACGGTTGAGGCGCGGTCTCTCGCCATCAGTCCAACGGGACTTCCCGGCTCAATCGCAGTGCCAGGTGCCGCAATATGCACACCGACGCGCCAGCCGGATTCGGGCAGCGGTTCTAACGAGAATGCATCATCAATTTCATCGGTTGTTGCATCATCAATCGAATACGCAACACCCGGCGCTAGACTCAGTTGCTGCTTTTCTGCGCTAAGGATCACTGCCCTAACTGCATCTTCTGTTGCAGAAAACCCGGTTCCTTGTGGAAAACATTGCTGCAAAAAACGTGCGTAATGCAGGCTGTAGGCCGACGGCAGGGCTCCCCGATCCAGCAACAAGCGCGCAGGCGTCGTCTGTAAGTAAGAAGACGCGGACTCCAGCGCCTTAAACGCGATCGACTGCTTGTCTGGCCGAGTAAGGAGTTGGAGTGCCTGCCCACGAATCTCCTCTGGTATTTCTCCTGCCACCATCGTCTCATGCAACGCCTGTTGTGCCTGCGCGGCTAGGCGTTTGCGCTCTGCGCCAGCGAGCGCCGCCTGCAATGCGTCCTCTGGTGCACGGCGAAAACGTCCACGGCCCTTACGATAGAAATACATGGGTGCCTGATGAAGCGCGAGAAGCAAGCCAGCGACTTCGGTGGCACTCGGTTTCTCGGAGAACACTTCTCTAGCAAAATCCTGAAAATCAAATTCGTCCGCCGGGGCGCACTCCCACAAGAACTTGCTATCAAGCTCGTCTGCAGTCGCCTTGGCAGCAGGTAGTAGCTGGTCTCTCGCGGGCTGACTAAACTCTAGTAAGACCGCATTGCGCTTCACCTTGGAGCGTTTACCCGTGGGCATCTCAACCTGAATACTGGTCTCAGACTCTGAAAATAGCGTTCCTACTTTGAATCCACCATCCTCTTCAAAAAGTACAAACATAGGATCAGGTCTTGGGCTCAATGAGAGGAATTTTTTCGGAGTGCAGTGATTAACTTGTCATGAATTCCGCCAAAGCTGCCGTTGCTCATCACAAGAATTCGATCGCCCGCACGTGCCTGCGCCACAATGCCATGTACCAAGTCATTTAAGTCTCGATGGACCGATGCCCGGGATTGGAGTGGCGATAGCGCTAGGCCGAGATCCCAGTCAATACCGCCTGCAAAGCCGAACACGAGATCGGCTTCACGCAGGCTCTCTGCAAGCCGCGCAGACATTACACCCAGCTTCATCGTATTTGATCGGGGTTCAATGACCGCAAGAATTCTTCCAGGATGTCCGGACTGCTGCTGTTGCCGCTTCAATCCCTCGACTGTTGTTGCGATTGCAGTGGGATGGTGAGCGAAGTCATCGAGGACCTGAATACCATCGACCTCGCCGCGAATTTGCATCCGGCGCTGGACCCCCTGAAAGCGGGCGATCGCCGCGCACGACTGTTCAGCAGACACACCGAATGCGGCCGCAGCGGCTACTGCAGCAAGGACATTGCTACGATTGTGTGCCCCATGCATCGGACTCGATACGCTGCCAACCGGGCGGCCTTGGTAGAGAATCTCGAAGGAATCTCTATGCGACGAATCTGCCGAAATGCCTCCTATCGGGCTCGCGTCGCTGGCGGAAGAAGGCGACGCTATCGCCCACCCGTCTGCATGATGGAAGTAGTCAATCGGAGTGTAATGCCCCTGGCTAATGACGCGGCCCAGAGCGGGCTCAGTGGCATTGATAATTAGGCGACCCTCTTTCGGCAGCGTTCTCACCCAGTGATAAAACTGTGTCTCAATTGCGGCAAGATCGGAGAAAATATCGGCATGATCAAACTCTAGGTTATTCATCACTGCGACCTCGGCTCGGTAATGAAGAAATTTAGAGCGTTTATCGAAAAAAGCAGTGTCATATTCATCGGCCTCAATCACAAATGGTGGGCCGCGCAGATCCTTCGATTGCACACTGGATTGTTGTAGTCGGGCAGACACGCCAAAATTTTCTGGTACCCCGCCAATCAGAAATGAGGGGCTGAGTCCCGCATCCTCTAAACACCAGGCCAAGATCGAGCTCGTCGTCGTTTTGCCATGTGTCCCCGCCACCGCAAGAACCCGGTGCTCGTTCAAAATGTTTTCTGCCAACCACTGCGGCCCCGAAACAATCCGTGCTTTTTTATTCAGTAGGGCCTCTACGAGAGGCAATCCTCGAGTCGCAACATTGCCAACGACCCAGACATCCGGTGCTAGCCGAATCTGGTCCGCCGAGAAACCTTCAATCAATTCGATTCCTGCGAGCTCAAGCTGCGTGCTCATGGGTGGATAGACATTCGCGTCACAGCCTGTCACCCGGAATCCGCGGGCTCGGGCAATCTGAGCAAGCCCCCCCATGAAGGTGCCGCAAATTCCAATAATATGTACGTGCATAGCAGGCATTGTAGCGACCGGCATAATGACGAGAATGGAAAGAGATCGATATCCCAGCAACGCCTGGCCCACACCAAACAAAGGCGGGCTGAAGGCGGAGGTCGCGGCAGCGGCGGCCTGCCTCATTGCCGAGGAGGGGCTCGACTACGCAAGCGCAAAGCGCAAGGCCTACGCCCGGGTGACCGGCGGCAAGGGCCACAGAATCTCAAAAGAGGCCTTGCCCTCAAATGAAGAGCTTGAGAATGCAGTAAGAGACTATCAATTGATTTTCCAGTCCGAGCATCAGCCGGCTCGATGTCGGGCCCTTCGGGAAAAAGCACTCAGCTTGATGCGTCTTCTTGCCGATTTCTCACCCATGGTGACCGGAGCAATCGCTAATGGAACCGCAGGAGAACACTCTGATATTCGCCTACAGTGCTTCGCTGATAACGCCAAAGCGTTGGGGATCTTTCTTCTAAATCAAAACATCAGGAGCGATGCGGCCTGCCTGCCCCACCATCGGGCAGGGCATCCCCCCGTTGAGGCCCTCGCAATTCAATGGATGGGGGAGCTCGCCGTCATTGCCGTCTACCCAGAGGTCGATGCTCGCGGTGCTCTGAGGCCTGATGCAAAAGGACGCCTGCAACGACTCGATTGCCTGGGCCTTCAAGAACTCCTCCAACAGAAGATCTCGCCGCAGCCCGCATGCGAGCGAGCCCCAGAAGAACAAGAGACACGATGACAAAAAACTCTCAGCGATCGCTGATCGCTATTACCGGCCTTCTCACGCTGATTATTGGCGTCGCAATTGGAGCCTGGCGAATCCAGCCTAG
>Ga0255180_1000545_pt1 | contig 12512 bp, 9 predicted proteins | sample Atl_Colum_RepB_8_FD_189933 | JGI IMG/M metagenome (GOLD analysis project Ga0255180, IMG submission 189933) | Freshwater microbial communities from Altamaha River, Georgia, United States - Atl_Colum_RepB_8d | ecosystem: Environmental > Aquatic > Freshwater > River | place: USA: Georgia | collected... | reverse complement strand
CTCGCTGGGTGCGCTGGGCGTGGTCAGCCATGTCGAGCTGGAGTGTGATCTGGCGCGGCCGATGCGGGTGCGCCGCTTCAAGAGCGCGCTGGAAGACACTCTCTCGCGTCTGCCCGAGCTGCGCGCGCACACCAGCCAGCTCAGCTTTGAGTGGTTTCCGGGCACCGGCGTGACGCGCCTGCGCACGGCCGTCGCCACCGAGGCCCCGCCGCGCGGGGAAGCCAGCAGTGCCCTTGGCCGCGAGTGGCTGATGCGCAACGCCGGCCACTGGGTGCTGGCGCATGCCAGCGACCGCGCGCCGCGCTTTGCCCGCCGTGCGCAGCGACTGGCCTTGCAGCTGCTGCCGGAGTCCGAGCGGATCGAGGCCACTCCACTCCCGGCGGCGCAACCATTGGTGCGGCAGGCGGAGCTGCTGGAATACCAGCTTGCGGTGGATGACTTGGGCGATGCCCTTCAGCAGCTGGAGCATTTATTGAAAGCGCTGAACCTGCGCGGCTATCTGGCGCTGGAGGTCGGCTTTATCGCCGCGGATGATGTTTGGCTCTCTCCCGCCTTTGGCCGCGACAGTGCCTTTGTGCGGCTCAAGCGCTTCCGCGGCATTGAGCAGCAGGCCATTGCCGATACCTTTGCCGATGTGATGGAGCGCCACGATGCCCGCCCGCACTGGGGCTCGCCGCACGGCAAACAGGCCGAAGCCTTGAGCAGTCTCTATCCACGCTGGAAGGATTTTCTGGCCCTGCGCAGCAGGCTCGATCCGCGCGGGGTGTTTCTCAACGACTATCTCGCCGCTGTCCTCGGCGTGCGGCAGCCTTGAGCAGCGCGCCCTCGCCGGCCGCCCGCTACGCGGCAGATCTGCAACGCGAAGGCTTTGCCGCCGATACAGCGCAGGCGAGTGCGGTCGCCGCGCTGCAGGCGCTCTATGAAGAGCTGGTGGCCAAGCCGCCCAAGCGCTCGCTGACCAGCGGCAAGCTGCGCTATCCGCCCGTCAAGGGTTTGTATTTCTGGGGCGGGGTCGGTCGCGGCAAGACCTATCTGATGGACGTGTTCTTCGACGCCCTGCCCTTCACCCGCAAGCGCCGCACGCACTTCCATCGCTTCATGCTCGACGTGCACGAGCGCCGCCACCGCTACCCCAATCTCAAGGACCCGCTCGCCAAGGTGGCCGAGGAGATTGCCGAGGAAACGCGGGTGCTGTGCTTCGACGAGTTCTTCGTCAGCGACATCGCGGATGCAATGATCCTGGGGCGGCTGATGGAGGCCCTGTTCGCCAAGGGGGTCACGCTGGTCACGACCAGCAACATCGTGCCGGATGGGCTGTACAAAGATGGTCTGCAACGCGCGAACTTTCTGCCGGCCATCGCGGTGCTGAAGAACAACGTGGCCGTACTCAACGTCGATGGCGGCGTGGACTACCGCCTGCGCCATCTCACCGATGCCGAGCTGTATCTCACCCCTTGCGACACGGCCTGCGAAGCCCGGCTTGCGGACTACTTTGCGCGCTTTGCCGGCACCGCTGGCATGGCGGGCGTGACACTGACCATCCACGGCCGCGAGCTGATCGCCCACCGTCATGCCGAGGGGGTGGTGTGGTTCGATTTCAGCGAGCTGTGCGAGGGCCCGCGGGGTGCGGCTGACTACATCGAGCTGGCGCGCACGCACCACACGCTGATGCTCAGTCAGGTCCCGGTGCTCACGGTCACCGATGAGAATGAGGCCCGTCGCTTCATCACGCTGATTGATGAGCTCTACGACCGCAACGTGAAAGTGGTGATTGCGGCTGATGCCCCGGCGGAGTCGATCTACCGTGGAGATCGTCTGGTGTTCGAGTTCGAGCGCACCCGCTCACGCCTCACCGAGATGCGCACGCTGGAATACCTGCGCCAGCCGCACCGCCCCTGAAGCCGCTGTGCGGCTGCAAGGACAGACGGTCAAATGTCGTAGTAGCTGCGGTACCAGTTCACGAAGCGACGGATGCCCTCCGGCATCGGCGTGGATGGGGCATAGCCGGTGGCGGCGCGCAGCCGTCGGGTGTCGGCATAGGTATCCGCCACATCGCCCGGCTGCAGGGGCAGCATCTCCATTACGGCCTTCTTCCCACACGCTGCTTCGATGGCGTGGATGTAGTCAATCAGGTTTTCAGGATTGCCGTTGCCAATGTTGTAGATCGCATACGGGGCCGCGCTTGTCGCGGCATCCGGTTGCAGTGCATCCCAAGCGGGGTTGGCTTTGGGCGGCAGCGCGAGGACCCGGACGATGCCCTCAACGATGTCATCGACATAGGTGAAATCGCGCCGGTGATGGCCGTGATTGAACACTTGGATCGGCTCGCCCCGCAGGATGCGACTCACGAACAAAAAGGGAGACATGTCCGGCCGGCCCCAAGGACCATACACCGTGAAGAAGCGCAGGCCGGTGACAGGCAGCCCATACAGCGAAGCATAGGTGTGCGCCATCAGCTCGTTGGCCTTTTTGCTCGCCGCATAGAGCGATAGCGGGTGGTCGACACCGTCACTCTCTGAAAACGGCTGCTTGGCATTGGCGCCATACACCGAGCTGGATGAGGCGAACACCAGGTGTGTGATCTGGGCGTGTCGACAACCTTCGAGAATGTGCGTAAAGCCAACCAGATTGCTGCTGGTGTAGCTGTGCGGATTCGTCAGCGAATAGCGCACGCCCGCCTGCGCAGCGAGATGAACAACGCCATCGAAGCGATGCGCCGCAAACAGTGCTTCCACTGCCGCACGGTCCGCGAGGTCGCCCTCAATAAAGCGAAAGCCCTTGTGCACCGCCAGCTGCGCCAGACGACCCCGCTTGAGCGCAGGGTCGTAGTAGTCGTTGACGTTGTCGAAACCGACCACGGTGTCGCCCGCTTTGAGCAAGCGTTCGGCCAAGTGATAGCCGATGAAGCCGGCTGCGCCGGTGAGCAACCAATGATGGGACATGAACGGCCCTAGAAGGGCAGATAGCTGGGCTCGCGCGTGTAATGCACGTAGCCAAGGCTGGCTCCCGCACGCAAACCGACGCCAGTGCGGATGGGCGCAAGCACAACGTCCGCGCTGCGCTGATAGTTCAAGCCAAAACCTGCCAGTACATAAAGACTGCCATCGACGCCGGGATAACGTTGAAAGAGTTGCTCGGTCTGCCGCAGGTTGTAAACCAAGGTGAATACCTTGCTTGCATTGGCGCCAAAATCCAGGCCAACGGATGGACCTTGCCAGAAAACGGCACCTCGCCCGCCCCCTTTGTATTGCAAGTAGCCCTGACCGTACCGAAGACCCGCCACAAAGGCAGCTGCCCCCTCTTCACCCTCAATGGTTGCTACCGGCTCACCGTAATCAGCAAAAGCCTTTTCAATCACACCGGCCAGTTCAGCCGATGCGCCACCGAAAAAGGTCTTCGCAGAGGCCAAGACCTCCTCACGGGTATAGGTCTGGCGTTGTGCTGGGGCCTCTGGTGGCGGAATCGGCACCGGCTGCTGTGCATGGGCTGCTCGGGCGCGTTCCGACACGGTCTCGGGCGACTGGCCCTCGTTGATGCCACGCGGTCCCGCGCAGGCGCTGACAGCGAGAACGAGTACGAGCCCTGCTAAACGCTGAATCAACATACTGACGCTCCCGAAAAGCTGCCAAGAAGATAGCCTGTCACCGATGACCAAATAGAATGAGGAGCTGTCAGCGACGCTGCGATGTGCTGCCATGACGTACCAGCACGAATAAACAAAGCACCAGAAAAGCGACCATGGTGCTGGCAACCACAATCATGGCGCGCTTAGGCTTGCTTTTGCGCTCGGGTGGCACTGCGGTATCGATCACCTGGATCAAGGTGGCGTCCCTCGCTTCATCCAGACGGGCCAGCTCATATTGTTTCGCAATGAGCTCAAACAGAGTTTCCTGGTACTTGAACTCACGGTAGCGGGCGATGTAGTCCTCTGACGATTTACTGGCCGGCTCGTCGCGCTCAACCCGCGCCAACTGACTACGCAGCACATTCAACTCTTGCTGGACCTGACGCACCTCGGGGGTGGCGTCGGTGAAGCGGGTGCGCAGAGCGCCCAGTTTCACTTCCGCAGCAGCAATCCCGGCTTGCAAACGTCCCAGCCGCTCTGCCGCGGCTTCCGGATTCGCCTTGAGCACCTCAGTGCCCACACCGCTGCCACGCAGGGCTAGCTCGGCATCCGCCAGCTTGCCGCTGACAGCCTTCAACTGGTCCTCGAAAAACACACGCCTTTGAGAGGCTTCTCCGATGGCCAATGAGTTGCCGACACGCTTCAGTTCCTGCACATAAAAATTGGCAATGGCAGCAGCGCGTGCAGGATCATGATCGTCCACGCTGATGCTGATGACGCCGTCTTTCTTGCCGATGTTGGCTTTGGTCCTTTTTGCCAATTCTTTCAACGCATCTTCCAAGAACTTGACCTCATAAACCGCGACCAGATCGAACTCCTTTACCACGCGTTCGGCCACATTGCGGCTTTGCAGCATGGCGACATAGGTATCGGCCTGGGTCTTCACCGCGATGCCCCCCAGGCCTGCGAGTGCCCCCAACTGCTGGGTCAGTGCGGAAGCTGCACTTTGCTGCTGCGGTGAAAGCAGCCGGGTCGTCGCCGTGAAAGTAGGCTTGATTAACAAACTGATACCGACTGCCAGCAGCGCGGCGGATAAGCTTCCAATGACGATCAAACGAGCATGTTGCAACAAGGTCGCCACCAGCTCGCTCAGACTGATCTCATCCTCATAGCCCCCACTGATATCCGATGCTCTGGAGGCTGTATTGATGCTCTCCATGCTCACTCCCCCAGAACCTTGATGGCCGCTGCACCCAGACCAATTTGGCTCATGATCTGAGCGAAATCCTTGGCGATTTTCCACCCCTGTCCGCGATCGGTATCCACCGGCACAAACAGCGTGTCGCCGGGCATTGCAGACAATCCATCTAGGCCGGAAGTCCACCAGGAGAACTGTCGGGCGCTCCGTACGGTGCCATCGGCACGCAACACGAAAATTTCCGAGCGATCTGCGTACGAGCGGGCCCCACCTGCTTGCTGCAGGTAGTCGCCCAACTCTCTGCCAGCCGAATAGAGGTAGACCCCTTCACTGTAGACGGCACCAAATACGCCCACGATCGATGGGCGGGGGGGAATGAGCAGGGTATCGCCATCCTCCAGCGAAAGTTCAGGCAGTTGGTTGGCTTGCGCGTCACCGGCGAACAACACCATACGCCCCGTCGGCTTGGCAGCCTTCAGTTTCTCCAGAAGCTTTCGCCCGCTTTCGCTGCGACGCTGATTCTCGGCAACGTCTTCAGCACTCAGTGCCAGGGAAGTGGCAGCTTGACGCTCAATGCTGAGCTCGAAATCCTGCAGTGCACGGTCCAGATTGGCCTGCTGTGCACGCACCGCTGAGCGGCGACGCAAATCAGCACCGAAGACATACGCGGTTTCACTCAAGCCACCCGCCATTTTCAGTAGGGTGCCGAGTGATGCCTGCGGCGGCAACACATAGGTGCCTGGCTTTCTCACTTCACCACTGATCGTGACCGCAATCGGCTTCTGCCCAATGCCTGTCTCGGACTTGAGTGCCGAAAAGACCTCAATCACATCACCGTCCAGCACTACCGTCTCGCTGAACTGCGCAGCACGGAGCTCTGCCAACGAACCACGACCATGCGCTGTTCGGCGAGTGAGGCCAATGCGGGTCGCATCTGCGGTGGGGTCCGCGCCGCCAGCCCAGCGCAAGACCTCGGCTATCGTCTCACCAGATGCGATCTCGATCAGCAGTGGGGCTCTGATCGCGCCGCCCATCGCAACCTGAGGCCCGACGGGTTCGATCTGCAGCACATCGTCATCGCGCAGCACTGGAAAGCCAGAGGTATCCCCGCGCAGCATGGCGGCATATAGATCAAGAACCTGGTCGGCCTGGCCCTGCCTGCGCAGAAGAATGCGGCGATAGGATCCGGCTGCGGAGGGCCCGCCAGCCAGAACCAAGACCTCGAACGCAGATGAGAGGGCGCTAACCGTGTACCTCCCAGGCTGCGCCGCATAACCCGTCACTTGCACTTGCAAGCCGCGGATGTTGGCAAGCGAAGCACTCAGCTGATAATCGCGATAGACCCGATCCAGTGCTCGACGCAGCGTGGGCTCGAGATCGCGAAATGGCAAGCCACCCACCGCAACAGAACCAACCCGGGGAATGAACAGCTCCCCCGTTCGCGTGACATCCAACTCGAGGATGAGCTGCGCGCCGCCAGAAACCTGCAGAACAACCGTGTCGCCAGCACCAATGACATAGCCTGGGGGTACGAGACGGCTACCGTCCACCGCTCCGGCATCCTGGCCAGGGCGAGAAGTTGGGCCTTGGGCTGCCTTGAGCCATTCATAGCCCAAACGCTGAATGGGAGTTTGGTCCAACACCTCCTCGGCATAAAGGGCAAACCGGGTGGTGTCCCCTGATTCGGGCTCGCCTGGTGGGATGAGGGGGAAGGTCGATTCGCGTGAACCTTTTGGCCGTAGGCGCGCGTCCATTGCGTCGCCAGGACTACTTGCGCCACCCAAAGCCATTGCCTCGACGGTTTCCATCTGGCCCGCTGAGCGCGGATCCTGAGCGCTGGCAGCGGCGCTCAGCGTGAAGCCTGCCAACATGGCGATGCAAAAGAATGTCCTCATGGTTCCCCGTCGAGTGGCACAGATTTCAGCGTGATAGAGAGTCTAACTGCTGCGAGACGAAACCGACGTCAGCAGGAGCTAGCGCGCCTGACTTCGTCAGGCGACGCGGTGAGCGTTTTGACTTACAAGGCGTTACTCCCCACTCGCTCTAGGGCTTTGACAAGAGAAGCCAAAAGCGAACTTCGACGAACACGCTACTCGCGCGTGAATCATCCTATGACTTCCCCCAGTTTTGGGAATTGATATTCATTTAGTCTGCGTGCCGATGGTGGTGAGCAGCTTCATCCACGGCAGCAAATGCGGCCCCAGGATAGCCTTGCCGGTGACGAGCAAGGCGCAGCTGATGTCCCGCCGTGGGTCAGCCCAGCCCAAGATGTTCATGAACCCGAGGTGCCCGTAGGCACCGGTGGTAAACGGCCCATACAGGCTCATCGGGCCGCCCATCATCATCCCCTCGCTGTAATGCATGGGGATCATCAGCGTGGCGTCGGGAATGGGATAGCCGACGGGCTTCACCGCGCGGGCGATGGTTTCGCTCTTCAAGATCACCTGGCCGTTGTAGACGCCGCCGTCGAGCAACATCTGGAAGAAGCGACTGGTCTCTTCTGCCGTGGCGTAGATATTGCCGGCAGGAATGACAGCCTCCATGAAGGCATCGGTGTTGCTAGCCGTCACCACGTCATTGAACGGTACGATCAGTGCCCGCTGCACCACGGGGGCAATGGGGAACAGCACCGGCATGCCTGCCACCGCATTCTGGGCCACCCCAGCGCGGAATTGGCTGGGCAACCCATAGGTGAAGTGCTTCATGCCCAGCGGCTTGCGCAGCTTTTCTTCGTGGTAGTCGCGGAAGGGTTTGCCGGTGACGCGCTGGATGATCTCGCCGATCACGAAACCGCCAGTGATAGCGTGGTAGGCCACCATGCGCAGGCGCCCCACCCGGCTGTTGGCGATGCGGTCGCAAATCCAGTCCCAGTCGTTGAGCTTTTCCACCGCGCGGTCGGCTTTGTCCAGCTCAATGCCGGGAATGCCGGCGCGATGACTGAGCACATCCCGCACGGTGATCAGCGCTTTGCCTTTGCGGCCAAAAGCCGGCCAGTAGCGGGCGACCGGAGCATCCAGCTCAATCCCCCCCTCCTCCGCCAGCTTGTGGGCGAGGATGGCGGTGACCGCTTTTGACGCAGAAAACAGGCAGATGGGAGTGTCCGGGCTCATCAGCGCCTTTTCCGCGTCTGGCGCATCCGCCGGGGCATTGCCGCGCGCGTGCCCGATGCTGCGATTGATGACGACCTTACCGCCCTTGCGCAGACAAAAGCTCACGCCAGGGTGGGCACCACTGCGATACAGCGCTTCCAGATCCTCAACGATACGGGCCTTGCCTGCCTCGCTCAGCCCAATGCCGCCGAGTGCTTGCTCGTCACCGACGGTGCTGATTTCAGCCAACGAGCCCGAGGGCATCCGCACCCGGGAATCGCCGAACCCCGCCAAGCGCTGGGAGGCCGCAAGCACATGACTGAACGCCTCAGGAATCCCCCTCACCATCGTCTCTCTCCTCATCGTGATCGTTATCTTCTTCGCCATTCGCCAGGCGCTCGCGATGCTCGCTCAGGCTCTCAATCAAGGCCTTGGCGATGCCCTCGTCCATCATCTGCAACTCGATCTCGTCTCGTAGCGCGCTGGAGTCATAGTGATCATCGTCGGCAGTTGTGGGATGCTCTAGCGAGAGTTGACCGTCCCAGCCGCTTTGCAAGACAAAGGCTACTTCGCTGTCACGCAAATCCTCGTCTGCGGGGGTGAAATCCCAGCGGTCCTCATCTTCGAACCAGAGGACCGCTTGGGGGATTCCGGTTTCGATAAAGGCGATCGCGGCTTCGGCGTAAACAGCAGAAAATTGCGCGGCGGTATCGGTATTCATTTCGGAATTGAGAATCGAACAAATGGATTATGCGGGGTATCCCGTGATCCTGCGGATGCGCTCATACAAAGGTTTAAGCCGCGGATACAGCTCGCGGTAGACACCTCGATAGAGCTGTTCATACGTGCGTGCAGCCTCTGCACTGGGGCGGAAGATGCGGCCCGGCTTGCACATGGCGTCCACTGCGCTGCCATGGCTGGGGTGTAGGCCAAGGCCGACGGCGACATTGATCGCAGCGCCCAGAGCCGAGGTTTCATAAACAGCGGCGCGCTCTGCCGGCAGGTTGAACACATCAGCCGTGATCTGCATCGCGGCATCGCTTTGGCTGCCGCCGCCGGCCACCACCAGCCGGTTGATGCGCTGACCCAGCTTCTGCTCGATCTGCTCGCGGCCCGCGCGCAGACCATAAATCAGGCCTTCGAGAATGGCACGGTAGACGTGAGCACGGGTGTGCACGTCGCCGAAACCAATGATGGCGCCCTTGGCCTCTGGGCCGGGCTCGCGCACACCGGGGCTCCAGTACGGTTGCAGCGTCAGCCCCAGCGCGCCCGGCGGCACGGCCTTGACCAGTTCATCAAACAATGACTCCACCGCAACGCCCCGCTCGGCTGCCAGCGTGGTCTCGCGGTGGGCAAACTCGCGCTTGAACCAGCTCACCAGCCAAAAACCCCGGTAGATCTGGATTTCGGTGTTCCACGCGCCGGGCATGGCTGCGGGGTATGCGGGCAGCAGACGCTGCACTTCCAGATAGCGTCGCTGCGTGGTGTTGATGGTGGCGCTGGTGCCGAAACTGAGCTGTGCGGTGAGGGAATCGATGGCCCCGCAGCCCAGCACTTCGCAGGCCTTGTCTGCCCCTGCGGCGACCACGGGCAGCCCTGCTGAGAGGCCCAGCGCGGCAGCAGCCGCGGACGTCAGCGCTCCCATTAACTGTCCAGGGTTGACCAGGCGCGGCAGGCGATCGCGGGTGACGGCAAAGGCCTGCCACTTGAAATCGCCCGTTGCCGCCCACTGCTGACGCTTGTAGTCGAAGGGCACATAGCCGACCTGCGAGCCGACCGAGTCAACGAACTCGCCCGTGAGTCGGTGATTGAGCCAGCCAGAGAGGAACAGAAACTTTGCGGTGTCGTGCCAGCGCGCGGGCTCATTGATCGCCAGCCAGTTGCACTCAGCCTGACGCTGGGCATGGCGAATCAACGGGGTTGCTCCCGCCACCGCAAACCCGGCGCGCCAAGCGGCAGACATCTTGGGCGGCGCGTCGCACTCGCGCTGATCGAGCCACACAATCGCCGGCCGTAGCGGTGTGCCCTTGGCATCAGTGCAGATCATCGTGGCGCGCTGAGTAGTCAGCGCTAGGCCTGCAATGTCGCCAGCCTCAACCCCCTGCCCCCTCAGCGATTGGCACGCCTGAACCACGGCATTCCAATACAGCTCGGGGTCTTGCTCAGCCCATCCCGGTTGCGGAGCGCTGTGCACAGGCTCGTGCGCCACTTGCGCCTTGGCCAGCAACTGGCCTTGGCGGTCAAACACGATGGCGCGCGTGCTCTGGGTGCCGACATCGATGGCGAGCAAATGGCTAGCAGACATGGCTACTCCGCAGTTCAAACCACATTCGGCAGCGAGTGCTGCACGCGCATCAACGCGCGGTAGCGCTCCGCTTCCGCGACACAACGCGCATCATCCCAACCCAGCGCGGACTGACAGGCCGCGACGGCGGAGGGCAGCAGCGATTCGGCAAAGCCCGGTAGCACCAATCCCGCACGACTGCGGCGGAGCAGCAAGTCATCCAGGTGATGAATCTGCTCTCCAGCCCGAGCGGCGACCTGGGCAACATCGGGAGCCTTGGCTGGTGGCTCTTGGCGCGCGCGGTCAAACAATGGGGCGGCTTCCGGGGCCAGCTTCAGGGCCGGTAGTTGCCGCGCGGCCTCGGCCAGCACCTGACGGGCGGTGACACGAAAGGTCGTCAGCTTGCCGCCGGTGATGCCAATAAAACCGGGCGCGCTCCACTGCGCAGACTCGCGCGAGGCAGCCGAGGGATTGGCGTGTCCATCGTCCACTACCGGTCGCACGCCGGCAAAGCAGCTGAGCGCCTCACCAGCTTGCACGGCAGCTGACGGCAGCAGCCAATCCAGCGCCTCCATTAGATAGTCCACTTCCGCACGCACCATGCGGGGGTTCCAGAGCTCGTCGCGATGGTCGAGGTCCGTGGTGCCGACCAGCGTCGCCCCCTGCCAAGGGTAGGCAAACACCGGGCGACGGTCGCGCGGATGGAAGAAGCTGACTGCACAGGGCACCGGCAGACGTGCGTGCGGGAACACCAAGTGAGAGCCCCGGAGCGGCCGCAGCTTGGGGGCTGCGACCGGCTGGCCTGGAAGACTGCCGGCCCAAACACCCGCCGCGTTGATCACGACGGTCGCCGCCACCTCGCGGGACTCGCCGCTCTCGGCATCGACCAAGGCCACACCGGCCGCACGGCCATGCACATGCAGCAGTTGCGCGGCGCGCACGTAGTTGAGGGCAGTGCCACCGTCCCGCATCCCCTGCTCGATCAGCCGCCAGACCAGTCGGCAGTCATCGGTGCGCGCATCTTGATAACTCAATGCCCCCAACAACTGGGCGTCTGCCAGCTGCGGCACGGCTTGCAGCGTGGCGGCGGCGGTGAGGCTTTTGGAGCGCGCCGCCGCATCGCGCGCAAAGCGGTCGTAGAGCCACAGTCCCAGTCGCACCAAACCGCGCGACGGCTTACCGCCTTGATAGAACGGCAACAGGAAATCGAGTCGCTCGACCAGGTCCGGCGCCTCCCGCATCAGCCGCTGACGCTCGCGCACGGACTCGGCGGTCAGCCGCCACTCGCCCGTCTGCAAATAGCGCAGGCCACCATGCACCAGCTTGGACGACCATGCGGAGGTGCCGCTGGCGAAGTCGCGCGCCTCCACCAGCAGCACCGACACGCCCGCGCGGCTGGCCTCGCGGAAGATCCCTGCGCCGGTGATGCCACCGCCGATGACGACGAGGTCGTAGCGCGGTGCCAGGCCACTCAGCCGCATCAACGCGCAGCCTCCGCGAAGTGAGTCAGCCCTGAAAGCCACTGTGGTCGGCTGCAGTTCGTATTCGCCTTGCTGGCGATCCCGCAATGCGGGCCCCTCGCCAAGTCGCTCACACGAACAACTTGCCCGGATTCATCAGCCCCTGAGGGTCAAACTCACGTGCCATCGCGCGGATGAGATCCAAACCCAGCTCTCCCTTCTCATGCACCAAATAGGGCGCGTGGTCACGGCCTACACCGTGCTGGTGGCTGATGGTGCCGCCGCTGGCCACGATGGCCTCGCTCACGCGCGCCTTCAGCACCTTCCAGCGCTCCAGATCGCGCTCGTAATCACCGCCAGCGCGGAAGACAAAGGTGGAATACACGCTGCACCCGCTGCGATACACGTGCGAGAGGTGCGTGAACACATGCGCGCGTTCGCCAAACTGGGCGCACACCGCCTGCGCCGCCGCCTCGATATTGCGCATCGCGGTGGTGACATTCGCCCAGCTCACGCAAGTTTCCACGGTGTCAGCACCGTAGCCAGCCTCCCACAAAGAATTACGCAGATACGGACCCTTGAAGCGGTTCTTCGCCCAGCCCTTACCGATGGCGCGCCCCGTGTTCACGCCACGGTGCTGCTTGGCGATGCCCAAGGCCTCGCGCTTCAAACGCAGCACCTCGCGATGATTGCCGGTGATGCCGATCAAGAGCATCACGGGTCGCTCGCCGACCTTGCGCATCTTGAGGTAGCGCTTGAGCCAGGCGATCAGCTTTTCGTGCCCGGCCAGCGCCAGCTGGGTTTCGGTTTCTACCTCGTTCGACAGTCGCAGCATCGACAAGCCCAGGTCGGCCTGCGCCAGTGCGCGCACCGCTTCGACGCCAGCCTCCCAATGGGGGAAGAACACGGCGTGGAA
>Ga0255180_1000544_pt1 | contig 12519 bp, 10 predicted proteins | sample Atl_Colum_RepB_8_FD_189933 | JGI IMG/M metagenome (GOLD analysis project Ga0255180, IMG submission 189933) | Freshwater microbial communities from Altamaha River, Georgia, United States - Atl_Colum_RepB_8d | ecosystem: Environmental > Aquatic > Freshwater > River | place: USA: Georgia... | reverse complement strand
TGCTTTCGTTCAGCCAGGGGCCATCATTGTTTGCCTGATGCAGCACCCCAAGATGAGTACATGAGCAAGAACTCAAGTTGGCTCCGGCGGGTGCGCTATGACACACTGACTTCTTGAACGCCATGGATGTGGTGCCGTCGACGCTGGATTGACCCCTGTCTACCCTGGGCAACTTGGCCGTTCTAGAGGCTGATTTCTGCCACAGTTTTGCCACAGTCAGAAGTAGAATCGAGTGGTCTGGAGTCGAATCCAGTCAGAAAAAGTCATTTGTTTTCAACCACTTAGCTTTCGTGGCCTGTTGAAAACTGGGCGGGTTTTTGGCTCATAATCCTTTGGTCGTGGGTTCGAGCCCCACCGGGCCTACCACCTGCGTCAAAATTGATAATTGCATCAATAAACTCGCCAAACGGCGCGATTGTTGATATAAATATCAAATGCAAACACTCCAGGAACTGGGTGCTGCCGTGGCCGAGCGCCGCAAGCTGCTGAACCTGCGTCAGCAGGTGGTCGCCGAGCAAGCGGGCATCACCCCCGAATCCCTTTCGCGCTTCGAGCGTGGGCGCGGTGCCGAGTTCGGCGCCCGCAAACTGCTGGCCGTGCTGGCTGTGCTGGGCATGGAGCTCGACATCATCCCCACGGGCCAGGCGGGCACGCTGGACGAACTGCGCCGTGAGCGCAACCAGGCATGAAGCTCTCGGTCTACGTCATGGGCCGCGACGTGGCCGTGCTGGAACAGGCGGGCGACTTCAAGAGCGTCCTGACCTACCACGCCCACACGGCGCCTGATGACTTTGTCTCCCTCACGATGCCTGTGCGAACCGAGTCGTACGTGTGGGACGACCAACTGCCGCCCGTGCTGCAGATGAACCTGCCCGAGGGCTACTTGCTGCAGGTGCTGCAAGAGCAGTTCGGGCCGCACATTGGTGCAAGCCCCATCGCCTTGCTGTCTGTCATTGGCCGCAACATGGTGGGCCGCATCCAGGTGGCTGCCACAGGTGCGGCGCTGAACCAGCCAGCCAAGCCCATTGAGGTGGCTGAGTTGCTGAAGGGGGACAACTCAGAAGAAGCCTTTGCCGAGCTGGTGCGCCAGCACGCCACCAGCGGTGTGTCGGGTGTGGTGCCCAAGTTTCTGGATGAGGCCGAAGAAGCGCAACCAGCAGGCTCGCCATTGGCTGCACACAAGAAGGCCAGCCTGATCACGCGGCGACACATCATCAAGGGCTCAAGCAAGCAATTGCCTTTCGTGGCCTTGAATGAGCACTTGTGCATGCAGGTGGCATCGAGGGTCATGCCCACGGCCAAGACGGAAGTGTCAGACGACGGCCAGGCCTTGGTCGTGCACCGCTTCGATGTGGACGAACACGGCCAGCCCCACTGGGGCATGGAAGATTTCTGTTCGCTCCTGGGCCTGCGGCCTGCCGCCAAGTACGACACCACCTGGGAGCGCATCGCCAAGGCCGTGCGTGACCATGTGCCGGCAGAGCGCAGACTTGAAACCTTCAGGCAACTGGCCACCGCCTTGCTGCTGACCTACGCGCTGCGCAACGCCGATTGCCATGCCAAGAACCTGGCGCTGCTGTACACCAGCCGGGCTGACGCGCACCTCTCACCTGCTTACGACATGTTGACCACCAGCGTGTATGCAGGCTTTCAGCACAACCCTCCGGGCATCGAGTTCATGGGCAAGAAGACCTGGGCGCCGGGCAAGAACTTGCAGAAGTTCATTGCCGCCACGTTTGGCATTCAGCCCAAAGATCAGACGCAGATGGTAGAGGCGATCAGCGATGCGGTGGCCGATGTGGGCACACAGGTCCGTGAGGCCATGGTTCAGCACGGCGGCTTCAACGACATCGGCAAGCGCATGTTGATGGCTTGGGCCGAGGGGGTGCAGGGGCTGCGTGATCAGCGCGTCTATGCAGTCGGGGACTGGAATCCTGGCGAAGCGTTTGAGCCACTTTCGCCGCCGCCAAAACAGAAAACATCGTCCGAGAAGATCGGGCGGTCCCCTTTGATGGGGAAGCGATAAGACTTGGGCAAAGAACCATGAACGCTGTAGAAATTGAACAGGCCGTCTCTGATCTAGCCCTTCAACCCTTCGATGCCACGGAGTTTCCGTACGCATTCCTTGCTGCATTCGGCAACAAGGAAACGACGCTCAGGCGCGCCAACGCAAGGAGGTCTTCTTGAAAGACTGGGTCGAGCGGCTGGATGCCTTCCTGACGTTCAACGAACGCGATGTGCTGGAGGGGGCCGGCAAGTTGAGCAAGAAGCAAGCCGACGTCCACGCAGAAGCCCAATACGAAGCTTTCACGGCCCCGCACCCCCACGGTGCACACCCCCCGCTCCACCCCTGGCACGCTTGATGCATGAGCCCCTGCGGTATTACTCCTTTCGCAATCCGTAATAACTGTGGATGGGCCCAACATGTTGTCTGATGCCATTGCAAAGCGTTTGAAGGGTGGGGTGAAAGCCCTGGTGGCCGTGGCGGCCGTGGTCGGGGCGCAGGCCAGCTGGGCCGCGCAGCCGCTCAAGATCGGCTACAGCGACTGGCCGGGCTGGGTGGCCTGGCAGGTGGCCATCGACAAGGGCTGGTTCAAGCAGGCGGGTGTGGACGTCAAGTTCGAGTGGTTCGACTACTCGGCGTCGCTCGAAGCGTTTTCGGCCGGCAAGATCGACGCCGTCACCATGACCAACGGCGACACCCTGGTCACCGGGGCCACCGGCACCAAGGGCGTCATGATCATGCTGACCGACTATTCCAACGGCAACGACATGATCATCGGCAAGCCGGGCATCAAGTCGCTCAAGGACCTCAAGGGCAAGAAGGTCGCCGTCGAGCAGGGCCTGGTCGAGCACCTGTTGCTGCTCAATGGCCTGAAGAAGGCCGGTCTCAAGGAAAGCGATGTCACGCTGGTGAACGCCAAGACCAACGAGATGCCGCAGGTGCTGGCTTCGGGCGACGTGGCAGCCGTGGGCGCGTGGCAGCCGATCGCGGGCCAGGCCATCAAGGCACTGCCCGGCTCCAAGCCCATCTACACCTCGGCCAACGAGCCCGGCCTGATCTACGACGTGGTGGCGGTGAACCCGGCCAGCCTGTCGGCCCGCAAGGCCGACTGGCAGAAGGTGGTCGCCGTGTGGGACAAGGTGGTCACCTACATCAACGACCCCAAGACCCAGCCCGATGCGCTCAAGATCATGGCCGCTCGCGTGGGCGTGGCCCCCGAGGCCTACGGGGCCTTCCTCAAGGGCACCAAGCTGCTGAGCAACAAGGAAGCCAAGGCCATCATGGTCAAGGCCGATGGGTTCAAGTCGCTCTACGGCTCCAGCAAGATCGCCGATGACTTCAACGTGGCCAACGGGGTCTACAAGACGCCGCAAGCCATCGACAGCTACATCGACCCGAGCCTGGTCAACGCCGTGGCCAAGTGATGGGCTGAAGGGGCGGGCGGTGCCGGTGCGCCGCTCCCGCCCGGGCCGCCCGCCCCCCTCGTTCTGATCTGCCCTGAAACGGAATCACCATGAGTGCCTCCGCCTGGTTCGCCGTGCGCGCGCCCCTGTCACCTCGCCGCAAGCTGGTGCTGGGTGTCGGCTCCTTCGTGCTGCCCCTGCTGCTGTGGTGCGCCGTGAGCTACCTGCCGTTCGTGTGGCACCCGCTGGTCGAGGTGACCGACATCGGCGGGGTGGACTACTTCGAGCCCGGCATGCGCGTGGAGCGCAGCGTGTTCGACGACGAGTCGGCGACGATGAAGGCCGAAGGCAAGCCCCTGCCGCAAGGCGTGCCGGCCAACCCGGTCTACCTGCCGGCGCCCCACGAGGTGCTGACCGCGTTCTACACCGCGTTCACGACCGCGCCCGAACAGAAGGACGCGCCCTGGCTGCACGAGAGCCTGTGGCACAGCATGCAGATCATCTTCTGGGGCTTTCTGATTTCGTCCATCGTCGGGGTGCCGCTGGGCATCCTGTGCGGGGTGTATTCGGCCATCTCGCGGCTCAATGAGCCGTTCATCGAGTTCTTTCGCTACCTGCCGGCACCGGCTTTCGGCGCGCTGTGCGTGGCCATCCTGGGCATCCATGACGCGCCCAAGATCGCCATCATCGTGATCGGCACCTTCTTTCAGCAGGTGCTGGTGATCGCCAACACCACGCGCAAGCTGGACTTTGCCCTGCTGGAGGCCGCGCTCACCCTGGGCACCCAGCGCTGGAAGCTGCTCACGCGGGTGGTGGTGCCCGGCATCCTGCCCGATCTCTACCGCGACCAGCGGGTGCTGCTGGGCTGGGCCTGGACCTACCTGATCGTGGCCGAACTGATCGGCACGAGTTCGGGCATCACCTTCTTCATCACCCAGCAGGCGCGCTACCAGCATTTCGACAACGTGTATGCCGCCATCGCGATGATCGGGATCATCGGGCTGAGCATCGACCTGGTGCTGGCCTGGCTGGGCCGCCGTCTGTTCCCGTGGTCGCGCTGAACCGGGTCCTGGAGCTGCAACATGATGAACGACACACCGGCCACTCCCGTGAGTTACCTCGATCAGTCCGAGGCCGTGCGGGCCCGTTTCGAGCGGCTCAAGGCGCGCGATGTGGTGCTCGAGGTCAAGGGCCTGGGCAAGGTCTATGAATCCCACCAGGGCCCGGTGACGGCGCTCAAGGGCATCGACTTCAAGGCGCACCGCCGCGAGCTGGTGTGTGTGCTGGGCCCTTCGGGCTGCGGCAAGTCCACCCTGATCCGCATCCTGGCCGGGCTGGAAAGCTACACCAGCGGCCAGGTGCTGCTCGACGGTGCGCCCGTGACCGGCCCGGGCAAGGACCGGGGCATGGTGTTCCAGGGCTACACCCTGTTCCCGTGGCTGACCGTCAAGAAGAACGTGATGTTCGGGCTGGAGGTGAACGGCAAGGGCCACAACGAGGCCGAATCGCAGGCCCGGCAGTGGCTGGAGCTGGTGGGGCTGAGCAAGTTCGCCGATGCCTACCCGCACCAGCTGTCGGGCGGCATGAAGCAGCGTGTGGCCATTGCACGGGCGCTGGCCAACCAGCCCCGCATCCTGCTGATGGACGAGCCCTTCGGCGCGCTGGACGCCCAGACGCGCGCCCGGATGCAGGCGCATCTGCTGGAGATCTGGCGCAACATTGACATCACCATCGTGTTCATCACGCACGACCTGGATGAGGCCGTGTACCTGGCCGACCGCATCCTGGTGCTCAAGGCCCACCCTGGCGAGGTGCAGGAGCTCATCGAGGTGCCGGTGCCGCGCCCGCGCAGCCCGGAGCAGTTCCAGAGCCCGGCTTTTCTGGCCACCAAGGCGCGCATCGAGGCGCTGATCCACCCGCCGCAGGCTCCGCACGAAGACGACACCGAGCCCGATGTGGTGCCCCAGGTGATCCGCATGACCGATGTCGGTGACGACGTCGAATGAGCCGCAGGAGCGCACCATGTTCTGGTCCCATCTGACCTGGTCCGAATTGCCCGAGGCCCTGCAGGCTGCGGCCCGGGCGGCCATCCTGCCCGTGGGGGCCACCGAGCAGCACGGCCCTCACATGGGCTGCGGCATGGACACCGAGATCGCCGACAAGCTGTGCCGGGCCGTGTCGCAGGCCACGGGCGTGCCCATGCTGCCGCCCTTGCCCTATGGGTGTTCGCTGGGCCACAGCCGGCGTTGGCCGGGCACCATCCCCGTGCAGCCCATCACCCTGATCGAGCTGGTCAAGCAGATCGGCGACGGGGCGTACCACAGCGGGGTGCGGCGCCTGTTCATCGTCAACACGCATGTGACGAACGCAGCGCCCCTGCGGTGTGCGCTCGAGATGCTGCGGGCCGAGCACGACGACCTGATGGTGGCCGTGATCAATTCGCCCGACATCAGCCCGCGGGTGCGGGACTTCCACTTTGCCGATGCCGCCGACTGGCATGCCAACGACGCCGAGACCTCGCTGATGCTGGCCGTGTCGCCCGAGATGGTGCGTGCCGACCGCCTGCACGAGGGCGATGACCCCGACCGCACCGCCGGGCAGGTGTTTGCCCACCCCGTCAACCGCACCAGTGCCAACGGGGTGACGGGGTTCCCCAGCCGCGCCACGGCGGACAAGGGTCGTGAGGCCTTCGGCTGGATGGTCGACGACCTGTCGGCGCTGATCCGCCGCGGGTTGGGGCAAGAGCCGCCGCTGCCGCATTCGTATTTCTCGTCCGTTGTCTGAACCTGCGCGCCACGAACGCGCGGGCCCCTGTCGTGTCTGTTCTCACACCCGGAGTCCGTCCATGAAGTCCCGAGATCTGTTTCCTGTGAAGTCCCCCGAAGAGATCGCCGCCCTGCAGCAGTCGCTCAAGGCCAAGGGGGTCAAGTACTGCATCGGTGCCTATGTGGACATCCACGGGGTGCAAAAGGCCAAGGTGGTGCCCATTGACCACCTGCCGCAAATGGCGGCCGGGTCGGAGCGCTACACCGGTTATGCGCTCGACGGGCTCGGGCAGGCGCCCAATGACGACGAGCTGACCTCGGTGCCCGACCTCGACCACATCGTGCAGCTGCCCTGGGAGCCCAAGGTGGCCTGGATGCCGGCCGACAACCACTTCCAGGGCCGGCCCTACCCGCTCAACACCCGCGTGGCGCTCAAGAACGTGATGGCGCAGGCGGCCGAGATGGGCTTCGGCATGAACCTGGGCATCGAGTGCGAGATCTACCTGCTCAGGAAGGAAGCCGATGGGTCCTTGAGCGTGCCCCACCCGAACGACAAGCTGGTCAAGCCGTGTTACGACGTGCAGGGATTCATGGACAACTTCAGCTGGCTCGACAAGGTGGCCACCTGCATCAACGACCTGGGCTGGGACCTGTATTCCTTCGACCACGAAGACGCCAACGGGCAGTTCGAGTTCGACTTCAACTACGCCGATGCGCTGACCACCTGCGACCGGCTCACGTTCTTCCGCATGATGGCCAAGCACTATGCCGAGGAAGAAGGCCTGATCGCCACGATGATGCCCAAGCCCTTTGCCAACAAGACGGGCAACGGGGCGCACTTCAACATGTCGCTCTACGACCTCAAGACGGGCAAGAACCTGTTTGCCTGTGACCCCAAGGAGGACCCGCACGGCATCGGCCTGACGCCGCTGGGCTACCAGTTCGTGGCCGGCATCCTCAAGCACGGGCGGGCCCTGTGCGCGGCGTTTGCGCCCACCGTCAACAGCTACAAGCGCCTGGTGCGGCGCGGGGCCATGAGCTATTTTTCGTGGGCACCGGTGTTCAACTCGTACGGGTCGAACAACCGCACGAACTCGGTGCGCATCCCGGCTGGGGGCGGGCGCTGCGAATCGCGTAACGCCGATGGCGCCGTGAACCCCTACCTGGCCGCCGCCCTGGCGCTGGCCGCGGGCCTGGAAGGCATCCGCGAGGGCCTGGACCCCGGCCTGCCCAACGAGGACAACCTGTACGAGCTGACCGAAGCCCAGCGCCGTGAACGCGGCATCGAGTTCCTGCCGCAGACGCTGCAGGAGGCGGTGCAGGCCTTCGCTGCCGACCCGCTGGTCGAGCGCACGCTGGGCAAGGCCCTGCGCGACGAGTTCATCACCTACAAGACACAGGAGTGGGAGGCCTACCACCTGTCGGTGAGCCAGTGGGAGATCGACCGCTACAGTCACGCCTTCTGACAGGAGCCCGCCATGCCATCGACCCCCAGCCAGATCGCCCGCATCAGCGTGTCCATGCCCGAGGACCTGCTGGCCGAGCTGGATGGCATGGTGGCGGCACGCGGCTTCGAGAGCCGCTCGCAGGCCATCGGTGAAATGATCAACCAGCAGCTGCTGGAGCACAAGAAGCAGCTGGGCAACGAGGTGATGGTGGGCACCATCACCTTGCTCTACGACCGCTCGGTGCGGGGGCTGCAGAAGGACCTGTCCGATCTGCAGTGCGAGCACATCGACGAGGTCATCAGCTCGCTGCACGTGCACCTGATGGGCCAGCAGATGATGGAAGTGATCCTGGTGCAGGGGCCGGCGGCCACACTGCAGTCGATCGCCAACGAGATGGTCGCGCTGCGGGGAGTGGTCACGGGGCGCCTGCAGCTGATGGCGGCCACGATGCCGCCGCTGCACCCGCTGTCGCCCAGCCGGGGCTGAAGCCCGGCCGGGGTGGCGGCGCTCACAGGTCGATCAGCACCAGCACGTCCTGGCCGGCATTGACCGGCGCGCCTTCGCGGCACATCAGGCGGTGCACCGTGGCGGCATGCGGTGCCGTGATCGCGAACTCCATCTTCATGGATTCGACCACCACCAGCACGTCACCGGCCTGCACGGTCTGGCCTTCGCTGACGGCCACCCTCCAGACATTGCCCGGCACGGATGTGGCCACGGCACGCCCGCCTTCGGGCAGGTCCAGCTGGGCGTCCGGGCTGGCGGCGGCCACGTCGGCGTCGGTGGCTTCGTGGCCCTGACCCATGGCGGCCCAGCGCTCGCGCTCGGCTTCGAAGGCGGCCTGCTGTCGGGCCTTGAAGGCCTGGATGCTGTCGGCGTGCTCGGCCAGGAAGCGGCGGTAGTCGCGCAGGCTGAAGGTTGAAGGTTCGATGCGCAGCGCGTACCCGCCATGCGGGAAGCGCTCGCGGATGCGCAGCAGCTCGTCCTCGGCCACCGGGTGAAAGCGGATCTCGTCGAAGAAGCGCAGCAGCCAGGGCTGCTCGAAGGCCGGGTGGCCCTGGCCGTGGCGCCAGCGGTTCCACATCTGCAGGGTGCGGCCCACGAACTGGTAGCCCCCGGGCCCCTCCATGCCGTAGACGCACAGGTAGGCGCCGCCGATGCCCACGGCGTTCTCGGGCGTCCAGGTGCGCGCCGGGTTGTACTTGGTGGTGACGAGTCGGTGGCGCGGGTCCACGGGCGTGGCCACCGGGGCGCCCAGGTAGACGTCGCCCAGACCCAGGACCATGTAGCGCGCGTCGAAGACGACGCGGAACACGTCGTCGATCGAGTCCAGCCCGTTGATGCGACGGATGAACTCGATGTTGCTGGGGCACCAGGGCGCATCCGGGCGCACGGACTGCATGTACTTCTCGATGGCCAGCCGGGTCTGCGCGTCGTCCCACGACAGGGGCAGGTGGACGATGCGGTTGGGCACCGTGATGTCGTCGAGCAGGGGCAGCTGGTCTTCGGTGTCGAGCAGGGTGCGCAGCAAGGCGTCGCGCGACACGCGGGCCGGGTCGAAGTGGACCTGCAGCGAGCGGATGCCCGGGGTCATGTCGATGATGCCGTCGACGCCCTGGCCGTCGTGGAGCACCCGCAGGGCTTGCATCAGCGCATGCACGCGAAAGCGCAGCTCGAGATCGAGCACCAGCGGGCCGAATTCCATCAGGATGTAGCGGTCGCCGGCCTGGCGCACCACCACGTGGGGCTTCTCGCCGTCGGCGGGCACATCGGCCAGGATGGGGCTGAGCGGGGCGCCTTGGGCGTCCACGGCCGTGTCCTGTGGCTGTGGGGGCAGGGGAGCGGCCAGGGTGGTGATGCTGGCCTCGATCGCCTGTTCGCGTTGCGCGGCCTGCTCGGGGCGCAGGCGATGAAAGCGCACCGTGTCGCCCGGGCGCAGCTGCCCGAGCTTCCACAATTCGGCCTGCACGACCACGGCCGGGCAGACGAAGCCGCCCAGGCTGGGGCCGTCCGGGCCCAGGATCACCGGCATGTCGCCGGTGAAGTCGATGGCCCCGATGGCGTACGCGTTGTCGTGGATGTTGGACGGGTGCAGGCCGGCCTCGCCGCCGTCCGGGCGGGCCCAGCGGGGGCGCGGGCCAATGAGGCGCACACCCGTGCGGCTGGAGTTGTAGTGGATCTCCCAGTCGGTGCCGAAGAAGGTGGCGATGTCGTCGTCCAGGAAGAAGTCGGGGGCCCCGTGGGGGCCGTAGAGCACGCCGATGTCCCAGTGGCGCTCGTAGCTGGGAATGGCCTCCGGAGCGACCTGCAGGCCACTGCGGCCTGCGCCAGGGGCGGCCAGGTGCAGCACATCACCCACCCGCAGGTTGCGCCCCCCATGGCCGCCGAACTGGCCGAGCGTGAAGGTGGATCGGCTGCCGAGGTGGGTGGGCACGTCGAGTCCGCCACCCACAGCCAGGTAGATGCGGCAGCCCGTTTCGGCCCGACCGATGGCCAGTGTGGCGCCGGCGGGCACGTCCACGCTGCACCACATGGGCACAGGCTGGCCGTCGAGCGTCACGGGAGCCGGTGCGCCCGTCACGGCAATGACCGCCGCGCGGCGGAACTTCAATGTGGGCCCAGCCAGCGTGCACTCCAGCGTGGCAGCGTCGGCCGCGTTGCCCACCAGTTGGTTGGCCACGCGGTGGGCATGGGCGTCCATGGGGCCGGATGGCGGCACGCCCACGTCCCACAGGCCTTGACGACCGGGCCAGTCCTGCACGGCGGTCTGCACGCCGGCGGCCAGCACCTCGATGGTGTCTGGCTGGAAGTCGAAGGTGGACAGAAAGCGCGTGACCTGCCGGCCCTCGCGGAACACCGGATGGCGCACGACCTGGCGCAGGTAGGGCAGGTTGGTCTCGATGCCGGCCAGGCGCGTGGCGGCCAGGGCGGCATCGAGCCGGTCCAGTGCGGCGTCGCGGGTGTCGGCAGTGACGATCAGCTTGGCCAGCATCGGGTCGTACCAGGCGGGCACCTCGGTGCCCCGTTCCACCCAGCCATCGACGCGGGCGGCGTCGGCGGCCGGGAACGAGACCTCGGTGAGCAGACCGGCGCAGGGCTGGAAGTTACGCGCTGGGTCTTCGGCGTACAGCCGCACCTGGATGGACGCGCCGCGAGGCACCGGCTGTAGCGAGGCGAGGGGCGGCAGCTCGCCAGCGGCGAGCTGCACCATCCAGGCCACGAGGTCGACGCCGCAGACCTGTTCGGTCACGCCATGCTCGACTTGCAGGCGGGTGTTGACCTCCAGAAAGTAGAACTGGTGGGTGTCGGCGTCGTAGACGTATTCCACGGTGCCGGCCGAGCGGTAGTTCACGGCCTGGGCCAGGCGCACGGCGGTGTCGAGCAGGGCCTGTCGCTGACCAGGGCTGAGGCCGGGGGCCGGGGTCTCCTCGATCACCTTCTGGTTGCGCCGCTGCACCGAGCAGTCGCGCTCACCCAGGGCGATCACGTGGCCGTGCCCGTCACCGAACACCTGCACCTCGATGTGCCGCGCGTTCTCGACGAACTTTTCGAGGTAGAGCCCGGCGTCCTTGAAGTTGGCCGAGGCCAGCCGTTGCACGGACGCGAAGGCGTCGGCCAGCTCGCTGTCGGTGCGCACCAGGCGCATGCCGATGCCACCGCCGCCAGCCGTGCTCTTGAGCATCACCGGGTAGCCGATGCGACGGGCTTGGGCCTGTGCATGGGGCAGGTCATCGAGCAGGCCGGAGCCGGGCAGCAGGGGCACCTGCTGGGCCTGGGCCAGTTCGCGGGCGGTGTGCTTGAGCCCGAAGGCCCGCATCTGGGCGCCGGTCGGGCCGATGAAGGCGATGCCGGCGGCCTCGCAGGCCTCGGCAAAGCCGGGGTTTTCCGACAGGAAGCCATAGCCGGGGTGGATGGCCTGGGCACCACAGGCCCGTGCGATGCGCAGGATCTCGTCGGCCCGCAGGTAGCTTTCGGCGGCCGGGGCCGGCCCCAGCAGGTAGGCCTCGTCGGCTTCACGCACATGGCGGGCCGCGGCGTCGGCCTCGGAATACACGGCCACGCTGCGCACGCCCAGCTGGCGCAGCGTGCGGATGATGCGGCAGGCGATGGCGCCGCGGTTGGCAATCAGGACCTTGTCGAACATGCGGTGTGCGAGGGCGGGCCGTCCCGCAAGGGGTGTCGCGCAGCGGGCCGTCCCGCTGGCCAATGTCGATGGGCGAGGGCGGGAGGCGGGCTCAGGCCGGGTCCCACACCATCAGCTGGATGGGGGTGGGGTTGTAAGCGTTGCACGGGTTGTTGAGCTGCGGGCAGTTCGAGATCAGCACCCACACGTTCATGTCGGCCCGCAGCTCCACGTACTTGCCCGGGCCGGAGACGCCGTCGGCAAAGGTGAGCTGCCCCGCTTCGGTGACGGGCACGTTCATGAAGAAGTTGATGTTGGGCACCAGGTCGGCCTTGCCCAGACCGATGTCAGCGTGCTGCAGGGCCAGCAGGTAGTTGTCGCGGCAGCTGTGCATGAACTTCTTCTGCAGCGCGTAGCGCACGGTGTTGCTCTCGGCCGCGCAGGCGCCGCCGAGGGTGTCGTGGCGGCCGCAGGTGTCGGCCACAATGGTGAGCATCGGGCGCCCTTCGTTGCTGACCAGCACCGAGCCCGTGGTCAGGTAAATGCCGCCTTGCTGCAGCATGGTGTCGGTGGCGCTGTAGTGCTCGGCCAGGTCGTCGGCGTTGTAGAAGATCACGTCGGCGGCCTGGTTGCCTTCCAGGTCGACGATGCGCAGCGTCTGGCCTCGCCTGACCTGGAACAGGATGGGCTCGCCTGCGGGGTGGCGCTGGTTGAGGCACGCATCGGCCTCTCGCAGGGGGCTGTGCTGGATGCGGATGGCGGTGGCTTGGGGGGT
>Ga0255180_1000542_pt1 | contig 12580 bp, 20 predicted proteins | sample Atl_Colum_RepB_8_FD_189933 | JGI IMG/M metagenome (GOLD analysis project Ga0255180, IMG submission 189933) | Freshwater microbial communities from Altamaha River, Georgia, United States - Atl_Colum_RepB_8d | ecosystem: Environmental > Aquatic > Freshwater > River | place: USA: Georgia... | reverse complement strand
AGGTGAATTAACATCGGAGCATTTCGTAGCGGGCAATGGTATATTTGTCAATAGTTTAACTATCGACACCAGCTACACAATCGCTGCAGGTACGTCCGGTATGTCGGCAGGCCCGATAACAGTGGCTAGCGGCACCACGGTGACAGTTGCCAGCGGCTCACGATGGGTGGTGGTGTGAACGCGGTTGAGATATTTAATCCTGACAGCACGGCGGTGGTTACGCCGGAGTTGATGCGGCAGAAAGTCGTGGCGCTGCAGGATGAATTGCTGCAACTGCCGCAGGCTGATATTGTGACAACACACACGTTTTTGCCGGGTGTGTACGAGCGAAAGATTACGATACCGCCGTGGACTGTATTGACGGGCGCAGCGCACAAGACGAACTACCGCGTGCGGTTGGAGAAAGGCACGATTGCAGTAAACCGTGAAACTGAAGTGGTGGTGCTAACCGCCCCTTGCGAGTTTGACGCTAAAGCAGGTGAGCAGCGAGCTGGGCGGGTGTTTGAAGATGAAGTTGTCTGGGTGGACGTGTACGACAACCCTGACGATTGCCAAGACTTGGCCGTACTAGAAGACAGGCTGTACGTAGTGCCGGAGTGCGGGTTAGGCGACACACGCAGACGGTTGGCGATCGAATCGGCTCGCGCAGACTACCAGTTGTTTTTAGAGCAGTTAGGGGTGGATCAACCCACAATGGATGCGATAGTGACCATTGAAAGCGATCTGATTGATATGCCGGAAGGGCACGATGTGGAGTTGAAAGAGTCGCCAGTGCATGGTATCGGCATGTTTGCTACGCGGTACTTTTTTGCAGGTGAAGTTATTTGCCCTGGTCGGTTGGATGGCAAGCGCACCCCAGCTGGGCGCTACATCAACCACTCGCACGATGCAAATGTAATGCCGTACAAGTTTGGTGACGATTTATATGTAATTGCCTTAAAGGATGTGGGCGTTGGCAGTGAACTTTTAATTAACTACCGCGACGCTGTAGGCACAAATTTTGGCTTTTACTTATCTGGAGAAACACTATGTCAGGATTTATAGCAGGTAGCGTAATTAGTGGCGGCGCGTCTTACGCCGGCGCTAGAGAACAAGCTAAAGCTGCCGACCGCGCGACTGAAGCACAGGAGCGCATGTTCAAACGTCAAATTGAACTGCAAGAACCTTTCCGCCAAGCAGGCGTCAATGCACTGCCTGAGTTGATTGAAGCCTCCCGTTACACGCCGTTTGGCATGGAACAATTCCAAGCCGACCCCGGCTACGGTTTCCGTCTTAAAGAAGGGTTGCGCGCGCTAGAGAATAGCGCAGCGCAGCGAGGGGGTTTGTTGTCCGGCAACACTATGCGCGGCTTAACGCGCTACGGCCAAGAACTAGGATCCCAGGAATTTACTAACGCATTTAATCGCTATCAGTCTGAACGGGCTGCTCGCTTAAACCCACTTCAATCTTTGGCAGGCATGGGGCAAACTAATGCGGCGACTATGGCACAGCAAGCAGGTCAGTATGGTCAAAGCATGGCTGAAAATGCTTTGATGCGAGGTAATATGCGTGCGTCTGGGTATGCAAACGTAGCCAACGCACTAACAGGCGGTTTGAGCGGGTACTTAAACCGGCAACAGACTAAAGACTGGATGGATCGCGTGCTTCCACCAAAAACACCCGCTGCTCAAACGCCTTATACAGATACGTTTATGTTTCAAAATGATGTGAGTGATTTTGAAGGTATTCCGGGCATGGGAGGGGATTAAATTATGGCCGGTATTGACTACAACATCTTAGGGCAAATTAAGCCGTTTCAGCTTGAATCGCCCATGAACGCTATGACGCAAGCGTTGCAGTTGCGCGGGCTGCAAGACACGCTACAACTTAATGCGTTGAAAGCGCAAGAGTATCAACAGCAGCAGCAAGAGAAGAACGCGCTTGCTCAGTTAATGGCGGACACCACAATACCTTACGGGTCTGACGCATTTTTTAGAAAGCTTGCGACCATATCCCCGCGCTCCTACGAAAGTATTGCTAGTGGCGTAGAAAAGCGCCAAACCGCAGAGGCGCAACAGCAGCTTGCACTTTCAACAAAACAACAACGCGAACAAGCTATACAAGACGCCGCAAGAAAATCTAAGGAAGATAGACGCGGTAACGCATTTCGCTACATTGCTAACGCACAAGATTTTGGCCAAGCAGCTAGTTTAGTTGAACGGTTTGTACGAAATGGCGATATCAGCCGTGAAGAAGCAGACGATATGTTAGCGCCGCTGTATGCTTCGGGGCAGCCTGACATGAATCAGTTTAGAGCTAACGTTCTGACCGGCCTGTTGCCTGCAGAAAAAGTTTTTGAAGAGCAACGCGCCAGCGAAAAACAAGCGCAAGAAAGGGTTAAATTTGAGTCTGAAAATTTAGATAGAAATTTAGCTAGGTTTAATGCAGTGTACAACCCGGCTTTAATTTCAACTACGGATAAAACAGTGGGCGCCGCGCAAATTACGCAGCGGTTAAAAGCGTTATATAAGCATCCCGTATTAGGAAAAGAAGCGGCAGCATTTATGCCTGAAGAAGAGGCCATAAAGCAACATATTGAGAACTACAACCAAAACGCGGAAAACTACATCGCTACGATGATGAACATGTCGGGCAAAGACATACTAGAAGCCCGCCAAAAATCACAAGAGCGTACTGAGCAACAGATGGAAGAGGCGTATCAAGAACACGTCGATGAATCAGCAGCAACCAATAAATATCCAATGTCAAAATCGGAGTTCCGCGCTGATTACTTGGCTAAATTGAGATCACCCGTTGCTGCACTTGCACCTGCACCTGCTGCTGAAGCACCTGCTGCTGAAGCACCTGCTGCTGAAGCACCTGCGGTTGCTGCACCTGCGGTTGCTGCACCTGCTGCTGAAGCACCTGCTGCTGCGCCTGAAGCTGCAACGGAAGGTTCACTACCGGCTAAAGAAGTTGCATACGGCCTTCCCGGCGTAGATCGTCGAGTGGCAAGTCTGCTTATAGCACAAGGTAAACAAGGCAGAATTAAACTTGCAGAAATGTTGCAAACCGAAAACAGTCCGGCGAATGTTGCCAAGAGAAAATTGGATAGCGATCGACTGTTAGCTGATATTGAGCACAGACGTGCAATGGAAGACATTGCACGGCGCAGCGAAAATCGTCAACAAGACGAAGCAAAAGAACGGCAGCGCCACGCTAGAGTTATGGAAGGTATAGCAAGAAATAGCTACTTCTTGCAAGCGGACAAAGTAAATCAAGTTGCCACGACGCAAGTTGACGATAACGGCAACGTGACGCTTTTTAACGGAAGAGGCCAAGAAATACGCAGAATACCTAACGTTGGTAAGCGTAGCCCGAGCGTAATTAAAGCCGAACAGGCAAGGGCAGAAGGTTTGCGCACTATTGAGTCTTTGATTCCTGATGTAGAGGAGATGATTAAAAAAGGCGGACTGATTGACCAATCCACCGGCAGTGGCGTAGGTCGATTGGCGGATGTTGGCGCAGAATTTTTTGGTTATGCTACTGAAGGCTCTATCGCTTCAAGTAGGCTGGAGCCTATCGCGGCCATGATTACCATGACCGTACCGCGTTTTGAAGGCCCGCAATCTGAAGCCGACCGTAAGTTTTATGAGCGTGCTGCAGGTGATTTAGCAAACCCACGATTGCCCGCAGATAAACGTAAAGCCGCTGGCGAAATTGTTTTGAAGTTTATGAAACAACGTAAAGGTCAGTTTATTTTGAAAGGCTCGGAACTTGACGCAAGCGGCGGAGGTAGCGTTGAACCCCCAGCAGGTTTTGTACGGGATAAATAATAATGGCTATTGAAACTGCGACTAACCCTAAAACTGGCGAACGAGCTGCGTTAGTTGATGGTAAGTGGCTGCCTATTGAAGATACGGCTACGAACGCAGAAGGCAAAAAAGCTTACCGTATCGGCGGCAAATGGATGCTTGACGAGCCGCCGCCAGCCGCACCCGAACCAGCTCCGGCGGTTAGCGAAGTACCTGCACCCCGCGCTCGTCCGCCGTGGGCTAAAGAAAACCCTATGGCTTACGATGTTCTTAGCCAATTGCGCCAAGCAGTAGGGCCAACAGTAGAAGTTACTGGCGCAATGATGGGCGGTATAGCAGGCGCGCCGTTTGGGCCGCCTGGTCTGGTGGGTGGGTCGGCGTTAGGTTACGGCACCGCGTCGGGGTTACTGCGTCAAGCAGACATCGCGCTAGGTAATGTACCTGAGATGACCCCGTTAGAAGGCATCAGCGCGGGCGCCCGCGACTTGTTGATGGGCGCTATTTATGAGTCAGGCGGTCAAGTCGCCGCACCTATAGTTAACAAAGCCTTGCAGATGGGCGGGCGTGGGATTGGTTGGCTATATGACACTTTGTCGGGTCAGATTGGCCAACAAAAAGCCGCCAAAATTCTGCGCGATTCGTTGGGTGTAGATGTGGCTGCGGCGCGTACTTTAGCGCGCCAAGGAGGCAGCGAATTAACTGCCGCGCAGTCAATTGCAAATTTGGCCTCACCTACAACACAAGCTTTATTAGCTAAATACGCTAAGCGCGACCCTCGTTTTCAGTTGATAACGGAAGATTTAGAAGAAGCCGCGCGCATTAACCAACTTGCTGAGCAGGCAGGCGGGGCTACGCAAGCCCAAGCCAAAACCGCGCAAAAAGAAGCAAAAAACGCGTTGCGCGAGCGATTACTCCCCGAGCTTGAACAAGCTATGTACAACGCTAATTTAGGGGGTACTTTAGAACCGCAGTTACGGGCGCAAGCCGAACGCATGGGTACGGTGGCTGCAGCGAAGGCCGATCAAGTACGACGCCTTTCAGCCGTGCCGCCTACGGTTATGGTTGAAGGCAGACCTTATAACCCTAGCGCGCAAATGAGAGAGCCTGTAGTAGGTTTAGTACCTGCGGAGGAAGGAGTTGTACCAGCAGGCACACGTTTACTTGAAAAAGGTCAGCAAAAATCTATAGAGCTTGGTCGTCCAGTTAGCACGGGGCGGTATACCTATGAAGGTGAGTTAGCTAAACGCGCTGATGAGGTAGCAACGCAAGCGGCGGAAGGTTCGCTCGTTTTTGGTGAGGCGTCGCGTTTTGCTACTGCAGCTGCCGATAGCTTAGCTGCGCACGGGTATAAACCGTTGAAAACAGATCAAGTTATTGCAAATATCGACAAAATATTAGCTGATGTTAAGTTAGCACCTGGCGCGCGGGATTTGACGCGGCTGCTAACAATGGCCAGAAACGACATCATAAAATGGACTAACGCGGGGGGTGTTATTGATGCGTGGGCGTATGAAACGCTACGTAAAAACTTAGGCGCTAACGCTCGCAAATTAGCACCTAACGATCCTACGGCACAAAAAGAATTAGCAGCTAAAGTTACTGCAAGTGTTGGGCCAATGATTAGAAAAGCGATTGAGGATGCGGGTGGTACCGGTTATGGTGCATATCTAGATGCTTATTCTGCGGGCTTAAAATCTGTTAGTGAAAAAAAACTGTCCGCTAAAGCTTTACAGCTATACCAAACCGACCCTTCAACTTTTGTAAAATTGGTCGAGGGCAACGATACCAAGACGATAGAAAAAATATTTGGCTCTGGCAGCTACGATGTAGCTAAAGAAATGAGCAGCGCTGCTATGTCAAAACTTACTAAGTTAGCTGACGAAGTTAAACGCGATAAACGTATACTGAAACAAGTTCAGCTGGGGCACGACGCATTGGTTGAGTTGTTAGAAGCTAATCAATCTCGTTTTCGCTTTCCTAATTTTGCATTTAGCCGCACGACTACAGCAGGTAACACTATGCTTGATGAATTGTCACGTCGGCTAGGTAAAAAGGTAATGGATAGATTGACCGAAGCGTCTAAATCTGGCAAGAATATGGCTCAGTTAATAGACACGTTACCTGCGGCTGAACGCAATACTGTACTGCGGGTTCTTAGCAACCCGCAAGAATGGGCCGTGATACCGAAAGAAGGGCGCGGGGCTGCGGTCAACGTGTTAGCGCCAGAAAACCGAAACAAATTGAGGAATTAAATGGCATCCTTAACCCCAACACCCAAGCAGCAGTTCTTCGATGCCAACGGTAACCCGCTGGTAGCTGGTAAGGTCTACACCTACGCCGGCGGCACGACGACACCGATTGCGACCTACACGGATCAGACGGGCGCAACTGCTAACGCCAACCCGATCATCCTTGACTCGCGTGGCATGGCCAACATCTGGCTGCAGCCAACAATCGCGTACAAGTTCGTCGTCACGGACGAGAACGACGTAACGCAATACACCACGGACAATATCCTGGTGCCTGTGGACAACCTGTCGTTCGGCTCGCCGCCTCCGATCGGTGACGTGTCGCCCAACACTGGCGCATTCACCACCTTGTCAGCCACGCAAGATGTGACCTTCTCCGGCTTTGGCTACGTCCAGATGCCTGTGGGCGCTACGACCGACCGGCCTGCTGTGCCAGCGGAAGGTATGTTCCGCTACAACAGCACGCTAGACGTCTTTGAGGGTTTTAGCAATAACCAGTGGGGCCAGGTGGGCGGGGCTGCGGGCGCCACGGGCGGCGGTAACGACGAAGTGTTTGTTGAAAACGACCAGACCGTCACGGTTAGCTATACAATCCCATCCACCAAGAATGCCATGACGACCGGCCCAATCACGCTGGGTGCTGGCTTTGTGGGTGAAGGTAGTATCGCAGGCACAACGCTGACGATTGCCACTGCCACGTCAGGCGTGGTGGGCGTGGGGTCGGTGATTGTTGGCTCCGGCATTACCACAGGCACGGTCATCACGGCGTTAGACACAGGCACGGGCGGTATTGGTACCTACACGGTGTCACCTTCGCAGTCAGTGTCGTTTACTGCGATCACCGCGCCGGTGGTGGTCACCGTCTCTACTGGCTCACGCTGGGTTGTAATTTAAGGAGTAATCATGGCATCTTTAGTTCTTGCAGGCGACACCAGCGGATCGATTACGGTATCAGCCCCGGCAGTCGCAGGGTCGAATACGCAAACGTTGGTGGCGACCACGGGTACGTTGGCGCCTGTGGTGTCGGGTACGGCTGTTACTACCACCGGTGGAACTAGCATTGACTTCACTAGTATTCCGTCTTGGGTAAAACGTATTACGGTGATGTTTAATGGTCTAAGTCTTAACAGCACATCTACCCTTCGGTTTAGGTTGGGCACTAGTGGTGCAGTTGAAACTTCAGGGTATGTAGGTACAGCCATCAATGCAGCATCGTCACCTACAGTGCAATCGTTTACCGCAGGTTTTGATATGTATGGCGCAATGACTGCTGCAACGGCTGCGTATGGCGCGATAACATTTTCACTGATAGGAAGTAATGCGTGGGTTGCAAACGGAATCATAGCCACATCGTTAGTGGGCGCGAATTCAATTTCCGGCACAAAAACACTTGCTGGTACGCTAGATATGGTTCGGATTACAACGGTTAGCGGTACAGACACCTTCGACGCCAACGGCGGCGTTAACATCCTTTACGAGTAAGAGGTCATCATGCACAGAATCGTTGTGAACGTACAAACAGGCGAAGTGACACAGGTCGAGCTGACTGCGGAAGAGATCGCAGCGATTGAGGCTGCCCAAGCGCCTGTCGAGCCACCGGCTGAACCCTCTGCGGAGCAATAATTATGGCTGTTACTCTGAATGCATCCACCTCAACGGGCTATATCCAGACCGCTGACACCAGCGGCGATCTAGCCCTTCAAAGCAATGGCACAACGCAGTTTAACGTCACGTCCACCGGCGCGTATGGACAACTGAAGTCGGGTACTACGGTTACTGCTTCTGGTACGAGTGTTGACTTTACTAGTTTGCCTTCGTGGGTAAAACGCATCACTATTATGTTTGCAGGATTAAGTACAAACGGAACGTCTGACTACATGGTGCAACTTGGCGACTTAGGTGGTTTTGAAACCACGGGTTATCTTGGGTCTGTCTCAACAGTGGGTGCGAGTACAGCTACCTATACGGCGTTTACCACTGGATTGGGGCTCGTAGAAAACATATCGGCAGCAGCTAACGTATATCACGGTCTTATGACTATAAGTTTGCAAGGGTCAAATTTATGGGTTTCTGGCGTAAGTTTTGGTGGTTCTAGGTCGGGGATGGGTGGCAGCAGCAAAACTCTTTCTGACACGCTAGATCGGGTTCGTATTACTACCGTTGGCGGGGTTAATACCTTCGACGCTGGAACAATTAACATTCTTTACGAGGGCTGATTATGGCAGTCATCATTAACGGCACTACCGGAATTACTTCGCCAGAGCCTTTCGTTCTGCAGTCGGGATCATTATCTTCGCCCGCTGTTGCTGGGCAAACGGAATACGACGGCAAAGTGTTTTACCAAACGCCGCAAGGCACACAGCGTGGTGTAGTACCCGGCGCGCAGTTCTTTCGTTTAGATTCATCTTTGGCGGGTGCTAACGTCAATACAGCGCAAAGTGTGTTTGGCGTAGGTGTTACGTTGTCATCAAGTACAGTATACGCATTTGAAGCAACCTATGTTTTTACAAAATCTGCCGGCACTACTTCGCATACGTTTTCCATAGGGTTTGGTGGGGCTGCTACGATTAACAATATAGGTTATGAAGCCTTATACGCATATTCTGCAACGACACTTACTCCTGGTAACGGTTCAGCTAACTCAATGTTAAGTTATATCGCTACCGCATCGTCAACTCAACTTAATAGCGGTATAACATCTGCGGCTGTTTATCAGCAAATCGTAATAAAAGGTATAGTGTCGGTTAACTCTGGCGGTACATTTATCCCGCAGTACACGTTGTCGGCTGCACCGGGCGGCGCATATACAACACAAGCAAATTGCTACTTCATGATTTACCCTATCGGCGCATCAGGCGCTAACGTCAACGTAGGTACGTGGGCATAACATGGACTCGCAAGTGCTTTTCAATATCGCGGTTGCGATCGCTGGGTTCTTCGGCGGCTGGGTGTTGAACAATATCCACCGCTCGATCGACCGGCTGGACACGGACGTGCGTGCCATGCCGCACACGTATGTGACGCGTGAAGACTACAAGGACGACATGCGCGACGTCAAAGAGATGCTGTCTAAAATTTTTGAGAAGCTCGACCACAAGCAGGACAAATAAGGAGGTGTTATGAAGACGTTTATCTTAGCCCGTGCTAAAGAGCCATCTACTTGGCGTGGTCTGTTCCTGTTTTTGGCCGCTGCCGGTGTGCCCATCGCGCCTCAGATGGCTGACGCTATCATCGCTACAGGGTTGGCTGTCGCTGGTCTGATTGGGGTTGTGACGCCTGACAAGAAATGAAGGACAACTTCCGCCAGGCGCTGCAGGCAGTTCTGCAGCATGAGGGTGGGTTCGTTCACCACAAACTTGACCCAGGCGGCATGACCAACTTGGGTGTCACTAAACGGGTCTGGGAAGAATGGGTCGGTCATCCTGTTGGCGAAAAAGAGATGCGCGCGTTGACCCCAGTGACGGTAGCGCGGCTGTACAAGCGCAAGTACTGGGATGCGGTCAAGGCCGACGAGCTGCCAACCGGCCTCGACTATCTGATGTTCGACTTTGCGGTCAACGCTGGCCCTGGCCGTGCCATCCGAACCCTGCAAAAAGCGATTGGAACGAACCCTGATGGCGTCATCGGCCCCAAGACCATGCAGGCGATAAAGACCGCCAATCAGAAAGACTTGATTGCCAAGTTCAGCATGGAGAAGGAGCTGTTCTACAAGGCGCTCCCAACGTTCGCAACCTTCGGCAAAGGCTGGCTGCGCCGGGTAGCAGAGGCTAAGTCACATGCGGTGACGATGCTGGCGTAACTGCCGGCAAACCTCACGGTCGCGCGCCGACATGTCGGGGGATATTTCGGCCACCACGCAATCAGATGGCGTGGGGCGCGAGTGGTCGGCAGGCACAAAGAAGGCCAGAAAGCCAATGGTCGCCACCACAATGGCCGCGTAATAGACGAGGGCAAGCTCCTTCATACGCTCAACAGCCTGCCCAAGAACTTCACCACGGGCGACTCGTACCGTATGGGCACGCCCAGCATGATGTCCTGAACAAACCGCTCCTCTGGCGTAGAGTCGCGCTGATACAACTGCGGCGTGTAGTGCGCGCCGATCTTGGGTGGTTCTTCCTTGATAAAGTAGCCATCACGTAACATCGTCTTTCCTCCTGTCTTCATTTGCACGGCGGGCGTCAACGCCTTTCTTTTTTATCAACGCCGCCTCGTCCTTAGTATAAATCGATTTTCCCACCATCACGTTGCCTGCAACCCACACCTCTGCTGAGTAGGCATTGTTCTTGCATGATGGACACCTGCGTTGCCGCCGTATGCCGCCTGGCTGCTGGGTGGTGTTGACTACATGGGTCTTGCTGCCGCACTGCATACACTTCATGGACGTACCGCCTTCGCCATGATCTCCAGCCGTTCACGGGCGTCACGCAGCGCGCAGTAGCGCTGATGCAGGCGCTGCAGGTGGGAGCTGCGGCGCTCATGCAGCGTCTCATGCGTCAGTAGGGCGAACACCTCGTCTTCTGACAATGACGGCAACTGGTCATTCAGTGCGCGCCAACTTTGCTTTTTCATCTTCTATCCTTTGTTCAATTTCAGTCACCTTCTCGACAGCCCGCTCAAAGGCTCGCGCCATTTGGTTCAATTCTTTCTGGCGTATGCGCTCCTCTGCACGGGCGGCAGGCAGCTTCGCCTTCCAATAATCAAGTCTTTTCACGTTGTTCGGCCTCCAGTTCGCGCAGATCGTTGGCCACATCTGAGACGCCGTGCCAATCGGATCTAGCGATCATGACATGCAGGTAGTCAATCAGAATCTCACGCTGGGTTTCGTACTTGGTAAAGTCAGTCATTTGGTGTCCTCTTTCATTTTGGTAAATTTTGCCATCGGAATGATACGTTTGCTGCCGTCCAACATTTCAATATGCACAAAGCCCTGCGAGCCCGCCCAGCAGCCGTAGTAGGCACGCTGCAGCCCGTCGATGTCGAAGGCCATCTTCATGCCGTGGCACCAGCTGGGGCGCTCTTGGGTTAACACCGTCTGCACACTGATGTCGTTTGTGTACGTCAGGTAGTCGGGCGGGGCAGCGATTGCAGGCGCTGCCAGTAATAAAAGTAGGTATCTCATCACTCCCCCTTCACTCTCAGGTTTTTATCCACTGTCGCGTCAATGCAAGTGCCTTCTAACTGCGTAATCTCACCACCGCTTACTGCGGCTCTATCACGCATCTTCTGCTTTTGCTGACGCACCTCTTCCTTGCACACCTCTTCGTTAGTGAAGAAGTCTCTTTTCTGCATGAACTCACAATGAGCGTTAATGCAAACCCATAACACCGGGATAAAAATAGTCATTTCAATGCCTCCATCGCTATGTCGGAAATCGCTCGTTTGTCGTGCAGGGCTGCCCAGATCTTTTCGTCAACTGTCTTCTCGGCGAGTAGGATATAGACCCAGACGTCGTGCAGTTGCCCGGAACGGTGCAGCCGTCCAACGGTTTGTTCGTACAGCTCCAGGCTCCACGGCAACGACAAAAATACCATGTGGCTTCCCCCGTGCTGTAGATTAAGTCCATGTCCCGCTGACTTAGGATGGACGGCAAGAAGTTCGATTTGTCCGGCATTCCATCGCTCAATGGCCCGGTCGTCGTCGAGGGTGGCAAGCCTTGGATAGCGGCGACGAAGTTCTGCCACCTCTTCCTGAAACTGGTAAACAATAAGGGTATTCGCATGTTGGTTTTCCTCCAGTAAATCGTCCAATCGGTCAAACTTGTGACTGCTAAACCACACCGCTGTCTTGCTCGTAGTGAACTGACCCGGCGTATCACTGGCCACGCGGCTGCTGTCGTACACAAAGCCAGACGCCATCTGTTGCAACTTTGATGTAACGGCTGCAGCGTTGGCGGCTAGTATTTCGGCGGTCGGAAACTGCACCACAAAGTCTTTCTTCATCTTTTCATACGGCTGCCGGTCGTCCAGCTGACTGCGCAGCTCGACCACATGGCAGGGCGGCAGCTTGTCTTTGTATTCGCCAGGCTCTAGTACGAAGGTGGCCGGTTTGATCTTCTCCATGACCAGCTGCAGGGCGCCTGGGCGTGGTGCCCACTGACCAAAGTCGCGGTTCATACATACAAAGTATTGCTGCAAGAAGGCGCCCTTAGCCCGCCCCAGCAGTTTCTCGTCAATGATCTTGCACTGGCCGAAAACGTCTTCCAGACCGTTACTGGTGAATGAGCCGGTCAGACCCCAGCGAATTTTGAACTGGTCGATGATCTTGTGCAGCGCTTTGAAGCGTGTGCCGGAGGGGTTCTTGAGTTTGGTCAGCTCGTCGAACACGATTGCATCGAAGTCGGACAAGTCCTGCTCGGCCAGCCACTGGATGTTGTCGTAGTTAGTGACCACTATCGCCACAAACGAGCGTAGTGCTGCCGCTCGGTCTTTAGGGCTACCCACGGCCACGCGGTGGTCTAACTCTGGCGCCCACTTCATAACTTCAATTGGCCACACGTCCGTGCAGACACGCTTCGGCGCCAAGACAAGGAACCGACTT
>Ga0255180_1000538_pt1 | contig 12600 bp, 12 predicted proteins | sample Atl_Colum_RepB_8_FD_189933 | JGI IMG/M metagenome (GOLD analysis project Ga0255180, IMG submission 189933) | Freshwater microbial communities from Altamaha River, Georgia, United States - Atl_Colum_RepB_8d | ecosystem: Environmental > Aquatic > Freshwater > River | place: USA: Georgia... | reverse complement strand
GTCCGCAATTGACACCAATTGATATAAATTCTTAGGTATTTGATTTGAATTGTCAATCAACACCTTTGTTTGCAAAATTAGCCATTCGCCGAATTCCCCCCTGCGCCATCAGGCCAAGAAGCCCCATCGGGTATCATTCCAAGGTTTAACCGCCTCACTCGGGGCGGTGATCAGATTTATGGCGTCTGCCCTGCCTGGCAGGCCCTGAGAGGACATCAATGTTTGGATCTTTCCGTCGGTATTTCTCCAGCGATTTGGCCATCGACCTGGGAACCGCGAACACCCTGATATACGTACGCGACAAGGGCATCGTGCTCGATGAGCCCTCGGTCGTGTCGATTCGCCATGAGGGCGGCCCCCAAGGCAAAAAAACCATTCAAGCTGTGGGCCATGAGGCCAAGGCCATGCTGGGCAAGGTGCCGGGCAACATCGAGGCCATTCGCCCGATGAAAGACGGCGTGATTGCCGACTTCACGGTCACGGAGCAAATGCTCAAGCAGTTCATCAAGATGGTGCATCCCCGCTCGGTCCTCAAGCCGAGCCCGCGCATCATCATCTGCGTGCCCTGCGGTTCCACCCAGGTCGAACGCCGCGCGATTCGTGAATCGGCTCTCGGGGCCGGCGCTTCTGAGGTGTATCTGATTGAAGAGCCGATGGCCGCAGCCATTGGCGCGGGCTTGCCCGTCTCAGACGCATCGGGCTCGATGGTCGTGGACATTGGTGGGGGCACCACGGAAGTGGGCGTGATCTCGCTGGGCGGTATGGTCTACAAAGGCAGCGTGCGCGTGGGCGGCGATAAGTTTGATGAAGCCATCATCAATTACATCCGCCGCAATTACGGCATGTTGATTGGCGAGCCCACGGCTGAAGCGATCAAAAAAGAGATCGGTTCGGCTTTCCCGGGCAGTGAAGTGCGCGAGATGGAAGTCAAGGGACGCAATCTCTCGGAGGGCGTGCCGCGCAGTTTCACCATCTCTTCCAACGAGATTCTGGAAGCCTTGACCGACCCGCTCAACAACATCGTTTCGGCCGTGAAAAACGCCTTGGAGCAAACCCCGCCCGAACTCGGTGCTGACATTGCCGAGCGGGGCATGATGCTCACCGGTGGCGGCGCGTTGTTGCGCGATCTAGACCGCTTGCTGGCCGAAGAAACCGGCTTGCCGGTGCTGGTCGCTGAGGACCCGCTCACTTGCGTGGTGCGGGGTTGTGGCTTGGCCCTGGAGCGCATGGAGCGCTTGGGCTCGATCTTCACGAGCGAATAAGCGTCGTGCCACTGGGCACCTTCGACCGCACCCCGCCACCCTTTTTCAAACAGGGCACTTCGGCTGTTACCAAACTGCTGTTCTTCAGCGGTTTGGCGGTCTTGCTGATGGTCGCTGACGTGCGCTTTCAAGTGACCCAGCCTTTGCGCGCGGTCGTGGCCATGGCGCTCTACCCGGTGCAGTGGCTGGCCATGCGCCCCTTGGTGATTGCGGAAATGAGCGCGGAATACATGCAAGAGCGTGACGCGGCACAAGCCCAAGCACGTGAGTTGCAGCTGCAATTGCTGGGGCAGGCCAAGCGCGCGGGTGAAGTGGAGCAATTGGCCTTGGAGAACCGTCAGCTGCGCGAATTGCTCAATTTGCGCGAGCGCCTCTCGGGCCCGAGCGTGGCCGCCGAAGTGCTGTATGACGCGGCCGACCCCTACAGCCGCAAAGTGATCATCGACAAAGGCTTGGCGCAAGGCATCAAAGAGACGTCACCCGTCATGGATGAGCAAGGCATCTTGGGTCAAGTCACCCAAGTGCTGCCCTTCACCAGTGAGGTGACCTTGCTCATCGACCGTGACCACGCCATTCCTGTGCTCAACACGCGCACCGGCGCGCGCGGTGTGGCCTATGGCGAGACAGGGGGCGCGCCTTTGCTGGAGCTGCGCTACATGGCCACCAACGCGGATATTGAGGAGGGCGATTTGCTCTCCACGTCCGGGGTCGATGGGGTGTATCCGCCCGGGGTTCCGGTGGCCAAGGTGGTCAAAGTCGAGCGGCGTGCGGACACGGTGTTCGCGCGCATTCTGTGTGAGCCACTGGGACGTGCGCAGGGGGCGCGTCATGTGATGGTGCTCGACCCTCTCTCGGATAAGCTGCCTCCTCGCCCCGTGATTGAAAAGCCGCAACCGATCGTCACGCATAAGGGGGGGCGCCGATGATCATGCCCCGTGGCCAGCAACTGCTGTTGCCCGCTAACCCCTTGTTCGTGGTTTTCTCCATGCTGGCAGCCATGTTGGTGAACATGACGGCGAGCATCAGCGTGTTTGGCAATGCCGCTTGGCTGCCGGATTTGCTCTCCATCGTTTTGGTGTTTTGGTGTGTGCACCAGCCCCGGATCGTGGGCATTGGTTTGGCTTTTCTGTTTGGCGTGCTCACCGATGTCCACCAGGCCGCACTCATGGGTCAGCACGCCCTGGCCTATACGGTGCTGGGGTTCCTCGCGGTGACGATTCACCGCCGCCTTCTTTGGTTTAGTGTGCCCTCGCAGGCCATGCAGGTCTTCCCCTTGTTTTTCATCGCACACGGCTTAGAGCTCATGGTGCGAATGTTGGCGGGCGATACCTTTCCGGGCTTTTGGTTGCTGCTCGCGCCGGTTTTCGAGGCGGCTTTATGGCCCGTGATGAATAGCTTGTTGTTGGCGCCGCAGCGCAGAGCGCCAGACCCGGATGCTGACCGTCCGTTATGAGCATCATCCGCAACATTGAAGGGGACTTGCGACGCTTTAGGGGTCGAGCCCTGGTGATCAGTGCGGCCGTGGCGGCGGCCTTTGTTCTGTTGGCCATTCGTCTCTTCTATTTGCAGATCGTTCGCTACGACGAGTTCAACGACAAGGCCGAGAACAACCGCACCGCCATCGTACCCATCGTCCCCAACCGAGGCGTGATCATGGATCGCAACGGGGTGGTGCTGGCGACCAACTATTCAGCTTACACCCTGGAGATCACGCCCTCAAAGGTGATCGAGCCGCTCGACGAGTTGATTGAAAAACTCGGTCACGTGATCGATATTCAGGCGCGCGACAAACGCCGTTTCAAAAAGCAAATGGATGAATCCAAGAGCTTTGAGTCGGTGCCCATCCGCAACCGCCTGACCGACGAAGAAGTGGCCCGATTCGCCGCGCAAAGCTATCGGTTTCCCGGCGTGGAAATTCGCGCCCGTCTCTTTCGCAACTACCCGTATCTCGATTTGGCGAGCCATGTGATTGGCTACATCGGGCGGATCAACCAAAGCGAAAAAGCCAAGATTGAAGAGTCGGATGACGCGGGCAACTACCGCGGCACAGACTACATTGGCAAGCTTGGGGTCGAGCAAAGTTACGAGTCGCAGCTGCACGGTATCACGGGCGTGCAAGAAATGGAAACCTCAGCCGGTGGGCGGGCCGTGCGCCGCTTAAAGAGCACGCAGGCTGTGCCGGGCAACTCGGTGGTGCTCTCCATTGACATCAAGCTGCAAAAGCTGGTTGAGGATCTCTATGGCAAGCGCCGTGGTGCCATGGTGGCAATTGACCCGAAGACGGGAGAAGTGCTCGCCTTTGTGAGCAAGCCCACGTTTGACCCGAACTTGTTTGTGGACGGCATTGACAGCGAAAACTGGGCGGCCCTCAATGATTCGCCGGATAAACCTCTGCTCAACCGGGCCCTGCGCGGGACCTATCCACCGGGCTCGACTTACAAGCCCTTCATGTCCTTGGCGGCCTTGATGTCGGGTAAGCGCAATCCGGCGCAGCAGATTGCAGACCCGGGCTACTTCATGTTTGGCAATCACCGCTTCCGCGATGACAAAGAGGGCGGGCACGGCATGGTGGACATGCACAAATCGATTGTGGAGTCCTGCGATACCTATTACTACTTGCTCGCCCGCGACATGGGGGTGGACTTGATTCACGAGATGATGACGCCGTTTGGCTTCGGTCAATACACCGGCATAGACATCATGGGTGAGTCGCGCGGTATTTTGCCCTCGACGGAGTGGAAGCGCACCACCTACAAACGCCCCGAGCAGCAGCGCTGGTACTCGGGGGAAACCATCTCTCTGGGCATTGGGCAAGGCTACAACAGTTTTACCATGCTGCAACTTGCGCACGCAACGGCCACTTTTGCCAACCAAGGCTTGAAAATGAAGCCACACTTGGTCAAAGAAGTCGTCGACATTGAGACCAAAAAGAGCACGCCCATCGCCAAAGAGCCCATTGGCAAGATCGACATTCCGCCGGAGCACTTTGAGGTGATTCACAAAGCCTTTATCGGGGTGAACATCTCGGGTACTTCGGCGAGCAGTTTTGTCGGCGCCCCCTATGTGAGCGCGGGCAAGACGGGGACAGCCCAGGTGTTCACGGTCAAGCAAAACGAAAAATACAACGCCTCCCAAATTGACGAGCGCTTGCGCGATCACGCCCTCTACATTGCCTACGCCCCCGCGGATGACCCCAAGGTGGCGCTGGCCATGGTGGTGGAGAACGCCGGCTTTGGCGCGATGAATGCCGCCCCGATCGCACGGCGGGTGTTTGACTATGTGATCATGGGCCAGTACCCCTCGCGGGAAGACATCCAAGCCGTGCAAAAAGGCCAGGCCACGCGCCCCATTGGCAAGCCCCGCCTGGTGGCCGAGATACCCTGGCCGCCCCGCGATGACGAATAACCGGTCAATCCCTAGGGTAACTCCCGACCAACAAAGCATGCATGCGCCGCTAAAGTGGACGCACTCGGGTGGTTGTCTGCAACTGCCCTGAGGGTCCGAGGAGACAATACTCAAGCCTTGCGTTCAAGGCATCGCACCGACTGCAAAGTCGGTGCTTTTTTTTGTGCTTGGCGCACCCCGGCGCGGCCATCCCCTGGGCGACAATTCCCCGAATGGAACTCTTGTTGGTGACGCTGGCCTCGGCCTTGGCGGGATTTGTCGACTCGATCGTGGGCGGGGGCGGGCTGATCCTCACGCCCATGCTCTTTGCTGTCTATCCCCAGGCCGTGCCGGCGACTTTGTTTGGCACCAACAAAAGTGCCTCGGTCTGGGGAACCTTGTTTGCCAGCTGGCAATACAGCCGACGCGTCGAGCTCAATTGGGCCATTTTGCGACCTGCGATTGCTTGCACCGTCGTGGGTTCGTTTGTGGGCGCATGGGCGCTGACCTTGCTCGATGGGGCAGCCTTGCGTCTGGTGCTGCCCTTTGTGCTGGGCGTGCTCCTGGCCTACACCTTGGCGCGCAAGGAGTTGGGGCAAAACCACGCGCCCCGCTTTGCCGGGCGTCTCGAGCTGGGCGTGGCGTGTTTGATCGGTTCGGGAATCGGGTTTTACGATGGGTTTTTTGGGCCCGGCACCGGCAGCTTTTTTGTCTTTTTGCTGGTGCGGGTCATGGGCTATGACTTTTTGAACGCATCGGCCAGTGCGAAATTACTCAACCTCAGCAGCAACTTCGCCGCCCTGGTGTTGTTTGCCCTCAAGGGGCATGTGTGGTGGCACATGGCGCTTCCTCTGGCGTTGGCCAACATCGTGGGCAGCCTCCTGGGCACACGCTTGGCCTTGCGTCATGGCGCGTCATTTGTGCGGCTGGTGTTTATTGGCGTGGTGACGGCCTTGATCGGCAAGACGGGCTATGACGCCTGGATGATCTGGCAGACCTTGGGCTGAGTGCCTCTAGGCTTGTGCACGCAGCCACTCGGCGGCTTTCTCGGCCAGCATGAGCGTGGGGCTGTTGGTGTTGCCGCTGGTGATGGTGGGCATGGCCCCGGCATCGACCACGCGCAATCCGCGCACCGTTCCACCTTGACCGTCCAAAAGGCGCAGTTCAGAGTCGAGCACGGCCATGGGGTCATCCACACGGCCCATGCGGGTGGTGCCCACCGGGTGGAAGATGGTGGTGGCGATGTCGCCCGCCAAACGGGCAAGGTCTTCATCGCTTTGGTATTGCACGCCCGGTTTGAACTCTTCGGGTTGATACGGCGCCAGTGCGGGTTGGGCCACGATGCGCCGCGTCACGCGCAAGGAGTCGGCGGCCACTTGGCGATCTTCGGGGGTGCTCAAGTAATTCGGCGCAATGCGCGGCGCGTCTTCGAACCGAGGGCTGGTGATGTGCACAGAGCCGCGACTCGTGGGGTTTAAGTTGCACACGCTGGCCGTGAAGGCGGGGAAGCTGTGCAGGGGCTCGCCAAAGGCGTCAAGGCTCAAGGGCTGCACGTGGTATTCGATGTTGGGCCAAGCCAGATCGGGCCGACTGCGGGTGAAGGCGCCAAGCTGCGAGGGCGCCATACTCATGGGCCCGCTGCGCTTGAAGAGGTACTCCAGCCCGATGCGGGCCTTGCCCCACCAGCTGTTGGCCAGGGTGTTGAGGGTCTCGACACCCTGGACTTTGTAGACGGAGCGGATTTGCAAATGGTCTTGCAGGTTTTCGCCCACGCCGGGGAGGTGCAGGAGTGGGGTGATGCCCAGCGCTTGGAGGCGCGCGGCATCGCCAATGCCAGAGAGCTCGAGCAATTGTGGTGAGCCAATGCTGCCGGCGCTGAGCACCACGGCATGGTGCGCGCGGGCGACGAGCATTTGTTGTCCGTCCCAAATTTGCACGCCGGTGCACTGCCAACCCCCTTCGGGCGAGGGTTCGATCAGCAGCCGGTTGGCTTGCGCCATGGTCCAGAGTTCAAAGTTGGGTCGCCCATAACAAGTCGGGCGCAGGAACGCGCGGGCGGTGTTCCAACGCCAACCGCTGCGTTGGTTGACTTCGAAATAGCCCACGCCCTCGTTGCTGCCACGGTTGAAATCGTCCGTGGCTGGCACGCCGGCTTGCACGGCGGCTTGCGCAAAGGCGTCGAGGATGTCCCAACGCAAGCGCTGTTTTTCCACCCGCCACTCCCCACCGGCACCGTGAAAAGCATTGGCGCCCTGATGGTGATCTTCATGGCGCACGAAATAGGGCAGGCTTTGCGCCCAACTCCAGCGCGCGTCGCCCGTGAGTTGAGCCCATTGATCGTAGTCACGGGCTTGCCCCCGCATGTAAATCATGCCATTGATGCTGGAGCAGCCGCCCAGCACTTTGCCGCGGGGGTAACGCAACGAGCGGCCATTGAGGCCGGCGTCGGGAGCCGTTTGGTAGAGCCAATCCGTGCGCGGGTTACCAATGCAATAAAGGTAGCCCACCGGAATATGGACCCAGTGGTAATCGTCGCGCCGACCGGCCTCTAGCAGCAGCACGCGCTTGCTGGGGTCCGCGCTGAGTCGGTTGGCCAGCAGGCAGCCAGCCGTGCCCGCCCCGACCACGATGTAGTCAAACTCAAGATCGCTGTTGGAGGTCATGGCGGGCAGTTTAAACGCGGGGGTGGGGAGGGTTTATTTGGAGGTCGGCATGACGAATTCGGCGCCTTTGCCAATGCTCTCAGGCCAGCGCTGCATGACGCTCTTTTGTTTGGTGTTAAAGCGCACCCCTTCTTCGCCATAGGCGTGCATGTCGCCAAAGAGGGAGCGCTTCCAGCCGCCAAAACCATGCCAAGCCATGGGCACGGGAATGGGCACGTTGATGCCCACCATGCCCACTTGGATGCGGCGGGAGAACTCGCGCGCCACATTGCCGTCGCGGGTGAAGCAAGAGACACCGTTGCCAAACTCATGGGCATTGATGAGGTTCACGGCGCTGCCGAAATCGGGCACGCGCACGCAAGAGAGCACGGGGCCGAAAATTTCTTCCCGATAGATTTTCATCTCGGGTTGGACATGGTCAAAGAGCGTGCCGCCCAACCAAAAGCCGCCTTGACAGCCTTGTCCGGCTTGGGCGCCGTCAAATTGGCGGCCATCCACGAGCAGCTTAGCCCCTTCGGCCACGCCGGAGTCGATGTAGCCGCGAATGCGCTGGCGAGCGGCCTCGGTCACGATGGGACCCATTTCGGCGGCGAGGTTCATGCCGTCGAGCACTTTGAGGGCGCGTGTGCGCTCCATCAGTTTGGGCATGATTTTGTCGCCCACATCCCCCACGAGCACCGCCACAGAGATGGCCATGCAGCGCTCGCCCGCCGAGCCGTAGGCGCTGCCAATGAGGGCGTCAACGGCTTGGTCAAGATCGGCGTCGGGCATGACCACCATGTGGTTCTTGGCCCCGCCCAGGGCTTGCACGCGCTTGCCGTGGTGTGCGCCTCTTTCGTAGAGGTAATTGGCGATGGGCGTGGAGCCGACAAAGCTCAGCGCTTTCACGTCAGGGTGCTCGATGAGCGCGTCAACGGCTTCCTTGTCGCCTTGCACCACGTTGAAGACGCCATCGGGCAGACCGGCTTTTTGCAGCAGCTCGGCCATGAACAGCGAGGGCGAGGGATCGAGGGGGCTTGGCTTGAGCACGAAGGTGTTGCCACAGGCCAGCGCGACGGGGAACATCCACATGGGCACCATGACGGGGAAGTTGAATGGGGTGATGCCCGCAACCACGCCCAAGGGCTGGCGAAAGGTCCAGTTGTCAATGCCGGTGGAGACTTGATCGGTGAAGTCGCCCTTGAGCAATTGGGGAATGCCGGTGGCGAATTCGACAATTTCAATACCCCGCGTGACTTCGCCTTGGGCGTCGGTGAACACCTTGCCATGTTCGGCGGTGATCATGCGGGCGAGATCGTCGCGGTGTTGGTTGAGCAAGTCCAGAAATTTGAAAAGGATGCGCGCGCGGCGCAGCGGGGGCAGTTCGCTCCAGGCGGGGAATGCCGCTTGCGCGGCGGCGACAGCCTGCGCCACATCGTTCGCGTGGGCCAGATGGACTTTGCCCGACACGGCGCCGCTGGCGGGGTTGGTCACGTCTTGGGTGCGCGTGCCTTTTCCGGGCGTCGTGGCACCCTGGATGAAATGGCCGATAGAAGCAGTCATGGGGTCAATCCTTTAATGTTGAAAATCAGGGGGCGGCAGGGGTGCGACGACGGAACATCGCCCAGCCCTCCATGTGGAGAACTTGCGCTTGGTCTTGGTTGAACATCATCCAGCGCGTGCGCACCAGCCCAACGTCGGGGCGAGAATTCATGGGGCGTTTGGCCAAGATCGCGTGGCGCAGGGAGAGGGTGTCGCCGGGGAAGACGGGCTTGAGCCAGCGCACATCCTCTAAGCCGGGCGAGCCCAGACTCGCGGCTTCGTGCAAAAAATTCGTCACCATCAGCCGCATGGCCAGACCACAGGTGTGCCAACCACTGGCGCACAAGCCACCGAAGACGGATTCCTTGGCGGCTTGTTCGTCGAGGTGAAAGGGCTGAGGGTCGAATTGGCGGGCGAAGTCCATGATCTCTTCACGCGTGATGGTGTGGGAGCCGAGCTCGCGCACGGAGTCGATCTCGAGGTCTTCCCAGTAGTAGCGCAGCTCGGCCATCATCGACCTCCCGAGACGTCGAGCAGGGACATGGTGGTGTAACTGGCGGCATCGCTCAGGAGCCAAACCACAGCCTGGGCCACCTCTTCGGGGGCACCGCCACGCCCCATCGGCACCTGGTGGGCGAGGTCGCGCACGCGGTCGGGCAGGCCGCCGGAGGCATGAATATCTGTGTCGATGAGGCCGGGCCGCACGGCGTTGACCCGAATGCCTTCGGCCGCCACTTCTTTGGCCAATCCCAGCGTGAACACGTCAATCGCCCCCTTGGCGGCGGCGTAGTCGAGGTAGTGCCCGGGCGAGCCCAGCCGGGCCGCTGCGCTCGAGAGGTTGACAATGCTGCCGCCACGCCCGCCTCGGCGGGTACTCATACGGCGGATGGCCTCGCGCGCGCAGGCAAAGCTGCCGAGCACGTTGATGTCAAACATGCGCTTCCAGCGCGCCCAGCTCATGTCCGCCAACTGGGCGGGCGCGTCTACCACGCCGGCGTTGTTGACCAAGCCTTGCAGCGGTCCGAGCTGTTGGTCGAGGGTCTCGAATAGACGCATCACCTGGGCCTCATCGGCCACATCGGCCTGAATGGCCAAGGCTTCGCCGCCCCGCGCTTGAATGCGAGCCACCACGGCCTGGGCAGCCTCTGCGTCGCGTGTGTAATTGACCGCGACAGCCCAGCCGTTTTGGGCCGCGAGCTCACAAACCGCCGCCCCAATGCCACGGCTGCCGCCCGTGACCAGCAAGACTTTGCGCATGTTTTCTTCCTAGAGCCGGTATTCCCGACTGAAAAACCAATGATTTCACACCAAACCCCCATTGTGCTTCGTCGCGGCAGAGACAATCCGAGCACGCCGGCGGGTCTTTGACCCCGCGTCAGACATCAAAACAGGAGTAATACGCAATGGGACAAATGATCGAGCTAATCGCCGCGGATGGCACCCGCATTCCCGCCTACGAAGCCCGACCGAGTGGTCAGCCCAAGGGCGCCTTGGTGGTGGTGCAGGAGATTTTTGGCGTCAATGCCCATATTCGGGAAGTGGCCGATGGCTACGCCGCAGCCGGTTATTGGAGCGTGGCACCGGCCATGTTCCACCGGGCCAAACCGGGCGTGGAGCTGGGCTATACCGAGTCTGACATGGCGGCCGGCATGGCCCTCAAGGCTGTGATTGAGGCGTTGCCGGCGCCGGGTAGCTTGCAGGACCTCCAAGCCGCGGTGCACCACGCCGCCCGGGCCAGTGGCGCCAAGGTGGGCATGGTGGGCTACTGCTGGGGCGGCTTGCTCACCTGGCGCAGCGCCTGTTTGCTCGAAGGCCTGCAGGCGGCGGTGCCGTACTACGGGGGCGGTACCACCACCCCTGAGGAGATCGCGCGTCACCCCAAAGTGCCCGTGCTCGCACATTACGCCGACGAAGACAAATGGATTCCGCTCGAGAGTGTGGCCGCCTTTCAGGCCGCACACCCGGAGGTCACGGTGCATCGCTATGCCGCCCACCATGGCTTTAACTGTGACCACCGGGGCGCTTGGCACGCGCCCTCGGCCGAGTTGGCGCGTGAGCGTACCCTCGCCTTCCTGGCCGAGCACCTCGCCTGAGCCACTAGCCGGGAAATAAGCCCCCCGGGGCTTATTTCAGCCAGCCGCGGCGGCGGAAATACCACATGGGCACGAGGGCGCTCGCGAGCATGAGCCCCAGTGCATACGGGTAGCCCCAGTTCTGGCGCAGCTCCGGCATGAAATCGAAGTTCATGCCATAGATGCTGGCGATCAAGGTGGGGGGGAGCAACGCCACGCTGGCCACCGAGAAAATCTTGATGATCTTGTTCTGATTGATGTTGATGAAACCGACCGTGGCATCCATCAGGAAGTTGATCTTGTCAAAGAGAAAGGCCGTGTGATTGTCGAGTGACTCAATGTCGCGCAAAATTTGCCGGGCTTCCTCAAACTGATCCGCGTTGAGCATGCGCGCACGCATCATGAAGCTCAGCGCGCGTCGGGTATCCATCACGTTGCGGCGGATGCGCCCGTTCAAGTCTTCCTGCCGGGCAATGGCGCCGAGCACCTCACTCGCGAGCTCATCGGTCACGTTCTCAGACAGCACCAGCTTGCCCGCCCGCTCGAGTTGGTCGTAGATTTCTTCCAGGGTATCGGCCGAGTATTCGGCATCCGCGTCAAAGAGTTTGAGCATGACGTCGCGGGCATCCTCGATCAAGCCTGGCGCGCGGCGCGCGCGCAAGCGCAGCAGACGAAAGACGGGCAAATCTTCGTCGTGAATGGTAAAGAGCACATTGTTGCTGCGCAGCGCGGCGTTTTCCTTGTTCAGGATAAAGGCCACCCGCACGGTGCGCGGTGCATCCTCGTCGGCAATGAGAAAGTCCGAGCGGATGTGGGTTTCGCCGTTGTCTTCTTGATAAAAGCGAGCCGATTCCTCGATGTCTTCGTCCATCGCGTCTTCGGGGATCTGTAGACCGTAGTACTGCTTGATCCAGCGTTTTTCTTCAAGCGAAGGCGATTCGAGGTCCACCCAAATCGGGTTGAAGCGGGAGAGTTCCTCCAGCGACTCGATTTCTTCTTGGTACAACCGGCCATTGACCAGTGAAAAAATGTTCAGCATGGTATTACGGGCGCGGTGAAGCGCCGGAAAACGAAAGGGTTAATGGTGGGCTTTCGAATCCGGCGGCGCGCAGGCCATGTCCTGGAATCCGAAAGCTACCGACTCGGGTAGGTTTCCAAGGAGAACACTCCAAAATGACGATGACGTGAATTATCGCACCACAGGGTAAGTCCGGAGCACGAACGGCTGTAATTTTTTCCCCTGACCGCCTTGGGGTTGTTGCTTTTTGGGTCGACTCGGCGCATAGTGGACTCGTCGGTACAGACGGTAAAACAGGAGGATTCATGAATTTGACCATCAGCGGGCATCACCTTGAAGTCACCCCCGCCCTGCGCAGTTACGTCACCCAAAAGCTTGACCGCATCACCCGACATTTCGACCAAGTGGTCGATGTCAAGGTGCTGTTGAGCATTGAAAACCAAAAGGAGAAGGAAGGCCGACAGAAGGCCGAGTGCACGATCCACGTCAAAGGCAACGACATGTTCGCCGAGAGCGCCCACCAAGATTTATATGCCGCGGTGGACGATTTGGTAGACAAACTCGACCGCCAGGTGGTGCGCCACAAGGACAAATTACAGGATCACCACCACGCGAGTGCCAAACGCATTCTCAGCTGAGGCTGACGCCGGTCCCAAAACCGCCTGCGGGCGGTTTTTTTG
>Ga0255180_1000537_pt1 | contig 12614 bp, 7 predicted proteins | sample Atl_Colum_RepB_8_FD_189933 | JGI IMG/M metagenome (GOLD analysis project Ga0255180, IMG submission 189933) | Freshwater microbial communities from Altamaha River, Georgia, United States - Atl_Colum_RepB_8d | ecosystem: Environmental > Aquatic > Freshwater > River | place: USA: Georgia | collected... | reverse complement strand
ACAAGCGTGGCCTCAAGCTGATCAAGAAGATCCGCTGCAGCGTCTACCCGGAAGCCTCGGACTGCACGCAGCCCACCGAGACCTGGTAAAAAAGAAAACGCCCGCTGATGCGGGCGTTTTTCATGGGGCGTCGAGGGCGACGATCAGCCCATGGCCTTGAGGTCGGTGTCCACCTTGGCCAGCAGCTCTTCGGTGATCAGACCGCCCGAGAACTTGGCGACCATCGACAGGGCGAAACCACGGCCCATGCCGATCTGCGGGTGGGTCGAGATGCCCGGCAGGTGCTTTTCCAGGATGGCCTTGGTGGCTTCGTTGTCCAGCAGGTCGCCGAGTTTGGATTCGATCGAGAAGCTCATGGATGTCTCTCAGAAGGTGTGTGGTGAGGGAATGCACGTGACCACAGGCCAGCGACCCGCATGCCAACGCGTGTTTCAAGCATAACCCGCTTCCTGAGGCCTCGGGCGCAGGCTTGAGGGTTTTCCCGAGCGTGCAACACCCCCCTCAACGCGGTGGCATGGCTTAGCACAAAAGCAGGGCGATTCGGCCCACAAAAGTGCGCACCAGATGTGATAGGCAAGCCCAGTTATCCCCACAAATCGGCGAGCGAGAACAGCCGCCGCCGTTTTGTCAAGAGCACCCCGCATCGCGAGCACTTGTGTTGCAAGTGATTGATTTGATTGAATTTATTTTCCATTCACAGAGAGCTCGCCCCTGGGGGAAATCCTGAGGTGACAAGCAGTTAGCGCAACGCTCCATGGTTTGCCCACAAAGTTATCCACAGCCTGCCCCCACCCTGTGGACACCCCGAAAATCAAGCACTTAGCGGCCGATGCTGGCGCGGCACTTTGAGGTCTGCGTGTAAGCGGGACGAGGGCGATCGGCCCCCGCCTGTCGCGCCGCAGGCACATCGACCACCCGCTGCCGGCCGCGCGCCGCGTCGAACTCGGCAGACAATGCCGCCTGACAGGCGGTGTCTGCTTTTTTCTGACAAGGGTTTTCACCTAGTCTCGCGGGCGAAGCGCTCGGTTATCCCCACTTTCGGACAGGCCGCCGCACAGTTTGTGTGCAAGTCACGCCATCGTTTGATTTTTGACAGTGATGCGTCTAAGTTGTTGATTCATATAGATCGCCCGCGGATGCTGCATCTTGAGGCAAACCAGGTCAAACGACCGTCTGACAAGCATTTAGCGTCGCTTTGCAGCCGTTTCCCACAAAGTTATCCACAGTCCCCGTGGATAAGGGGGATCCCTCGATGAATCAAGAACTTGCCGTGCAGTTTTCACAGATTTGTAGGAATTGGGGAGACACGTGAACCCCGCCGACCCCGTGCGCGTGAAGGTGCTGGTTGAGGTCCCCCAACACAGTGGACTGACCGGCCCGCTCGATTACAGCCACTCGACCGCACTGCCCCCGGGCAGCCTGGTGCGCGTGCCCCTGGGCCGCCGCACCGTCACGGGCGTGGTCTGGGATGCGCCTGGCAGCGGCGTCGACGACGGGGCCGCCTGGGCCACCGACGCGCTCAAGCCCGTTGCCGAAACCCTCGACGGCCTGCCCCCCCTGCCGACGAGCTGGCGTCAGCTCGTGCGCTTTGCCGCCGCCTACTACCAGCGCAACCTGGGCGAGGTGGCCATGATGGTGCTGCCCCCGGAGTTGCGTCAGCTCGATGCCGTGCAGTGGGAGCGACGCGCCAAGCGCTTGCGCAAGCTCACCGCCGACGACGCGCCGCCGGTGGCGACCGAACCGGTGGCGCGCCCCGAACTCACGCCCGAGCAGGACGCCGTGCTGCAACGCCTGACGGCCGTCACCACCGGCACGCCGCACACCGTGCTGCTGTGGGGCAGCACCGGCAGCGGCAAGACCGAGGTGTATCTGCGGCGCGCCGAGCAGATGCTGGCCGAGGGCCGGCAGGTGCTGATGATGGTGCCCGAGATCAACCTGACGCCGCAGTTGGAGGCCCGCGTGGCGGCGCGCTTTGCCGGCCGGCGCATCGTCTCGCTGCACAGCGGCCTGACACCGGCGCAACGCCTGCGCCACTGGATGCTGGCCCACCTGGGCGTGGCCGACATCGTGCTGGGCACCCGCCTGGCGGTGTTCACGCCCTTGCCCCGGCTGGGCCTGATCGTGGTCGACGAGGAACACGACCCCTCATACAAGCAGCAGGACGGCGCGCGCTACTCGGCCCGTGACCTGGCGATCTACCGCGGGCATCTTGAAGGGGCCGGCGTCATCCTGGGGTCGGCCACACCCAGCCTGGAGACCTGGCACAACGCCCTGCCGGTCAGCGAAGGCGGCTCCGGTCGCTACGAGCGGTTACGCATGCCCAGCCGCGTCGGTCAGGGCCGCATGCCCCGCGTGCGCCTGCTCGACCAGTCTCGCGAACCCAAACCGCTGCCGGGGCACGACGCCCCGCCGCTGGCCCAGCCCCTGCTGGACGCCATCCAGGCGCGGCAGGCCCGGGGCGAGCAGAGCCTGGTGCTGCTCAACCGGCGCGGCTACGCCCCGGTGCTGCATTGCAGCGACTGCGGCTGGAAGAGCGGCTGCCCTCACTGCAGCGCCTGGCGCGTGTTCCACAAGGTGGACCGCACCCTGCGCTGCCACCACTGCGGCTTCAGCGAGCGGGTGCCGCGCGCCTGCCCGGACTGCGGCAACAGCGACATCGCTCCGGTGGGTCGCGGCACCGAGCGCCTGGAAGAGCAGTTGGCCGCCGCCTTGCCGGGTCTGCGCATCGGCCGCATCGACGCCGACGTGACGCGGCTCAAGGGCGCTCTGGAAGAAAAGCTCGCCAGCGTGCATGCCGGCGAGGTGGACGTGCTGGTGGGCACCCAGATGGTGGCCAAGGGCCACGACTTTCGGCGCATCACCCTGGTGGCCGCCGTGAACCCGGACTCGGCCCTGTTTGCCAGCGACTTTCGCGCCGCCGAACGCCAGTTCGCCCTGCTGCTGCAGGCAGCGGGCCGCGCCGGGCGTGACGCCGACGTGGCCGAGGGCAGCGAGATGTGGATCCAGACCTGGCACCCCGATCACCCGCTCTACCAGTGCCTGCGCCGCTACGACTTCGAGGCCTTCGCGCGCAAGCAGCTCGAGGAGCGCCGCATCGCCGGCCTGCCGCCCTTTGCACATCTGGCCATGCTGCGCGCCGAGGGCCGCACGCAGGAGGCGGCACAGGGCTTTCTCAATGCCGCGGCCGACGTGGCCGAGCCCCTGGCCGCCGAACTGGGCGGCATCCTGATCTACCCGCCGGTGCCCACGGCCGTGCAGCGCGTGGCCAACATCGAACGCGCGCAGATGCTGATCGAAGCCGACAGCCGCCCCGCACTGCAACGCCTGCTGGGCCGCTGCACCGACGCCTGGCTGTCGATCGGCCAAAGCCACCGCCCAGCGGGCTTGGTCCGCTGGGCGGTGGATGTCGACCCGCTGGCGATCTGAGACCGCCTCAACCTCAGTCGATCAGGGCTTCCAGACCTTCGCACAGCTCCTTGATGGGCGGCAGCTCCTTGACGAAGGTGTTGGGATCGATCTTGATGGCCTGACACACCTCGGTAGGCACCGTGGCGGCCAGCTCCTCCGGGCTCAACCCGTTGTGCTCGGCGCGGGCGCGCCAGGCCGCCAGGTGGATGATGGCCGCGGTGGCATTGACCGGGCTGTGGGCCAGCGGCTCGGGGAACTGGTCGATGGCGTCGCCGAAGGCGATGGGGAACTTCCACTGGCGGGCCAGTTCGGCCCCCACGTTGGCGAAGTGATAGCCAAAGGAGGTGCGCTCCATGTCGAAGCGGCGCGGGTCCATGGGCCCGGCCAGTTTGTCGAGGTGCAGCATGGCCTCGGGCATGCCGGCATGCATCACCAACTGGCCGATGGCGTGCATCAGCCCCACGGTGAAAGCCTGGTCGATGTTGTTGTGGGTCGACTTGGCCAGCCAGCGCGACACGGCCGCCGTGTGCATGCTGTACTTCCAGAACTTCTTGAGGTCCATGCCGGGCATGGACTTGAAGCCGCTGGTCAGGCCCGAGCTGATCACCAGCGTGCGCACGGTGACAAAGCCCAGCATCATCACGGCGTCGTCCACCGTGCCCACGGTGCGAGACACGTGGTAGTACGCCGAGTTGGCCAGGCGCAGCAGTCGCGCCGACAGCACCGGGTCGCTGGCGATCTTTTTAGTGACCTCGTCGATCGACACGTCTTCGTTGTTGAAGCTGTCGATCAGTTCATGGACGATCTTGGGAACGGCCGGGAGGGCCTGGGGTTGCTTGAAGAGGGCGTCGAGCTGCATGAATCTGCCTCCTGGGGCGATGGAACCGAACACTGCGCACCCCCCGGCAAGGCGTGGCAGAGTTCACTGTGTATCGACCTGCCGGGGCACGACTTGAGCTTCTCAGAATGGCGACTTTTCAAGCGGTGGAAATGAAGGGTGTGCACTGGCCAGTTGTGAACCCTGTCACGAACGGGCCGGGTGTACACCCCGTTGTGCCCCTCTGGAGGACTTCACCATGAAGAGACCACGCGCCCTGCTGAGGGCCCTGCTGACGACCTTGCTGGTCGCTGTGGCCACCGGCGTCTCGGCGGCACCGCCCGCGGTGAACCTGGTCGTGGAGTGGCGCGCCGTGTCGACCGCCAGCGACGACGCGCGCACCTCCGGCGTGCGCAGCGGCAGCTGGCAGGTCGACACCCGGGGCGGCGTGTCGGGCCAGGCCAGCGTCACCTGGGGGCGGCAGGCGCGCGAAGCCGACCAGCAGCTGGACGGGCAGGTGACCGTGCTCAACGGCAGCCGGGCCGGCCTGAGCCTGCGACGCACCGCCGCCATCACCCACTGGCGCTGGCTGGCCAGCGTCGACCCGGCCGCGGCCACGTCATCGGCCTCATCGCCAGCCAGCGTGCCGTCCAGCCGTTCGAGCCTGTCGCCGGGCGTGCAGCTCACCTGGGTGCCCGACACCCACTGGATCGATCGGGGTCAGGGCCTGAGCGTGCGGCCGCGCTGGCCGGGCGGCCGGGCGCCGGTCGAGCTGGAACTGGACGCCGAGGTCGAACCCGCTGGCCTGCCAAGCAGCGCCTACGACCCCGACGGCCAGGTGGTGGCGCGCAGCGCCCGTGTGCGCACCACGCTCAGCGTGCCGCTGGACACCTGGACGCCGATTGCCCGCAACGCCAGCCCCAGCCGGGCGCAGCAACGCGGCACCTGGTCGAGCGGCGACAGCCGCCGCGACGAGGCTTTCGAGCTGCAGGTCCGCGTGCGACGGCCTTGAAAACTCGCCCTTGACCTTAAGATCCATCACCGACCCCACTGTGGCCCCAGGCCCACGTCTGCCATGCCGCTCGACACACTCAACACCGTCACCCGCGCCCTGATCGAGAACATCCAGCGTGCGGGCTTTCCGCCGCTGCACACCCTGCCCCCGGCGCTGGCGCGGCAGTCCTACCGCATGGGTGTGGGGGCGAGCGAGGGCCCGCGGGCGGCCGTGGCCCGCATCGAGGACTTCACCATCCCCGGGCGCGACGGCCACGCCATCCCGGCGCGGCTGTGGTCCAACCACCACCACCCCGGCCAGCCGGTGCTGCTCTACCTGCATGGCGGCGGCTTCGTGATCGGGGGCATCGACACCTGCGAGGCCCTGTGCCGCGCCGTGGCGGCGCAATCGGACGTGGCCGTGGTGGCCATCGACTACCGCCTGGCGCCCGAACACAAGTTCCACGTGTCGCTGGACGACACCTGGCAGGCCCTGCAGTGGCTGCACCGTGACGGGGCCCAGATGGGGCTGGACGGGCAGCGCATCGCCATCGGCGGCGATTCGGCCGGGGGCACCCTGTCGGCCACGGCCGCCCTGCTGGCGCGGGACGCCGGCCTGCCACTGCGCCTGCAGGCGCTGTTCTACCCCTCGGTGCAGACCCGCGAGACCACCGATTCGTTCCGCACCTTCGCCCACGCCGGCCTGCTGCTCACCCAGGACCTGATGGCGTGGTTCGAGGCGCAGACGCGCGGGCCCCTGGCCCACGACTGGCACCGCGAACCCCTGCACGCCCCGTCGCACCAGGGCGTGGCGCCCGCCTGGATCGGCCTGGCCGAGTGCGATCCGCTCACCGACGAAGGCCACCGCTATGCAGAGCGGCTGCGTGAGGCCGGGGTCGACACCGAACTCACCGTCTGGCCCGGCACGGTGCATGACTTCATCAACATGGGGCGCTTCCTGCCGGAAGCCGGTCAGGCCCACGGCGCCCTGGCCCAGGCCGTGCGCCGCGCCCTGTTGGACTGACCCCGGACAAACCCGCCCCCGGGGGCGATCAGGCACGCACCTTGCTGAGCCCGTGGCACACCCTGTTGCCACGCCATGAGTGCCCTGCCATCGCCCGCCCTGCTCGCCGCCAGCACCACGCCGGTCCAGACCCCGGCGCCGCTGGCCACGGGCTCGCGCCTGGCGTCCGTCTGGCGCGACCGGCTGGGCCTGCTGCTCGAATCCACCGGAGAAGGGGTGTTCGGCGTCGACATGGACGGCCGTTGCACCTTCATCAACCGCGCCGGGGCCGACATGCTGGGCTACCACCCCGACGAGGTGCTGGGCCACAACATGCACGACCTGATGCACCACAGCCACCCGGACGGCCACCACTACCCGGTGGACGAGTGCCCCATCTACAACGCCTTTCGCGCCGGCGTGCCCTGTCGCATCGACAGCGAGGTGCTGTGGCGCCGCGACGGCTCGTCGTTCCCGGCCGAATACTCGTCCTACCCCATCCTCGATGGCGGCACCGTGCAGGGGGCCGTGGTCACTTTTGTCGACATCACCGACCGCCGCCGCCAGCAGGAGCTGCTGCGCCACGCCCACGACCGGCTGGAACAGCGGGTGACCGAGCGCACCCAGGCGCTCACCCAGGCGCTGTCGCAGCTGCGTGAACTGCAGGCCCACATCGAACGTGTGCGTGAAGCCGAACGCACCCGCATCGCGCGCGAGATCCACGACGAACTGGGCAGCCTGCTGGTGGGCCTGAAGATGGACCTGAGCTGGCTGGAGCGACGCCTCGACGGCCAGCCCGCACTGCAGTGCAAGTGCCACGGCATGCGAGGCCTGATCGACAACGCGGTGGACAACGTGGGACGCATCATCACCGACCTCCGCCCCTCGGTCCTGGACCACCAGGGCCTGTGGGCGGCCCTGGAATGGCAGGCGCAGGAGTTCATCGACACCTGCGACCTGGACTGCCGCTGGAGCATGGACATCGCCCCGGGGCTGGCGGCCCCCGAGGGGGCCATGGCCACCGCCGTGTTCCGCATCTTCCAGGAAATGCTCACCAACGTGGCGCGTCACGCGCAGGCCAGCCGGGTCGAGATCCGCATCAGCGCCCACGCCAGCGACATCACGGTGGTGGTCAAGGACGACGGCAAGGGCGCGCCGCCCAGCGCCTTCGACAGCCACAGTGCCTACGGCGTGATGGGCATGCGCGAACGGGCCGGGCATTTCGGGGGCTGGCTGCACATCGACAGCCAGATGGGGCAGGGCACCACGGTGATCCTGACCATGCCGCTGTACCAGCCCGGTGCACGCGTCGGTGCCGACAGCACGGTCACAGAGTCACCATGACCGCCCTGCGCGTGCTGATCGTCGATGACCACCTGATCGTGCGCCAGGGCCTGCGCCAGGTGCTGGGCGATGTGCCCGATCTGTGCGTGGTGGGCGAAGCCGCCGACGGGTTGGAGGCCGTGCGTCTGGTGCGCCAGCACCTCGACCCGGCCCAGGGCCACGGCCTGGACGCGGTGCTGCTGGACATCGCCATGCCCGGTCGCGACGGCCTGGAGGTGCTCAGGCAACTCAAGGCCGAACACCCCCGGCTGGCCGTGGTGATGCTGTCAACCTATCCCGACAAGCAGTTTGCCGTGCGCAGCCTGCGTGCGGGGGCCAGCGGCTACCTCAACAAGAGCGCCGACCCCGACGAGATGGTGCGGGCCCTGCGCAAGGCCGCCCAGGGCGGCGTGTACCTCACCGCCAGCGTGGCCGAGGCTCTGGCCTCGTCCATCAGCGAGGTGCGCGACCGACCGGCCCATGAGACCCTGTCGCAGCGCGAACACCAGGTGTTCCAGCGGCTGGCCGAAGGCCAGAGCGTGGGCCAGATCGCACAGGCGCTCCACCTGTCACCCAACACCGTGTCGACCTACCGGGCCCGCATCCTCGAAAAAACCGGCACGCGCAACGATGTCGAGCTCGCGCTGTATGCGGTGCGTCAACACCTGGTGACGGTCTGACCTCTTCGGGCCACGGTCACCCCTAGTTTGACGGGGTCGCCGCCCTGGCCGGGACCGGCCGCGCGGGCGAGAATTTCGCCATATGGCCAAACGCACCCCCACCGCTCCGGGCACCCCGGTGCCCCCCCGACACGCCCTTCGCGCCCAACTGGCAGGGACCCCGGCCCCGCTGACCTTGCCTTCGGGACGGGTGCAGGTGCGCTCGGCACGGCGCGTCACGCTGGCCGCGCCCGGCACCCGTGACGCCCAGGGAGCCACGTCCGCCATCGACATCGCCGACGACGAACTCGTGCGCGTGGACCTGGGCGACGGTCTGGTGATCTGGAGCCGTGCCGACGACCTGCTGCGCGAGCACGGCGACCCCGTGGCCGAACGCTCGGGCGGGGGCTCGCTGTGGACGCTGCAGGCCGCGTCGCAAGGCGCCCGCCTGATGCAGGCCGATGCCACCCAGGCCGATCGCGGCGTGGTGGGGCTGGGCATCCAGGCGCTGGAGTTCTTCGGTGTCGACGTCGCCCCAGGCGCGGCCCGCCAGATCGGCGCGGCCGTCGATGCCCAGCGGTTGGAGGGGCGCACCGAGGGCCTGTACCGGGTCAACCTGGACACCGGCGCGCTCACCCCGGTCAAGCCCCCGCTGGCGGCGGCCAGCCGCACACAGCCCATCGTGGTCTTTATCCACGGCACGCTGTCGAACTTCCAGGGCAGCTTTGGCGGGCTGGTGGCCGCGGGCGACCCGTCCGGCGCCGCGGCCGGCACCCGGGCGGCGCTGCAGGCGCGCTTTGGCGAGCACATCTACGCCTATGAACACGCCACGCTGGGCGTCAGCCCTGTGGCCAACGCGACCGGGCTGTGCCGCTGGCTGCAGGGCCACAGCCGCGTGCACCTGGTCAGCCACTCGCGCGGTGGCCTGGTGGGCGAGCTGATGTGCCTGGCCGAGCGCGAACGCACACCCGACCCGCTGGACACCGGCATCGTCGACCTGCTGTTCAGCCGCGACGAAGGCCCGGCGTTCCGTGACCTGCTCAAGGCCCTGGACCGGGCGGCCCCGCGCATCGAGCGCTTCGTGCGGGTGGCCTGCCCGGCGCGCGGCACCACCCTGGCCTCGGGCCGGCTCGACCGCTGGCTGTCGATGCTGCAGCTGCTCAGCCCGATCCCGCTGCTGGGCGATGCGCTCGATTTCATGCTCGCCGTCGTCAAGGAGCGCACCGACCCGCGCAGCCTGCCCGGGCTGGCGGCCATGCTGCCCGACAGCGCGCTGACCCGCTTGCTGCAGCACCCCAGCCTGCGCACCCGCGCCGACCTGTCGGTGATCGCCGGCGACGCCCAGGGTCGCGGCGTCTGGGGGCGCGCCAAGATGCTGGTGGCCGACTGGTTCTTCTCTGCCGACCACGACCTGGTCGTCAACACCGGCTCGATGCTCGGCGGGCTGGCCCGGCCGCCCGGTGGTGCCCGCTACCGCCGCGATGCCGGCGAGCTCGTCACGCACTTCAACTATTTTCGCAACCGCAGCAGCCTGCAATGGCTGGTCGACGCACTGACCCGGCCCGACGGCCAGGACGCCGGCTTCCTGCCCCTGCCCACCGGCCCCGACAGCCGCCCCTCGCGGGTGCGCGCAGCCCTGCGCAGCGGCACGTCAGCCACGGGGCCGCGCCCGCTCGCCGTGGTGATCCCGGGCACCATGGGCAGCGGCCTCGATGCCGCCGACCGCGGCATCTGGCTGCATTACCTGGCCCTGCTCAAGGGTGGCATGGGGGACATCACCATCGACGCGCCGGATGTGCGCGCCACCGAGCTGCTCGACGACTTCTACGGGCCCCTGATCGAGCACCTGTCGCGCACCCACCGCGTCGAGGTCTTCCCCTACGACTGGCGCCGATCGGTGCGCGACGCCGCGGCCGACCTGGCCACCCACCTGGCGCAATGGCTGCCCGAGCAGGAGCGCCAGGGCCAGCCCGTGCACCTCGTGGCGCACTCCATGGGCGGCCTGGTGTGCCGCGCCATGATCGCCGACCAGGGGCCAGGCGCCGACGTCTGGCGACGCGTCACGGCCCTGCCGCGCAGCCGGCTCCTGATGCTGGGCACCCCCAACCGGGGCTCGCACGAGGCGGTGCGCTGGCTGGTGGGCCAGAACCCCACGCAAGCCAAGCTGATCCTGCTGGACTTCACCCGTGGTGCGCATGGCGTGATCGACGTGGTGCGCCGCTTCCCCGGGCTGGCCGAGCTGCTGCCCTTTGCCGACGACCCCAGCCCCTGGGGCCAGCTGGCCACCTGGAAGCGACTCAAGGCCGCGCTGGGCGCCGGCTGGCCGCTCACCGACGACACCACGCTCACGCAAGCCCGCGACACCTGGGCACGGCTGCGACAGGCCCCCATCGACACGGCCCACATGGTCTATGTGGCCGGCTGCCAGCCCGCCACCGTGGTGGACCATGCCGTCATCGACCCGGGTGAAGGCCCGCAGCTGGTGTGGCAGGCCACGGCCGAGGGCGACGGCACGGTGCCCTGGTCGTCCAAGGTCGTGCCCGACAGCCACACCTGGTACGCCCCCGACACCGCCCACGACGAACTGTGCGCCAACGAAGATGACCGGCGCATCTTCCGCGGCTACTGCGACCTGCTGTTCACCGGGGCCACGGACCAGCTGCCGCAGCAGCCGCCCGGCCAGCGCCGCCGCGCGGCCGACGCGCCCCCCGCCACCTTCACCCTGCCGCCGCTGCCGGCGGCCGACGCCATTCCTGGGCCGGACGAGTTGCGCGGCGCAGGTCTGGGCGGCCTGCGCCAGCGCCGCCGCGCCCAGCGCCAGACCGGCAGCCCGCTGACCGTGTCGGTGCGGCACGGCGACCTGCGCTACGCCTGCCACCCCGTGCTCGTGGGCCACTACATGGGCGACGCCATCGTCAGCGCCGAAGCCGTGATCGACCAGCGCCTGGCCGGCAACGAACGCCAGGGCCCGCTGAGCCGGCGCCGCGATCTGGGCCTGTACCCCGGGCCTCACGGCACGCACGCCGTGTTCTTCAACGAACACCCGGGCCACCAGCCCACCGGCGCCCTGGTGATCGGGCTGGACCAGGTGGGCAGCCTGACGCCCGGCCGACTCGAAGCGGCCACCTGCGACGTGCTGCTGCACTACGCCCTGCAAAGCCTGCAGCGCGACTGCGATCGCACGCAGCGCGGCGAGCGCCTGAGCCTGGGCGTGAGCGCCTTGCTCATCGGCAGCGGCGTGGGCGGCTTTCGGGTGCGAGACTCGGTCGAAGCCGTGGTGCGCGGCGCCCTGGCCGCCAATCGCAAGCTCGAAGAAGCCCGCCAGGACCACCGCGTCATCCTGCAGGCGCTCGAGTTCGTCGAGCTCTACGAGGACATCGCCATCGACGCGGCCCGCGAGCTGGCTTCGCTGGTGGATGCGCCCGACCTGGCCGGCCGGCTGCACTGGCCCGAACGGGTCGTCATCGACGGCGAGGGCCGCCATGTGCGCTCGCGCTTCCAGAGCGACCCCAGCTGGTGGCAGCGCATCGAAATCACCGAAGACACCGAGCGCCAGAGCCTGCACTTCGTCGAGATCTCCACGCGCGCCCGGGCCGAGGCCTCGCAGGCACACGGCCAGCTGGCACTGATCGACCCCTTCATCGCGCAGGCCGTGGGCACGGCCCAGGCCCAGCCGGACCTGTCCAAGACCCTGTTCGAGCTCCTGCTGCCCCAGCGCATGAAGGACAGCACCCCCGACCAGCGGGACGTGGTGCTGCTGCTGGACGAGACCTCGGCGCGCTTCCCCTGGGAGCTCATCGAGGACCGCTGGGGCCGCCGCCAGCAACCCCTGTCGATCGCCGGCGGGATGGTGCGCCAGCTCAAGACGCACCAGTTCCGCAGCCAGCCCCAGATGGCCGCCGCCGACACGGCCTATGTGGTCGGCGACCCCGACCTGGGCGGCTGGGAGCGCTTCTGCGAACTGCCCGGCGCCCGCATGGAGGCCGAGCGCGTGCACCAGCGCCTGTCGCAATCGGGCTTCCTGGCCCACGAGGCCATCGGCACGCCGTTCGCCCCCATCCTCGATGGCCTGCACCGCCAGCCCTGGCGGGTGCTGCACCTGGCCGGCCACGGCGAGCACGACTTCAAACTGGCCGACCAGCGCACCGTGTCGGGCATGGTCATCGGGCGCGACCTGCTGCTCACGCCGGGTGACATCGAACAGCTGCGCTTCGTGCCCGAACTCGTCTTCATCAACTGCTGCCACCTGGGCCAGACGGGCCGGGGCACGCACCAGCACCACCGGCTGGCGGCCAACCTGGGCGTGGCCTTCATTCGCATGGGCGTGCGCGCCGTGGTGTGTGCCGGCTGGGCCGTCGACGACGCCGCCGCCACCACGTTTGCCGACACCTTCTACGAGCAGATGCTGGCC
>Ga0255180_1000534_pt1 | contig 12654 bp, 16 predicted proteins | sample Atl_Colum_RepB_8_FD_189933 | JGI IMG/M metagenome (GOLD analysis project Ga0255180, IMG submission 189933) | Freshwater microbial communities from Altamaha River, Georgia, United States - Atl_Colum_RepB_8d | ecosystem: Environmental > Aquatic > Freshwater > River | place: USA: Georgia... | reverse complement strand
TTAGAGGGATTCCTTTTGGAAGTCCCGTTGTTCCCGAACTGAACATAACCAGATGAGATTTTTGTGCCCAATGAGATTGCTCGTCAACAGAAGTGCGTTGAAATTGGCCGTCATAGATGTATTGAATCTGGTAATCATGAATGGTTTGGTCCAAATAAGGGCCTGCTTTTTTAAGATCCGATGGGTAAACAACAAGTTTTTCATAAATACAGGCGATCAGAGTTATCAAAAAATCCGAGCTGTTGATGTTATTAATCAAGACATTAGAAAGTGCCGGAATATTCAAGTCTTTGATCTGCTGTTGCTTTTTTTGAATTTGATTTTTGATTTCTGCTGGGCTGAACTCTTGGTTTTCAAATGGACAAATCAGTGCCGACTGTATATTCAGTTCAGACATTGCGTTTGACCCATCCCATCGAGGCTATGAGCTGATAAAGATAAAATCCAGGATCGACTCCACTGTGCTTTCCATAGTTGATTTCCATGGGGTCATGGTGGTGAGTGTTTTGAAAACTGATGCCCCACGAAAACAAAGCCGCCCACCAAACATCTGTTGACCAGTCATCAACCTTGAAAGGTCTTTGGCCAATTTTTAAATTGTGGCCAATTAAGTTATTAATACTTGAAACATGAAACGACAAAAGTGTGCCTGGTAAAAAAGCCAAAAAATAAAATGAGGGTGATATAATTGCGATCGCTAGGTGGGTTGCATAAATCAGTACGTAATAATACTTATCTAAAAATAGATAATAAGGGTTTCTTAATAAATCACGAACCAAACTGATTTTAATTTTTTGCGTTAAACTCGGGTTGACTGTCCAGCCTATGTAGGATGACCAGAGGCCGTGCTTGGGAGCTTGGTGGTCTAAATCAGTGTCTACATGAACGTGGTGATTTCGGTGGAGTGCGGTCCATGCAATCAATGATCCCTGGCAGGCTAGTGATCCCCAAAGCACAAATAAATTCTTCATCCAAGAGTATTTATAGCTGAAATTATGATGCGAAATCATCCTATGAAAAGTGAGCTCAAGACCAAAGCCACCAAAGGCTGTGTAAATTAACAATGTGCCGGCTAAATGCATCCAAGTGTATTCTTGGTAAAAGAAGAAAGCGCCTAAAATAGCGATGTGGATAGGAATAACAATTAAGAGAAAGTAATTTGAAATTCCGAACTGAGGAGCGTTCTGGGTCTTCATATATCAAGTGTAGACTTTACGAAAATGCAATGTCAATATGAATGGGTAAGGACAAATATGATCGTATCAGCCATTTTTAGATCAGCATCAACTCAGTATTGTTATAAGCTAGCAAATGACTTGGGTTTGTCTTTTGTCGACGAAGTTTTTGATCCTTTGAACGATGATATTCTTAGAATGAAACGATTGAATCACGAGTTTTCTGAAATTTTACGAGAGCTACCCAAAAAAAATTCTTTAGATTTCAAAATGAGACTTTGGCACGATCATTCTGGCTATGTTTTAAATAATCATAACTACGACATTCCGTGGTTTGAAAAAGCGGACTTATTTTTTTCCAGAAAAGATCTTTTGGGCTGCTTGGTTTCAATGAATGAATTGATTCGCAGATCGTCTCAGCCACAGGAAAATATATGGATCTATGCGGACTGGATGCGTCGTTGGGTGGAATATGTTTTAAGTTATGCCGGAAACAGACCGATTGTTTTAGCTGAAAATCTGGGTTATCAGTTTAATTACAATTCTCATCAAGCAAGTGATTTTATAATTTCAGTATTTGCTAAAAAAATGACTTCTGGTTTATTGTCAGATTGGTCAAATCTGACAAAATCGAATGCAATGACATATCAGGATGTTTTGAATCAATATGGCCGCAAATAATTTGTATAAAATCAAAGTCTTGATGCCTGCAGATTATCAGACTTGGTTTGAAAAAATTAAAAATTTTTTAGAAGAATATTCAAAAACCTGCCCCCAAGCGCAATTGAAAAATTATCAAACCGAAGATTGGGAAAAATCACAGTCTTCATTGCTTAAGGTCATGTATTTAGAAAAGCGTTTTGACAAAGGGATTGTCACAATCGCAATCGACTCGCAGCAAAATGTCATTGCTTTTGCCGGAAGTTACGAGATCAACAGTGATATTGTTTATTTAGCCGCGAGGGCTTGTGTTTTGCCTGCCTATGAATCTGACCACATCATCAGTACTTATTTGATTCCGTACCAGCAAAAGTATTTTTGTAATAAGTATTTATATGGCTGCGTGAGTTTTAATACCGATGATTACTCGCGCCGAGTGATGGAAGCCTTCTCAAAACGAGACAAGTGGACTGCTGGAAAAGTGTTGCGACACAATGGGATTCAGTATTACCCCTTTCATTTTATAAAAGATCAGACATTTTTCTTAAATAACTGCCAGCAATTAGTTGCCTATTGTGCTTTTTCCGCCGTACAATCTAGAGAGGGATTTGTATCTAAATTTCGACAGTAAATATGATTATTTTTTATGCCCAAGCGAGTTTACTTTTTTTATTCCAACTGATTGCTCATGCATCAGTTATTTACTTTTTGTTTTTCTCATTTAGCTGGCTTGGGCTAGTGCAAATTTTGATTTTTTATTTTCTTTTTACAGGAATTGGATCTGATGCCATCTATCACCGCTTGCTGGCACACGGCAGTTACAAGCCATCAAAGTGGTTTTATATTTTAGGAAATTTATTTGCCACCTTGGGGGGAGCTGGGTCCGGAATTGCTTGGGCCGCCAACCATCGCGCACACCATCGCTATGTAGATACGGAAAATGATCCGCACTCTCCGCACCACAAAAGCGCATGGAGGATTCAATTTTTTTCAATGTTCGAGCCTGTGAACATTCGAATGGTCACTCGTTTACTGACAGACTCTGTATTAATTTTTTTTCATAAGTTTTATTGGCCAATTCATATAATCTATTTTATGGGTTTATATTATTTTTACAAACCAGGAATAGTCACCATGTATCTAGTCCCTGCAGCTATGAATTGGTCGATGAGTGCATTCATTAATATTTTTTGTCATAAGTATGGATACCGTGTTTGTGATACAAACGACAAAAGCACGAATAATTTTTTGATTGGTATTCTGTCGTTCGGTGAAGGTTGGCATAACTACCATCACGCGCATCCCAGCGATCATCGCTGCGGACATGGAAAGTACGAGCTAGATCCAGTCGCAAAGATCATAGAATGGGTGAGGGTTTAATGTTTGAGTATTATGAAAATATTATTCAGTTGAATCTGCCCACTGTGAATTTGGATACTCAGAAACTGGATTGGAAACAGTACAATCCTCGTAAAAATATCGCACGCTGGGGAGCCAGTATTACATCGTTGGATGGGAAACTGTCGGGTATTCCAGACTTAGACAGCATTTATGAATACAATAAAATTCATAATACGAATCATACGGAATCCAGCTTTAATCATCCCACTGAAAATTTTAAGTACTTTGATTTTTTGACTCAGCATTTTGACCTAGGACGAAGTCATTTTTTAAAGCTGGGACAAGGTGGTTTCTTTCCTCCTCATCGAGATTTTGACCCTGCGACTTTTCGGATTATTTATACAATTTCAGGTTGCGAGGAACATAATTTAGTTTGGATTTTAAACGGACAAGTTTTGCGATTACAAAATCACAAATGGTATTACATTAATACAAAAATGATTCATTCTGTTTTTTCCTTTTATGGTTCTGAATTTGTTGTCTTTAATGCAGTTAAAAATCAAAAAGCACACGATTCATTAATTCATTTAATGAGTGTTAAGTAATGTCCTATCTGAATGAACTAGAAGAAGAAAGTATTTACATTATCCGTGAAGCGATTAGTAACGCTGAAAATCCAGTTTTACTTTATTCCATCGGCAAAGACAGCACCGTTTTGCTAGAGCTGATTCGAAGGGCATTTCATCCGGCGCCTATGCCGATTCGGTTTTTACACATTGATACATTATACAAGTTTCAAGAAATGTATGCGTTCTCTCGAAAGATGGAACAACGCTATCAATTTCAATTATTGCGTTATACTCATCCGGACGTGTTGTTGGGAAAAGTAACTCCTTTTAATCACAGCTCAGAAGTTTATACCCACATAGCAAAAACTGTGGCTCTGAAACAAGCACTCGATCACTATCAATTTGATATTGTTTTTGGAGGAGCCCGCCGCGACGAAGAAAAATCACGTGCTAAAGAGCGCATCTTTTCATTTCGAAATCAACATCATCAATGGGATTACAAAAATCAAAGACCCGAGTTCTGGAAATTGTTTAATACTTATAAAAATAAAAAAGAAAGCTTCCGTGTTTTTCCATTATCCAATTGGACCGAACTGGATGTCTGGAAATACATTGATCAACAGCAATTGGAAGTAGTTCCTTTATATTTTGCACGAAAAATGCAGTTAGTGAACCGCGCAGGAACTTTGATCAAAGTCGATGATCAACGATTTCAATTCAATTCTGACGAAGCTATCATCGAAAAAAAAGTCCGATTTAGAACATTAGGTTGTTATCCCTTATCGGGAGCGATTGAGTCTGAAGCCGTGACAGTTAAAGATATTATCCAAGAAATTACTCATCTAAAAACATCTGAACGTACGAACAGATTAATCGACCTGGATTCCAAATTTGCTATGGAAGCCAAAAAGAAAGAAGGGTATTTTTAGTCTGTGAAAACAATTTTAAAAGTGATGACATGTGGTAATGTTGATGACGGTAAAAGCACACTGATGGGGCGATTGCTGTTTGATTCGGGGCTGATTTTAAAAGATCAGTCTGCGCATGCTGTGAATAGCCGAGGTGAATTCGATTACTCGCTTTTATTTGATGGATTATCAGCCGAGCAAGAACAAAATATTACAATTGATGTTTCGTATAAATATTTTTATCTTAACGAACAGAAAATAATTATCGCAGATTGTCCGGGGCATATTGAATTCATTCGTAATATGGCCACAGCCGCATCCAATTCAGATGCGGCCTTATTAGTAATTGATGTCACCAAAGGGATAACAGATCAGACCGTCAGACATCTGCAGATATTAAAATTTTTTCAAATTACCAAATTAGTTGTCGCTATCAATAAGATGGATCTGATTAACTACAATGAAGAATCGTTCCATCGAATTGTCAATGAGCTGAAAAAATATATTTCATGTGGCGATTTTGCTCAGATTGATTATTTGCCAGTCTCGGCTGTTACAGGAGAAGGGCTTTGTTCGAAATCGCTCAAAATGAAAAATATTTCTCAGAAAAGTTTATCTGATGTGATTTTTCAGCCAATAAATCCGACAAGAGCAGATACTGGAACTGTTTTATTAGTCCAAGGTATCCATTTACACGAAGGAAAGCGCTACTTGCAATTGCAAAGAGTTTCCGGAAAATTAAAGCCATTATTGCAGCTGGAAAAAGCAGGATCCGAAACGGGGCAAAAAATTGATTTAGAAGCGCAGAGCTCTTTTTCTTCAGATACCAATATTTTGACGATGTTGCTCAGATCAGATGCTGAAATGAGCCGTGGTGATGTTTTGGTCGAGCAACAAAATCAGGTCGATGTTGCTCAATCTTTTAATGCGCAATTAGTTTGTTTACAAAAAATTGAAGCGGGAAAGAATTATATAATTAAACTGGGTTTTCAGCAGATCGAAGCCACATTTGAAAATCTTAATCCTCTAGAGGCTTCTTTGGATTTGATTTACGACGCGACTGGTTTTTTTCATCAAAAGCAAATAGTTCAAAAAGCGGGGATTTTATCTGAGTTTATAGTGATCGATCGAATCAATTATCAAACAGTCGCCGTAGGTTTCATTCGCAGCAGTTCATCATCGAATCGGAATGCAAAATTTGAATCTGTCCATAGGAGCCATCGTCAGCAAAAGAATGGACACAAATCTTTTGTAATTTGGTTCAGTGGACTTTCAGGTGCTGGTAAAACAACGCTGGCACAGAGGCTTGAGAAAGAATTATTTTCAAACTATTTTCAGTCGTATTTATTGGATGCTGATCAAGTCAGATCAGGTTTAAACAAAGATTTAGATTTTTCAATGCAAGCACGAAATGAAAATATTCGTCGATTGGCTGAAGTCGCTAAAATTTTATCTGATTCTGGTCAGATTACTATCGTGACAGCTATTACACCTCTGGAATCACAGCGTGAGCTGATCAAGCAAATAATTGGAGATTCACTTTATCACATCCACCTATCTACCCCGCTGAGCGTCTGCGAACAACGTGATATCAAAGGTTTATACCAAAAGGCACGCGCAGGATTGATTCCACAGATGACAGGGATATCCAGTCCTTTTGAAGATTCCAAAACGAGTGATTTACAAATAGATACAAGTCAAATGAATATCGATCAGGCGGTTAGTTTGATTTATCAAAAAATTTCTAAGATTTTTTAATAATAGCGATATCCTCTTGCCAGTGAACTTGTCCTTCACAGGAAATATGCCACTTGATTTCACCACCTTCAATGGTGTCTTCGGAGGTAAATGAAGGAACTTCGATATGTACATTGCGAGCCAAAACTTCTTTGTTATTAATCAGGACCCGCCATTTAAGATCGGGATTTCCCTCTAGATATTTGGTATTAAAACGAATCTTGATATTTGCCATAATATAAAAATACAACAGAACTGTCTGGCAGACTAAGAAATTTTTAATAATTCATATAAATATTCATAAATTGTTTTTATTTGGTTTGAAATCGGATTTAGTGTGAACTGGTAGCCGTGTATTCCATACTCAGGGCGGTCCGTTGTTGTGTCTTTGTATGTTTTAAATGCTCGGTCCCAAATAGTGGTCATTCCACCCAAGTTGTATCCTTTGATGTTCTGTTTTTCGTGGTGAATGCTGTGCAAATAAGGCGACATTAGCCAGTTCAAAAAAATCGGCATTTTGAACTTAAGTTTTGAGTGGACGAACAAAGCATAAAGATTCAAAAACATCATTGCACCTAAAAGAATATTTTCAGAAAACCCCATTAAAAACATTGGAAAGGCAAAAAAGATTCTGCGCAAATGACGAAACCAGGATAATCGAAAACCTAACGACATTCCAAAATATTCACTGCTATGATGAACATAGTGAAAAGACCATAGAAAACGTGTTCGATGCATCAAGTAATGTTCGAGGTAGAAAAAAGCATCGTAAAGGAATAAAGCAATTATAAAAGAGGTGATCGAATCAGACCATTGAAAGACCTGCCAATTTTTAAAATGAGCAAAGTTTAAAAGACTGCCGATCGTTATCAGGTTTAACAAAAGGTGCTCAACACCAAATAAAAAATAGTCAGAAATGAAATAGCGTATATTCCTTTTTTTATCAGCGTGATTGTTGAAAAAAGTTTCTATAATTGAAATTAAGAAAGCCAAAATTAAAAAATATTTGCCGCTAGATAAAATTAAATTTGTGTCCATTGAAAATTCTCGATGACTTTTTCACAGTCCACTAAGGTGGCTTCAAGTTCTTCGAAATCGCTGGAACAGGATGCAATGACTATTTTTTCATTGTTTTTTAAAAAATACTGACGAGAACGCGCCTTTTTATTTTTAGAAGTAATATCAATACTAATATTGTCCAAGTTAGCGACTGAGCCTTTGCGAGTTTGAATGTTCGAAACTTCTAGACCGTACTGGTTATAGTCTTTGATATATTTTTTAAGGTACAAATTTAAATCGGCTTGTTTAGAAATAGTATCAAGTTTAAAACTGATTCGAGGCTGACTTTGATTTGTTGTAACAGTTTTGACCAAATCAATTTGCTGACTATTGGAATTATGAGCGATTTCAGTCGTTGTCCAGTCGGACGGAAAGTTTTTAATTTTAAAGCCCATTCCAGAAAAAATAGATCCCAACTGTGGCTGGCTGAGTGCCAACGAGTTCCCGGGATGAGGCATTGAGTAACCGTAAGAGCTGAAAAATATGAAAAAGGCCATTGTACGAACCATGTCCTATTTTAACTGATTTTTACTAAATATGCTTAATAATTTTATCAATTAAGCTGGTTGGATTCACTTTTTTGATTTCCTTTAAATCGACCCATTGTCCCTCTAATGAAGGGCTCGACTTTTGTCTTATGACATTCAGTTGAACGAAAATATCGTATTTGGTGACAGCATGTCGAAATTGAAATTTTTTGGGTTTGTCTTTTTTTTGGACGGCTTTCGAGGGTGGAAGCCAATTATTGGATAAAAAAGGAGTTTTAGTGTTAGGGACTAAATAAATCGACTCTTTTTGACTTTTCTGACTGACATAAACATCAAAATTCCAAAACCAAATTTCTTTTTTAGGTGGAGTCTTTTTTTTAGGAATTTCTTGAACCATTTTCTTCTTAACGCTGACGCAGGTTTTAACCCAGGGACAAAGTGGGCAAAGTGTTTTCTGGGGTGTGCAAACGGTCGCACCCAGCTCCATAAGAGCCTGATTCAAATCACTGACCTCTTTTGTTTGAGCCAATTGGTCGGATAAGTTTTGTAAAAAATTTTTATTTTCGGTTTTCCACCAATCAAAGTCATAACCGTATTTTCGGCAAAGGACTCGAATGACATTTCCGTCAAGGACACCTGTTTTTTCTGAAAAGCAAATGCTAGAAACAGCGCGAGCCGTATACGGACCGAAGCCAGGCAGCTCTATCAGTTCGGTATAACTTTGTGGAAACCGCCCAGTTTGGGTGACGATTTGGTGCAGTTTCTGTGCGGCTTTGTGTAAATTTCGAGCGCGGGAATAATATCCAAGTCCTGCCCAGTTAGCTAAAACGTCTTCGATAGGGGCCGTCGCCAAAGATTCCAGTGTCGGGAAACGGGCCGTGAACCTTTCATAATAGGGAACGACCGCTTTGACAGTAGTCTGTTGAAGCATGACTTCAGAAATCCAAACCAGGTAAGGATTTTTAGATGATCTCCAAGGAAGGACTCGTTTGTTTTTATGATACCACTTCAGTAAATTCGAACGGTCTTCGGCAATTTTTTCCATATTTTTTGACACTATCGACCTTGAATCTGATTGTCAAAAGCTCAGAATAATTGCATGAGTACACACAAATACCAGCCACTGAGTGGCAGAGAATTTCCTAGATTTTCATCAATCAAAACTTTTTTCAGATTGCCCCATGTAAAGATCGACGATGATTATGATGTGGCTTTGTTTGGTACGCCTTATGATGGCGGAGTTTCGTATCGACCCGGCGGACGCTTTGCGCCGACGTTGGTGCGAGAATGTTCGAGTTTAGGACGTGGATTTCATTTTACCCGAGGTCAGTTTTTATTTGATCAATTGAAATTCGCAGATATCGGCGACTGTCCAACTGTACCGATTTCCCAAGAACAAACTTATGAAAAAATTGAAAATTTTGCCAACATCTTACTTAAAAAAAATAAAAAATTTTTATCAGTCGGCGGTGATCACTCGACAACGCTTCCGTTATTAAGGGCTGCTGCCAAAAAGCATGGGCGATTAAATTTAATTCATTTTGATGCGCATTTAGATACTTACCCAGCAGCCTGGGGATGTGAATACCATCATGGAGCTTTTGCGCGTCACGCGGTTGAAGAAGGTTTAGTGAATCCGCAACAAATGATTCAGATTGGAATTCGTGGTCCGTTGGCCTCTGCGGAGGACTTAAAATTTATTAAAAAAAATAAAATTAAAATTTATGATATGGACATGATTCGTAAAAAGCCGATCCACTCAGTGGCTCAGGAAATAGGTCGAACTGTTGCTAAAATGAAAGGTCCTACTTTTATTACCTATGATATCGACTGCTTGGATCCTGCTTTTGCTCCAGGGACAGGAACCCCTGTGCCGGGTGGATTGTCGACATACGAAGTTCAGCAAATTTTTCGTAGTTTTAAAATTAAAAATCTGGTCGGTGCAGATATCGTTGAGGTCAGTCCTCCTTATGATAATTCTCAAATTACAGGTTTGGCCGCTGTGGATGCGATGTTTGAAATCATGAATTTATTTAAAAAAGGAGAATAAGATGATTTTTCTATTGTCTTGTATTTTATGGGTCAAAGGTGATTATACAACAATTCAGGAAATTCCGTTGGAATATGGCATGGCGCAAATTCGTGTTGAAAAAAGTGGATTCGTGTTCGAAGCCGATGCGATGGAAGAACAAATGAATTCGATGAAAATCACGCACCCTTCATCTCAGTCTGAAACGATGGTGGTGGCCTATCAAAATTCGTTGTATGCCAAACTGAGTATCCAGGGGATGGAAGCTTCTTCGTCTTGCGAAATTAAAAAAAAGATTCAATAATTAAATACTAAAAACTAAAGGATGTAGAAAATGAAAAAAATGATTCTAGCAGCGGCTTTGTTTTTTTCTGCAACTGTTTTTGCGGAAACGATCAAAATTGGGGCTTCGTCTTCGTTAAGCACGGCGGGGATTTATATTGCTCAAGAGCGTGGATATTTTAAAAAAGAAGGACTTCAGACTGAAATTATCGTTTTGAATAATTCAACAGCCCAAATGACAACATTACTGGCCAAGAACGAATTGCATGTTGGCGCTGGTAATTTAATTGCGGGTTTATTCAATGCTTATGCGGCTGGTGAAAAATTTAAAATCGTAGCGGACAAGGGACATGTTTCTGATAAAAATCAATATATCTGGTTAGCTGTTCGTAAAGACTTGATTGATTCTAAAAAAGTATCGAGCGTTGCTGATTTAAAAGGGTTAAAAATTGGTTTGCCGTCGATTGAAGGATCTTCTCAGCAGATTGCCTTAGAATCGATTTTAAAATCTGGAAATTTGACGAACAAAGACGTTAAGCTTGTCAAAGTTGGCTACTCAGAAATGAAAATGGCTTTTCAACAAAAAGAAATCGATGCCGCTGTTCAGTTGGAGCCCTTTTTACAAGATATGGTCGAATCTGAAGTTGGTGTTAAGTTTAAATCGGTCAACGAATTTCGCCCGAATCAGCAAAGCGCTATTTTAATTTATTCCGAAAAATTTGCAGCCGATAAAAAAAATGCACAAAAATTTATGAAAGCTTATTTAAAAGGTGTTAAAGATTACAATAAGGCTTTGGCGAATAAAGAGGAGTGGTTGAAGTTAGCTCCAGTCGTTAACAAATATGCGAAATTAGATGGGGAAAAAAGCTGGGGAAAAATGGAACCAGTGGGTTTAAAAGACAATGGTTCTATGAATATCGATTCAATCAAGGCTGACTTTGAATGGTATAAAGCCAACGGATTTATTAAAGGCGAAGTGAATCCAGATCAAGTAGTCGATACGAGCTTTTTACCGAAAAAATAATGAATTTAGAAATTCGCAATCTGACTTTATTTAATGACCAAGAAGATCTCATCAAAGATTTTTCGTACTCTTTTGCACCAGGATTTGTTTATTTTGTTTTTGGTCAAATCGGTTTAGGTAAGTCTTTGCTGTTAGAGTCGATTGCGGATTTATATTCCCGTTATCAAGGAAAAATCATCAAAGACCCCAAAGCCAGAATCAGTTTTTTATTTCAAAAAAATATGCTGATTCCTTGGCTGACTGTTCAAGAAAATCTGGCATTGATCGATCAGATTCAAAATACCGAATGGGTTCAAACCCTACAAGACGAGCTAAAAATTTCTAATTTGTTAAACAAAAAAGCCGTGGATTTGTCTGGCGGCGAGTTGCAAAAAATTAATTTTTATCGCGCTTTGGCTATTGAACCGAATTATATTTTGGCCGATGAGCCTTTTAATTCGTTGGATTTCAAACAAAAAACTGAATTAGAAAATTTAATCATACGTTATGTCAAACAACGTAATGCAACTTTGATTTGGGTCAGTCATGACTTGATCGAAATCAATAAATTTTCAGACTTTGTATTGTGTTTCAGTAAAAGTGAAAAAAGATTTCTTAAAACATTGGCCAAAGATGAAGTTAATTATCAGACTTTGTCAGATTATATTGTGAACGAAAAATGAATTTATTATTGAATCTTTATACAGAACATCAAATTTTGGAACATGTGCTAAGCACATTTCAAATTTTTTTAAGTGGCTTAATTTGTTCCTATATTCTCAGTTTGATTTTAATTGTATTGGGATTGCGTTGGTCGAATGTGCGCAAATTGATTTATTTTATGGTTGGTTTATTACAACCGATTCCTAGAATTGTTTTATTTCCGTTGTTGCTGATTTTAATGGGTATTAACGATATTGCCAGGACATCTTTGGTTTTGGTCGGGTTGTTATTTTCAAATTATTTAATTTTAGATAGCCAATTTAATCATTTAAAATGGAATCCTCTTAAAAAGATTCTGAAAGTGTATAAGGTTCAGCGCCTTAAAATTTTATACTATTACTACTTGCGAGGAGCATTGCCGGCGCTGGGTTCTTCTTATAAGAATTCGGTGGGCTACGGTTTGACCCTGGCGATTGTGGCAGAAAGCAGTTTTTCAAATAAAGGATTAGGATTTTTAATCTGGAAATTTTGGGAACGATATGACATGCCAGAGCTGTATTTAACTATCGGATTGGTTTCAGTTCTGGCCTTGTTATTAAATTTGATTCCTCGCGGGATCAAATGGATGATGGTTCGATCAATTTAAAAATAAATATTTTTTAACTTCGGTGTTCTGAGATCGCCAAATCACATTATCAATAAAATAATGATGAATATTAATAAACAATAAGAAGCTGGCG
>Ga0255180_1000531_pt1 | contig 12743 bp, 13 predicted proteins | sample Atl_Colum_RepB_8_FD_189933 | JGI IMG/M metagenome (GOLD analysis project Ga0255180, IMG submission 189933) | Freshwater microbial communities from Altamaha River, Georgia, United States - Atl_Colum_RepB_8d | ecosystem: Environmental > Aquatic > Freshwater > River | place: USA: Georgia... | reverse complement strand
ATTAGATGTCACATATAAAAATGGACTTTTTGGCTTGCAGTATCAATTTTTAGGCGACGCTGAAAAAGAGGGCCTTAAATCAGCCATTCATTTAAATTATGGAAATCAAAAAGTGAGCATTGGCGATAGCAGTGCAATTAACTCTTCGACCAAGTCGACTTTTACAGACGCCGCACTCAGTTTAGGGTATCGCTTCACCGCATCGCAAATGCTGTATCTTAGCTATTCCTACTTTACTTCAGATTCAATAACAGAAATTATAAACGGCGCTCAAATTTATAATTACAATGACAAAGGAATTCACCAGCGTGCGGGGTTAGGTTTATTGCTTAACTCTCAACGTGGTTATGTTCTGCTGGAAGCAACCGGGACCGAAACAACTTGGTCTCGAACGACAGATAAATTCAATGATCTGTCATTAGGCGGCGCTATGGGAATACGTTGGTAAATGAATAACCTACATACACAAGCAATTGATTTTTTAAACACTCTCTTCAAAAAAGTAGACGCGCAAGTGCCGCTCTCTGAAAATTGGGACATCGATCATCTGTGCTATCGAACCGAGACACCACAAGACTATGAACATACAAAGTCAGAATTCGCATCATTCTCGAATCTTTTGATTGAAAGTCCCGTGAACGGTCGAATGATTTCAACTTTTAAACTGAATCAGCCGATTATTTTTAGGCAATGGAAAATCGACCTGATTGAAGTTCCCGCGCCCAAGGCCGGTAAAAATACACCCAGAGGATTTGAACATATCGAAGTCGTTTGCGATGCCGATTTGTTTTTGCTTAAAGATAAATTTTCCCATTTGCAATTAGATACGGGTGGATTAAATAAAAAGTTCAATAAGGAACTGGAAGTTGTTCTTGGAGATGAAAATATAAAATTTCATAATTATTCTTTGGAATCCGTTATTCGATTTGAAAAAAAAGCTTCAATTTATTCTGTGTTGAACTCAGAAATACTTTCTTCGTTGTTGAAAAATTATAATACTTTGGTTGTTGGCACTTATCCTCTGGATCTTGAAAACACGAAGTCCGATTTAGACATTTTGGCTCAAGGATCTATCGATGAAATCACTCGTCTTATGCAAAACTACGTCGGTAAAGAAAGTGTGACTATAAAAACGAACACTCTTAATTTTAAAATCAACGAAACACCGGTGCAAATTTACGTCTGTAATCAATCGCCGACATTTCAACAAAGTTTTCAACATTTTCAGGTTGAGGAAAAAATTTTAAAATACGCACGATCCCTAGATCTAGTGGCCTTGAAAAAACAAAGACTGTTAAATATTAAAACTGAAAAAGCATTTGCTACAGCCCTACAGCTAGAGGGCGACGAGTATGACGTTCTAGAAAAAATGAATCGGCTTTCAATTTCAGACTTAGACCGTTTGTTAAATCACGATTAAAATTCAATACCAACGAACAGCCATTTCAAAATCAATTTCATTTTTGCAAAAACACATGTCCTAATAAGAATATGAAAATTTTTATAGGTTTAGTCTTTTGGTGTTTCTGTTCCTCTGCACACGCTGTTCTTTTTGATTTGAATATGAATCTGGATCAGGGCGGCTTTGATCATACAAATAACATCAAAACAGATAGCTCTATTTATCAATTGGGAATTTATTCTTTACTAGGAAAAAACGAAGGTAAAAACGCAGTTTACCTTGGGTGGAATATCGTTTCTTATTCGTCCAAGCAAACCGAAACGTCAGGTCAAGATTTGTCTTTAACCTCTTCAGATATGGGGCCTTCATTTCGATGGCAGGTTAAACCGCAATTGTTTTCTTTAACATATACCTATGGAATTATTTGCAAAGGAAAATTTTCGGACACCGTCGTTAACGAAGAGCTGAATGGAACAAGTCATATTCTAAAGGCCGCTATCGAGCCACAAATTACAGACAATTACTATTTAGGTTTTGCCTTAACTTACTATGCGGCCAGCTATAAAACATCCCTTCAAAACAGTACCCAATCAGATATTTCATCCAAAAGTTCGAAAATTTATCCCAGCATCAGCATGTCGTTCCGATATTAAACCGTATAAAAACAAAAAAGGCCCTATCTTGCGATAGAGCCTTTCAGCAAAACAACAACTTTCCGAGGAAAGAGTCAGTTTATTACATCATACCGTCCATGCCGCCCATTCCTGGAGCGCCACCTGGCATTGCTGGAGCATCTTTCTTAGGAGCTTCAGCAATCATTGTTTCAGTTGTTAACATCAATGATGAAACTGATGCTGCATTTGTTAATGCACAACGAACAACTTTAACTGGATCAATAACACCGTCTTTTAATAGATCAGTGTATTCTTCGCTGTACGCATTGTAACCCCATGCTACAGATTTTTCCTGAAGGATTCTATCAACTACGATAGCGCCATCAAGACCTGCGTTCGCAGCGATTTGACGAATTGGTTCTTCACAAGCACGCTTAATGATGTTGGCACCAAATTTTTCCTCTTCAGAAAATTTACCTTTAGAAATTTGTTGAGAAGCGCGTAACAACGCAGTACCACCACCAGCTACGATACCTTCCTCAACAGCTGCGCGAGTCGCATTTAATGCATCTTCAACGCGAGCTTTTTTCTCTTTCATTTCAACTTCAGAACCGCCGCCAACGTGGATAACAGCTACGCCGCCAGCCAATTTAGCTAAACGCTCTTTTAGTTTTTCTTTATCATAATCAGAAGTCGTTTCTTCGATTTGAGCTTTAATTTGATTTACGCGAGCAGTGATGTCTGCTTTTTTGCCATTGCCATCGATAATAGTTGTGTTGTCTTTATCAACAACAACACGCTTAGCGATACCAAGGTGCTGAGCCGTCGCTTGATCCAACTTCATACCTAAATCTTCAGAGATTACTTGTGCATTCGTTAAAATAGCAATGTCTTCTAACATCGCTTTACGACGATCGCCAAAGCCCGGAGCCTTAACAGCACATACGTGTAAAGTTCCACGTAATTTGTTCACAACCAAAGTTGCCAATGCTTCACCATCAACGTCTTCAGCGATGATTAAAAGCGGACGACCTTGTTTTGCAACTGCTTCAAGAACACCGATCATATCCTTCATTGCAGAGATTTTTTTGTCATAAACTAAAACGTAAGCGTTTTCTAAAACAGCTTCCATTTTTTCTGCGTTTGTTACGAAATACGGAGACAAGTATCCACGATCAAATTGCATACCTTCAACAACTGTGACTTCAGTTTTTGCAGTTTTAGAATCTTCGATTGTGATAACGCCTTCACGGCCTACTTTTTCCATTGCGTCTGCTAACATTTGACCAATTTCTTTGTCATTGTTCGCAGAAATCGCGCCCACTTGAGCTACTTCGTTAGAACCTTTAACTGGCTTGGCCATGTTTTTTAATTCTTCAGTGATGATTGAAACAGCTTTGTCGATACCGCGTTTGATTGACATTGGGTTGTGGCCTGCTGAAACAAGTTTAGCACCTTCGCGATAGATCGCTTGAGCCAAAACAGTTGCAGTTGTTGTTCCGTCACCAGCTTCGTCATTTGTTTTTGACGCAACTTCTTTAACCATTTGTGCGCCCATGTTTTCGAATTTATTTTCTAATTCGATTTCTTTAGCAACTGTTACGCCGTCTTTAGTGATCAGTGGCGAACCAAAAGATTTGTCGATAACAACGTTACGACCTTTAGGTCCTAAAGTAACTTTAACTGCATTTGCTAAAGTGTTTACGCCTTTTAAGATGTGTGATCTTGCGTCTTCTGAAAAAATTAGAATTTTGCTCATTGATAATCTCCTTAATGAGTTATTTTAAAAAATTAATTACTGAATGATTCCTAGGATGTCTTCTTCGCGCATCATCAAAAAGTCTTCGCCAGACAATTTGATTTCAGTGCCCGCATATTTTGAAAATAAAACTTTATCGCCAGCTTTAACTTCAAGTGGTAAAATTTTTCCGTCTTCTGTTACGCGACCTTTACCTGCTGCTACGATTTCGCCACGCTGTGGTTTTTCTTTTGCTGAGTCTGGAATAAATAATCCGCCAGCCGTTTTTTCTTCTTCCGCCATTCTACGAACTAAAATTCTGTCATGTAATGGACGTACGCCTAATTCTGTTTTTGCCATTTGATACCCCCAAATGAAAACAAGCCCGCTAGGCTTGGTTAGTTAAAATAAATAAGTTTTATTTTTATATCTGGGGCTAATATGAATTGCACTTGAAATCTGTCAAGTCGGGGATATTTAAATATTTGATAAATTATTAATCTGACTGGCGATTTTGTGACGCGTCTGACCCAATTTGGCCTCGTAACGAGTCCTGTTTGTTAAAGTTATAGGCAAATGCGGTCATCAGCTCTGCGACCTCTTCCGGAGACAGTTTACCAGCCGTACTTTTAATGGCCTCTCCAATGTCTTTTTGCTTGTTTAAGTAACCTACAAAATAGTCTGTAATAGATAGTTCACTAGATATAGAGACCTGAAGTTGCTCTTTAGCCAGCTGATTTCGAAGATTTGGGTCGATTTTAGAGCCGGACACCATTCGTTGCTGCTCCATCATCACCTTGATTTTGTCTAATCTGGATTGAGCTTGGTCAATCATTTGATTTTTCCACTCCTTATAGCCGCGGTATCCTGATGCGGTCGTGGACTCTTTGGACTGAGCGACAGGGGCCGTGCTCGTCAACAGGGCCGCGGAAACGGCCGCCTTAGTCTGGGCAAACCCGGAAATAGAAATCAAGGTGGTCGCAAACACCAACGTGCAACTTCTGACAACGTACAACTTAACCATCATGCGACTCCTCATTTTCCGGTATTACCTATTACAACCAATGTGCCACCCAGTTTGTAATTATATTCGATTTGGCCCCAGCTGGGCCGTCTAAAAATAAGACAGGGCGCTTAAAAATGCAGGCATCGGCCGGCGCGGTATAATCGCCTGGACTGGCCTTCAGACTAATCTTTGAAGTTGAAACATTATCTGTTTGAACAGGGACTAACCCTTTGCTTTTATAAAGTTGTCTTCTTGATGAAAGCCGCCATGGACGGGCGGTTGAGAGAAGATTCTCTCTTTTTGCAAGGCATGGAGGCTGTGCATATGAGTCGGGTATTAGAAAAATTTTCTGAACACGCTAAAATTGATAAAGACGTTATTGAAACAGAGCTTTTTGCCGCTTTTCGTGCGCTCGAAGTCGACCCTGAAAAAATGACGATCGAAGAACTCCGCGAATGCCTGCTATTGTATTTAGACGAGGTTTTCTACGGAGTTTCACCCGAGCGAGTTCAGTAGTTTATTGCTTAACAAGCTCTTCTTTGATTTTTTCTAAGGATGCTTTTGTTCTTTTATATTTTTCTGGGTTTGGCTTGATCATCTCTAGAGTGCTGTTCAACAAATCCAGCGCCTCTTTGTTTTGCTTCAAACTTTTCAAAATTTTAATTTTGCTCGTATTTAATTGCGGCTCGTTGCCTTCTTTGAATTCCAACGCTTTATTGATCTGCACCAATGCGTCTGCATGGCGATTTTGTTTTGTTAAAAAGCTCGCATAACGATTGTAGTACACATACGTTTTAGGATATTTTTCTATCAGTTTTTGGCTCATCATTTCGGCCTGTTTTGTGTCGCCGATTTGGTTCATGTATTGAATAGCCGCGACAACTTGTCCCGGATAATCATAATTCAACTTGGCCTTTTGCATATAGGCTTCGATTTTCTTTTCAACTACTTTCTTGCTGGCCTCATCTTTTAAAACCGAATAGGCTCTAGCTTGCATGTCTAAAATTTCAGCCGTTGAAAGTCCCGCAGGATCTCCGTAGGTTGATTGCTCAAACAAGCTGTTCAGCTGTTTATTTTTCTCAAGCTCTTGCAATTGATGAACGATGTCTTTAACAAATGATTTTTCGATCGTTTCTTTTTTAGACTCAGCCAAATCCAGCTTCCATCGAACTTGGTCAATCACTGATGACGACAAGACAAAAGCCTTTTCCAATGCTTGTTGATATTCAGGCGTCTTTTTTTCGTCTTCGTCTTTAGCTTCCATTGCCAAATTCACTTCTGCAGATAATCTGAGGTTTGTATCTGATAATTTTTTTGACGGCGCCAAATACTTGACTGCCTTTTCCCAATCCATTTTTCCGTAATAGATTTTTCCAAGTTTTACCGAGCTCTCGATATCACCCGCGATCACCTTTTTTTCTAATGTCGACAGCGTGTCTTGCGCATTCATTTCGTTTTTAAGTTCTCGAGCGAATTTGTCCGCTGGCTGGTAATCCAACCATCTGAACATTTCTTCGCCTTTTTCGTTGACCAAGACAACTGTCGGAATCGCTTTAATACCATATTGATTGCTGATATGTTCGTTTTCTACAAGGTCGATATTAATTTTTTTTACTTCAATTTTTTTAAATAAACTTTTCACCTGGGCTTTTGGAAAAACCTCCGAGTGCATACGCATACAAGCCGGGCACCATGGCGCAGAAAAAATCAACAGCGTTGTCTTTCCATTGCTAGCAATATCTTTAGATGGCTGTTTTTTTTCTGCCAGCTGATCGTTGGCCTGTTGAATTTTTGCAGAACTCGATGTGCCCTTCTTAAAATCCACCTTCATGTCGTGCTTTTCACAAATGGTTTTAGCATCATCGCACACATAAAAAGTCAAAGAGCCTTCTGTATTTTGGGTGTCTGATTTAAATACCAACTTCTGCTCTGTTTTTGTGGTTGGCAGAACTTTACTGGCCGATTGAAAATAGGCCGGGGCCTTGTCGTTAAAGTGAAATCCTTTATTCGGAGTTAAAACCGCTTCGTTATTTTGAATTTGTAGCTTGATTTGACCTTGGGTCATGCCCGCTAAAACAATTTGTGAAAAAAATAGAATTAATCCTAAAAGCTTCATACAGCACCTCTGTATCAACTTTTAACTGTGTTCACACAGAAAACAAATAAAAACGGCAGGACGATGCCTGCCGTTATATGAATCTGAATTTAAAACAAGATTATTGTTTTTCTACAGAAACCTGGATGAAAGTTTCTAAGCCTTCACCTAATTTGATTGTCGCCTTGTGCGTGCCCAATACTTTGATTGGCTCTTCAAGGTGAATGTCTTTACGATCTACGCTGAAGCCAGATTTTTCTAAAGCTTTAGAGATATCAGTTGTTGTAACTGTACCAAAAAGTTTATCGTTTTCGCCGGCATTCATTTTAAAAGTAACAGTTGTACCTTTAACTTTATCCAAGAACGCTTGTCTTTCAGCCATTGCTTTTTTCTTTTTAGATTCAGCAACGCGCTTTAAGTGATTCCACTCTGCAACACGCTTTTCAGTAGCTTCAACAGCTAGTTTTCTTGGGAACAACAAATTTCTTGCGAAACCTGCTGATACGTTAACTAAGTCACCGATTTTTCCTAAATCTTTGATGTCTTTTTGTAAAATAACTTTCATATAATCCTCACTTAATTTTTAATCGGACACGTTTTCTGAAGTCGACCCAGTAATCTGTTAAACCCATCAGGCTTACCAGGGGGCCCGCCCAGACAAAAATAATTAAATAAACCGTCAGCTTTGTAAATTGTCCGAACCTATAAAACCGACTTAAAAACTCTATTACGACCAAGCCCTGAATAAAAAAACCAACCAAGCTAAAAATTGAAATGTTTAAAGCGATCAGTTTTATTTGCTTTGCAATATCTAATGGAACCATCCCGTCCAAGTTCACCAACGCCAGAAAAAAACCAGTCAATGATAACCACAAAAACAGATCTGGCCATCGAAACTCGAGCCATCTTAGACCTGTTACGGTTTTTTCTCTGCGCATTTGGAACAATTCAAATATTCTAGATTCAAATGCTAATCCTGCAGCTATTGTTGAAACCAGCACCGAAGAAAAAATACCCGGCATAAAAACAAGAATTTCTTCCGGCGTATACTTTTTTTCAGGTAATAACTGATTAAGCGTCAGCAAAAGAGGCTCTGTCATTTCTTTGATAATGTCTGTAAACAGTGTCGTTTTCGAAAAAATAAAAAACATTATCGTCGCAAAAAACATTCCTAAAAATACTGCCGCTGCTCCTGTTTTTTTCCAAGAAACTCCTCGCGTTTCCAACTCACTGTAACAGCCTAAAGTCATCCAAACGGCTCCTACATAAATTGCACCAAGAGTCAGTTGTACTAAAAACAAGGTTCCAACCAAGATTAAACCCACTATCCAGAATGTCGCAGACTTTGTCTTCGCAAAAAATGCTCTGACAAATGGCGCGCCCATAAACGAAAAAAAGACGGAAACCAATGCGGCCATCAAGCCCAGAATCCAAATTTTTTTCGTTTGCGAGGATATTGCGTTCATTCAGCGCTCGTCCAAAGAGTGGTTTACTCTTCGTCGCGCTCCATACGAGCTTGTTGAGCTGCTTGACGACGTAATTGAGCTTTTGCTTCACGCTCTTTTTCACGTTGTGCAGATTCAGCCAAACCTTTTTTGAAAGCTTCAATGTGTTTAGCCATAGAAGTTCTTTCGTCTAAAGCTGTGTGCGCAAAACGTAAAACTTTATCGTTAATTCTCATTGTACGCTCAAGCTCAGCGATAGCTTGTGGATTCGCTTCAAAAACTGAGTGAAAGAAAACAGCTTTTTTAAGTTTACCAATTGGAGTCGCCAAAGTGCGCTTGCCCCAAGTTTCAACCATTTGAACGTTTCCGTTATAGTTTTTGATTGTTTCTTTGTTTTTTGTGAACAATGCTTTTTGTTGTTCAACTGTAGCATCCGGATGCATAAGTACTACGACTTCATACGGACGTTTAACTTCGGTCCCTTTGACCATAAAAAATCCTTTCGGTTAAAGCCCCAACCACCATTGGCGGAGCAAGGATGACTTTGTTTTTTGCCTTAAAGTTGCCCTTAAAGCGTTTTATGGGTGTATCAGCATTTTTCTCTCTGGACAAGACTTGATCTTAATTCTTTTTAAAGCCTAGAATACTAAATATGTCTTTAGCATTGCTTGTTCTTGATGGACACCAAAAAGGAAAAGAAATACCCCTGAAAAAAGATTTCATCTTTAGCCAGAAGGAATTCTCTGATGATGAAATGGGCAGCAGTCACGCAAAAATCAGTTTAGATAGAAATTTCTCTTGGAATATCATATGCTTAGATGGCAACAAGGCTCGCGTTGGTTCGGGCGAATCCCAGCAAGTTTCCTTGATGTTGGGGTTGGTTTTTCATTTGGGACAGACCGGCTTCAAGGTTATCGAGGCCAATTCGCTGACTTACCACCATTGGGAAGACGCCGTTAAAAGCTGGCTTTCTGAGCAAAGCTGGGAGTCTCGTCCTTCAGCTGACTTTTTCTTTTTTCTATACCCACTTAGGATGACTTTTTTACAAGGACCCCAGTCAGACGAGTTTTACACGATCAGCTATGGTCCACGCACGATGGGATTCAACAACATGGACCTGAACCTCAAAGATCCGTTGATGCCCAAAAACCTCGTCCGTTTTTTTCAAGTCGGCGAATCTATTTATGTTGAAAATTTAGCGTCAGATAAAGCTCTCATAAACAAACAGCCCTTTGAACAACATGTCATCGCAGACGGTGACAAACTCTATTTTGGCACGAATCAAATAGAGTTTAATATTTTAAGGTAAACATGAACTTAGATTTAATTGAAAAAAATGTTGGCTATTTCAAGGCCTTTGATGGAACTCAAATTTACTACGAAACTCGCGGAGAAGGTGAGCCAATCGTTTTTATTTACGGCATCGCCTGTTTGATGAATCATTGGCATCATCAGGTCGAGTTTTTTGCAAAAACTCACAAAGTCATTCTGTTTGATATTCGTGGTCACCACAAAAGCGTTCCTGTTGCCAATATCAACAATATGAAATTTGAACACTTGGCTTTTGATTTACAAGGCTTGTTAAAACATCTCGGACACGACTCGGCCCATATCGTGGGACACAGCTTTGGAGCGCCTTATTTATTAAAGGCGTACGAACAATTTCCTGAAATGTTTAAGTCTTTGGTTTTTATTAACGGCTTTGCTAGAAATCCTTTAAAAAAATTATTCGGGCTTGAGTTTGTTGAGCCTCTTTTTAACTTTATACGCGAACAACATACAAAATCGCCAGATTTGTGGAACGCTTTGTGGAAAACGATGATTGATAACCCTGTCGCGTTTCAAGTGGCCGCTCTGGCTGGTGGTTTTAATATCAAGCTGACTCAGTTCAAAGATATTGAAATGTATGGTCGGGGCGTTTCGCGATTAGAGCTGCCTCTGTTTTTCGAACTATTTGACCAGCTGTTAAAATTTGATGGAGTTAATATCTTGTCGCAGATAGAGCCCCCAACTTTAGTTATTGCCGGAGAAAAAGATTTTTTAACTCCGCCCAGTTTTCAAAAAGAAATGTCGGATCGAATTGCTCATTCCGAATTTTTATTAGTTCCTTATGGCTCACACTGTTGTCAGCTGGACTTTCCAGAGTTTATTAATTTAAAGCTGAAGGAATTTTTTGCGAGAGTTTAATTTGCTGAAAAAAATAATTGTCTTCTTTGCGTTTATATTTTTTGTTTTTTTTATTAACGAGCCAATAGTTAAGGGGACTCAGCGAATAAATTCTATTTTTAATTGGAAAATGTTTTCCGGCCCCCTGTTTGAAACCTATGATCTATCCTGGGATCAGGGCCAAAGCTTTTTGTTCCGAGATTACGCGGAGGCGGCCCCTAAAAAAGGCGTCTTAATTCACCCGCTGTTTTCCTTGGTGCAGGTAAAGGAGTTTGAAAAGCTGAACACTTACTATAAGTCACAGCTTAAAAAAATATGCCAATGCGAATCTATCATTGTATATCGCCTCGACAACTCGATGTACGAACATATTTTTGGTAAATCGCGACCGACTAACTTGGTGAAAGTTTTTGAGGTTTCTCTTTGATGAAATTAATGATCAATGGACTTATTTACTCTTGGATTTTAACGTGCATCCTTAAGTATTACCCTTATTTCATGACTACCTATATGACGCTCGGCAAGTCCGGCTGGGTTTTGTTTTTATTTTTTTTCCCAGCCTTGTTGGCCATTGTCGGACTCAAACAAATCCAGGAGCGACCCCTGGTTTCTTTGACGGCGGCCATTTTGAGTGGTCTTTGGGTTTCGTTTTTTCCATTTTATTTAACGGGTAAGCTGAATCACGCTTCTTCGCCGCTGATCTTAACGACCCTGGCCTTGCTTTATCCTATTTTGAAAAAATCTGAACAAAAAATTCCAAGCTCTATTCAATTAGCACAAACCCTTTGCCTGGCTTTATATTTTTCTGCCGGAATATACAAGTGGATTGGATTTCAAAACTCCAGTTGGGACGAGTTTCGGTCATCTGTTTATAATTTTTTAGCTTACGCTGTGGGCGAGGGTTCGCGAACATTGTCTGCGGGGACGTGGCTTGATCAGAATTTACATGATTTTCTCAGCTGGGGTTGGGTCGCCAGTGTTGGCTTTGAACTATCCGCTATTTTGTTTTTATTTTTGAAAAATACTTATTTGCGCATTTTTGGCGCGATGGCTTTTTTATTTCACTTGAACGTTGGTTTATTTTTCGGAATTTGGTTCTTTGAATCGATGATCAACGCTGTTTTAATATTTATTGTTCTGCCCCTTTTTTTACAAAAAGGGCAGAACGCGTAACTGAATGTAATTATTGCTGAGGCTTAACGGCCGCTTTAGTAATTGACCAGCCGCCTTTTTCAACCGAAGCATCTGATTTAAATACTAAACGTGCTGACGAACCAGAGATTGGTAATGAATACATCTCGTCGTTTTGTCCGCTGATTGTTTGAATCAGTGCACCTTTAGAATCGTATACTTGTAAAGTGTCGTAGCCAGTTTCTGTATCAAATTTTTCAAAGTACAACGAAAACTCTGTTGTTCCATCAGGCATAACAACATTATAAGTTTCATTTGTATTTTTTAAATACGGTGACGCCGATGCATAGCTCAGTGAAACTGTTGGCCAGTTCACAGGGTCATTCATATCTGGTGGAGGATTTGTGTTCGTTAATGCCGCATAAGCATCAACCATCGCACCTGTGCGAGTTTTTCCTCTAAGGCCAGCGATCGGTCTGGCTGTTGCATTCAAACGTTGTTTGATTTCTGCAGCTGTTAAATTTTCTTCGTTTGCCCATAACAATGCGGCCACACCGGAAACGTGCGGAGTTGCCATCGAAGTTCCTGACCAAGAATCATAAGCACCACCTGTCGAAGAATAAATATTTACACCAGGAGCACCGATATGAACTGTTTTGCGACCGAAGTTTGAAAAGTCAGCTTTATTACCTTTGTTGTCAATCGCAGCGACTGCAATAATATTGTCTACAGCATATGTCGCAGGGTACGTCGGATTATTATCATTATTATTATATTCATTACCCGCAGCAGCTACAAATAAAGCGCCTGCATCGTTGGATCTTTTGATCGCATCTAAAAGTGTTTGCGAAAATCCGCCGCCGCCCCAAGAATTACTTTGAACTCGAGCTCCCATTTTAGTCGCATAATCGATTGCTTTAAGTGCGTTTTCCAAAGTTCCTGAACCATTTTTATCCAAAAACTTAACGCCCATGATGCTAACGTCCCAATTCACACCAACAATACCTTTGCCATCGTTACCTTTTGCGCCGATAGTTCCTGCACAATGTGATCCGTGACCTTGGTCATCAAGTGGATTACCAGAATTGTTGATCGCGTTGTATCCGTGAATATCATCGATCACGCCGTTGTTATCATCATCAACAC
>Ga0255180_1000529_pt1 | contig 12801 bp, 6 predicted proteins | sample Atl_Colum_RepB_8_FD_189933 | JGI IMG/M metagenome (GOLD analysis project Ga0255180, IMG submission 189933) | Freshwater microbial communities from Altamaha River, Georgia, United States - Atl_Colum_RepB_8d | ecosystem: Environmental > Aquatic > Freshwater > River | place: USA: Georgia | collected... | reverse complement strand
CTTGTAGGAAGGCACCGCGCTGGCGGCACGGGGCTGCTGCGCCCAGTATCCACTGGGCTGATCGACCCGGCCAGTGGCGGGCGAAGCAGTACCCGAGCGGGGCGGCGTCGAAACCTTGATGAAGCCCTCGCCTGCCGGTTGCCGGACGGTCGCCAGCGCCAGATCGCCGTGCGATCGCAGCTTGGCCCGCAGCAGCCAGGCGGGCATGGGCTGCGCCGTGGGTGCCCGGGCGGGCTGGAGGGAGGCGACCATCTTCTTCGCGGAGTCGCGAAGCGCTAGGCCGGCGCGGGTCTTAAAAAAACGGCGGCCCTCGGGCAGGGCCGGTGGTGGCGAGGGTGACAACCCCGCTCGTGGTGGTGCATAGAGATAGGTGCTGGAGGGGTCAACCAGTTGCAGCAAGGGCTGCGAGTTGCCCCGGCCGCTGGGCTGCATGCCGCCTGCGCCGATGGGTGTCTGCTCCGCATCCAGTCGCAGCGCCTGCTGGAACAAGCCCAGCGCGCGCCCTTCATCACCGCGCGCCTTGGCAGCACGGGCGGCCATCGCGTAGAGACGCGGATTATTGGGGTCGACCGCAAAGGCGCGCTCCAGCATCGCATCGGCCTCGTCGATGCGGTTGAGCGCGAGGGCTGCGGTGATTGCCCCCTTGTAAGCATCCACTTCCTGGTCGTTCTGCTGAAGGACGCGCTCGTAGATGACATACGCCTTGTCGTGGTCCTTGCTGTCGGCATACAGACGCGCCATCGCCATCATCAGGCGAGGATCGTTGGGGTTCACCCGCAGCAGCGGTTCGAGATATTCGTAAGCGCGGGCGAGATCGCCCTCTTCACGCACCAGATCAGCCTGGCGCAGGCGGTAGCCGATGCGCAGGTTCGCGAGATCGACATTCTGCTGCTCGCTGAGCTTGCCCCGGCGCAGCAGATCGTCCATCACCACTTCAAACTCGGTGTCCTGCCGCAACTTGAACAAGAGGCTGGCATAGGCCAGACGCAGGCCAGGGTCATAGCCCGGGTTGCGGGACAAGGCCTGCTGCATGAAGCGCAGGGCCCGCGCCTCGTCACCGAGGTCCGCATAGGCATTGGCCACGGCACCCAGCAGCTCGGGCATCTCGCCTACGAAAGGCTCAACCTCCGCAAGGATTTGCTGGGCCTCTTGCTGCGTGCCAGCCTTGGAGTACACCCCAGCGCGCTGCGCCTGATAACGCACCCAGAGCCGCTTTTGCAGCTCGGAGAGTTCCGGCGTGCGCGCGCTGAGCGGCACTTTCTCCAACAGCTGGAGACCGCCCATGAAATCTTGCTGCTCGGCCAGCAGCGAGGCCTTGATGTAGACCACATCGCCTTCCACCACCGAAGCACCCGCACTGTTCAACAGGGCATCGACAAGTGTGTTGGCCTCGCGCGTACGACCTTGGCGCTGGTAGATGCGGGCGAGATCGAGACGCGTCCAGGGGCTCTCGGGATCAAGCAGCAGCGCTTCCTTGAGCAGCGCTTCAGCACGCTGCTCGTCGCGGCCCTTGGATGCCGCCGACGCCTGCTCGCGCAGCAACTGCGCCTTGAGCATGCTGAAGCTGCCCAGCTGGCCACGCACGCTCTCGGGCGCGGACTCCGCCAGCGCAAGCGCTTCCTGCAAGCGCTTGCCGCGAGTGAAGATGCCAATCAACCCGCGCAGAGCGCCGACGTTTTCCGGGTCGCGACGAATGAGGTCGCGATACATTTTCTCCGCCTCGGCGAGCTGGCCCTGTTCGGCCAGCACATCGGCAAGGCTGGTGGCGACGGAGGGCTCGGCAGCCGCGCGCTTGGGGTGCTTGCTGATCACCCGGCGCAGCTCGGTTTCAGCGAGCGCGTTGTTACCGGCCTTGCGGGCGGCCTCGGCCTGGCGCACCAGCTCCCAGAAGCGGGCGGTGTCCAGAGCCTCTGCCCAACGGCTGGCACCGCGCTTGTCCTTGTCAGACGCACGTTCCAGGAGATCGCGCGCTTCGGCGTAGTTCTGCTGGCGCAGGGCAATGATGCCGAGCCCGCCGAGCACATCCGCTGTTTCTCCATACTGGGCAGCTGCATTGGCGAATCGGTCGCGCGCCGCATCCAGCTGGTTGTCATTGAGCGACTCGAAGGCCTCTTTCACCGCCTTGCCGCGCAGCTCGTCGGTGGTCGGCTGGCGCGGAGCGGCAGCCACAACCATTTCATCGTTGCGGGCCGCCACGACGCCTGCATCGCGGATGGAGGCGAGGCGCGCACTGACCTGGGCATCATCGCCGTAGCGCTTGAGGTAGTCCTGATAAAGCCCCTCATCGCCGCGCTTGGCCCCGAGCCAAGTGAGCGCCTGCCGCCAGGCTTGTCGCGCGGGGGCTGCAATGGAGGCCTCCTGCGCGGACAGGGTCGCCAGCTGCGCGATGCCTTGCCGACGCGTGGACTCGCGGTAGGTCAGGTGCTGTGCCAGCGCCAGCTGGTAGATGGGGTCCTTCGGGTTGTCAGCTGCAATCTTGGCGATCCCAGCACGCGCAGGCTCCCAACCCTCTTCGCTGCCGGCCAGGGTCTGGTAATACTCCAGCCCCAGGCGACCGCCCGGAATCTCTTTGCCGAACGCGGTGCGATACGCCTCGACCGCCTCTTTATATTTGCCCTGTCGAGCTAGCGCGCGCGGTGCGCTGAGCTGGTCCTGATTGACATTGCCCTGGCGGACGCTCGATTCCAGACGACCGATATCCGGGTGATTGGGGTGGGCTTCCTTCAGACGGTCGAGATACACCTGAGCCGCTGCCGCACGGCCGCTAATGGCTTCAATGTTGGTGAGTCCAGACAGCGCACCGGGGTGATCGGGAGCGGTGCGCAGCAGTTTCAGCCAGTTCTCGCGGGCCAGGTCATAGCGGTTCTGCCGCTCCCAGTAGCGGGCCTGGTTGGCCAACTGCTCACTGCCGCTGGCGGACGCATCTGCCGGGCTTGGGGTCGGTGCGGCGGCAGGGGCTGCACGCTGGGCCCACGCGGTGGGTGCCAGGGCCGACATCAGGGCCAGGGCGGTGAGCGCTGTCTTCAGCGGTTTCAATGGAGCCATTCGCAACATGATCGTTCCCACCGTGGAATGAGTCGTCCGTCTTCGGTCAACCGGAAGCGCTTGCTGTCCCAGCCCTCGCCGAACATTGCCAAGGCCTGATCGTAGTAGTGCGGAGGTGCCCCAAGATTCCCGTCCACACGACTCTTCTTCAAGCGTAGTCTTTGATTTGCCGCAGTATCTTCATGCATGTCTGCAAGCAAAGGCAACACAGCGGCAGAGAAACCCAGCGGGGCTCCGCCGGAGGCTTCTCCGGTCCGCGAGTCCAGCTTTTCCGGGGGTGTTTGCAAGTCGGCAATGCGCTGGGCATACGGGGCCAACAAGGTGAGCAGGAGGTTATCTCTACCCTTGATCGGCGGCGTCATGCCGGCCCACAGCGGCACGCGGATGGCGTCATAGCTGGAGATGCCCTGGGTTTGACGATCCGCCGCGATCTGGCCATCGGGCAACACCTCATACCAGTCCGGCGCGATGCCGTTGACCATCAAGGTCTGCATGGCCTTGAGGTGGTTCTGCCAAATCGCATTCCAAGGCCCTTGCGGGTCTTGCTTGGCGAGCCAACGGAACTGGAACTCGGGCAGATAGCTGGGGTTGAAGCGCCAGCTGCCATCCTCCGCCTTGAAGCCCTGGGGAGCCGGAAGCAGCATGAGGCCAAAGCCCGGCACATCAGCCACTTCGCTGGCCTTGACCTGCGAGAGCAACGCGCGGCCGATCACCGCATAGTCTGGGTGCTGCCAGAGCCTCGCGGCCTCGATCAAGGTATAGGCGAGCCAGAGGTCGGCATCCGAGGCTGGGTTGGCATCTTTCACGCCCCATCCGCCGGCTTCTGTGCTGCCCCACAACCAGGCTGGCAGATGGGTGCTGAGATCACCCTGGGCCAAGTTGTTGACCGTCCAGTTCAAGATGCGCTCAAAGCGCACCCGGTCATTGGCCACGAGCGCGAAAAACAAGCCATACGCCTGCGCCTCGGAGGTACTGCGGTCGCCCGCCGTGCGGTCGATCACGCGGCCATCGGCCTGCACAAAGACCTTGCTGAAGGCCTCCCAGGCTTGCCAATGACGTTCGTGCCAACACCAAGCCAGTGCAGCCGCGATCAACACGATCACGGCGACCAGCGCCGCGATCGTGCGCTTCATTCCGTCAATGCCTTTTCAGCGCCGGGGTCAGTGACCGCCCTGCTTGCGAACCAGTGCCATATTGCGCAGCAGGCGATAAAGCACCGTTGCCAGCAACAGCGCCGCCAGTAGCGAGAGCAGCAACATGATCACCGGCTGCTTGGACATCCACCAGCGCAGATGCATCAACAGCGGCAGGCTGCCCACGTAGTACTGGTCAGCAATCAGGTAGTTGTTGACCTGGTTGCCATTGAACAGCACCAGGTCACCGCGCACGAACTGCGCCTTGCCGGGCTCGGTGAACAGATTGGCGACGGCGGTGAGGCGCTTGCTGTCGCCAGCGGTGATGACCACCACAGTGCGGTCTGAGGTTAGCGGCGACTCGAAGCTCATGATGGCACCCAGCGAGCGGCCGGCCTCCAAAATCACATGGCCCGCGTGATCGACCGCGCCTTGCAAATCACGGCCTTGCCACTTGGCCCGCAGGCGTTCGATGGGCCCGAGCACCTTGAGCTTGGTTTCACCATTGGTCAGGGCCATGGGCATGTACTCCGCCCAAGAATCCAGCAGGGGCTGATTGCCGGCAGAGCCGATCACGATCAAATCGAGGTCCGAGAACCCGCTGGCATCGGCAGCGCGTCCGAGCTTGAAGCGCGATGCGGGATAGCCCGTGGCTTCACCAATGCGGCCCATGACGGTCAGGTAAGCCTCGACTTCCTCCGTATCGAGCTTCTCCGGCAACACGACAGCGGTCTGCGCGAGATCGGCATATTTGGTGAAGGGGAAACCACCGTTGGCGAACAGGGTCAGCTCCGGCAACGCGGTGTAGTGCGGATAGGCCGTGAGATCGAGCGTGGAATCCTCGTCGATGGAGCCGCGCAGGTTGTCGAGAATCACATCCTTGCAAGCGCCTTCCTTCTTGCGCTCGAAGTAATACTGGAACTGCAGTGTGTTGTCGGAGGAGAACTTGTATTCCGGCACATACACCGTCGCGCTGTTCACGGACTGCACATTGGCCACGAACGGGAGGTTGATGCGCTGCTCGCTGGCCTTGTCCTCTCCGGTGTGTGCCAGCGCAATGGCCTCGACGAACTCGTTGTTGATGTTGACGTTGAGTGTGGACTTCGAGCCGATGGTGGGCGTGTAGCGATACTTGAGATCGAGCTTCATGCCCTTGCCGCGCCAGGTGAAGAGGTCCGGCGGGGCGTGGAATGGCACCTTGATGCTGTCGGGATACAAGCCGCTGGACTCCAGCGCCCAGGAGCGCACCAGCTCACCCAGCTGCACGGGGCGATCGGTAGGCACCCAGCGGGGCGCGTCATAGGCCTTGCGCTCCGCAGGCTCGGAGAACTCCTTGATTGAGGTCTCTTGCCCCGACAGAGCCTGCGTGCCGAGGGCGAGGCTGCGGGCTGCAGTTTTCAGGCCATCCCCCGAGCTACCTCGCACCACCAGCAGCAGGGCGTCGGGCGAGTTGGGGTTGGGCACCAGCTGAATCTTGGCGGTCGCACCGTCCGAGGGAAGGTCCAGTCCCGCCGGCACCTTATTGCCCGTCACAAACACCACCCCGTGGCCGGTGGGCAGCTTGTTGAAGTAGACCGGGAAGCTGGCACCGCGATAGTCGGCCAGCGCGCCAAACCAGCTGGCGGTGACACCGGCGGCATCCACTTCCTCCATTGACGGCGTGCCCGCGAATACAAAGGGCAGCACCACGCGGCGTGAATCGCGGGTATCGAAGAACGGCTGTGGCAGCAGGTTGAGATCGCGCTGGCGCGGCAGCGGTTTGGTGTCGAGTTCCAGCGTGGAGCGGTTGTCGACGATAGACCACAGCGTGGTGTGCACCGGGTCTTCGCAGTCCATCGTGTAGTGGGCGATGAGCTGGAGGCCGATCTGGTTGTATTCAATGAACAGCTTGGGGTCGATGTCGATGGTGCGCTCAGCACCGCTGGCAGTCTCGGAAGTGAGCGGGATCGTGGCCGCGAGCTCGTTGTTGACCAGCACGTTCAAGTGGCTGAGCGGGAAGATCAGCGATGGCGAGTGCGAGAACTTGAGCGTCAGGCGCGCGCGGGTGACCAGCTCGTCGTCGCGCACCGCCACCGGCAGGGCGATTTCGCCTTGTACGCCGCGCAGACGGATGGGCTTTTGCACCCCGAGCGACTCAAAGGAAAGAACGCGTGACTCCGAGCGGGAAAACGCGGCTGGTTCCGCGCTGGCCTCATCGGCCGCGACGTCGGCGTCTTCCTGTGCGTAAGAGGGCTGGGGCAGCGACACGCCAGCCATGAGAGATGCGGCAACCACCAGGGCAGCACCGTTGCGCTTGGTCAGCGGAGAAAGCAATCGGTTCAGGAAGTTCATGGTGGTTTTTTTCAAGTTAGTCATTGTCATCGAAAGAACCCGCATCGTACCGCTCAGCCCAAAGTCAAGGATGGCCCGGAAGCTCTCGCCAATCCGGTCATTGGGCCGGTCCGCAGACCAGCTCACCCAGGCGTCGGCGCGGCCAAAAATGGAATACACCAGCTGCCGCTCCTGATCGAGCCCCATCGGCTGCACGAACTCCAGGAACAGCGCATCGCCCTTGGAGCGAATGACTTTTGCTGGAGTCCACACTAGCCGATGCGCCGGAGCCAGTGCCACATCAATCACCGCGCCCTGGGGCAGCGATTGCGGCGAGTTGAGTTTGAGGCCGGTGCCGCCTTCGGAGATATCCACCGTCATGCCGTCAATCTCAGGCCCGTCGGGGATGCGGATGCGGGAGTCCAGCGTGACATTGACGCGGATGCTGCGCCGCACCTGGCGAGATTCCCAAGCCACGGCCAGTGCGGCACCGATGATGATGGAGTTGTAGAGCGTCCAGATGATGTTGAGCACGACGGTATCGACTTCGTGCGTGTTCCAGTAGAAGAAGCGTCCCAAGCCCACCAAGATACCGACCACATTGATGATCAGCAGATACACATAGGGCTGGGCAATGTCGCGGTCGAAGTAGGTCTCGTTGTTCATGCCGCCCTTCGCCGTCACATTGAAGGTGCCGAGCTTGGGGTTGATGAGCGCGAGCAAGGTCGGACCCAGGATGTAGGTCGCCAGCACCGTCTCGTAGACCTCGGCCCAGAACGAGTGGCGATACGGCCCCTGGATGCGTGAGTTGGTGATGGAAGCATGCGCCAAGTGCGGGAACGCATAGGCTGCAATCATCAAGGCCGAGGCCTCGATGATGTGGGCCTCGAAGAACAGATAGGACAGCGGCGCCGTAAGAAATACCACGCGCGGCAGCCCGTAGAAGAAGTGCAGCATGGCGTTGGAGTAGCAGAGCCGCTGCCCCCAACTCAACCCCTTCCCAAATAGCGGATTGTCGATTCGGAAAATCTGCGCCATGCCGCGTGCCCAGCGGATGCGCTGACCGACGTGGGCCGAGAGCGATTCCGTCGCAAGCCCTGCGGCCTGGGGGATATTGAGATACGCCGTGGTCCAGCCCTTGCGGTGCATCTTCAACGCGGTGTGCGCATCTTCGGTGACGGTCTCGACCGCGATGCCGCCCACTTCTTCCAGCGCGGTGCGACGCAGCACGGCACAGCTACCGCAGAAGAAGGTGGCGTTCCAGAAGTCATTGCCGTCTTGCAGCAGGCCGTAGAACAACTCGCCCTCGTTCGGCACCTTGCGGAAGGTGCCGAGATTGCGCTCGAAGGGATCCGGCGAGAAGAAATGGTGCGGCGTCTGCGTCATCGCCAGCTTCTCGTCCTTGACGAACCAGCCCATTGCAACCTGCAGGAATGAACGCGTCGGGATGTGATCGCAGTCGAAGATGGCAATGAAGTCGCCCTGCGTCTTCGGCATGGCCGCATTGAGGTTGCCAGCCTTGGCGTGTTTGGAGTTGGTACGGGTGATGTGGGTCGCACCCACCTCATCGCACAGTTGCTTGAACTGCGGTCTTTTGCCGTCGTCCAGCACGTAGACCCGCAGCTTGTCGGCCGGCCAGTCAATGTCCAGGGCCGCGAGAATGGTGGGACGCACCACCTTGAGCGGCTCGTTATAGGTGGGGATGTAGATATCTACTGTCGGCCACTGGCTCATGTCGCGGGGCAGTGGCGAGGGCTTGCGGTTGAGCGGCCAGAGTACCTGGAAGTAACCCAGCATCAGCACCACGAAGGCGTAGACCTCCGCCAGCACCAGCCCGCCAGCAAAGAAAAGATCCACCGGGCTGCGGTTGCCGTCGAAGGCAAATGACTCGGTGAACCGCCAGTAGAGATAGCGCGACGAGGCAAGCACCGACAGCATGATCATGATGTGGGTCGCCAGGCGGCCTTGGATGCGGTTGATCCACAACGCCAGCAGCAAGGTGCCGACCCCGAAGAAGGTCTGCCAGGACATCGACAGCGGTGTGCTGATGATGCTGGCCGCGGGCAGCGCGCAAAGGATGATGATGGCCGCGAGCATCATCGGGTGATCCCACAGCTTCAGCTCGATGAGCCGCTCCAGACGGCGATCCCAAGCCTGATTGAACAAGGTCTGGGACCAGGGCTGACCGACCCGGGACGCGTTGCTGAGCGAGTAACTGGCGTTGCCGGGCTGCTGTTCGCTCATGGCTGTTTCAGCACCCACTCGGCCAGGGCAGCAAAGTCACGACTGGCCGAGGACTCTGGTGCATACCGCAGGATGGGCGACTGCGAGGCGAGTGCCTCCTCGACCGCTGCATCAAAACGCACCTCGACCGGAATAAGCTGCTCACCGAGGTCACGCGAGAGCGCCGAGGCGACGTCGCGACAGAGCACACGGGCCGTGTTCATGCGGTTGAGCAAGAAATATCCACGCAGTGCCGGGTTGGCTTGCGCGGCCTCGGCGTACCAGCGTGCCATCGCAGGCAAGGTAATGAACGACGCAGCATCCGGCAGCAGCACGCACAGCGACAGATCGCTGGCCTGCAAGGCTTGCGGTAGATAGGCCGTGCCGCCGGGCGGGGTATCCACAATCACGATGCTGTCGGCGGTCAGGCCCAAGGCATCGAGGTTGCGGCGCAGCCAGTCCGGCGTCTCATCCAACTGGTGCTCAAAGGCTCGGCGGTCATGGTCCGTGAGCGCGCCAAAAGGCAGGCAGTCGACACCGTATGGGCCACGGAAGGCGGCATTGACCCAGGGCTGTGCCAGCAGGCTTTGCACCGACAGCCCCGCACCGTCGGCCAAGGGCATTTGATGATGCAGGCGGGCTGCATTCTGCGGGTCGAGATCCACCAGCAGCACCGCACGGCCAACCGCAGCCAGCGCAGCCGCCAGATTGGCGGCCACCGTGGTCTTGCCGACACCGCCCTTGGGCGACACCACGGACACAACGCGGTAAGGCTTGGTGTAGGTCATTGCGCCAAGGGGCTGGTGGTGGTGTCGATGAGGCGGGTCACATCAACGCAGATTGTCACGCGAAAGCCGGCGGAACACATCCTGTAAAGATTCCCCATGCTCGCTGGCGCGCGGCTCGGCCTTGGGCACGTTGATCTTCAAACGGCCAAGCGGGCCTGCGGGGGCGGCTGGCGCGGGCGGCGCGGCGATTGGAGCGGACGGCGGTGCATAGACCACCGGGGGCGCGACAGGGGCCGGCGCGTAAACAACAGGCGGTGCGACCGGCCCCGGTGCGTGAACTACCGGCGGCGCAACGGGCAGCGGCGGAGCTTGATAAACCGCTGGCGCAGGCATCGGCACTGGTTCAGGCCGTTGCATGGGCGGGAGCAACGGAGGCGGCACGGGTGCTGGCCCCAGGCGTGAGGCCGCTGGCGGCGGCAATGGGGCAGGAGCCGGCGGCGGCGCGGCGTAGCGCGTCTCAGGCTCGACGTAGGCAGCCGACGCCGCGGCATCCAGTGCCGCCAGCCGCTGAGCAGGACTGGAGGTCGCCGGGGTCTGATACAGCTGATCAGTGCGGCGCTCACCGCCGCGGGAAAATTCCGCTGGCTTCAGCGCGGCGGTTTGAGGCTCTTTCACCGACTGGAACAGCGATTGCAGCCCATCCACCGGCGCGGCCTGTTCAAACGCGGCTGAGAGAGAGGACGGCAGCACCGAGGGCGCGGGCGCCGGAGCAGCCGTAATGACCGGCTCTGGCAGCGGCGAGAGCTTCGGAATCGGCAGCGGTGGGGCTATCGTGACCGGCGCGGGCGACATAGGCCGCGAGGCAGCCTCGAGTTCGGCGCGGGCGATGTCTTGCGCGGCCGCCAGCAGGGCCGAGGGCAGTGCGCTTGCCATTGGTGGCGCCACAGCCGGCGGGGCGACGGCAAGCACCGGCGCGGGCGCAGGCGATGCGGTCATCACAGCCGGTGGCGTGGCAGCCGGCGCCTTCTGCACGGGCGGAAGCGTCAGGTTCTTCAGGGGTGGTGCCGACTGCAGCAGCGACCAGCGTCGCGGAGCCTCGCTGACCGTGGAACTGGCGGTCGGCGCACTGCGGATTTCATGGTAGTCGCCGGGGTTGAGCCCCAGGTTCATGAAGAGATTTTTGATGTCGTCGCTGTTTTGGGCCATGCACTGGTTCCTCAGCACTTCCGTGTCGCTACCGGTCCGGGCCGTATCGCCCGCCAGCAGCGCTGGATCAATCGAAATAGTCGGCCGAGGCCAGTCGCAGGCGCAAGGTATCGGCTGCACCTTCGGGATGGCCGATCAGCCGCAACACCAAGCCGCGGCTCGCTCCCTGCTCGCGCAACCACTCTTCGTAAAGACCTTCGATCAAGCCCGGCGCCCACTCCATCGCCGCAGCGCCAAAGGCATTGCGCAGGGGTGCGGAGGAGTGCTGAAACTCGATGGCGTTGCCCAGATCGCGGACACGCACCCAGCCCCAGCCGCAGTGCGACAGTGCCGCATTGATCGACTGTTCCAGTGATTTCAGATCACCGCCCGGAGCCAGCGGCATGGTGCGCGCCCAGCGACGCCCTAGCACGGCAAAGAACGCGCGAATCTCGGCAGGCGACATTTGCGCCATCAGCTCATCGGCCAGGGCCCGCAGCAAGCCCTCCCAGCGCGCGTCGACGGGACGCGACATGAAGTAGCTCAGACTGCCCTGTTCTGCGTTCAACATCGTGAAGCTCCCTGTGTCTGCCGCGCCATCGCGGCCCCACAAGCGGGGCCTGAAGTTATGATGTGCCTTAAAGTAAGCCTAGAAATCAATGATTTCAATAAAGATTTCTTACTGATTTTGAGCTGCCACAACGAACATCCTGCCCTCGCTCGCACAGTTGCCACTTTTTTCGTCGCGAGGATTACCGCCTGCTTGACCCATGATGACCCCAGAGACAGTTGACCTCGCAGTAATCGGCAGCGGACCCGGCGGTGAAGGCGCGGCCATGATGGCCGCCAAGAGTGGCCTGAAAACCATCGTTATCGAGCGACATCACGATGTCGGCGGGGGCTGCACGCACTGGGGCACCATCCCCAGCAAGGCGCTGCGCCATGCAGTGAAAGTGCTGAGCGACTTCGGCCAAGACCCGCTGCTGCGCGAGCTGCGTCACCAGATCAAGGTGGACTACCCTCGCCTGCTGGGCAACGCCCATCGCGTCATTGAGCAGCAGGTGGCGATGCGCCGGCGCTTCTATGAGCGCAACCAGGTGCCGGTCATCGCAGGCCAGGCGCGCTTCATCGACCCGTACACGCTGGAGGTGAGCGCCAACGGCAAACCACCCCGGCGCATCGAGGCGCGGAACATCCTCATCGCCGCCGGCTCGCGCCCCTACCGTCCGGCCGATGTCGATTTCAGCCACCCCCGGGTGGTGGATAGCGACACCATCCTGCAACTCGCGCACACGCCGCACACCATCACCATCTACGGCGCGGGCGTCATCGGCTGTGAGTACGCCAGCATCTTCGTGAAGCTGGGCTGCAAGGTAAACCTCATCAACACGCAGGACCGGCTGCTGTCCTTCCTGGATGATGAAATCACCGAAGCCCTGAGCTACCACCTGCGGGAGCAGGGGGTGATCGTGCGTCACAACGAGCAGCACGCGCGCATCGAGGCACGGGCGGACGACGTGATCCTGCACCTCAAGTCCGGCCGCAAGATCAAATCGGACGTGCTGCTCTGGGCCAACGGCCGTACCGGTAACTCCGATGCACTGGCGGCCGACGCCGCAGGGCTCACGCCCAACTCGCGCGGCCAACTGAAGGTGAATGCCTTCTTCCAGACCGACACCCCACACATCTATGCCGTGGGTGATATCGCTGGCCCGCCGGCGCTGGCCTCGGCGGCTTATGACCAGGGTCGTTTCGCGGTGGAACACATTCTGGGCATGGCCGCCGACGCGGCACGTTTCAAGCTGCTGCCCTCGGGCATCTACACCATCCCGGAAATCAGCAGCGTCGGTGCCACCGAGCGCGAGTTACAGGAGCAGGGAGTACCCTACGAAATGGGCCACTCCCAGTTCAAGAGTCTGGCCCGCGCGCAAATGACGGGCGAGACCGTGGGCATGCTGAAGATTCTCTTCCATGCCGAGACGCTGGAGATCCTTGGCGTGCACTGCTTCGGCGACCGCGCCTCCGAGATCGTGCACATCGGCCAGACGGTGATGGCCAACGCTCAGCTCAACAGCTTGCGCTATTTCATCAACACCACGTTCAACTATCCGACGATGGCCGAGGCGTATCGCGTAGCCGCGCACAACGGGCTGAATCGCCTCGCTTGAGCGCATTCC
>Ga0255180_1000519_pt1 | contig 13003 bp, 9 predicted proteins | sample Atl_Colum_RepB_8_FD_189933 | JGI IMG/M metagenome (GOLD analysis project Ga0255180, IMG submission 189933) | Freshwater microbial communities from Altamaha River, Georgia, United States - Atl_Colum_RepB_8d | ecosystem: Environmental > Aquatic > Freshwater > River | place: USA: Georgia | collected... | reverse complement strand
CAGGTGCAGATCACCTTTGATCGCGCCGGTACCATAAGTGCCTCCGCGCTGGTGCGCCGCACGGGTTCTCGCTTGCTGGATGACGCCTGTCTCGATGCGGTGCGTCGCACCGGGCGTTTCCCGCCGGTCGCCGCCAACGAGAGTCCGGGCACGCCGTATTTCGCGGTGGTGCTGCCCGTCAGCTTCACGCTGGAAGAGGAATGATCAGGGCGGTTTCATCGCGCTGACCCAAAGCCCGGCCGCAAGGCCGGGCTTTTTTGTTGGCGCGGCCACTCGGCCCAAGCCGCTACAATATGCCCCCCGCGGGGCGCTCAGGCGTCCCAGCGGCGTCCGGCGAATGCCGTTTTCGATCCTTTTTCGGGAGCTTCCATGACTGTCAAAGTGGGTATCAATGGCTTCGGCCGCATCGGCCGCAACGTCCTCCGCGCCGCCGTGCAGAACTTCGGTAGCGATATCGAGATCGTCGCCATCAACGACCTGCTGGAACCCGACTACCTCGCCTATATGCTCCAGTACGACTCCGTGCATGGCCGCTTCAAGGGCGAGATCGCCGTCAAGGACGGCGCGTTGGTCATCAACGGCAAGAAAATCCGCCTGACGCAGGAGCGCGACCCCGCCAACCTCAAGTGGGCGGAGGTCGGTGCCGACGTCGTCATCGAGTCCACCGGCCTGTTCCTCGACAAAGAGAGTGCCACCAAGCACCTCACCGCAGGTGCCAAGAAAGTCATCATTTCTGCTCCCTCGAAAGACGACACCCCCATGTTCGTCTACGGCGTCAACCACGCCACCTACAAGGGCGAGGCGATCATCAGCAACGCCAGCTGCACCACCAACTGCCTGGCTCCCATCGCCAAGGTGCTGAACGACAAGTGGGGTATCAAGCGTGGCCTGATGACCACCGTGCACGCCGCCACGGCGACGCAGAAGACCGTCGACGGCCCGAGCCAGAAGGACTGGCGCGGCGGTCGCGGCATCCTTGAGAACATCATCCCGTCCTCCACCGGCGCAGCCAAGGCCGTTGGCGTGGTGATTCCCGCACTCAACAAGAAGCTCACGGGCATGAGTTTCCGCGTGCCGACCTCCGACGTGTCGGTGGTCGATCTCACCTGCGAACTGGAGAAGGAAGCCAGCTACGAGGAGATCAAGGCCGAAATGAAGGCGCAGAGCGAGGGCGCGCTCAAGGGCATCCTCGGCTACACCGAAGACAAGGTGGTCGCCACCGACTTCGTGGGCGATGCACGCACGAGCATCTTCGATGCCGATGCCGGCATTGCACTCGACAAGACCTTCGTCAAGCTCGTCAGCTGGTACGACAACGAGTGGGGCTACTCCAACAAGTGCCTTGAGATGGTCCGCGTCGTTGCCAAGTAAGCAGCTCGAAAAACGAAAAGCCCCGTTCGCGGGGCTTTTCACTTTCTGCAATTCCACGGGAACCTAACACCATGACCGTCCTCCGCATGTCCGACCTCGATCTCGCCGGCAAGCGCCTGCTGATCCGCCAGGACCTCAACGTGCCGATCTCCAACGGCAAGATCAGCTCGGACGCGCGTCTGCGCGCCTCGCTGCCCACGCTCAAGCTGGCGCTGGAGCGCGGTGCCTCGGTGATCGTTGTCAGCCACCTGGGCCGCCCCAAGGCCGGCAAGTTCGACCCCGAGCACTCGCTCACGCCGGTGGCTGGCTGGCTCTCCGAGCACTTGGGCCGCACGGTACCGCTGGTGACCAACTGGATTGATGGCGTAGCACTTGAGCCCGGCCAGATTGTGCTCGGCGAGAACACTCGCTTTCTCAAGGGAGAGAAGGAAGATGACGAGACGCTGGCCAAGAAGATGGCCGCGCTCTGCGACATCTACGTGATGGACGCCTTCGGCACCGCGCACCGCGCCGAGTGTTCCACCCACGGTGCCGGCAAGTTCGCCCCTGTGGCTTGCGCCGGCCCCTTGCTGGCGGCAGAACTCGATGCGCTCGGCAAAGCGCTTGCCACGCCCAAGCGCCCGCTGGCGGTGATTGTGGGCGGCAGCAAGGTCTCCACAAAGCTCGATCTGCTCAAGAGCCTCGCTGATGTGGCCGATCAACTCATCGTCGGCGGCGGCATCGCCAACACCTTCCTCGCCGCCACCGGCAAGCCTGTGGGCAAGAGCCTCTATGAGAAGGACATGCTCGATACCGCCAAGGAAATCCTTGCCAAGATCCGCGCGCGCGGTGGGGATATTCCGCTGCCCGTGGACGTCGTGGTCGCGCCCGAGTTTTCGGCGGAAGCGCATGCCGAAACCCGCAAAGTGGAAGATGTCGAGAGCGATGAGATGATTCTCGACATCGGCCCGAAGACGGCTGCGATGCTCGCCGAGAAGCTCAAGGCCTGCGGTACGATCGTTTGGAATGGCCCGGTGGGTGTGTTCGAGTTCAACAGCTTCGCCGCGGGCACCGAGACCCTGGCTCGTGCCATCGCCGAGTCACCAGCCTTCTCGCTGGCTGGCGGCGGCGACACGCTGGCGGCGATGGACAAGTTCAAGGTCTACGACAAGCTGAGCTATGTCTCGACCGGCGGCGGTGCGTTCTTGGAGTTCCTCGAAGGCAAAAAGCTGCCGGCGGTCGCTATGCTGGAGGCACGCGCCAAGGGTTGATTTACGGTTGGTGCAACGAAAAAGGGCGACCCGAGGGCCGCCCTTTTTTGTTGCCCAGGCCTTTATTTGGCTTTGGCGTTGTGCGGCACGCTGAAGGCTTCCAGAGCGGTCGCAAAGCCATTGAACTCGGCTGCGAGCGCATTGGAAGCATCGGTATTGGCCTTTGCGATCGCCTCATGCTGCTTGGCCGCGCTGCGGCGCTCAGTGAGGTAGGCCTGCACGCAAGTTTGGTAGGCGGTGGCGCCGGCATTGAGTGCATCGGAGCCCTTCTTGTCTAGCTTGGTGCCGGGTGCGGGGACCGCAGGCTTGGTGCAGGTGGGTGCCGGGATGGCCGGAGCCTGGGCGAGGGTGGAAATTGGAAAAGCCAGTGCAGCAAAAAGGGCGAAAGCGCGCATGAGAGTGGTAAGCATGGAACGTGGACCGCAACGATAGCACCGCCGCTTGGGTAGACTGCACGGTATGTCCAAAGGGAGAACTGCCGTGCGATTCACTGGCTCCGAACACTACGTCGCCACTGACGATTTGATGCTGGCCGTGAATGCGGCCATCACCTTGCAACGCCCCCTGTTGGTCAAGGGCGAACCCGGCACCGGCAAGACGCAGCTGGCGCGCGAGATCGCCAACGCGCTCGGCGCGCCGTTTCTGGAGTGGGGCATCAAGTCCACCACCAAGGCGCAGCATGGCCTCTACGAGTATGACGCGGTGGCGCGCCTGCGCGACGCGCAGCTGGGTGAGGAAAAGAGCCGTGCGATCAGCAACTACATCGTCAAGGGCAAGCTCTGGGAGTGCTTCGAGAGCGAAACGCGCCCGGTGCTGCTGATCGACGAGATCGACAAGGCCGACATCGAGTTCCCCAACGACCTGTTGCGCGAACTGGACCAGATGGAGTTCTACGTCCACGAAACCCGCACCACGGTGAAGGCCACGCACCGACCGATCATCCTAATCACCAGCAATAACGAGAAGGAGTTGCCGGACGCCTTCCTGCGCCGCTGCTTCTTCCACTTCATCAAGTTTCCGGACAAGGAGACGATGCAGAAGATCGTCGATGTGCACTTTCCGGGCTTGAAGAAAATGCTCATCAACGAGGCCATGCAGGTGTTCTTTGGCCTGCGCGAGATTCAGGGGCTCAAGAAAAAGCCCAGCACCAGCGAGCTGTTGGATTGGCTCAAACTGCTGGTGGCGGAGGACATTCCCGCCGAGGCGCTGAAAGAAACCGCGAGCAAGAAGACCCTACCGCCGCTCTACGGCGCACTGCTCAAGAACGAGGCCGACGTGCATTTGTTCGAGCGCGTGGCGTTCATGGCGCGTCGCAACGGATAACACCCGCTCGACGGGGCTGTCGGCTCATGTCCACGTGCCGATCTCCCCATCGATACCCCGCCAGAGATACCAGCAGGCCACTGAGCGATAAGGCGACCATTTCGCTGCGATTTTCAGGGTCTTCCTGTCATCCAGCTTCTTCGGGTTGCCTTGGCGGTCTTTGCCGCCGTAGAGGGCATTGACGGCATTCCGCAGCCCGACGTCGCCGAGCGAAAACACGTCGAGTCGGTCGAAGGCGAAGATCAGCATCATCTCAGCGGTCCACAGGCCAATGCCTGGCAAGGCGTCAAGTTCGGCCGTCAGTGCCGCATCGTCGAGCGTGGCCAGCGCGTTGGCGTTGAAGCGGCCATCGGATTGTCGTTGTGCAAGTTCCAACAGCCACTTGGCTTTGGCGTTGGAGAGGCCGCAGGCGCGCAGGGCCTCCTGCGTGGTGTTGGTGAAGTGGCCGTGCTCGAAGCCGTCCATCGGTGCGCCCAGCAGGGTGGCCACACGCTTCTGAATGGTGTTCGCCGCCTTGGCCGAAAGCTGCTGGCCGATGATGCTGGCGCAAAGCACATGAAACGGGTCGCGCTTCTTGCGGCCCAGACTGCTGGGCCCGTACTGGGCGATCAGTTTCGCCATGATTGGGTCGGCGGCGGCAAGGTGCGCCTCCGCGGTACGCAGGGTCTTGGTCGGGATCATCGGTCGAGACAGGGCTAGAATCGGATCATGCTATTCACATTCTTCGCCGCAGTCCGCGCAGCGGGCGTCAAAGCCTCACTGTCGGAGTTTTTGACGCTGCTGGAGGCGCTCCAGCACGGTCTCGCGATGTTCTCGATCGACGAGTTCTATGTGCTCTCCCGCGCCACACTCGTGAAGGACGAAGCGCACTACGATAAGTTTGATCGCGCCTTTGCCGCCTATTTCAAGGGCGTGGAGGCGGTGACGGGCGAGCTGTTCACCTCGGTGCCGCCGGACTGGCTCAAGGCGCAGTTCGAGAAGATGCTGAGCGACGAGGAGAAGGCCAAAATCCAGAAGCTCGGCGGCCTCGAAGAGCTGATGGAGACACTGAAGAAGCGTCTCGAAGAACAGAAAGAGCGCCACGAGGGCGGCAACAAGTGGGTGGGCACTGGCGGCACCAGCCCGTTCGGCAACTCCGGCTACAACCCGGAAGGCGTGCGCATCGGCGGCAAGGGCGGCGGTGGCAACGCGGTGAAGGTGTGGGAAAAGCGCGAGTTCGCCAACCTCGACGACACGCTGGAACTCGGCACCCGCAACATCAAGATCGCCCTGCGGCGCTTACGCAAGTTTGCGCGGGAGGGCATGCCGGACATCCTCGACCTCGACGGCACCATTGAGGGCACCGCCAAGAATGCCGGCTGGCTCGATATCCATTTTCAGCCCGAGCGCCGCAACACCGTGAAGGTACTGCTCTTCCTCGATGTCGGCGGCTCGATGGACCCGCACGTCAAGGTCTGCGAAGAACTATTCAGTGCCGCGAAGGGCGAGTTCAAGCACTTCGAGCACTACTACTTTCACAACTTCGTGTACGAAAGTGTGTGGAAGGACAATCTGCGTCGCCATAGCGAGCGCACGCCCTTGTTCGATGTGATCCGCAAGCACACCCCGGATACCAAGCTGGTGTTCGTGGGCGATGCGACGATGAGCCCCTACGAAATCGGCCAGTCCGGCGGCAGCGTCGAGCACTGGAACGAGGAGGCGGGTGCCACGTGGTTCTCACGTCTCCTACAGCAGTTTCCGCACGCGGTGTGGATCAACCCCACGCCCGAGGAATACTGGCAGCACACGCCCTCGATCAACATGGTCAATGAGTTGCTTGGCGAGAACCGCATGTTTGGCATGACGCTCAAGGGGCTGGAGGCTGCAATGAAGCGGCTGTCTACGAAGTAGACTCAGCACTCCACAACTCAAAGAGGAGAACGCCGTGACTGGATTGACCGCGCTGCTGCTGTTTGCTGGCCTCACATTGGTGTTGATGCTGCTCTACGTGCTGGGCCGTTTTCCGCCCGTGCTGACGGGCAAGAAGCCCGCAAACTCTTGGACCCGTGGAAAGCCCACTGAGGACGGTGCGTTTTCGACCCGTGCCCAGCACGCCCACTACAACGCTTTGGAGAACTTACCGGTGTTCGCCGCTATCGTTCTCGCGGCCGCAGCGATGGGCAAGAGCGCAGTGGTGGACAGCGTCGCGATCTACATTCTTGCCGCGCGCGTCGGCCAAGCAGTGGTGCATCTCATTGGCACCTCGCACTGGCTGGTGTTTATCCGCGCCAATTTGTTCGTGGTACAGGTGGCGCTGTTCCTCTACTGCATCGTCAAGCTGGTGGCGTGAAACGGCTGCATGGTGCCGGCATCGCTCGTTGGCTGCGCATCGCGCTAACGACGCTGCTGGTGCTGGTGCCGACCTTGGTGCTGGTGGGCAACCTCTGGGTGATCAACAACACCGAGAGTGACCTCTACACCAACTGGGCGGCACTGCCCGAGAACGAAGTGGGACTGGTGCTGGGCACCAGTCCCTTTACCAGCGGTGGCAAGCCCAACCCCCACTTCACCGGGCGCATCACGGCAGCGGTGGAGTTGTACCAACTGGGCCGCGTGCGGCATTTGATCGTTTCGGGGGCCAACCCGGATGAGAGCTACAACGAGCCCCGTCGCATGTGGCAGGCCCTCACCGCCGCCGGTGTGCCGGCACAGGCCATCACCATGGATTTTGCCGGCCTGCGCACCTTCGACTCGCTCGCCCGTGCCAAGCTCGTCTTCGGGCTCGACCGGCTGACACTGATCACGCAGGACTACCACGCCTACCGCGCCCTATTCATCGGCAAGAAGCTGGGCCTCAACCCCGTCGCCTACGCCCCAGCGGGGGAAAGCTCCGGTCCTGCGTTTCGCCCCTATCTCCGCGAGGTCATCGCCCGGGTCTGGGCCATTCTGGACCTCTATCTCTTCGGGACTGCGCCGCGGTTTCTTGGGGAGCCGGTTCCATTGCCAGGCCCTTCACCGAAGCCGTCAGCCTGATAAGCCTGCTCGCATCAAGAACAAGACTGGAGCAGGTGACAGATCGAGACCCCGTGACGATGATCCAGGGATTTATGCGTCGCATCTGCGCGCAAAAAAAAGCCCAGCGCTGAGCCGGGCTTAGAAATCGTCCACGTCAAAGGGGAGGGAAGAAAACGTGAACGCTTGGAGACAAACGCATCGTGCGCCGTCGACCAGCAGAAAAGCTGCCGACACCGATCAACGGTGCTGGATTGGCGACTAGCGTTCAGGCCACCTGCATCAGTGCTTCCACGCGCACCATCCAGTCCCCCGGCTTGGCGAGCAGTGCAAGGGGCAATCGGCGACGAATCACGTCTTCCAGCGTTCTAGCGCCTTCCTCGCGCACGGCAAGTACTACCTCGGCTTCGATGAAGGGTGCGTCTGCCACCAGTCGCGCGGCCCACGCGGGCTGCTGATCCAACAACTGCGTGATGGCCTGGATGCGCGTGCCGTGGCGTAGCGTGAGCGACTCCGCGATGTCCGTAGCTAGGCCACGTCGCTCGAGCCCCGCGATCGCCTCGCTCTGCCAGCCTGTGAAATCCCCCAGCATCACCGACCCTTCGCGCGTCCCCACGGGCGCACCCGGCAGTGGGTAGCGGTGCGTGAGGCTGACCGGCCCCTGCCTTTCGCCCATGGCGTAGACGGCGTCGATGACGTCCGCTGCATCACAGCGGGCCGTGGTGTACTTGCCGCCAATCGGCCAGATCAGCCCCGGCCGCGGAGTAGTGATAGCGAACTCGCGCGTTTGTGCCGAGAGTGAGTCCGCATCTTCTGCCTGCAGAGTGCGCACCCCGGCAAAGCCGGCAATCACATCTGATTCGGTCCAGCCCACCCCGGGCAGCAGCGCACGCACCGCATCGAGCAGGTAGCTGCGCTCGTCGGCAGTCACCACCGCCTGCGAGACATCGGCGACGCTGGCCTCGGTGGTGCCCACCAGCGTGCGGCCATACCAGGGGATCACGAAGAACACGCGACCATCCTGCGGCGCAGTGAGCAGGAAGGCATCCTGCAAACCGGGTATGCGCGGCAGCACCAAGTGGATGCCTTTCACCAGCTTGACTGCCGGTGTGGCCTCGCCGAGTGTCGAGGCCGTCAGCGCCCGGGCCCAAGGTCCAGCAGCGTTGATGGTGACATCGGCCTTAATCGTGAAGCGCGCGCCAGACGCGGTGTCGCACACCGTAGCGCCGCAGACGCGGCCCTGCTGTTCGATGAGTGATTCTGCCGCCACACCCGTGGCGCAGACCGCACCGGCGCCCTGCGCCGCCGCCGCCACGACCATCGCCATGCGGGCGTCGTCCTCCTGACAGTCACCGTAGCGCAGGCCCCCCTTCAAACCCTCCGCGTGGAGATAGGGGTGTTCCGCCAGCAGCGCCTCGCGCGAGAACGACTTATGGCGCGGAACGGGCTGCTTGCCGGTGGCGAGAAAGTCATACAGCGTGAGCCCCGCCAGAAGCTGCAGGCGGCCGACGCGAGCGTCCTTCCACACCGGCAGCTTGAAGTTGAGTGGCCGCACGAGATGCGGCGCGATGTCGCTGAGCACGCGTCGCTCGGCCAGCGCATGGCTCACCAGCCGGAACTCGTAGTGCTCCAGGTAGCGCAGCCCGCCGTGGATGAGCTTGCTGGACGATTGCGAGGTGCCGCATCCCCAGTCGGTTTTCTCGATCAGCGCCACCGTAAGACCGCGCAGCGCGGCATCGTAGGCGCACCAGGCACCGTAAATTCCGCCGCCGATCACCAGTACATCGAAGCGCTGGTCTATGAGACCGTTAACGTCAGAATGCAGCGGAAAAGCAGGGCGCATGACCAAGGCCGCAATAAGTTTCGCCGCAGTATCAACTGACTAGCGTGCAGAAAAAAGCCGCTGCGGGTTGGCAGCGGCTTTAGTCTTGAAACAGGGCTCTCAGGGAGTAAAGCGAACTGCGCTGACGCCCACCGCCTTGCGGTTATCAGTCTGTCCAACCACTCGGCCCACAGTACTGGATGCTGCATCACCATTGATCACAGGACTGATGGCTGCAATACCGGTGAGATCAATGCGGTAGATCGTTGCGTAGGCTTGAGTGCCACTTTGCAGCACGCCCACCGCATAGCCATCAGCGCCACCCAGAATGTCAAAGCCGCCGGTAGCGCCGATGTTGACGCCCAGCGCTCTCAAGTCAAACAACTGGCCGTCATTGGGGTTCACCTTGCCCTGGGTCATCAAGGAATCGTTGCTGTGGTCGAGGCCGAATAGTCGGGTCGAAGTCGCGCCATCAAACGAGGCGGTATAGGCCTGCGAGCCGATAGCAGGCACGGTCTGGTTGAGCGCCGCAAGGGAGCTGACCACCAGGGTGCTGACATTCACTTCGATGTTGCCCGCGTTATCCGTGGTGATACGCAATGCACCCGTGCTGGGGTTGATATCGACACCATAGCTGGCGGAGCCGGCAGGCAGTGCGAAGGTGGCGGTACCGGTCGGGTTGTTGGGCAGGCTGGGAGGACCCATTACCGCACTAGCAGCGCCTTGCGGGGTTACCGTATAGAGCTTGCCATCGGTGCTGGTGCCGACACGCGTAACCACGTAGTGGGTCTCGGTGCCGTTGGTACCGGCGCGGTAGTCCATACCGATCACGGTCTCGCCCGCACCGATTCCGCTCAGGGCGCGATTGCTCAGCAGAGTACCTGGGTTGTTGCGGTCAAACTCGACCAGACGACCTGCATCCGTAATGGCGAACAGGTTGTTGGGGGCCAAGGTGCTGGAGGACAGTGCGAGCAAACGGCTGCCATTGCCATTGGGTACACCGATGGCACCACGCAGTATGGCAGCGCCGCTGCTGAGGTTCACGGCATACAGGTTGAGCGCGGTGTTGCCGCTGCCGCCGACTGCGAAGCCATCGGCCCCAAAGACATCGAAGCCATTGCCCGCATCGACGTCGATACCCAGTGCACCAATCTGGGTCAGCCGCCCCGGATTGCCGGATGCCGTGCTGGTCGACTGATCGATGGTGAAGAGACGATCAGACGCACTGTCGAGGCCATAAAGCACTGGTTGGGTGCCTCCGCCGTAGCCAGCGCCTGTAATGGCAAAGGGCGGACGCCCCACCTCTGCATCCGTAATCACCGTGCCGGTGTCTACATTGATGCGCAGGTTAACTTTGTTAGCAGCCCCCACTACGCGCAGCCGGTCGGCGACGGGATTGAAGTCCACCGAGTAGATGTTGGCGGCCGACGGCGCAATCATGCTGGCCGCAAAAGGCGTGTTGCCGTCGGTATCGTTGCTATCAGGGGTGAGTTCAGCCAGCAGGGTTGCGGCGGCGGTTTCGGGGTTCACTGTGTAGAGCTTGGCATCGCTACCCAGTGCTACCAGCTGACCGGTCTTGGGACGGAAATCCCAGCCCAGCAGAGTAACGCCCCCGGGGAGACCGTTGAGCGCCGGCCCTGTCGGGTTATTGGTGGTTGCGATCGCGGAGTGGCCCAGACGCAGCACGCTGGTGCCGGAGAGCAACACGAATTGCGGCTCCTTGGGTGTCCGCAGGGTCAGGCCGCGGAAGGTTTCGCCGCTGGGTAGATCCACTGGATTGGTTGCTGCTCCCGAAGTGAGATTGATGCTGTAGAGCTTGGTGCTGCCGGCATCGGTCATGGACATCAGTGCTTCGTTATTGATTGCGTTGATGTCGAACCCAAGCGGTGCCGTCACGGTGGGCAGCCCCAGCGGACCCACAGGCACCTGCACTCCGTTATTGGGCGGGTCCTGGATATTGAGCATGCGGCCGCTGCTGTCCAGGGTGTAGAGAGTCGTGCTTCCAGCCCCCGTGAACGCGTTGGTATATGCCGCAGCAACCACCGTTGCCCCCGACGGCGACACGGCGGTATCACTGGTGACGGCGCCAGTTGAAACGTTCACACGCAGATTCTGACCGCTGCTGGTGATGACGCGCAGCAAATCCACCACCGGGTTGAGATCCATGCCGATCTGGTCGCCCACGAGCGTGACGGGAGTGGTGCCACCCACAATGGTGGGGCCAGTGTTGCCGGGCAGCGGGTTCGCCGCGCCGGTTGCTGCGTTCAGCAGGTAAAGGCGCCCGGTTCCTGCGGAGTCACGCGTCAGTAGGAGCAACTGCCCGTCGCCACTCTGCGGCCGGTAGTCGACATCCACCGGCGACTCACCGCCACCGATGCCGGTGATGAAGGCGGAGGTGCGCAGGGCCGCAGGTGCGGCGCGGTCTACGGTCAGCAGCTTACCGCTCGCCGTGAGCAGCGCCAGGTTGCCTGGCACCGAGGGGGTCGGCGTGACGCGCGCCGCGAGGCTGGTGATCTGATCACTGCCAGTGAAATCACCGACCTTGGTTGCGGCACCGCTGCGTAGATCAATGCGGAACAGGCTGGCGGCTGCTGCGCCACCCGATGGTTTCAACACGGCAAACGCGTCCACGTTGCTCCCAATGATCTCGAAACCACCGACGCTGCCCGCATCTGTTCCCAGAGTCCCGACTTCCACGAGCGTCCCATCGTTAGGCGGAACCTGCTGGAAGAGCTTGTCGGAGGCGGTATCCACCACGAAAAGCGTGGTCGTAGTGGAACCATTGAAGTTGAAGGTATAGGCCCCGTCGAGTACCGCCGGAGTGCCTGGATTCAGCTGGGTATCAGTGGTGGTCGCACCGCTGTCGACATTGACCCGCAGGTTCTCACCTGCATCGCTCAGGATGCGCAAGCGATCAACGACCGGGTTGAAGTCGATACCGAAGGTGGTCCCGCTCAATGCAGTAAAGCGGTTGGTGGTGTCCGCAGCATCCGCAGTCAGCGTGCTGCGCGCGGTTGCCGTGCCGGTCGTGGGGTCGATGGTGACCAGGCGGCTGCGATTGGTCAGGCCATACAGCAGGCCATCTGAGGGACGGGTGTCGATGGCAACAACGGATTCGCCGGAGTTGAGGCCGGTAACCGGAACATTGGTGCGGAAGGTCTGCGGCGTGCTGCGCTCAAAGCTGACGATACGGTTGGTGTTGGTCAGGCCGAACAGCTCGCCGGGGTTTGCGACGCCAGTGAACGAGGCCGTGACGGTGACGTTCGATTGCAGATTGGGAGTGCATGTGGCGGAGCCCGTGCAGCCACCTCCACTCCAGCCCTGGAACGTCTCGCCAGGAGCCGGCGTTGCAGTCAGCGTCACGCTGCTGCCCCGGTTGAAGTTGGCTGAGCAGGTGGTACCGCAGTTGATGCCAGCCGGGCTGGAAGTCACGGTGCCATTGCCGAGCTTGCTCACCGAGAGTGAAACCATGTTGCTGATGAAGCTGGCGGTGACTGACTTGTCCGCATCCATGGTCAACACGCAGTTGGCAGTGCCGCTGCATGCGCCACCCCAGCCCTGGAAGGTAAATCCGGCACTGGGCGTTGCTGTGAGAGTGACCATACTGCCTTGCTGGTAGCTGCCGCTGCACGAGCTGCCGCAGTTGATGCCGGCGGGATTGGACGTGACGGTGCCGTTGCCGCTCTGGCTGACGGTCAGCGTGCGAGTCACCGGCTGGAAGCTTGCAACTGCGTTGATGGCGCTGCCGGACAGCATCAGGGTGCAGCCGCGTGAGGTGCCGCAGCCAGCGGCGTTACCACTCCAGCCGGAGAACACATTGTTGGCGTTGGTTGGCGTGGCCGTGAGAGTGACCATGCCGCCCTGCGTAAAGGTTTCGCTGCAATCACTGCCGGCGGTGGGGCTGCAATTAATGCCTTGGGGGCTTGAGGTCACGCTGCCCATGCCATTGCCTGCCAACACCGCGGTCACGGTGGTGCTGGGGATCGGCGAAAAGCTGGCCCGCGCGATAGCGCGGGTGCCGTTGATGGCGACGTTGCAGCCTAGGGCCGTACCGCAACCGACGGCATCGCCACCCCAGCCGTCAAACACCTGGCCCGCGCCCGGTGTCGCGGTGAGCGTCACGGTGCCACCGACCACGGTGTTGGCGGTGCAGGTAGTGCCGCAGTTGATCGCGTCGCCACTCACGGTGCCGCTACCAGCCCCGGTCTTGATCACTTCTAACGTGGCAGGAACGGGATCGTTCCCT